>Ga0310811_10006034_pt1 | contig 15437 bp, 9 predicted proteins | sample YCmetagenome_FD_207642 | JGI IMG/M metagenome (GOLD analysis project Ga0310811, IMG submission 207642) | Soil microbial communities from experimental microcosm in Duke University, North Carolina, United States - YC | ecosystem: Engineered > Artificial ecosystem > Soil microcosm > Unclassified ...
GCGTCGCTATCCACTGAGCCACAAGCGTCGTTTTCCCACTGCCTGCGGGGGCCGCGAGGAGTGTAAGAGAGCGTTGTTTGCCAGCATCGAGAAGCGTGAGCAAACGTTCGCGCCGCAAAAGCCGGGCTGAGACATGGGGAATCTGAAACTTCGAAATGAGCAGAGGAGAGGGGAGTGAGATCTCTTGAAATGCATTCCCGATCTCTTCTAAGCGGTCTGGTACGACTTCAAGGCTTTTGCCCACGTAGCGTTTTGTAATACGTTTCCCCTGACGTTGGTAGGCATACCAGTATCCTTCACCGTTCTGCTTGCGCGCTTCTTTGAGGAGATTGAAGCGACCGTTTTTCCCACAAAAAGCAAAGGATGGATGCGTGCTCAGCCATGTGAGCCACGATGCGCCATGAGCCTGGAGCAGGAAACGATCGTGTTCGTAGAGTTCGTACTGCTTGCTCTCTTCCGAAAAGGCAAGTGTGAAGCGGGCAGGTTTTGGCATAGCTCTCCTTGCTGCGATTTTGTTCCCCAAAATGTCTTGCAGGTGAGTATATGCTCTGATCTCGGGAAAAGCAAGTGACCAGGAGGCTTTTATGGGCGTGAGAGGAGATGATGAGTCCCATCAATGATCGCCTCTACGGAGATCATTGATGGGGGCCTTGGGGAACACGGTAGGGAATTGATTTATACTACCTGTCGACGAGCAGACGGAATGCACAGGAGCAACAGGAAGGCCAGAATGGGCGGTGCGATGGTCGTGAGGCAGGCCAGTCCGACCCAGCCGCCAATGGGGGGAACGCCGCGCATGTACAGGTAGATACAGAACGCCGAGGCTGAGAAAGCTATACTGCCACCAATGAGCGCGCGACCGAGGCGTCCCTCAAATGCGGGCAGGATCACAGCCGCCAGAGCCACCAGCCACGTCACATACCAGGGGAAAAACCAGGGCGTCACGAGAAGTACGGCCCCCAGAACGGCGAGCGTTGCTAATGCCAGCGTGCGTATCGTGGGCCTGTACCAGATCCAGAAAACGCTCGAGAGCATAGAGATCACCAGCACGAGCATATTGAGCGTATCCCAGGTGCTACGGAGGAGGAAGAGCGAGCAAAGGTATCCACTCAGGCCAGCGGTGGGTTGGCCGTAGAGTAGCGTCCAATCCTGGAGGGCGCGCAAAATCGAGCCATAGGATGAGCTGGCGGCAGGGGTTGTAGTGAAGCTGGCAATGATAGCCTGTATGCTCCTACCGTACCAGAACGGTCCATACAGGAGTAGCATGATTGCTCCGCTGAGGAGTCCGGCAAGACAGATAGTTCGTAAGGCAACGAACCAGCTGCGGAGAAAAAAGCGTGTTGTCGCACGTGTGGGTACAGAGAGAAAGGCCCGGCGTGCCAGCAGTACCAGAAAAAGGACGAGCATGGGGGCAGCGCTGGCCTTGATAAGTACCGCGAACGTCAGAAAGAGTAGAGGGAGGAGATAGCGATGGAGCCGAAATTTTTGTGCTTCCTGTGCCTGCCGTCGTTCTATGCGGGCAAAGGACCAGAGTCCGAGCAGGAGAAACGTAATCAGAAGCACATCGTTATGTCCACTAAAACAGCTTTCCAGAAGGGCCAGCGGGTTCCAGGCATACAGTAAAGCGCCCAGGACCGTCGTTCGCTCAGAGTAGTTCAGGGCACGCAGCGTCCCGATGATCAGAAACATATTGCACAGGTGGAGCACCACGCCGAGCACCTGATACGTGACCAGCGAAGTAGCGGGCTGATTGCCGCAGAGAAGGGCGATCAGCGTGCTGAGTGCCTGCCAGATTGGACCGTAGGCGGAGGGAGTATACTTCCAATCGTCAAGCGGGTAAAAGGGATCGTGGGGGAAATCCGCGAAGGGCGTAAAGTAGGGATTGGCATGGTAGATTGCCAGGATACGACCGTAGCTGCTGTAGGCGAAGATGTCGTGTGAGAGCATCGCAGGAGTCAGGATAAGGATCACGCTACACGCAATCACCGTCAGCCAGATCCAGCGTATCGTTGCGCGTGAGGAAAAGAAGGCAGGCTTGCGCCAGATCGTATAAGCTGCACCGGCGTAGATGAGAAACGCGATGGCAACGAACAGCATAAAGAAAACGATATGCGTCGCCATCTCAACATTATGGAGCGTGCCACTAAAGCCAATATTTAAGGGCATCCACCCTCCCGACAAAAGAATGATCGCATTCGTCGGTCGGGTGCTTTGTATCGTCGTTCCCGCCATGCGAGCCAGGGGAGTAGCCATCATCAGAATGCAGACGAAAAAAGGTAGCGCAAACCAGGCAAGGGTTGAGCGTGGACGTCTCTGCTGTTGTTGTTGTTCTTTGCTGGATTCAGGCTCCAGGTGAGGGAATGGGCGTGTTATTGTAGACTTATTCATACGGCGAACTTTCTATACCATCCAGCGATTCAAAAGAAAGAGAAAACCAAAGAGCCCATAGAGAGCAGGGAAAATCGTCACTATTGTTTGATGGAGGCGAGGGCGTTTGATGCCGAGCATTGCTAACGTAATGAATGCAGGGAAGAGTTCAAGCACAAAGCGCCGATTTGAGATGAGTGGATCGGGCTGTCCGAGCGTTGAACTCAGGATGTCAGTGAGCAAAAGAACGGCAGACCAGAGTATATAGCTTTTCCGGTGTTTCTTCCAACCGAGAATAGTGAGGGCAATAAAGCCGAGTGTTGCGCTGAGATCGATGAGGATCTGAGCCTCGTTGGAAGAACCGAGGGGTTGACTCCAGAAGACCTCGAAGAGAGCTTGCCAGATGCCCTGCCAGGGCCAGGTTGCCTGACGTGCCCAATGGCTCTGGACAGCGGCGAAGGCCAGCGGATCACCGCGGATCTGCCAGCAATAGAGTGCATAGAGTCCGAGCCCCGCCGGAATCAAGACAATGGGAAGGATAGTGAGAAGTAATTTGCCCAGGCTTGTGCGCCAGCGTATGATCTCCTCGCGATAGTTTTGCCAGATTTCGAAGAGATAGGGGAAGACGAGGAGTATCCCCACAGAGCGCGTCATCGCGGCCAGGAAGCCGAGCAGACCGGCCAGCCACCAGCGTTCGCGGCGCATGGCCAGGAATGCTCCCGACGTAAGCAGAATGAAGAGTGATTCATTGTACGCGGGAAAAAAGAAAAACGCCGTTGGGAAAATGCAGAGGTACAGTAGCGTGCGACGTGCTACCTCCTCCCCGCCGATCTCGACTGCGAGTTGATAGATAACAAACATCGCGCCGAGCAGAGCTGCGTTACTGATAATGATGCCGACGGGCAGATAGGCCATCGGACCAAAGGGAAAGGCGATAATTCTGATTAGCAGCGGAAACAAGGGAAAAAAGGCAACATCATAGTACGTTTGATAGCCGAATTGTGCAATCCGTACATAATTGGCGGCATCCCAGTGATTCCACGAAGTACATATCGCGACCAGATCTACTGGTGTACTGGAGTAATTGGGCATAATCAGAATGATATAGCCGAAGTAAGTAATCAATACAAGCAGAAGGCGGGTCAGCACAAAGATCCAGAGAATCTCCCGTACTGGTGCGTGTTTCATAGGTCGCTTCACGAAAATTCTATCCTCAGCTATCTCAAAAAGAGAAAAGTACACGGGCAAAAAAATGTTACTGAGAGATAGAAACGGTAGAGTGAGCCAGGATGTAACAATAAATAGTCTGCCCTCCAGTAATAATGTGGACTATGTGCAGAGAGTGTGGAGGTGGCAGAGCATAACCACGCTGGACGAGATGCATAGGCCAGATGAGGTAAGTATAGGAAGAATAGGTAGGAGCATCAGGATGCGCTTCGCTGAAACGCAATCTTGCGGGTAATGATGCGTTATAGTTATACCAGGAAACCCCGTCCGGGCCATGTTGCAACGTATTCACCAGGGCCACCAGGCCCACATTGGCGGGTCCCTGTGTATGCTGTGCCAGCCAGAGTGCCCCCTCACGATAGCCCGGGTATGCTACCTGCAAGGCCCCGTTTTCTCCCTGAAAAAGCTCGCTTGTATAGCCTTCGGCCGCATTGTTAGTCAGAAGGCCCCATACGTGTGGGCCTGCCAGCACGAGACAGAGGAGAAAAATTTGCAGGAGCAGAGATCCCTGCCAACGGATACGGGATCCGCCGGGCTCTGTTTGTCGTTCGGTACTCATCTCTACCAGCTGAACATCGTTTCTGGCATATTTGCGTTGGAGAAAGGTTATCAGCGTAGAGAGGCTGTAAGCGGCGGCCAGCGCCGTTGGCTCTGCGATGGGTAGCTCATAATGGGAGCCCACAACAATTATGAGCTGGCTGAAGGGGATAAGAATGCCGAGCAGCCAGCAAAAGAGCAGGATAGCCTGTGGCTCGATAGGTTTTCTTATTGCACGTGGTCTTGTAAGAGGAGAAATGAGACGAAAAAGCAGCAGGAGGAGAAAGCCAGCGGCGGGCACGGTGACAAATAGACTCATCTTTGTCAATGTAATAAAAAGAATCGTCCAGAAAGGCGTATGGAAATAGACGTGCCCATTGAGAAAGAAGGCGTGGCCCTCAGAGGCGTGATTCCACTCAAAATCCAGACTGTGCAGGAGCAAGCGGACAGGGCTGCGCCAGATGGCCGGATCGACGAGCAAAAAGACGAACGGGAGAATGATGCATGCAATGAGCCACATGCGCCAGGGGAGTGCTGGTCGTTCCGCGCTCGGCAATGAGCGGTGCTGGACGAGATAGATATAGAGGATGTAGGCGAGCAATCCGGGCAGTGCCAGCGCGGCAGGATATTTGCAGGCGGCCCCCAGCGCGATGCAGATGGCGATAAGAGGATAGAGCCAGGGGCGGCGAGGGGCGTACCAGACGAGAAGAAAGGCAAGCGCGACGAACATCGTCATGGGGGTATCGAGATAGGCAAGAGCGCTAAAATAGGTGAGCCAGGGACTGAATGCCAGGCAGAGGGCGGCCGGAAAGGCGATGGTGCGTCCAAACGGGCTTTTGCCCAGGACATAAATAGCCAGCACAAGCAAGGTGCCACAGAGGATACTGGGTATGCGCGCGGCGAAGAGTTCGGGGAGGAGATGTCCAAGGTGCGCATTCATAAAAAGCACCAGACCAATACATAATTTTACCAGCGCAGGATGCTCATAATTATAGTCCCAGGCGCTTGAGCGAAACGCCAGATGAGTTGCCTGATGAAAATAGATTTTAGCTCCCAGAATATAGACCGTCTCATCGGTCACGACATCCAGCTGGCGTGCGAGAAGGATGCGTGGCAGCTGGGCCGATAGCGTAAGTATGAGAAAGAGTGCCAGATCGAGTGGGCGGTTCTGCGTCCGCAAAAACTTTGGATACGGCATCTTGAAAACAGTAGAACTGGGAGAGCGTGCAGGTTCCGCTTGTTGACTGGTAGTATTGGTTTGCATGGATAATCCTGTGTATTCATAGATAAAATGAGAGGTAGATATGCTATTTTTTTCAGATTGAGATAAATGCTTATTGCAGCCCAGTATAGCACGCGGAGTGATCGAGTATCGAGATTGATAGTACTAAAGGCGTGCGGTTTTTCAACGCTGATCCTGGTGTGCATGTGCGAGGAATATGTGAAAAGGAATGGATGATCTGATTTGGAGTGGGTATGAAGGCCGATATGGTAGAACCGGATCGGCCCCTTTACCCTGGCTATTGAGGGACTAGTAATTTGACGTTGGCGGTTGGGGCGAATTTTTCACATTTGTCTTCGCCGTTCTGATGGTGTCCTTTGTGCTATCCATAACATCCTGGCTATCTTGCTGGATGGTCGTGGCTGTATCTCTGGTTTGTTGCCCGAATTTCTGGCTCCCCTGTTTTACATTTGAGGCGGTATGCTGTGCGTAATCTTTTAACACATCAGCGGTATGAGAGACACGGTCGCCGACCTGACTGGAATACCGGCTCAACTGCTCATTTTCAGGAAGATAGCCACGGAATTCTCGAGCGCGCTGTGTCACCAGACGGCGCATCTCCTCGCCGCGCATCGGTGCTATGAGTAAGCCAATACCCACCCCGCAAAGCACGCCTTTGAAAAATCGATTCATCTGGCATCCCTTCTTTCTCTATCACTAACTATGCTACAACCTACCGCATAGATAAGAGGGCGGAGTTGTATACTACTGTGATACGGCCCATACAGACGAGAAGTTTCACTTATTCAACATAACTCTTTAACCGTTTAGAAATTGCTAATCCAGTTGATAGTGGAAGGCGCATTTTGCCATCTCCGGTAAGCAAGCTGCTATAATAAACAGTGCAATTATGTACCCAAAAATTGCCTTATGTGGCTAGTCAGAGCAGAATGGAAAAAGAATTGTATCGCGATTGTATCTGAAACTCAGAGAGGAGAAGCAGGAGACATGGAAGATAAGGTACCATTTGACGCCCAGAAACAAGGGGTCGATGTTGTATCAGCATTAATGCACTCGGATCGTCCAGATATGTACGCTATTCGCACCCGCGCACCGGGGCCGCAAGGGAAACTTCCCCTGACACCGCAAATGTTGCGTGAGTGGGCCAGTGGCGATCTGTTTGGTCTGACGCAGAATGTGGGTATGGGCTGGGACCCGGCAAAAGTGTTGCACAAACATATTTTGATCTTGAGCACACAGGGAGGCATTCGCGAGGAAGATGGTACTCCAGTAGCGCTGGGGTATCATACGGGGCATTGGGAGGTTGGGCGCTTGATGCGAGCCGCAGCGCTGGAAATGCAGCAGCTTGGAGCTGTGCCCTATGCAGCCTATGTGAGCGATCCCTGTGATGGTCGTTCGCAGGGAACGACCGGGATGTTTGATTCTTTGCCGTACCGCAACGATGCCGCTCTCGTGATGCGCCGTCTGATCAGATCGCTACCGACGCGCAAGGCGGTGATGGGCATTGCGACCTGCGATAAGGGGTTGCCCGCAACGCTGATCGCGCTGGCCTCGCTGGGGAGTACGCCGGGCATTCTCGTGCCTGGGGGCGTGACGTTGCTGGCGGAACATGGGGAGGATGCGGGCAAGGTGCAGAGTATCGGAGCTCGTTTCACGCATGGCGAAATGACCCTGGATGAAGCGTCTGAGGCGGCCTGTCGAGCCTGTGCGTCTCCTGGTGGTGGTTGTCAATTTCTCGGTACCGCAGCAACGGCACAGGTGGTGGCAGAGGCGCTGGGCATGGCGTTACCGCACTCTGCCCTGGCCCCTTCCGGCGAGCCTATCTGGGAAGAACTGGCGGTTCAGTCATCGCACGCGTTAATGCGCCAGATGCAGAATGGTTGGGGGATGCAGCAGATTCTGACGGACGAGGCTATCCAGAATGCGATGACCGTGCATGCAGCGTTTGGCGGTTCTACCAATTTGCTGCTGCACATTCCCGCGATTGCCCATGCCGCAAAGCTCCATATTCCAACGGTTGCGGACTGGCAGGAGATCAACCGCAAGGTGCCGCGTCTGGTGAGCGTGCTGCCGAATGGACCCGTGGACCATCCGACCATTCGCGTCTTTCTGGCTGGTGGGGTGCCGGAAGTGATGTTGCATTTGCGCCGTCTGGGACTGCTGCACACGGGAGTACATACGTGCACCGGGCAGACGCTGGACGAGGTGCTTGATTGGTGGGAGCAATCTGATCGGCGCAAGCAGGTACGACAGCGTTTGCTCGATGTCGATAATGTGCAGTCGGACGATGTGATCATGGACCCAGAGACAGCGCACGCACGCGGATTGGCCTCCACGGTCACCTTCCCGGTCGGCAATCTGGCACCCGAAGGCTCGGTCATTAAATCGACATCGATAGATCCAGCGGTGGTGGATGCGGACGGCGTTTATCGTCATACGGGACCGGCGAAAGTATTCACGAGTGAGCCTGATGCGATCGCAGCGATCAAGGGAGGCGATATTCAGGCGGGGGATGTGCTGGTGTTGATGGGACGCGGACCATCGGGAACGGGCATGGAGGAGACGTATCAGTTAACGGCGGCGCTGAAATATCTGCCGTTCGGCAAGCATGTGGCGCTGGTGACGGATGCGCGCTTCTCAGGCGTCTCTACGGGCGCGTGCATCGGCCATGTCGGGCCGGAAGCGCTGGTGGGAGGTCCGCTGGGCAAAGTGCAGGATGGTGATATCATTCGCATCGAAGTGGATCGTGTGAAGTTGGAGGGAAGCGTGGATCTCATCGGGCATGGGGAAGAGCGCTTCAGTCCCGAAGAGGGAGCGGTACTACTCAAGGCACGCGCACCCCATCCGCATCTGGCACCGGACCCACGTCTGCCGGATGATACGCGTTTGTGGGCGGCTTTGCAGGCGGCGAGCGGTGGCGTGTGGCGAGGAGCGGTGTACGATGTGGATCGGATTGTTGAGGTGATAGAGGCGGGGATGAAAGCGCTGGATAAGTAGCGTATCTTGTAGAAGGACCAGTACCAAATGTTTTTTTGCCTTTATCCTTGAGGGGGAAAGGGAAGAGCTGAGTAAAAAACTTGTCCTTCGTTTCAATTGGTAAGAACAAAAAACGCCAATGGAACGAGAGGACAAGCCTTCTGATAGAGCCTTACAAGGAATGATCGGGAAATTCGAGCATACGCAGCGCATCCATGACCTGAAACTTCACACGGTCACTCACTCCTGCTGCTTTTGCCTGCATATGGGCATACTCGATAAACGTATGACTTGCATCGACGCCCACCAGATTCTTACAGGTCGGCGTCGTTTTTGCCAGTTCAATGAGCCAGTCACCGGTCCCACAGCCGACATCGAGTACATGCGGAAAGATGGTCGGATCTGCTTGCTCTGGCAACACGCCCCCCATACCTGCCGTAATCATCTGATCCTGGACCTGTAAACGCTGAAGTTCCTCGTGAGAGGAACGATCCTGCACAAAGTAGGTACCGGGTTGTTCGTGATCCTGCTTTGGGGGCTGTGACATCTTTCTGGTTCCTTCCCTATTGCTCCTGATTTGTTCGATATTAGAGCATTTCAAGCGGTTGTGCTCTGGTCGGTGGCGGGAATGCTCGATCAAGTGCGGCGAGATCCTGTGGTGTGAGTTGCAGATCGAGTGCGGCGCGATTCTCGCGGACGTGGGCAGGCTTTTCTGCTTTGGGGATGACATTGAGACCGTCCTGTCTGAGTAGCCAGGCGAGAGCGATCTGGGCTGGCGTCGCGTTATGTCTGGTGGCAATACTGCGAAGTTCGGGATGACTGAGGAGTCGTCCCTGCTCGATTGGCGAGTAGGCCATGATCGGGATGTTCTGTTTGCTGCACCAGGGGAGCAGATCGTACTCGATGCCGCGCCGCGTGAGATTATAGAGCACCTGATTGGTGGCAACGGCTTTGCCAGCGGGAAGCGCCACGAGCTCTTTCATATCCGAGGGATCGAGATTGCTGACGCCCCAGTGGCGAATCTTGCCCTCGCGAACCAGCGTCGTGAGCGCGTCTACAGTCTCTCTCAACGGTGTGCCGCCGCGCCAGTGCAGAAGATAGAGATCGAGCCGGTCCGTTTTCAGGCGTCGCAGGCTGCGCTCGCAGGCCGTGATAGTCCCGCGTTTGCTCGCGTTGCTGGGGAGGACTTTACTGACCAGGAAGACCTCGTCGCGGCGTCCGGCAATTGCTTCGCCCACCACTTCTTCGGCGGTCCCGCTGGCATACATCTCGGCGGTATCGATCAGCGTCATGCCGAGATCGATCCCGAGGCGTAGTGCCGCGATCTCGTTCTCGCGACGGCGTGGATTTTCGCCCATGCCCCAGGTGCCCTGTCCGAGGATCGGGATTGCCTCGCCAGATGGGAGGGAGAGCGTTGGGATAGCAGATGTAGACATCGGAGTTTTTCCTTCCTGGTTATTCATAAGAGAGCAAGTGACTGGTAATAGATAAACATACGGGAAATGGGAAGTCAATGCTCGCTGAAAAGATTGTCCAGTTTAAAATGAGATAAGCAAAATCTGTTTGCTGGGAAACGTTTAAAACGGATGATAATCAATTTCATGGATAGGAACACGCAAGAAATCTCCAAATCTCGTAAATGTTGATGTTTCGGGTGGGGGAAAGGCTATTCCCCATGCTGAAAGCATTCGTGCCCCGTATTCTGATGCTGGCGTGATCGTGTTGTGGGGGCCATAGGATTGTACGGCTTTCCCGTATATATCAACCATCACGGAGGCCTGCGTGTTTTGATAGTCAACATGGAAGAGATAACATTGCCCCCGCACTGCTGTCTCTGCATAGGTGGCGATACAGTGTCCCATAGATGCCCCTTCGTTGAAAATAGCTTCTGCGCTGGCAAGAAATGTGATCGCGCTATCAGTGGGCAGTGTGATGGGCGGGAGGGTGGCTGTTGTTTTGCCATCGAGGTGTGTGAGATATCGTGTGATTGTGCGCTGGTTTATCTGGCGATGCCACTCGATCGCTTTCTCGACCAGTCCTACAAGGTTGCCGCGATGTGGTTGGATGTTATATCCCACGACGTAGTGACTGTAATCGTGAATATAGTTTACCAGTTCAGCTATGTCTTTTCTCCGTGTGTGCAGGTCACGTCGTAAATGTTTCGAGAGAATACGCAGGGCAGCGATTATCTCTTCACGACGAGCTTTTGCATAGAGCGTTGCCACCCATGTTGCATCGTCTGGTAAAGCAAAGTCGGACACTTTGTCTGCGAAAAGGAGGAAGGTAAGCAGCTCAACGCGATCCGTGATGGGCCTGTTTAACCACATCGACACATCAGGAAGTTTGCAGAGTAAAGAACCATTCATGCCCCCTGGTAAATTCATTAAGGTACGGCAGAGGCTCTTACCAGCTTTTTCGTCGCGTGAAAAGAATATTTTCCAATCGTTTCTTAGTAACTCGATGGCGAGACGTTTGTGAAATGCATCATCTTCCCCATCAAGGCTTCCTGGATGGTAGTGATGATACAGCCCTTCCTGATTGAGTTTTGCGGTGACTGTGTGGAAGTACGCTGAGAGCCATGCCTCCCCGGCCAGATGTATAGCGTAGTGGCAGGCGATAGCGGCTGCGCGATACTGGATAATGTCTTTCACGAGGAATGGTTGTTCATAGATTTCGTCCCAGATTTCACCACCGAGCCGATTATAGTCAAAGGTGGCAGCAAAGACGCTTTTAGCAACCAGACGTTTTTGCTCTGGGGCTATGGTAAGCAGGCGTTGCCATTGCGGATAGACATAATAATGAAGGCCCTGTTGTGCTTTATTAATTGCCCAGAGATATGCTCCGCTCCAGTATGGTTTCTCGAGAGGCGGCATCCATTCTTGCATAAGGATATCAACAACTACTTTGAGCAACTGACGATAGGCATACATATTCATAGATGTATATATGCACGGGGGATGATCTCTCCCATCGGAAACAATGAGAAATGTCTGATTGGGCGATAAACGGACTTCAACCGGAGCCCGCTCGCGTCCTTCGATGCGAAACCCGTTCTCGTACTCAATAAACGTATAGCGGCGATGAGAGGGTTTGGCTGATAGAGAGGAGGAATCTGCTAGAACAACTGTATGCTCCATGGTTTCTTCTGTGGCAATTTCTGTCGCCACAATCTCCTTTATAGATTATAAAAATATGATATAGAACGAAAGTTCCTTGTGATGAGTATTCTCCTCACACATACGAAAAGCGGTAAAAATAGTAAATAATATTTTCCGATTTGAGATGAGTGCATAAGAATAGCAGAACGAAAACTCACTGAATAAGATATTTTGAAAGGCTGACATGAAATAATATGGTGAATAGAATTATTTTGAGTGGTACGCTCTCCAGAGACCCTGAGATGGCGTATACCAATGATGGCACGGCCATTACCCGTTTTTCTCTGAAGACGAAAAGAACTGATTGTACCGGAGCGAAGAAGCAGGAAGTCGTAAGCTTTATTTCTGTGCTGGCATCGCACGGGCTGGCCGAGGAATGTAATACCTATCTTCGCGAGGATATGGAGGCCTACGTGGTGGGCGAATTAGTAATGAACTTTTACAAGGGCCGGGACCATTACAGGCATGTGATCGTGAATGTAGTAGCCTGCGAGGTGAATTTGTCGGATGGCACGGTATTTCGTGGCGGAGAGGATGAGGATGAAGATGAGATAGCTTACCGTGCTGAAGATGAAATGTCTTCGCAAGAGTAGGGGATAGTCGGGTTGTATTGAGAAGCCCAGATCGGAGAAAAACAGGGAGCTTTTCTCGATCTGGGCTTCTTCAGGCACGAAGTGTGATCTTATCTACAATGTGCTCTTAGCACTCGCTGTGTCCGCAGGTATAGCACTTGCGGCAGCCCTCTTCGTAGACCATGGTATTGCAACCACATTCGGGACAGAGATTGCCGGTCACGGTCAACTGGCTCAGCTTCGTCGGATCGAACTGCTCATGATGGTTGCCATTGCTGTTGGCCTCATCAGCAGAATCTTGCTCCTCGCTCACCTCTTCGGCAGGGCGCAGGGACTCCAGATGTAACTCCAGAGCGCGCGCCACGCCGTCTGGCAGAGAGCGCACCTGCTGGGCACCGAAGCCAACCGAGCGACTCCCACCGATGCTACGCAATTGTTCCGCGATGGCCTGCATACGATCGGTCTGCGAGAGCGGACTGAGGATCTGCAAGTTGAGCGAGATCAAACGACCCAGCGCCTCAGAAAGAGCGGCGATATCACTACCGGCCTTACCAAGCGTCACAAAGACCTCTAACGGTCCCTGATCATCGCTGTTGATCGTGATATTGATCTTGCCCTCAGGAGCTTTCACCTGACGGGTGTAACCCTGCACGACCGTCGGGCGAGGCTTGATGCCCTGCTGGATCGACGTGACAGGCTCGATCATTGGGGCCTGTTTCTGCTCTTCGGCCTCCTGCTTGGTCTTTTTCTCATCCTCTACACGCGTCAGAACCGCATCGCGAGAACCGTCGCGATAATAGGTCACGCCCTTACAACCGGTCTCATAGGCCATACGATAGAGGGTATCCACCTGTTCAACCGTGTGGTCGTTTGGCGCATTGACGGTCTTGCTGATGCTCGAGTCGGTATAGCGCTGGACCATGGCCTGGACGCGTATATGCTCTTCGGGCGAGAGATCCTTCGAGGCCACAAAGTAGGCGGGAGTCTGCTCGTTCGGGTGTCGTTCGCGCCATTCCTGAAGCAGCGGATGATAGAGAATATGCTCACCGGTACGGTCACGACGGATCATCGCGAAATCGAAGACCGGCTCGATACCCGAACTGACGCCTGCGAGCAGGCTGGTCGTGCCCGTAGGAGCCTGTGTCAGGAGCACTGCATTGCGGATGCCCTGCTTCTTGATCTTCTCCTGGGTTTGCTTTGGCAGGCGCTTGATGAACTTGCCTTGCATATATTTATCGCGCTCGAAATGTGGGAATGACCCTTTCTCCTGCGAGATATCAGCGGAGGCGTCATAGGCGGAGTCGCGGATCGTGGCATAGATGCGCTCGATGATTGGCAGCGATTCCGGACTCCCATAGGCCACCTTCATTTTCAACAGCGCATCGGCGAGTCCCATCGTGCCGAGACCAGTGCGGCGCGTGCCCATCTGTGCCTGTTTGTTCTCAGGAATGAAATACTCGTTGGCATCGACAACGTTATCCAGGAAGCGCATGGAGATGCGGCTGATCTCGCCAAGATGCTCGTAATCCATCTGCCCATTTTTGACGAAAGCAGAGAGATTGATAGCGCCGAGGTTGCAAACTCCCCATTCCGGCAGGCCTTGCTCCCCGCAATTATGTAAAGTAAGTCCGTTGCCGACGAATTGATGTGCAACTGGCTCTGTTAAATCGTAAACTGTTTCTTCGCCATCAGGAACGAGTTGCTCGAAAGTTGCTAAGAAGCTTTCACGATATGGCCCGCGTACATAGTTTTGCAGGGTTTCCTCAAGCTTTTGCTGCTTCTCGACAGTCAGGAAGCCAATTTGCTTCGCGAATATGCTCAAACTACTGTTAGAAATGATCAGCTCATGGTATGCCTGACAATCATATGAGGCCATACCACCTTTCCCATCTGGCAGGTTGCGTGCCTGAGCAACTCGGCGATCTTTGAAGATGCAAGATGCGATACCAAAGTTGAGTAACAGACGTTGGACGCCTTCGAGCAAGCTCTGGCTTATCGATGTAAGGCGCACAGAAACACCTTTTTGCTGTGTACCCTGTACTGAGCCATCTGCCGTGAAGAGCGCTGAGAGGAAGCCTTGTTGCATCTCTCGCGAACCTTGTAGCACAGAAGAGGGCACCTGGAGCTTGTTCTCGCGTAGTTCAGGATCAATGAGTTGGAGCAGTCTTGTTGATTCAACACGAGTTTCATTGCGCGCCGTGATCTCAATACTGCCTACTGGATACTCACGTAGTCTCTGATTGGCTTCAGGCGTAACAACGAGGCGATTAACAGCTTCCGCAAACTGTGGTGCGATAGCTTGTTCACTACCGAAGAAGGAGAGCACCACACTGCCCTGACGTCTGGTATTAATATACCCGTCGCCGATAAGCCAGCCAAGTACCTGACCTAGCTCGGCGCTGCCTGACTTTCCAAAGCCACCTTCACTGGCAAGCATGACGATCTTATCATCTGTAACAAGCTTACCAGCTTCTTTCCATCCCTTGTTGGTAAGCACTTTGTGATCGCGAGTGAGGCGTACCGTGTATCCTTCTTTGGTCTGAAGTTGATATACTGGTTTAATGCCTGTTGGGAAAACATTGCTAGCCTGTCTCAGTGAACTTGTTGGAGCTGCTTTTATGTTGATCTCGCTCTTTGCATGCCCTGCAAGCGCCATCTCCTCCACCTTGACATCAGGTGAGACAACTGTGATTGGTAGTTCTCGCTCTGCTAGCTCTTTAGCCGGAATCAGGCCATTGTCTGTATAGATCAGCGTATCGCCGGTTACGCATGGATTCACGCAGCGAATATTCTCGTAGTACCACGTATTCGACTCTTTATTGTAGCGATCCATGAATACCACGCCCGGCTCAGCCGACTCCCAGGCCGAGTTGCAGATGAGATCCCATAGGGCACGGGCGCGAATAGTCTTTTTCACCTCGCCCTGCCAGACTAGATTCCAATCGCTATCGCTCTTCACCGCCTCCATGAAGGCATCGGAGACGCAGACGGAAAGGTTCGCATGCTCAATCTGACCGGATTTGCGTTTGACTGTGATGAACTCTTCAATGTCAGGATGGTTGTCATCGAGCATGATCATTAAAGCACCCCTCCGCGAACCACCTTGCTGAATCACATCTCCAGTCGCGACCGAGTAGAGTTGTGCCCAGGAACAAGGGCCGGAGGCGGTGCCGTTGACCGTTTTAATATAAGAGCCACGGGGACGCAATGTGGAAAGATTGATACCAACACCACCACCACGTGCCATGATCTCAGTCATGATCTTCAAATTATCGAGAATACCCTGGCGGCTATCTTCAGGGGAAGGTATCACAAAACAATTATAGTATGTAACCTGGTGTCCCGTACCGGCACCTG
>Ga0310811_10006035_pt1 | contig 15437 bp, 16 predicted proteins | sample YCmetagenome_FD_207642 | JGI IMG/M metagenome (GOLD analysis project Ga0310811, IMG submission 207642) | Soil microbial communities from experimental microcosm in Duke University, North Carolina, United States - YC | ecosystem: Engineered > Artificial ecosystem > Soil microcosm > Unclassified ...
AGCGACACCCGGTTGGACCGCACAGTCGCCGTCAAGGTGCTCAAGGCCGAACTGTCCGGTGACGCGGAGTTCCTGCACCGCTTCCGCACCGAGGCCCGCACCACCGCCTCGCTCAACCACCCCGGCATCGCGGCGGTACACGACTACGGTGAGACGACCGCGAACGAGCTCGCCATCGCCTACCTCGTCATGGAACTCGTCGAAGGCGAGCCGCTGGCGGGAATCCTGGCCCGCCAAGGCCGCCTGAACGCCGAGGTCACCCTGGACATCCTGGAGCAGGCGGGCGAAGCACTGCAGGCCGCGCACCAGCGGGGACTGGTACACCGGGACATCAAGCCGGGCAACATCCTGGTCACCGCGAACGGACGCGTGAAGATCACCGACTTCGGCATCGCGAAGGCCGCGGACGCGGCGCCGGTGACCCGGTCCGGGATGGTGATGGGGACAGCGCACTACATCGCGCCGGAACAGGCGCTCGGGCACGACGCGGAACCCGCGAGCGACGTGTACTCCCTTGCGGTGTGCGGTTACGAATGCCTGACCGGGCGTCGGCCGTTCCTGTCCGAAAACGCGGTCACCGTCGCGATGATGCATATCCGGGACATCCCGCCGCGGCTCCCACCGGACATCCCGCCCGGCGTCCGCGCGCTGATCGAAGCGACCCTGGTCAAGGACCCGCGGCAGCGCTACCCGAACGGAGGCGAGTTCGCGGCCGCCGTGGCGGCCGTGCGCACGGGTCGCCCGCTGCCCACCCCGTCGGGGCTGGTGAACACCTTCGTGCCGGCGGTGCCGTCCGCTCCGATCACCCCGGTGGGACCAGGATCACACCCGGTCATGCACCCGGTCAGCCCGCCGCCGATGATGGGGCATCCGAGCGGGGTCAACGCGGTTCCCGGCGGTGTGAACGCGCTGGGCATGCCTATCCCGCCACGTCGACGCAACCTCACCGCGTTGTGGATCGTCCTCGCAGTGGTCGTCGTGGGAATCATTGTGACCGCCGCACTGCTCCTACCCAATCTGCTTCGCAGGCCGGATAACGTAAGGCCGGGCCGGGTCGACACAAGCAGTGTCGTGCCGGGCACCAGCTGGCAACAGCCGCGTACGAAACCAACGACCTACCAGGCATGAAACCTTGGACGGAACGGAACGGCATTCTCCGATGAGCACACCCAGACTGCTCTCCAACCGCTATGAGCTGGGCGACACGCTCGGATACGGCGGGATGTCCGAGGTCCACCACGGCACTGACATCCGGCTCTCGCGCGAGGTCGCGGTGAAGATCCTGCGGGCCGACCTGGCCCGCGATCCGCAGTTCCAGGAACGCTTCCGGCGCGAGGCGCAGAACGCCGCGGCGTTGAACCACCCGGCCATCGTCGCGGTGTACGACACCGGTGAGACACAAACCGAGTACGGTCCGTTGCCCTACATCGTGATGGAGTACGTCAAGGGCCGGACGTTGCGTGACATCGTGAAGACCGAGGGCCCGCTGTCGGAACAACGCGCCATGGAAGTCATGGCCGATGTCTGCGCCGCACTCGACTTCTCCCACCGGCACGGGATCGTGCACCGGGACGTGAAGCCGGCCAACGTGATGATCACGAACCAGGGCGCGGTCAAGGTGATGGACTTCGGGATCGCGCGGGCGATGCACGACGGCCAGGCCTCGATGACCCAGACCGCGGCCGTGATCGGCACGGCCCAGTACCTCTCGCCGGAGCAGGCCCGCGGTGAAGGCGTCGACGCGCGCAGTGACGTGTACGCGGCCGGTTGTGTGCTCTACGAGTTGATCACCGGTCAGCCGCCGTTCACCGGCGACTCCCCGGTCGCGGTCGCCTACCAGCATGTCCGGGAGGACCCGAAGGCGCCGTCGACGTCGAACCCGGCGGTCACCCCCGCGGTCGACGCGATCGTGCTGAAGGCACTGGCGAAGGGCCCGGCGAACCGGTACCAGTCGTCCGCGGAAATGCGCTCGGACATGGTGCGTGTGCTGTCCGGGCAGCGGCCGTCGGCGCCGATGGTGATGACGGCGGACGAGCGCACGCAGATGTTCAACGGCAGCGGTACGGGCCGGCATGCCGCCGTGGACTACGACGACTACGACTCGTCGTACGAGAGCGCGGAAGACCTGCGGAAGCGCCGCCGGCGGAAGGTGCTGACGAGCGTGCTGGTGTCCGTCCTCGTGCTCGGCCTGGCGGCGTTCGTGACCTGGGTGGCCGGCCCCTTCAACAGCAGGCCCGCTCCTGCCCAGGTTCCGCCGGTGAACGGGGTGACCCAGGCGACGGCCATGGCCGACCTGACGCAGGCCGGTTTCCACCCGGTGCTGCAACAGATCGCCTGCATCGGGACCTTCAACAACCAGCCGACCTGTAACAACCCCGATGACGTCGGCCGGGCGCTGCGGACCGATCCGGCGGCGGGGACGAGCCTGACCAAGGGCTCGAACGTCACGCTGTACGTGGGGGTGGCCCCGGCCAACGTCCAGGTGCCGGATCTGAGTGACCAGACGCAGGATCAGGTCACGGCGACGCTGCAGAACCTCAAGCTGAACCTCGACCCGAACGTGCAGCAGGTCGATGTCAGCGATCCCAACGAGTTCGGCAAGGTGCAGAGCCAGACCCCCGCGGCGAACACCCAGGTCCCGCAGGGCAGCACGGTCACGATCACCATCGGCAAGACCAAGAACCTGGTGACGATCACCGACTACACCGGCCGGACCTACGACCAGGCCAGTGCGGCGCTGACCCAGCAGGGGTTGAAGGTCACCAAGGTGACCCAGCCCGGGAACGTGCCGGCGGGCCAGGTGATGAGCCAGAAACCGAACGGCGGCACGGTGCCCCAGGGCAGCACGGTCACGCTGACCGTCTCCGACGGCAGCCTGCAGACGATCACCATGCCCTACCTGATCGGCAAGAACCAGAACGACGCGATGGCCGCACTGCAGGCCGCGGGCTGGGACGGGACGATCAACTACCAGACGACCAAGGTGTACGACCCGGCACAGGTCGGCGTGGTACAGAACACCTCGCCCGCGGCGAACACGCAGATCACCAAGAACCAGACGATCACGCTGTTCCTCGGTGACTTCAACAGCGGCAATACCAGCTCCAGCAGTCCACCGACGTCGAGCAGCAAGATCCTCCCGCCGTTCGGTGGCGGGGGCGGCGGCGGGGGCTGACCCCGGTAGCGACCGGCAAGAGAACGAGGCCCGGGGCGGGATGACCGCCCCGGGCCTCGTTCTCTTGCCGGCGGGAAAGCATGGCCTCGACGCTCGGATCCCGGTGGTGCGATACCGGATTCCCGCGTCCCGGAAACGGGTGCGGTGAGACCGATGGGGTTCAGTCGCGGCGCGGACGGAAGAAGACGACCGCGGCCGCGCTTCCGACGAGGACCAACACCGAGCTGAACAGGCTGACCAGTATCGGAAGAATGGCCGGCTGGTCCGAGGACAGGGCGCGCAGCAACGGATTCACCAGCGGGATCCACGGGGTCAACAGCACCACGCCGACCCCGATGATCGCGGCGAGCGCGGTGTAGCCGGCCCGCGGCATCAGCAGTCGCGAACAGGGCAACCCGACGGCGATGCCGGCGCAGGCGCAGGTCAGCTGCGCGAGCAGGCCGATCCCGAGATCACCCAGGCTCTCGCCGCCGTGCGCGAGGGCCGACCAGAGCAGCGAGAGCACCGTCAGCCCGGCACAGCCGGCGAAGACGGTGAGCACGACGCTACCGACCACTATGGACAGACGCCGGGCGTGCGCCAGCGTGATCAGCCACTGGGCCGGATCCTCGATGTCCGCCAGGGTGATCGTGAGCCAGCAGGCGACCACGGTGAGCGCGCCCCCGCTGACCGCGAATTCCGGTGGCGCCGGATTGCCCGACTCGTTGCTGTAGAGGAGGCCGAGCAACGCGGTGAACGCGAGCGCGGGCAACAGGTAGCGCTGGGAATGCCCGAGCAGGGCCAGTTGATACTTGATCATTTCGCCACCGGGGTCTGGACACGGACCACCGACCATCCGCGCTGCAATGCCTGCAGCAGCACGGCGTCGGAACGGCTGGCCGGCACGGTCGAGGTGACCAGGTGGCCGCCGGGGTTGCGCAGCACGATCCGGGCCTTGGGCTCCTCGCTCGGTTCGCGCAGTGTGCGGCCGGACAGTTCGAAGACCTCGGTGGCGTGGGTGCGGGCGAACTCGTCCCGATGTTCGGCGAACACCACGCCCGCGCCGCGTTCCCGGGCTTCGGTGAGCAGTTCGCCCAGCACGGTGTGCGCGGCCGGATCGAGTCCGGACCACGGCTCGTCGAGCACGAGCAGTTCCGGTGCGGCGAGCATGGCCTGGGCCAGCGCCACCTTCTGCGCGTTTCCCTTGGACAGGTTTCGCAGCGGCGTGCGCGGGCCGCCTTCCAGTGCCAGCCGCTCCAGCAGCGCCGCGGCCTTGTTGTCCACATCGGACATACCGCTGATCCGGCCGAGATGGCCGAGGTAGCTCAGCGCGCTCATCCGGGTCCCTGCGGGAAAACGGTCCGGCAGGTAACCCACGGACGGTGCCCCGCTCACCGTGCCCGTGGACGGTCGCGAAAGCCGCGCGAGAATGCGCAGCAGCGTCGACTTTCCCGAGCCGTTCGCACCGATGACACCGATCGCCTGACCGGGCAGGATCTCCAGGTTCACGTCGGTCAGCACGGCAGCGCCCCGCCCGTAACGCTTACCGACCCCCTGTAGCCGGAGCATCAGGCAGCGGCGGCCTTCTGCAACATCGCGACCTCGCGTTCCAGTGAATCCACAGTGGACTTCTCGACCGGGTGCCCGGCGCGGGCCATCCAGTTCGCCAGCATCCGGTGTCCGCCCTGGGTCAGCACTGATTCCGGGTGGAACTGCACACCTTCGATCGGGAGTTCGCGGTGCCGCATGCCCATCACCACCCCCGACTCGGTGCGCGCGGTGACCTCGAACTCGGCGGGAACCGTCTCCGGCAACACGGTCAGCGAGTGGTAGCGCGTGGCGGTGAAGGGATCCGGCAGGCCGGCGAGCACTCCGTCGCCGCCGTGATGCACCTGGCTGGTCTTTCCGTGCAACAACTCGGGCGCGCGGTCCACGGTGGCCCCGTAGGCCACGCCGATCGCCTGATGACCCAGGCACACACCGAGCAGCGGAGTACGGGTGCCGGCGCACCGGTGCACCACCTCGATGCTCTGCCCGGCCCGCTCCGGCGTGCCGGGGCCCGGAGAGACGAGCACCCCGTCGAACTCCGCGATGCGCTCGCCGTCCACCACGTCGTTGCGCCACACCGTGCAATCCGCGCCCAGCTGGGCGAGATACTGCACCAGGTTGTAGACGAAGCTGTCGTAATTGTCGACAACAAGGACGCGCATGAGCAACAGCCTACCGCTCGCCCAGAGCGGACTTTCCTCAGTTCACCGACACCTGGCCGACCGTGGGTCGGGCCAGGCCGACGGGGACCCGACGGAGGAGAGCACGGAGGAGAGCACGCCCCGCGCACTCCTCTCCTCCGGTCACTTGCGTTAACGTGTGGAGGTAGAGGTGGGTGCACTGTGCGCGCCGCCGGAGACCCGAGCACCTGAGGATTCCGATGCCCAAGTCCAAGGTTCGCAAGAAGACGGCGTACACGCCGCCGACCGACCGGCGCACGCCGGTCAAGGTGCGCGCCGCGGGGCCTTCGCACCCGCTGTACAAGTCCGTGATGTTCGGCCTTATGCTGATCGGGCTGGCCTGGCTCGTGGTGAACTACATCGCGGGCGACAAGATCGGTTTCATGGCCGGTCTGGGCAACTGGAACTTCGCCATCGGGTTCGCGTTGATGATCTCCGGTCTGCTGATGACCATGCGCTGGCGATAATTGCTCCGAACGGCCGATTGACCGAATTACAGCGGTGTGACTCATCCCCATTGTGGATAAATCCTGTGGATAACTCGGCTCACTGGGCACCCCGGCCCGCGCTGGTCGGCCTCGGCTGGCTCGGCATGGCGGTAGCGCTGGCTGGTCTGTTCGTTTACGGCGACCGGCTGGGCCAGGTCCTGTTCGGCATCGCGGCACTCGGACTGGCCGCCGCCGCTGCCCACGGCACCCTGATCCGTCCCCGGCTCACCGCCGACCGCGAGGGCCTCCGCATCCGGACCGCGTTCGGGCAGGTCCGGCTGGGCTGGACCGAGGCGCGGACGCGGTTGCAGACCACCCGGCGGCTCGGCCGGGATTCCACCACGCTGGAAATCGACGCGAAAGATCACCTTTACGTGTTCGGCTGGCTGGAGCTCGGCACCGACCCGCGGGACGTACTCGACGTGCTCAGCGCGCTACGAACCTGACGGCGGCGTGCACAGCAGCTGACCGCCCCGGTCGTAGCAGGCCACGCTGGCCAACTGGGTGTCGCGGTAGCAGACCAGCGCGACCAGCGCCACGACCAACACCGCGAGCGCGCCCACCTGCCAGGCCACCCGGCCCTTCGCCGGGGCGTAGATCAGCGCCGCCGTGGCCAGCGCCCCGATCACCAGGCCGCCCAGGTGCCCGAAGAGCGAGATGTTCGGGATCGACACCGTGATGATCAGGTTCAGCACGATCGTGGCGATCGCCGGCATGGGGTTGAGGCGAAGCCGGAGCACCACGATCAGGATCCCGCCGAGCAAGCCGTAGATCGCTCCGGACGCCCCGGCCGTCGCCTTGTTCGAGGCATCGAAGACATAGACCGAGGCCGCCCCGCCCAGCAGGGAAACCAGGTACAGGGCGGTGAACCTGACCTTGCCGAACAGCGCCTCCATGTCCCGCCCGATGACCCACAGCGAGATCATGTTCACACCCAGGTGAAGAGGCCCGTAGTGCAGGAAGGCGGCGGTCACGAGCCGCCACCACTGGTCGGCTCCCGCGACCGCCCACGGCCACAGCACCCCGTCGCCGAACAGCGCGGCGCCGGCGTTGTTGACCAGACTCTTCGCCTGGAGCGCCGTGACGAGATACAGCAGCACGTTGAGCCCGATCAGGACCGGGGTCACCACCGGCCGAGCGGTCAGCTCCGCACCGGCCGGGCGGCGGGTGGCCGCGCGGCGCGGTTGCTGACGGCCGGCCTGCACGCAGTCGATGCACTGGTAGCCGACCGCCGCCTCGCGAAGGCAGTCCGGGCAGGCAGGCCGGCCGCAGCGGGTACAGCTCAACCCGGTCGGCCGCTTGGGATGCCACCAGCAGACCGGTGGCGCCGCCTGGTCAGGCGGAGGAGGCTCGTTCACGGTGTCTCTCGCGATCTCGCGCGCGACCGCGGTCCCGCCGGGAGAAGTCCCGGCCGGCTCGCTTCCCGGCGGTCCGGTGCCCCCACGGCGCGACGACGGGAGAAGCGCACGACACGGCGGGCATGGGTGCCGCCAGAGGGTTCACCGAGGGCAGCCACGCCTTTCAAGTTACTCGTCAGCCCTCGCGCGCGATGTCGATCTTCTCGATGACCACGTCTTCGATCGGGCGATCGGCCACGCCGGTGGCGGTGTTGACGATCGAGTCCACCACGTTCTGCGACTCCTGGTCGGCCACCTCACCGAAGATCGTGTGCTTGAAGTTCAGGTGTGTGGTCGGGCCGACCGTGATGAAGAACTGCGAGCCGTTCGTGCCGGGCCCGGCGTTGGCCATCGCCAGCAGGTAGGGCCGGTTGAACTGCAGTTCCGGGTGGAACTCGTCGCCGAACTCGTAGCCGGGGCCGCCGCGGCCGGTGCCGGTCGGGTCGCCGCCCTGGATCATGAAGCCGGAGATCACCCGGTGGAAGATCGAACCGTCGTAGAACGGTCCCGAGGTGCCGCCCTGTGCGTTGGGCCTGCGGTACTCCTTGGAGCCTTCGGCCAGGCCGACGAAGTTGGCGACCGTCTTGGGTGCGTGATCAGGGAAGAGGTTCAGCCGGATGGCACCATGATTGGTGTGCAGCGTGGCCTTCACCGTCGTCCCAACGAGGGATTCATTGCTCTGCGTCACGAGCTTTATCGTGCCATCCGCAGCGGGATCGAACGGCAACGGGCAGGATAGTAAGCGGGGAGAGGACCCGAAACTAGCGATTGACGAGGTGAAGGCCATGACCGGAGCCGCGGACTCGGTTGGCGAGTCGGTCCGGACCGGCTTGCAGGGCCTGCGCAAACAGGCTGTGGAAGCGGGGAAGGCGGGCGCCGAAGCGGCCGCCAAGGCTGCGCAGACCGCCGAGCACCTGCTCACCGAGAGCGCCGAGGAAGCACGCAAGGAAGCCGGAAGGCGGCGCAGGCGGGCACGCCGGAAGCTGGCGCGGACGACCGGGCACACGCGCAAGGAGCTGGCTCGCGCGAGCAAGCAGGCGCGCAAGGAGGCCGCGATGCGGCTCGCCGAGCTGCGTAAGCCCGGGCGCAAGGCACGTAAGGCGGCGTTCACGGCCGCGAAGGCCGCCGGGGAGTCGAAACGGCAGGCCAAGCGCGACTTCAAACAGGCAAAGAAAGACTTCAGGGTCGCGCTCGTGGAGGCCAAGGCCGCCGCGAAGGGGGAGCGCAAGCGCCGTCGCTGGCCCTGGCTGCTGGGGATCGGCCTGATCGCCGCGGGAGCCGCGTACGCGTTGCGGTCGAAGCAGCAGCCGCCGGTCGCCACGGAGCCGCCGCGCGTGGCGCCGTCGCCGACCGAACCGCAGGTCGACCGGACCGCCGCGCAGAAGAAGAGCTAGAAACGGCCAAGGCCACCCCGGGGCACCCGACGCCCTGAGGTGGCCTTGACGGTTCTTGCGGCCGTGCGCCCGGATCAGGCGGTGGCGGCGTGCTTGTCGATCAGCTTGCCCAGGCGGGGCAGCGCCTCCTCGACGTTCTTCTTTCCGTTCGGGCGCAGCTTGCTGTACACCTTCTTGATGCTCTCGCGGCTGCTCCGGTCCGAACGGGCGTCGGTGACCGACAGCAGCGCGTCGGCTGCCTCGTCTCCGCGGCCGGACAGGTAGGTCCCGAAGTCACCGCCGCCCTGGCCCTTGAAGTCCGCGTAGAACGGCTCGAGGGTGGAGGTGAACTCGTCGAGCAGGCTGTCGACGGCGGAGCCGATGATGCCCGGCTTGATCTTCTTGACGGCCGCGAAACCGGTCTTGATCACGGCACCCGAAACACCGCCCTTGTCCGAGACCTCCTCGTCGACCATGTTCTCCAGATCGGTCACGACGGACGGCCGCCTGCTGGAGTCGAGCAGGATTTCCTTAAGGGTGTCAGCCACGGATGTAGTCCTTCTTTGCTTTGAGGTACACGGAGTTCCCCACGGCCCTTGGCACTCCGCCCGAGCACCTGGTCCTCCCCGGCCGCGGGTGGCGCTCAGCGTAGTACAAGGTCAAAATCACACCGCAACGCCTCGGTTATAAGCGGAGCGTCAAGATCACCTTTTCCGTCCTGTTCTGACCTTCACCGTTTGGTGGAACTTCTGGCTCCACAACTGCCCAGTACGGCACGGAAACCGTGTAGGCAGCGGTTTTTACGAGGATCGCTTCACCCATACAGACCAACGACGCCGACCGAGAGTCGCCCGCGCCGCCTGCTGGTGCGGTCCATAAGGTCTGAACCTTTTGCCCGGCAAGCTCCGCAGCCCGCGACACCGCCCGGCGGCGGAACCGGTCGAGAACCGGGACATCGGGATTTTCCCGACCAAAGGTGGATTGTGGCCGGTAACGGACTCCGCCAGGCTGGTGGAACTACCCACCGTGATCGTCCGGAGGCGGAATGTTCTCGAACCGTGCCCTCTACGGCGCACTGACCTTCATGACCGGCGCGGCGCTGCTGGCCGGCCTGGCACCCGCGGCGAATGCCGCCACGAATGACTTTCCCGCCGGCTACGAGGGCTACCACACCTATGCCGAGACCACGGCGGAACTGCAGAAGGCCGTGGCCGATCACCCCGACATCGCGCACCTGTCCAGCATCGGACAGTCCTACCAGGGCCGGGAGCTGAACCTGCTGACGATCGGTTCGGGCAGCGGGAAGCCGGAGGTGCTGTTCACCTGCAACCAGCACGCGCGCGAACACCTGACCACGGAAATGTGCCTGCACATCGTCCAACGGTTCACCGATGGCTACGCCACCGATCCGGCCATTAAGCTGATGGTGGACACGCACACCATTTACGTGCTGCCGAACGCCAACCCCGACGGCTCCGAGTACGACATTTCCGGGGGCCGTTTCCACAACTGGCGCAAGACCCGCAAGCCGGTGCCCGGCAGCAGCGCGATCGGCACCGACACCAACCGCAACTGGGACTACAACTGGGGCTGCTGCAACGGTTCGAGCACGAACCCGAGCGCCGAGGACTACCGCGGCCCCGCCCCGTTCTCCGAACCCGAAACCCGCGCACTGGCCGATTTCGTCGACGCCCACGACATCAGGGCCCACATCGATTTCCACACGTATTCGGAACTGGTCCTGTGGCCGTTCGGATACACGACCAGCGCCACCGGCACCGGCATGACCGCCGCCGAGGCGAAGCGCTTTCAGGATCTGGGCAAGGCTATGGCCGCGACGAACGGTTACACGCCCGAACAGTCGAGCAAGCTCTACATCACCGACGGGGACATCAACGACTGGTCCTGGGGCAGGCACAAGACCTTGAGCTTCTGCTTCGAGATGTACCCGACGGGCTCGAATCCGGGCTTCTACCCGGACGACTCCCAGATCGTTCCGCAGACCACGCGCAACGACGCCGCTGTCGACCTGCTCATCGGCCAGGTTTGACCGGAGTGAAACGCGGCCTGGTCAACCCGTCCAGAGATTTGACATCCTGTCCGGGTAGCGGAGACCGGCGCCGGCCGAACCGCGCCACGGCGGTCGGGGCAGCCCGCCGCGGCGCGGCCGGGCACGCGCCACAGGGCAAGGAGCAAGGCAATGCCGACTCTTGACGACATCCGGGCCGCGGCCGACCGGCTCGCCGGGCAGGCGCATCACACACCCGTGCTGACGTCGCGCACGCTCGACGAACAGGTCGGCGCGCGGGTACTGCTCAAGTGCGAGAACTTCCAGCGCGTCGGCGCGTTCAAGTTCCGCGGCGCGTTCAACGCGCTTTCCCGCCTCTCGGCCGAACAACTGGCGCGCGGGGTGTGCGCCTACTCGTCGGGCAACCACGCCCAGGCCGTCGCACTTTCCGCGGCGCTGCTGGACACGAAGGCGATCATCCTCATGCCGGAGGACGCGCCGCAATCCAAAGTGGACGCCGTGATCGGATACGGCGCGCAGGTACGGCGCTTCGACCGCTACGCCTCGGACCGCGCCGAGCTGGCCACCGAGCTGTCCGAGGAACACGGGTTGTCGGTCATCCCGCCCTACGACCATCCGGACATCATCGCCGGCCAGGGCACGACCGCGCTGGAGTTCCTCGAAGAGACCGGAGCCCTCGACACGATGGTGGTGCCGCTGGGCGGCGGTGGCCTGCTGGCCGGCTGCGCGACCGCCGCCACCGCCCTGCACCCGGGCATCACGATGATCGGTGTCGAGCCCGAGGCCGGCGACGACCACCAACGCTCGTTCGCCGCCGGAAAGCGGGTCGGAGTGCCGATCCCGCGCACGATCGCGGACGGGCTGGCGGTCGGCATGCCCGGCGAGCTCACGTTCGAGATCAACCACCGGCTGGTTTCCGAGGTCAGCACGGTGACCGAGGACGAAATCCGCGCGGCGATGGCGTTCCTCTTCGACCGGATGAAGATCGTGGTCGAACCGAGCGGCGCGGTCGGCGTCGCGGCGCTGCTGTCCGGCCGCGTCCGACTGCCCGGCAAGCGCGTGGGTGTGATCATCTCCGGCGGAAACGTCTCCGCCGAGCGCTTCCGCGAACTGCTCTCGTAACGCGCCGGCGGACGGGGCGGGCGTGTTGCCGGCCCCGCTCCCGCCTAGCGACCGAAGGCGTTCCAGGGCGGCACCGGTGCCTTGACCGGATCGGTGTCGGTGATCGGTTTCGCGTTGCCGCGCAGGTCCACCAGCGCCTGCCCGGCGACGCACCGGGCCGGGAAGGCCGCCGAGGCGACTCGGGCACTGACCTGCTCGACCGGCAGTTCGATGCTCGAGGCGGCGAGCACGAGGTTGCCGAACCTGCGGCCGCGCAACACACCCGGCTCGGCGAGCAGCACCGCATGCGGGAAGACCCGCATGACCGTGGCGACGACGCGGCGCACGAACGGCAGACCCGGCCCGTCGGCGATGTTGAGCAGGTAGGTGCCGGTCGGGCGCAGCACTCGCGCCGCGTCGGTGGCGAACTCGAGTGTCGCGATCTCGCTCGGCATGCTGGCCCGTTGAAAGACGTCGGCCACCACCAGATCCGCCGAATCATCGCGGCGGGTGGCCACGCCGGCGCGCCCGTCGGAGATGCGCACCCGCAGGTTGGGCACGCTGCGCAGGTCGAGTTGCTCGCGAACCAGGTCGATCAGTTCCCCGTCGACGTCGAAGACGAGTTGCCGCGAGCCGGGCCGCGTCGCCGCGACGTAGCGCGGCAGCGTGCAGCCCGCTCCACCCAGGTGCAGCACGTCCAGCGGCCCCGGCGCCAGACAGTCGATCACTTCCCCGATGCGCTGGACGTATTCGAACTCCAGGTGCGTCGGATCTTCGAGATCGACATAGGACTGCGCCACGCCATCGACGGTCAGCAGCCACCCGCCCGGCCAGTCGGCGTCGGCGAGGAGTTCGGCCGTGCCGAAGCGCACCGGATACTCCCCCGGCATGGGCCCGTTCGACGCTCGGCTCCTGCGGCGCGGGCTCACGACCGCGCTCCCGCGGGCGGACGCCGGGGCACCCTCGGGTGAGCGCCGGCAGGCGGGACGTTCAGAGAGGTCTTGCGGTTGGCGGCCATGTCCTCGACAGTCGGTTCAACTCGGTGGTTCGGAAATCCAGTCCAGCAGCACGCCCGGTCACGCGCGCGGCCGGGGTAGGGCAGCTGTGACCGCATCTTTCTACGCGATCTGCTACGCGCAGGCCCGGCCCCGGCACGCGGCCAGCAACACCTCGGCCGCCCTTCTGGCACTGCGCGCGACACCGGGGTTCCCGGCGATGGAAGCAACGGTGATCGCGCCGTCGATCAGCAGCAGCAGGTGGTCGGCCATGGTTTCCCGGTCGCGCGCCGGAATCTCCGGAATCCGGAGCAGGAGGCCGATCAGGTAATCGCGGAGCGCGTCCTTGTGTTCGCGTGCGACGGCGACGACCGGCGGGGAGCCGGCGCCCAGTTCGCCGAAGGAGTTGATGAAGGCGCAGCCACGGAAGTCGGGCTCGGAGAACCACTTGTACAGCCAGTCGAAGACCAGCAGCGCCTGCTCGCCGGATCCGGCTTCGGTCCGTTCCTGCACGAAGTCGGCCAGTGCCGCCCGCCACCGCTGGTCGCGGCGCCGCAGGTAACTCAGGACGAGCTGTTCCTTCGAGGGGAAGCACTGGTAGAGGCGCTTGAGGGAGACCCCCGATCCGGCGCGGATCTCGTCCATCCCGACGGCCTGGACGCCTCGTTGGTAAAACAGCGTCTCGGCGGTGTCGAGCAGCCGCGTGGTCGCCTCGGTGTGTTCCACAGCATCTCCCGTAGCGCGGAGAATGTACGTTCTCTACGCTACCCGAAGACGGAGAACGTACGTTCTCTCGTGGAGGGAGCCGACACCATGACCGGACGACCGCCGTTTCCCCCGTTCGACGAGGAGACCGCCGCGCAGAAGGTCCAGGCCGCCGAGGACGCGTGGAACACCCGCGATCCCGAGCGGGTCGCGCTGGCCTACACCGAGGACTCGGTGTGGCGTAACCGGGACGAATTCGTTTCCGGCCGGGCCGAGATCGTCGCGTTCCTGCGCCGGAAATGGGCCAGGGAACTCGACTACGCGCTGCGCAAGGAACTGTGGGGATTCCGGGGAAACCGCATCGCCGTCCGGTTCCAGTACGAGTGCGCGGACGAAACCGGGCAGTGCTGGCGCAGCTACGGCAACGAACTGTGGGAATTCACCGAAGACGGGCTGATGCGCCGGCGGGAAGCCAGCATCAACGACGTCCGCATCGCCAGGGCCGACCGGCGCATCCACGGCCCCCGATCGGCCCAGGAGCGTGGGATGCTCCTACCTGTCCAGTGATCCGCCAAGGAGGTCGGCTCAGTTCATCTTGAGACGGAAGGACAACCGCGATGGTGACCAAGAAGGAGGCGGCCGAGGCCGTTCGGGCGGCGAAGGCCAGGCTCGGCGTGAGCTGGGCACAGCTCGCCGACGCGGTCGGACGGCCGGTGGCCTGGAGCACCACGGCCCTGCTGGGCCAGCATCCGATGAGCAAGGACGAAGCCGAGGCCGCGGCCGCGGTACTGGAACTCGGCGAAGACGTCGTTGCCGCGCTGCAACTCCAGCCCACCCGCGGTGCACTGGAAACGGCCGTGCCGACCGACCCGACGATCTACCGGTTCTACGAGGTCCTGCAGGTCTACGGCCCGACTCTCAAGGAACTGATCCACGAGCAGTTCGGCGACGGGATCATGAGCGCCATCAACTTCCGGCTCGATGTCCAGCGGGTCGCCGACCCCGGCGGAGACCGTGTCGTGGTCACGCTCGACGGGAAGTTCCTGCCCTACCAGTGGTAGGCAACGCCGGGTGCGGCGGCGCCTGCCCCGCGCCCGGCGATCCACCCGCCTTGCGCCGGATCGGCGTCAGCCCAGCGGGAACTTCACCACCGGGGAACCGTTGACGCTGAACCAGCACACCCATTCGCTCACCAGGTCGAACTCCACCGCCACGATCCCCTCCGGCTGCGGGGGGATCTCGACGCGCACCGGGAATCCGGCATCCGCACCGGGCCGGATGCCCTGCCCGGGAAGTGGGACCCTGGCCACATCCCGCGAGGTCCGGTCGGCGAGGTGAATACGCACCCCGAGCAGAACAGGGCCGAATTCGGCATCGGAGGGCAGCCAGGCCCGCGGCCCGGGATTGCGGACACGGCACTGACCCGAAACGACGATGTTCGGTCCCGACTCGCTGATCTCCACGTCCGCCATCGTGAGCTCGCCGACCAACCCCTCGGCCTCACGGCTGTCGGGAACTTCGGCACCCGCGCGGCGCAGGACGAACATCCGCCGATCGTTGATCGCCGCGCGCGCCGGGTCGAGGAAAGCGCCATCCTCCGCCCGACCGGAGACCACGTCGGTGAAGGTCCGCAGGCTCACCCAACGCGGTGCCGACTCGAACAGGCACAGGCGCAGCTCCGCGAAGCCGGCTTCCTGAGCCCAGGCCCAGATGTCCTCGATCACCACGTCGTTCTCGAGAACCCCGAAGTTGCGCATCTCGTACTGGGACTGGGGCTGGATCGAGTGGCGCGGCCCCGGCTCGGAAAAGGCGGCGATACCACCGGGTCGCAGCACCCGCGCCATCTCCCGGATCACCTCGGCCGGGTTAGGCACGTGATGGAAGGCGTCGAAGGACAGGACACGGTCCACACTCGCGTCAGGCAGATCGAAGCGGTAGCCGTCGAAGACGAGGAACTCGGGCTCCGG
>Ga0310811_10006036_pt1 | contig 15436 bp, 14 predicted proteins | sample YCmetagenome_FD_207642 | JGI IMG/M metagenome (GOLD analysis project Ga0310811, IMG submission 207642) | Soil microbial communities from experimental microcosm in Duke University, North Carolina, United States - YC | ecosystem: Engineered > Artificial ecosystem > Soil microcosm > Unclassified ...
AAATCCCTGAACGCACGCCTTACAACCCTCTTTCCGGCCTTGATTTTTTAGGTATTGATGGTGATAAGAACTTAGGACTCAATGATATTCTCGCCAATATAAAAAGAGCAAAAACAGACAGTAATATAAAGGGCATTTTCCTGGATGAAAGTTACATGCTTTCAGGCCAGGCGACTACTGAAGAAATTCGCGATGCATTGATCGATTTTAAAAAATCAGGGAAGTTTGTTATCGCTTATTCAGAAGTATACACACAGGGTTTTTACTACCTGGCATCCGTAGCCGATAAGGTATATATTAATCCTAAAGGCATATTTGAGTTTAGTGGATTCAATTCGGAGATCACTTTCTTTAAAGGCGCACTGGATAAATTAGGCATTGAAGCACAGGTAATTAAAGTTGGCACCTACAAAAGCGCTGTTGAGCCTTACGTGCTGACAAAAATGAGCGATGCCAACCGCGAACAGGTTAATTCGTATTTGGGTTCGTTGTATAATTACTTTCTTACCAATATTAGTAAGAGTCGTAGAATCAGCAAAGATTCGCTATCCTATATTGCAAGCAACCTGAAAGTACAGTTTCCCGAAGATGCATTAAAATATAAGCTTGTTGACGGCTTAAAGTATAAAGATGAAGTACTGGATGAACTGCGGGATCGTACGGGAGTAGGTTCGAAAGGCGATCTGCATAAAGTTGAAATGGGCGACTATGCTGCCGGCAACAATACCACATCAAAAGATGATGACGATTCAAAAAAGAATATCAAAAACCAGATAGCAATTGTATATGCGTCGGGTGAGATCAATGGCGGCGATGGTGATGATAATACTATCGGTTCAGAAAAAATATCAGCCGCTCTGCGTAAGGTAAGGCTGGATAATAATGTAAAAGCAGTTGTGTTCCGGGTGAACTCACCTGGCGGCAGTTCGCTGGCATCAGATGTGATCTGGCGGGAGGTGATGCTTACTAAAAAAGTGAAACCGATCATTGTATCTATGGGCGACCTGGCCGCGTCGGGAGGCTATTATATCTCCTGTGCTGCAGATTCGATCATTGCGGAGCCAAATACGTTAACCGGCTCAATAGGCATTTTTGCGATCATTCCAAACCTGCAAAAACTTTTTAATGATAAGCTTGGCATTACATTCGATGGCGTAAAAACCGGTAAATATTCTGATTTAGGTGATATTAGCAAACCTTTATCTCCTGAAGAAAAAGCTATCCTGCAAAACAATGTAAACCACGGCTACGATGACTTTACTAAAGCAGTTGCCGAGGGCCGTCATAAAACACAAGCTTATATCAATAGTATTGGACAGGGGCGCGTATGGACCGGCGAACAGGCAGTAAAAATTGGCCTGGTTGACCGTTTAGGTAATATCAATGACGCAATCTCATCGGCAGCTAAGAAAGCAAACATCAAAAAATATAAGTTAGTTGCTTATCCTGAACAAAAGAAGGGTGTATTTAACAAGTTCGGTACCGACATCAGCACTCAAATGAGAGCGCACTTTGTAAAATCAGAACTGGGCGACAATTATCGCTATTACGAACAGATAAAAGGCCTTACCCAAATGGCACGCACCCCGCAAATGCGCATGCCATATGATATTGTGATTAAATAAATCATTACCATTTACTCCATAAAGCTATTTCTATTATAGGAATAGCTTTCTTTTTTGTTTTAATGCTAAGAAGTATTGAGCAATGAACTATTTTGTATTTTTACCGTCCGAAAACACCCATGGAAAACAAACTCATTGCCCGTACGCTTCGCCTGTTGTCGCAACTGATGGAATTGCACGACGAGAACCCGTTTAAGGTGAAGTCGCTGGCCAATGCTGCTTTTAAGGTGGATAAGCTTCCCTATCGCATTGCAGGTAAAAGCCTGGCTGAGATGGAGAAAATTGACGGCGTCGGGAAAAGTACCGCCACCAAAATAGTGGAACTATTAGAAACAGGCGCCATAACGGATTTGACGGATCTATTATCGGCTACGCCCGATGGTATTGTAGAGATGCTGGGAATCAAAGGCATCGGCCCTAAGAAGATCGGCATTATCTGGCACGAATTAGGGATTGAAACCGTTGGTGAATTATATTATGCCTGCAACGAAAACCGGCTGATAGAGGCTAAAGGTTTTGGGTTAAAAACACAGGAAGAAATAGTTAAGGTCATCGAATTCAGGATGGCAAGCAATGGTAAATTCCTGTATGCTCAGGTGGATGCAATCGCTGCCGAGCTGTTTCAAAAGTTACAGGTAATCCTTCCTAATTCAAGTATAAGTTATACCGGAGAATTCCGTCGCTGCTGCGAAATCATTACTGAATTGAGTTTTTTGGTAGGTTCGGATAATGTAAGATCTGATGTAGAAATACTAACCCAGTCAGATCTTCTGCAAAACCTAACTGTTAATGAACATACCATTAGTGGCGAAACTGCCAATGGTTTGCTGGTAACCATTCCGATAGTAAACAACCTGTCGTTCCATTACGAATTGTTTGCACAAACCGGTGCTGATGATCATGTTCAAGCTGTCTTGGCACGTATATCTGATGACGTAAAACAAGCAGAAAGCGAAGAAGCCATCTACAGAAAGGCAGGGCTCGCTTATATTTTGCCCGAACTTCGTGAAGGTGATACCTTTATTGAAAAGGCAACAAATAATGCCTTGCCTCAACTGGTTACTTACCAGGATTTGAAGGGCACTTTACACAACCACAGCACCTGGAGTGACGGCGTGAACATGCTGGAAGATATGGCCCTGTATTGCCGGGATCAGCTGAAATTGCAATACCTGGGTATATGCGATCATAGTAAAAGTGCATTCTATGCAAAAGGATTAAGTATTGAACGAGTTTTACAGCAGCACGAGGAAATTGATCATCTAAATAAAAAGATTACCGGATTTCACATTTTCAAAGGAATCGAATCGGATATTTTAAATGATGGTTCGCTGGACTACCCAGATGAAATACTGCAGCGCTTCGATTTTATCGTAGCTTCGGTGCACTCGAACCTGAAAATGGATAAGGAAAAGGCAACAGTGCGTTTGATCAAAGCCGTTGAGAATCCTTACACTACTATTTTGGGTCACCCAACCGGCAGGTTATTGTTAAGCCGTAAGGGATACGAGTTTGATTATCAAAAAGTAATTGATGCATGTGCCGCAAACAATGTAATTATTGAGATCAATGCCAACCCTTTGCGCTTAGACCTGGATTGGCGATGGCATCAATATGCATTGGATAAAGGTGTAAAACTATCAGTAAACCCAGATGCGCACCGTGTGGAAGGTTTTTCTGATATGCATTATGGCGTTTTAGCTGCACGAAAAGGTGGTTTATATAAGGAAATGTGTTTAAATGCGTTCTCCCTTGAAGAAATTAAAAAAGAGTTCGAATTAAAAAAGCAGGTAAATGCTCATAGATAAAGTACGTTATATACAACAAAACCAAAATCCGCCTGCTATCCTCGTCATTGGTGATCTCATGATCGATCATTATATCTGGGGTGATGCTACCAGGCTCTCACCTGAAGCGCCTGTTCCGATAGTTAATGTAAAAAATGAGTCGACCACATTGGGTGGCGCTGCGAATGTCGCCCAAAACCTGGTTGCGCTTGGTGCTAAAGTGACACTCGGGGGCTTGATTGGTGAAGACGCTTATGGCTTGCGGTTGATTGAAATATTGGAAAGTGAAGGCATTGCTACAGATGCAATACTGAAAGATGTAAATCGTCCTACTACTGTTAAAACACGTGTTGTAGCAGGCAGTCACCAATTGGTGAGGGTCGACCGGGAAATTACAGACCCCGTTTTGAGCGAACTGGAAGATGAGTTGGTGAACCAGTTAGATCATTATATCAATGAGGCTGATATCGTACTGTTTTCTGATTACGGAAAAGGTCTATTTTCCGAAGATCTTACTCAAAGGCTGATCAAACTTGCTAAAAGCAAAGACAAAAAAGTGATCATAGATCCGAAAGGGTTGAATTACGAGAAATATAAGGGCGCTTTCATCATTAAACCTAACCGTAAAGAATTGGCAGAAGCTGCCAAAACCGAGCGGATCAGGAACATTGATGATCTGCAAAAGGCATCAAAAGTGATCTTTAAGCAAACAGGCGTTGACTACCTGATTGTTACTTTATCTGAAGAAGGTATGGTAATTCTGGATGAGCTTGCCTATAAACTGCTGCCGGTTAAGGCTACAGCCGTATTTGATGTAACTGGTGCCGGTGATACCGTATTGGCAACAATTGCGTACTTCATGGCATCAGGTTTAACGATTGAAGAATCCTGCGAACTGGCAAACCATGCAGCTGCTATTGTGATACGCCGTGTGGGTAGTGCAACCACTACTATTGACGAAATTTTAGAAGATATAACTAACGGTCAAAACTAACTGACCAACGACATACAAAAATGAATAAACTGGTTATTGAAGAACTGAACGACCATCAGCAATTGATACAAAAGGTAATTGATTCGCTTGGTGTGGAAATTGCAACCGCTTGCGAAATGATCGTCCGCATCCTGAAAGGTGGAAAGAAAGTTTTAATAGCCGGGAATGGCGGCAGTGCTGCTGATGCTCAGCATATTGCGGCTGAATTAAGCGGAAGGTTTGTGAAAGAACGTAGAGCTTTACCTGGTATCGCCCTTACCACTGATACCTCGGCTTTAACATCTATAGCAAATGACTACGGTTATCAGTTCGTATTCTCGCGCCAGGTAGAAGCATTGGCACAGTCCGGCGATTTGTTCATTGGCATATCAACCAGCGGGAATAGCGAAGGGATACTAAAAGCCTTTGAATCAGCGCAAAAGTTGCAGTGTAAAACACTAGGGCTATCTGGCAGAAATGGTGGAAAGATGAACGGCATGTGCGACCTGAATATAATCGTTCCATCCGATGTTACTGCTCGAATACAGGAGATGCATATCCTGATCGGTCATATTCTATGCAAAGCTGTAGATAACGAATTCTGACCGATGAGAAACAACCTTGAAAAAACGCTGCTCAGCAAGATAAGGGACTTACCATCGCTTAAAGCTTCGATTGCACAATGGCAAAGTGAGGGCAAAAAGGTTGTTTTTACTAACGGCGTTTTCGATTTGCTGCATATCGGTCATATTACCTACATGGCCAAAGCGGCTGAATTGGGCGATAAACTGGTGATCGGCTTAAATTCAGATAGTTCAGTTAAGCGAATAAAAGGCGAAGACAGGCCAGTTAATGACCAAAATAGCCGGGCCGCTCTACTGGCAGCTTTATTTTTCGTTGACGCGATAGTTGTTTTTGAAGAAGATACACCGATTAATGTAATTACAACCCTGATGCCTGATATTTTAGTAAAGGGTGCTGATTATTCCATCGAAAATATTGTAGGCGCCAAAGAAGTAATAGCCAACGGCGGCGAGGTAAAGACCATTGATTTTGTGGAGGGCTACTCCTCTACTTCTATCATCAAAAAGATCAGGGAACAGATCACAAAATAACATGAAGATACTGGTTGTCCGCTTCAGTTCGATGGGTGATATTATTTATACCACGCCTGTGGTGCGATGCCTGAAAACGCAACTTCCTGACGCCGAAATACACTTTCTGACAAAACCAGCCTTCAAATACATTTACGATAACAATCCGCATCTGGATAAGCTACTTTTATTAAAGCCGACACTGGCTGAAACTATAGAGGAGATAAAAGCGGAGAAATATGATTACCTCATCGATCTGCATAATAACCTGCGGACTTCATTGATCAAACTACGGACAGGCATTAAATCCTCTGCCTACAAAAAGCAACGGATTCGTAAGTGGCTGAGTCTTAAATTTAATCTGAAGCTTGTGCCACCTGTGCACCTTGTGGAGCGTTATATGAAAGCGGTCAGGTTTTTGGGCGTTAAGAACGATGGTAAGCCTATAGACTATTATATTAAAACAGAACACGATCTCACAAAACTTCTGCCTGCATCCCACCAGCCAGGTTTTGTGGCCTTTGTCATTGGCGCCACGCATTTTACCAAGCGCATGCCAAATGAGAAGATCATCAGCATATGCAGCAAAATTGACTCTCCTATTGTGTTGCTCGGTGGCAATGATGTAAAAGACAATGGCAGTATCATTGCAAATTCCATTGGTTCAAATATTTACAATGCATGCGGCATTACTTCGCTGGATGAATCCGTATATTTAGTTTCGAAAGCGAAGCGTGTGTTGGGCTTTGATACGGGTTTAACGCATATTGCCGAAGCATTTGAAAGGCCGATTGCTTCCATTTGGGGCGGAACTGTACCAGAATTACTTGGTGTACAGCCCTATATGGTAAAAGAGGCAGAGGTGATCGGGATAAATTTACCTTGCCGTCCATGTTCAAAGTTCGGTCTTGAAAAATGTCCGCTTGGGCATTTTAAATGTATGAACAATATACCCGAACAAGTTGTTATTGATTTCGCTAACAAAACTTAAACCAAAGTTAGATGAAAAAACTATTATTAGTTCGCCATGCAAAAGCTGTTCATGACGACAGTTACAGCGATTTTGAAAGACCGCTTAAACACTCCGGCATGCGGGATACTACCATCATGGCCGAACGAATAGAAAGCGCCGGGGCTGTACCGCAAATATTGATAACCAGCCCATCGTTACGTACCTTATCAACAGCGAACATACTTTCAGAACATTTAAGCCTGCATAAACCATCAGAAGATAAACGGATCTATGACGCCAGTCAGCAATCACTGCTTTATGTAATCAGCGAATTTCCTGATAATCAAAGTTTTGTTGGGCTGGTTGGTCACAACCCTGGAATAGCCCAATTAGTTCATTATTTTACCGGTCAGATACGCGAAGTATCGCCGGGAGCAGCTGTGTTGATCAGGTTTGAATTCGATTCCTGGCGGGAACTAACCTACGATTCCGGTCATTTGGAGTGGTTTAGCTCACCGAAGGAAGACTGACACGATTAAGCGATTTGAAAGATTAAAACATGATTATCAACCCGAAATCATCCTTATAATCCTTCAATCGTGTTTTCAGTTAATGCAATATGTTTTCCCCGGTAACGATCGTATAAATCCCTGCATTTCCATATTTAAGAGGTTCATTGCCAATTGACTCATAGGCATATTAACTTTCAGCGTCAATTCATCTATTGCCAAAGGTGATCTATGCTGATGGATAATATCCAAAATAATTCTTTCCTCATTTGATAGGTCCATTGGCAAGGATAATTGCTCTACGGCAGGTCTGCCATCATCCATTTTTTCCCAACCTAAGCAATAAGCCAGATCAGCAGCACAGGTTAACAGTCCAGCTTTATTATGGCGAATCAGGAAGTTACAGCCTTCCGAAAACTCATCATCTATCCTACCCGGGAAAGCATAAACATCGCGGTTGTAAGAATTTGCTATTTCCGCTGTGATCAACGCCCCTCCTTTAATACCTGCCTCAACCACAACTGTTGCATCTGCCATACCTGCTACAATCCTATTCCGTTGCGGAAAATTCTCGCGATCCGGAATAGTGCCCGATGGATATTCAGTCAAAACGCCGCCATTTTCCTGCATTTTTTCTGCAAGAGATCGGTTCTGTGCGGGGTACATCCGATCAAAACCATGCCCAAGCACACCAACAGTTTGCATGCCCTGTTTTAGGCATTCTTTGTGTGCATAAGTATCTATCCCCAGCGCAAGTCCGCTCACTATTAAAACATTGTATTGTTGTAGTTCTTCTACCAGTTGACGGCAAAGTTGCTTACCATATTCGGTAGCTCTGCGGGTACCAACAATGCTTACTACATGCCGGGGATTTAAATTGAAGTTGCCTTTTCCATATAACAATATGGGTCCGTCTATGCAGTTTTTTAATCTTTTGGGATATTCCGGATCAGTATAAAAGATGGGCCTGATGTTATTCTTTTCAATATAATTTATCTCTTCCTCTGCTCTTTCCAACGCAGCCTTGAAATTGATGTCCAGGTATCTTTTCTGACCGATGCCCGGTATTTGAATCAGTTTTGATTTAGAGGCTTTAAATATCTGCTCCTCATCGCCAAAATGAAAAAACATGGATTTAGCCAGCGCAGGACCAATATTTTTTATAAAAGTTAAGGCAACGCGGTGTAGTAACGACATATTTTAAAGTTCAGGTATGTGGCGTTGAAGATACAAAAAAATTGAAATTGCTCAAATTTTTAGCATTTTATTCTAAAAGAATTGATACAAAAAAGGGATAAAGGGGTGATATGAAATTATTGCCCTTTTATATAGATCACCTGTTTAGTATCAAAGAACTCTTCGGTAAAATAATTCTTTAAATGATACTGCTTTACTGCAAGCTTCGATTCAGCGATCTCTTGTGACAAATCGCCTCCTTTGAGGTAAAGTATCCCGTTAGGCAGCGTGTTTTTTGATTCTTTGTTGAATTTTCCTTTCACCCAGGGATAAAAATCTTTTAACTGAGTTACTGCACGTGAAACCACAAAATCAAACTTTCCGGGTACTTGTTCAGCTCTTATATGTTCGGCTTTAAGATTTTTAAGGCCAATAGCCTTAGCTACTTCGTTTACTACTTTTATCTTTTTCCCAATAGAGTCAACCAGATAAAATTGAGTTTCTGGGAACATAACAGCCAAAGGTACTCCCGGGAACCCGCCTCCCGTGCCTACATCTAACACTATTTCACCAGGCAAAAAAGGCATCACTTTGGCAATACCCAATGAGTGCAATACATGCCGTTCCAATAAAGAATCAATATCTTTTCGGGATATAACATTGATCTGATTGTTCCAGAAATTATATAATTCGGGCAGTTGCTGGTATTGTTGCTGTTGTGCAGAAGTTAGATCAGGAAAATATTTGAGTATGATATCAGATGTCATCCCTGTTAAAGCGGTTAATGATATTACCCAGCAGGTATCTGGCCCTGAAAAGCTGTGCTTTAACTGTGCCTAAAGGCAGATCGAGTTGCTGCGCTATTTCTTCGTATGATAGTTCATCAAAATATCTCAGGGTAATCAAATTGCGGTAACGGGCAGGTAAACTTTCTATCAGTACTTTTAACTCCTGGGTTTGCTGCTTTTTTATGGAGGTTTCTTCCGGGTTAAGCACATCTGCTTTTATTTGCAGCGTTTTTTCTTCCCCGTCATCATCTACCATTCCGTGGATGGACATGGTGTTCAGCTTTTTTTTGCGGATAAAGTCGATACAGTTATTGGTTGCTACACGGAACAGCCATGTACTAAAAGCATAATCAGGCTGATATTTTTCCAGTTTTTCAAACGCTTTGGCAAAGGTCTCAACGGTGAGGTCCATAGCGTCCTCCTTGTTGTTTACCATCTTAAGCGCCATAAAATAAATGGAATCTTTATACCTGTGCATCAGGTCGGCATAAGCTTTTTGATTTCCCTCGCGTGCTTTCACAACCAGGTGAAAATCATTCTTTGCGTTTTCGGTAAAATTTGCGTTTACTTCCACTGTGTAGTTTTTATAAAAGTACCTATCAATCCAAAAATATTTAAATAAACATAATAAACAAGGTCGAAGAATGGTAAATACCACAATAAGTTTTTAACATCCAGCTTAGGGAATACCTTTGAGTATACAATTAATTGTGCAATTAGCCTGAATAAGAACAATCCTAAAACAGGCAGCGGATCGTAATCCAGAACCAGGGATAATATAAGCAGTATATAGAATAAAAAACCTGTCAGCGCATCGAAACTCAGCATACGGCGGTGATTATTCTTATACAGTTTCCCCACTCCCATGTGCCTCCTCTTTTGAACAAAGAAAGATGCAAAAGTGTTTTTGGGCGGGCTAAAAGTAAAGGCATCAGGGTGTATTTCAATCGTCGTATTATCAGCTGTTCCGTTCTGATTTACGAACAGATCATCATCTCCTGACATTACGTGCATGTGCGAAGCAAAGCCTTTATTCTTAAAAAATAATGTTTTTGTGTAAGCCAGGTTTCGACCGATGCCCATATATGGGTTGCCCGCCAACGCAGCAGAAAGGTAATTAATAGCTGTTTTTGCCGTCTCAAATCGTATGAGCGAATTAAGAAATCCTTTGGTTTTGTAATAAGGAGGATAGCCCAAAACGATCTCTGTATCTCCGATAAAATTGGCCGCCATCCGTGCGATCCAGTCGGCAGAGGCTGGTCTGCAATCTGCATCTGTAAATAGCAAATGTTCGTTTTTGGAAGCCTTTATACCCATTGTCAGGGCGAATTTTTTCCCTGTTTTATGACGGTCATTTTCGTTAACTGTGACTACTTTTAAACGGGGATATTTCGCACTTAACTCTTTCAAAACTAATTCTGAATCATCTACCGAACAGTCATTTACCAAAATCACTTCAAAATCAGGATAGTTTTGCTCCAGTATCGAAGGCAAATTTTCGGGTAGTTTTTCAGCCTCATTGCGTGCGCTTATGATCACAGAAATGGGAAGAGAAGATTGCACTAATTCATCAGCAGGTTTATAAGACCTCAGTCTGTTATGGTAGTAAATAAGATAATACAGCTGAACAATAAAACAGAAGGTTAATAGTATAAATAGCGCGTCGGGTAAATAGGTTTCCAATATCGGGTCAATATAATATATAGGGTAAAATTGTAAAAAAAACCACGATTCTATAATAAAGGTTGATAAGTTTTGGCCTTAAAGCCATTATTGTGGAAAAATTTGCGAGTGGTGAAGTTGTAGAGGTTGCAGAAGTTAGAATAATGAAATTTAATCCATTTCAACCTTTACAACATTTACAACTACTGCAACCAACTCCAAATCAACTTAAATGACTAATTTTGCAGCCTCGCAATGAAATTCAGTTTAACAGCACAAGACCCGTTATCTAAGGCACGCGCAGGCGAAATCACTACAGATCACGGTACCATCCAAACACCAATATTTATGCCTGTAGGTACTGCAGGTACAGTAAAAGCCGTTCATCAGCACGAATTGAAGGACGATATAAAAGCACAGATCATACTGGGCAATACTTATCATTTATATTTAAGACCAGGTCTGGATACACTTGAAAAAGCAGGCGGCCTGCATAAATTCAACGGCTGGGATAAGCCTATATTGACCGACAGCGGCGGCTACCAGGTGTATTCGCTTACCGAAGTGCGTAAAATAAAGGAAGAAGGCGTTACGTTTCGTTCACATATTGATGGTTCAAAACATCTTTTTACACCCGAAAATGTAATGGACACCCAGCGCACTATTGGGGCTGATATTATTATGGCCTTTGACGAATGCACGCCTTACCCGTGCGAATATGGCTATGCGCGCAGGTCTATCGAAATGACTCATCGCTGGCTTAAACGTTGCTGCGACAGATTTGATAGTACTGAGCCGAAATACGGATATAGCCAAACACTGTTCCCTATTGTACAGGGTTCGGTTTATAAAGATCTGCGGACAAAATCTGCGGAAGTTATCGCATCATTTGAGCGTGAAGGCAATGCCATTGGCGGCTTGTCGGTTGGTGAACCTGCAGAAGAAATGTATGCAATGACCGAATTGGTTTGCAATATATTACCACAGCAAAAACCGCGTTATTTGATGGGTGTAGGCACACCTATAAATATATTGGAGAATATTGCGTTAGGTATTGATATGTTTGATTGCGTAATGCCTACGCGCAATGCACGCAACGGCATGCTTTTTACTAAAGAAGGCATTATTAATATCAAAAATGAGAAGTGGAAGAACGATTTTAACCCGATTGAAGCTGATAGCGAGCTGTATGCAGACAGAAATTATACAAAAGCTTACCTTCGGCATTTGATCCACTCGGGCGAAATATTAGGGGCACAAATAGCTACCTTGCACAACCTGCATTTTTATCTGTGGTTGGTAAAGGAAGCACGTGAAAAGATAATTACGGGCGAGTTTTACAACTGGAAAAATATAATGGTAAACCGCCTGGGCCAACGATTATAAATGAAAAGCTTTTTAAGAAAATATCTGAAGGTTATTGACCGGTATATCATTCGCAAATACCTGGGTACATTCGTATTTACACTGGCTATTTTCTCTGTTGTGATGGTTGTTTTTGATGTGTCCGAGCACCTGGATAACTTTCTGAAAAAGCAAAGCACCTTTCATGACATCGCCTTTCAATATTATGCGGGATTTATTCCATTCTATCTGAATTATCTGTCGCCGCTCATCAATTTTTTGGCTGTTATTTTGTTTACAGCCAAGATGGCCAACCAGACGGAAATCGTGCCAATATTGACCTCGAAAGCAAGTTTTAACCGCTTTTTAAGGCCTTATTTTATTGCCGCTTCGCTGCTTTTTATTATATCTTTTTTTGCGAACGTATACCTTATTCCTTTTACAAATCGCCTCAAAGTCGACTTTGAAAGTACACACTTCAGCGATAGCGACCCTACAAAAAATGAAGTGCACATGCAGTTGGATAAGCATACTTTTATATACGTACGTTCATTTGATCCGGCTTCAAAAACAGGTTATCAGTTCATTTTAGAGAAGTTTAATGGCGATGTAATGACCCGCAAAATAGTAGCCAGCAACGTGGTTTACGATTCGGTAAAACGTATTTGGACGATGAAGGAAACTATGATATGGCATGGAGGCACAAAGGATACTGTTCTGGATATGCGTCCGGAGGACTTTGAAATAAAGGATAATCAGTACAGCGCGATGTCTATGAGCGTTCTGAACAAGAATATCGAGAAAGCGAAATTGCGCGGAACAGGCGAATTATTAGATATGCAGTTCGAAAAATACCACCGTTTTGTGTATCCTTTATCTACTTACGTACTCACTTTAATCGGCGTTTCTATGTCGTCCAGAAAAGTGCGCGGAGGAGTCGGGTTACCGCTTGGGATAGGCATTATTCTATGTTTTACCTACATTATTGTCGAGCGGTTTGCATTGGTTTTCTCCATAAAAGGAGGCGCGCCACCATTGATTTCAGTATTCATGCCAAACCTTTTGTTCTTCTTATTAGGCTATTATTTGCTTGTAAAAGCGCCTAAATAATGACAGAAAAGCAAGCACCGGCACAGCTAAGTAAGAACCTAATCATACTCCATTTTACGGTTTTTATCTGGGGTTTTACGGGCATTTTAGGTGAGCTAATTTCTATTTCTGCGGTACAACTGGTATGGTACAGAGTGCTCATTGCGTCGGTCACTTTGTTTCTTTATTTTAACTTTAATAAGACCACTTTCAGGATAAATAAGAGCACCTTTTTTAAGCTGATTTTTACTGGTGCAATAGTGGGCGGCCACTGGATTTTGTTTTTCCTTTCGATCAAATTATCGACGGTTGCGGTAAGCCTGGTATGCCTCTCATCCATCACATTATTCACGGCAATCTTCGAGCCGATGATCAACAAAAAGCGAATATCAAAGCTTGAGATTATATCAGGAATTTTGATCATTCTCGGCATCCTCATCATCTTTAAATTCGAAACACAATACACTAAGGGCATCATAGCAGGGCTTGCAAGTGCTATTTGCGCGAGCCTTTTTTCTATCATCAACTCACGCCAAGTGCAGAAATATGAAGCCCCGGTGATCGCATTTTATGAGCTATCGGGGGCCTTTGTTTGGATCTCGATCTTCCTTGCAGCGACCAACGGCTTCGATAAATCGATGATCCTGGGGCACGCGGACATTGGCTATCTTTTACTGCTCGGCACCATCTGTACGTCGTTGGCCTACGTCGCCGGGGTGTCCGTAATGCGTGAACTTTCGGCCTTCCGGGTAGCACTCATCACCAACCTGGAGCCGGTGTACGGCATAATCATGTCCTTCCTATTTTTCGGTGACATGAACAAAATGACGATGGGGTTCTGGGTCGGCGCCATCATTATTTTGTCGACAATATTTCTCTTTCCGGTCGCCCGGAAAGAGGCAGCCAAGAGAAAAAACGGATAACTATTTCTCATCCGTTTTCTTTCATTTTTCCGGACAATTCACCAAAATTCTATGCCGATTCCTCTCCCGAAATGGCAGGAATGCCACTAAATCTGGTGCCCCTCAAAACGCATTTTAAAGCCCTATAAACGACTCGGGGAAAATAACGTCCCTGAGGCTGGCAAAATCCATCCTGTTCGATCAGGCGCAAAATTCAATTTTTACTTAGTGTAATTAATTCACATTGTCCATGGTGGTATTTTTGGGCAATATTCAATGTCAAAAACAGAATAAAATTTAAAATTTTAATTTTATATTATTTATTTATTCCATTTATAATCAAATATTTATATGTTTTATATAAAATTATAATTCAACAAAATTGAAAATGGATTTTTTCCAGCTAATATTTTTAGTATTTTAATTAATAAATACATTTTTAACAGCATATAACTTTTATAATCAAATATTTATGTAGTATTAATTAACAAAACACTTCACTATTGAAATTTGATGTAAATTTTTGATAAGTGTGTATCGAGTTAAAAATGAGAGTTTCAAAAAAATCGGTACTTACCTGGATTTGTATACAGCGCAGATTTTTGCACGAAGAATTTCTCTCTATTTTTTGCAGAATTTTCCACTGAAAATCGATTGGAAAACAAGTCCGGATTTTCGGCAACCATGAGATACCCGGCGCCCCCTCTCCCACTTTCGGCCAAAAAAAAGTCGGAATAAAATTCTTCGGTCTAAAAAAGAGCCCCTTTCTTTAATTTTTTAAGTTTCGATTTTTTTTCTAAAAAAGGAGACGTGGACTTTGTCAATTTGTGATACCTCTACCCTTTTTGTAGATTTATAAAAGGAGCGAAAATTCGGCGTGAATTTTTCATGCTCCTAAAAACCACATCCATTTCACATCTGTTAAAATCGAGATCGTCATGAGAATAAAAACGATGTTCATCATCTTCGTCACCGTGCTGCTCACGGTAGTGGTGATGCAAAACACAAAAGAGGTCCCTTTCAATTTTTTGTTCGCCACCTTCTACGTTTCCAAACTGGTCATGCTGCTTGCAGTGGCCGTTGTGTCGTTTATCGTTGGCGTGCTGGTTGGTCGCCCGGGCCGACCGAAATATATCCCGGGTCGTGACGAGGAGCCGGAGGAACAAAAATTAAAACCTGATACACTAAGTCAGGAAGACAGAGATTATATAAGTTAAACTATGGAAAACAAATTAGGATTTATCGGCCTTGGAAACATGGGCCTTGAAATGGCGAGAAATCTTCTCGCCGCAGGCTATCATTTGCAGGTCTACAACCGAAGTGCAGACAAGGCGGATGAATTGGAACAATCAGCCATCACCAGGTGCAAAACACCTGCCGAAGCAGCAGCAAATGTACCCGTGGTGATCACCATGCTTTCGGACGATGAGGTAGTCACAGAAACGGTGACCGGCAAGGACGGAATACTGCAAACTTTACAGCCGGGAGGCATTCATATTTCAATGAGTACCATTTCGCCAAACGCATCGGAAAAG
>Ga0310811_10006038_pt1 | contig 15434 bp, 12 predicted proteins | sample YCmetagenome_FD_207642 | JGI IMG/M metagenome (GOLD analysis project Ga0310811, IMG submission 207642) | Soil microbial communities from experimental microcosm in Duke University, North Carolina, United States - YC | ecosystem: Engineered > Artificial ecosystem > Soil microcosm > Unclassified ...
GTCGCGGCGGCGCCCTTCAGGAAGCGGCGGCGCGAGGGTGCGGCAGCGCCGGAGAAATCCATCTCGGAAAGCTTGGGAAAATGCGTACAGCCAATGCGATCACACATGACCTGTCCTCCTCGATCAGCGGAGAGTGGAGAGTTGGATTGCGGTGAGTCGGTGCTCCTGCCTTGACGACTCCCTGCCGGCGATCGCGAACGCTCGCCGTCACTGAAATTGTCGGCACGCCAACCGAAGAGAACCGCTGCCGCGGCCTGCGCTGACGGGGGAATTGCAAGCGCTGTGCCAGCCGCAGCGACACCCGTTACCAGTCAGACCGCACAGTTATGCTGCAGCGCGGTCGCCCAAATCTTGGTCAGATGATCATTTCTTGATCGTCAGCCGCCGCCAGCGCTGGCGTTCGGCATGGCCGAGATAGAGGCCCGAGCAGACGATCACCGCCGCACCGACCCAGGTCCAGAAATCGGGAATGCTGTCGAATATCAGGTAGCCGAGGATCGCCGCCCCGATGAGCTGGGCGTAGTTGAACGGCGCGATGGTCGCGGCCGGCGCCTGGCTGTAGGCGATGGTGACGAAGTAGTGGCCAACGCCCGCCAGGATGCCGAGGGTGACGAACAGCACCAGATCCCAACCGAACGCCGGCGTTGCCCATTCGAAAGGCAGCAGCGGTGTCGCCACGACCGTCCCGACGATGGTCGCCATGGTTGCCGAGGCGTCGGGGCGCTCGGTCTGGCCGTAGCGGCGCGAATAGAGTTGGTAAAAGGCGCTGCACAGCGTGCTGCCGACGACCAGCAGCGAATGCCATTCGAAGTTGGCATGGCCCGGCCGCACGACGATCAGGGCGCCGGCGAAGCCGACACAGACGGCGATCCAGCGCGCCGGCCCGACCGGCTCGCCGAGAAAGCGCGCCGACAGGGCGGTCACGACCAGTGGGCTGGTGAGCGAGATCGACGCGGCCGTCGCCAGCGGCAAGTAGACGATGCCGTGAAAATACAGGTACGAGGAGAAGAACAGCAGCAGCCCGCGTATCACCTGGCTGCCGACATTGTGCCAGCGAAACAACGCCCTCCCGCTGCGCGGCAGAAACAGCGCCATCATGAAGGCGAAGGCGAACACATAGCGCGCCCAGATGACCTGCACGACGGGGTAATGCTCGGTCAGCGTCTTGGAGATGGCATTGAGGACCGAGAAGCAGGCGACTGACAGAAGAATCGCCAGGATGGCACGCAGAATCCGGTCCGTCGGCGGGCTGGACGCCGGCGGTGTCTTGACACTCATGGGGCGGAACCTAACGGTCTCGCGTCAGCGAACAAGCGCCCGTAGCGACGGCAGCCCAGCGCCTAGTGCAGGGCTCTCGGTCAGGGAGGTCCGGAGATTGCTTCCCGATCCTCCTCGTCGCTCGGCCACAGCAACAGCGACACCAGCAGCAGGATTCCGAGGCCGCCGGCAATGCCGATGAAACGGTCGATGCCGGGCATGATGCTGGTGGGCGGCGCCGCCCCCTGGATCAGCGTAATGACGTACACGAAGGCTGCCTGGGTGCCGAGATAGCCGACGCCATGCTTGCCGCCCTGCATGTAGGCGCCGACCCACACGCCTGCCGCGATCAGGGCGAGCCACCATACGAAGGACGTCAGGTCGAGGCCGAGAAGGGCGAGTGCAACCAGGCCGCCGATCAGGCAGCCGATAAATCGATGCAACGATCGCTCGGCGACGGCGTGGCGCGTGCCCAGCCCCCCATAGGTGATCACCGGCGCCGACATCACGACAGCAATCGAGATGGTCATTTCCGCCACTTGCGGCAGATCGAGAAGGACCCAGACGATCAAGACGACGACGACCGAGATTCCGGCGCGCGCGCCGTGCAGCAAGGCCGGCCACTGCGCCCCCAGCAGATGGCGCCATCCCGGCATGGCTGGCGGACGATCGGCATGCCAATCCTGGAAAAGGTTGGCCATCAGGATCGCCGCCGCGACACCGATCGCCACGTCGAATACCCGGTAGTATGCCGTCTCGACAATGAGCAACGGATCGTTGAGGCCGCTCAGCAGCACCATGATCGAGGTGATGGCGAGGAACAGCCAGGCGAGCCCATGCGGGCTCACCTGCATCGCCATCACGCCCAACATGGTGATGCCGCCGATGACCAGGCACAGCGCCACATGAGCGTAGGGCAGCCAGCGCCCCAGGAAGTAGCCGACGAGCGCACCGGCGATCGTGCCGACGAGGCGCAGCAGGCCGCGCCGCACCGACCCGGCGCCAGTCGACATCATCGACATGAAGGCGCTGATTGCCGCCCACCACGGCGATTCCATTTCGAGATAGAGAGCCACGACGGCCGCCAGCACAACGGCGCTGGCGACGACGACACCTTGCCTGTTCAGGGCCGGATCCTGTCCCAGGTCGGCAAGTTCCAGCCGCAAATTCTTGAGTGCCATGGAGGTCATGCGACCGCCTTCGGCGAAGTCCTCGGCGATGGCGCGGGTGAAGCCGCCGATCATGGGAAGATCACGATGCGCGCGTCGGCTCCCATGTAGAGCTTGCCCTGCGGCGGCGGCCCCTCGAGCACGATAGTAACCGGAATGCGCCGCTGCAGGCGGATCCAGTCCGTGGTCGGGGCGACGTAGGGCAGCAGCATCGGCAGGTTGGGATCGCGGCTGAAGCCGCGGGCGATGCCGGTGACCTTGCCGCGATGAAACTGCCACGGCGCACTGTCGAGCCACACCCAGGCCGTCGCCCCGATGGGCAACTGGCGGACGTAGTATTGCTTGTAGTTGGCCATGATCCGCCAGGCATCCGAATCGACGATGCCGATCATCGGGATGTTGATCGTCGCCGTATCGCCCGGACGGGTCGTGAGGTTGGTGATGTGGCCATTGACCGGCGCCACGACGATGGTCCGGCTGAGCTTCCACTGCGCCGTCGCCATCTCGGCCTTGGCCAGGGCGAGCGCGGCCTCGTGGGCGTTGATGCTGGTGCGGGCCTTGGTGATCCCGACCTGGGAGATCGTCATCTCGGCGGCCGAGCGCCGCAGTTCGTCGTTGGCCCGATCGAGCTCGGCGCGCGGCGCATTGTTTTCCGCCGCCAGCACGGCGTAACGGGCCTGCTGCTGGACAGCGTAGGTGTGGGCCGACGTGGCCGCTTCGAGCGCCGCCAGGGACGAAGAGAGTTCCTCCTGCGCCACCTTGACCAGCGCATTCGACTCGTCGATCTGCGCCTGGCGCTGATTGACCTCGAGCTGGAACGGCGTCGGATCGATCGTCACCAGCTTGTCGCCGATCTTGACCGCCTGGTTGTCGACGACGTGGACGGCAATGATGCGCCCGGTGATTTCCGGGGCCACGGCAACGAGGTCGGAGCGGACATAGGCATCGTCCGTGTAGGCCACGAAGTAGGTCAGGACCTCCCACAGGGCCAGCAGCAGCAGCAGCGTGCCACCGACCGTGATCAGGCGGCGCAGCCGGCTTGCCCTGCGACCCGGCTTGGGCGGCGTTGCCTCGACCGCAGGCTGGTCGGCCAGCGGGGCGGCCACAGGCGCAGGGACGGCCTCGACCGGAGGCCGCGCCTCCGGCGGTGCCGGCGGCTCAACCGGCCTCGGTGCGGCTTCGGGCTTCGCCTGCGGGCCCGGAAGGCGGGTCACCGCGGCGAGCGGCCGAACGACGTCCCCTTGAGGCTCGCGCCGCGGCGGGGCGGTCGGGGGCGCGGTATCACTCATCACCCGGCAAGATAGCGGTTTTTTGCGACCGCGGCACCTTCGGGCGCGGCTTCAGAGCCCCAGGCTCCTGATCTTCGCGGCCAGGGCATCGATCGAGAATGGCTTGCTGATGAAATTGACGCCGGCGTCGAGCACGCCGTGGTGCACGATGGCATTTGCCGTGTAACCGGTCGTATACAGTACCTTGAGTGTCGGCCTCAGCTCACATGCCACCGCGGCAAGCTGGCGACCATTCATGTCGCCCGGAAGCCCGACATCGGTGAACAGCAGGGCGACGTCGTCGTGCGCCCGCAGGACTGCCAGGGCCTCCTCTGCGTCGCTCGCAAGATGGACGGTGCAGCCGATCTCGCGACACGCCGAGCCGGCGAACTCGCGCACCACCGGGTCGTCCTCGACAACGAGGACCACCGGCCCCTCGCCCGGCGAACGCGCTGCCAGGGCAGGCTTGTTCGGAACATTCGAAGAAATCGACGCCGCAGTCCGTGGCAGGTAGATCTTGACCACGGTGCCGTGGCCCAGCTCGCTGTAGATCTTGAGATGGCCGCCGACCTGCTTGACGTAGCCGAACGTCATGCTGAGCCCGAGGCCGGTGCCCTGTCCGCGCTGCTTGGTGGTGAAGAATGGGTCGCAGGCTTTGCCGATCGTCTCCTGGTCCATGCCGCTGCCGGTGTCGGATACCGCGATCAGCACGTACTGCCCGGCCTTCACCTCGACATTGGCTTCTGCGTAGGCATCATCGAGATGGGCGTTGGCGGTCTCGATGGTGAGCGTGCCGCCGTCAGGCATGGCGTCACGGCCATTGATGGCGAGATTGAGGATCGCGCTTTCGAGTTGCGCGGCGTCGGACTGGCAGCGCCACAGGCCGCCCGCCAGCACGGTCTCCACCTTGATCTGCTCGCCCAGGGTCCGCCGCAGCAGCTCCGACATGCCGGCGACCAGCTTGTTGGCGTCGACCGAGTCGATCTGCAACGGTTGCTGGCGCGAGAACGCGAGCAGTCGTTGGGTCAATGTCGCGGCGCGCGACACGCCGGTCCTGGCGAGGTCGAGGAAGCGCATGAAATCGTCTGTCGGGGCAGCGACGCGGCGGCCAAGAATTTCGAGAGCGCCGCCGATGCCGGTCAGCAGATTGTTGAAGTCGTGCGCGATCCCGGCGGTCAGCTGGCCGATCGAATTGAGCTTCTGCGACTGGCGCAGGCTTTCCTCGGCCACCTCGCGACGCACCTGTTCCTCGTGAAGCCGCGCCAGCGTGTCGGTCTGCTGCACCGCCCGTCGCGATGCGATCACGGCGAGACCGAACAGCGCCAAAGCGGCGGGCACGCCATAGATCAGATGCGACGCCATGCGGCCGATCCAGGCATCGCGGATCGCCGAGGTCGCATAGCCATGCACGACATAGACCGGCAGATCGGGCAGCCGGCGGTACATGAAAACGCGGCTCTGACCGTCGAAACCCGAGCGATCGGTGGCGTAACGTCCGACCTCGGCCTGATCGGCGATGGCTTTCATGAAGTCGGTGTCCGGCCCGAGCCGGGTCGGCCCGGCATCAGCCGGATAGCGCACCAGAATCTCGCCGTCCGCACGCACGATCGCCGCAGTGAAGTTCGGCGAGTCGGAGGCCTGCGCAAACTGATCGTGAAAATAGTTCGGTGACACAGTCACCGCGATCACGCCATCGAAGGCGCCATCCGGAGCCTGCCGCCGCTCGCTGTACTGGAAGAACGGGATGTTCTTCACCGGTCCCTGGAGAGCCTCGCTGACGTAGCGTTGGACGCCGCGATCGCGATGCGCAATGAAGGAATTGCGCGTCGCAAGGTTGCGCTCAATGGGAGCCGGGTAGATCTTGGCGACGACAAGCGGCCTGCCCTCCCGATCGAGCACCCATACATCCTCGATCTGGGGCAATGCCCCGACCAGACGCCCGAGACGGTCGTGGATCTGCCGCTCGTTGGCCCGGACGGACTCGGCGCCTTGACCGTCGAGCAGCTCGGTGACGTTCGACGCGACCAGATAGTCGGTTTCGAACGAGGTCCGCACGTTGACGTACAAAAGGTCGAGCGTGCGGGCGATGCGCTCGTCGGCCTGCTTCTGGGTGTCACCGTAAGCGAACCAGCTTGCCCCGAGAAACAGCGCCAGCGGCACCACCAGCGTCGCCACCGCCAGCACCATCGCCGTCTCCGCCGCCGAGCCCTGCAATCGCCAGGTACGCAAGCGAAGAAGCCGCCGCATGGCCGTCGTCAGTCGCTCTTGGCGAGCGAGGCCACGAACTTGGCCAGCTCGACGGCACTGAAGGGTTTGGCAACGACGTGGACTTGCGGGTTCGCCGCCGGTTCAGTCGGGTCGGCGCCCGAGCAGCGGATGATCGGCACACCTGGCCGCCGCTCGAGCGCCGCCGCGATTACGCTCTCGCCCGACATGTCCGGCAACCCGATGTCGACGATGATGACAGACAACGACACGTCGCTGTCTATGATCTCGATCGCCTTGCGGCCAGACGGCGCCTCGACGCATGCGATGTTCAACCCGTCCAGCGCATCGATGACCACGGCGCGGATCAGGAACTCGTCCTCGACCAACAGCACGCTCGTCATGCGGCGTTTCCTAGTCGGCAGCTTTCGTAAGGATAGCTTGGGGCTTGAAAGGCAGTATTGTTGTCGCCCGGACGGCAGGCAGTGGCAAGGGCGGCGTCTCAGCGCCGAGGCTGCGGGCGGCGTTCCACGCCCAGCGTGGATCGAGCAGGAAGGCGCGGGCATGTGCAGTGCAATCGGCCTCGCCGGACGCGATAATGCGCTCGGCCTGCTCCGGCTCGGTGATGATGCCGACTGCCCAGGTCTTGATGCCAACCTCCTTGCGGATGCGCGCGGCGAACGGCACGTGATAGCCGGGCGCCACCGGGATCTTCTGCGCCGGCGAGTTGCCTCCCGAGCTGACATCGACGAAATCACAGCCCAACGCCTTGAGCTGGCGCGCGGTTTCCACCGTGTCGTCGATCGTCAGGCCACCGTCGACCCAGTCGGTCGCTGACAGCCGGATGCCCAGGGCCTTCTCGCGCGGCCAGATCCGGCGGCATGCCTCGAACACTTCGAGCGGGAAGCGCCGGCGCTTCTCCATCGTGCCGCCGTACTCGTCGCTGCGATGGTTGGTCAGCGGCGACAGGAACTGATGCAGGCAGTAGCCGTGCGCGCCGTGCAATTCGATCACGTCGAGGCCCAGCCGGGCGCTGCGTTCGACGGCCGAGACGAAGGCCTGCTTGACGCGCTTCAAGCCAATCCCGTCGAGCGCGATCGGCGTGTGCCACTTGGTGTCGTAGGGCAAGGCCGATGCGGAGAAGGTCGTCCACGGCAGGTCGGGCGCGTCGGCCTGGGTGAGCGGTCCGCCGCCCTTCCAGGGACGCTGTGCCGACGCCTTGCGCCCGGCATGGGCGAGCTGGACGCCTAGTCTTACATGCGGCATCCAGGCGCGGACCCAGTCGACGACCGGCTTCAAGGCGGTTTCGTTGTCATCGCTGTAGAGACCGAGACACCCCTGGGTGATGCGGCCCTCGCGCTCGACATGAGTCGCCTCGAGGCAGAGCAGACCGGCACCCGACATCGCCATCATGCCGTAGTTCACCTGGTGCCAAGGCTGCGCGCTGCCGTCGACGGCCGCGTACTGGCACATCGGTGACACCACGATGCGGTTGGGCAGCGTGACACCACCGATTTCGACGGGCGTGAACAACTGGACGGTCATGGAACTCCTACGCGGGCTCGTTGGCGACTTGGCGATGCTGCGACCGGAGGGCAAGGGTCAATCCCAGGTCCGCCTGTGCGATTGAACCTGAAAAGATCCCTCGCTGCGCTCGGGATCTTTCAGCCATTAGCGATACCTCCGGCAAACTCCCTGTCGCGAGCATCTCTGGCGGGAATTCCTTACCCGCTAATCGATGGGCCGGTTTCATGACCGAGCCATTCCTCGATCAGACGGCGGGCAATCGAATCACGGCGCGGCATGAAGAAGGAGCCATCTTTCGGCAGGTTCTCGGGCCGCAGCTCCTCGCGGCTGAGCCATAGCGCGCTCGCCAGCTCGTCCTCGTTGACGGTGAAGTCGAGGGACTCTGCCTCGGCGTGGAAACCGATCATCACCGAGGCAGGAAACGGCCAAGGTTGGGAGGACCGGTAGGTGACGTTCTTCACCCGCACCTTCACCTCCTCGTAGACTTCGCGCGCCACGGCGTCCTCGAAGCTCTCGCCCGGCTCGACGAAGCCTGCCAGCGTCGAATGCATGCCGCGCGGAAACTGCTTGCCTCGGCCGAGCAGGCACTTGTCGCCATGGTGGACCAGCATGATGACGGCTGGATCGGTGCGCGGGAAATGCTCGGTCTTACAGTTCTCGTTGGTGCACAGCCGAACATGGCCGCCGCGCGCGACCTTTGTGGTGGCGCCGCATACCCCACAGTAACGATGGCGGCGGTGCCAGTAGGTCATGCCGCGGGCGTAGGCCAGGATCGAACCTTCGCGCGCGAACAACAGCGCGCCGACCTGGCGCAGGTCGACGAACTCGCCGAGCTCCTGCAGCGGCACGTCCTTGCCGGTGACGTCGACAGCAAAATAGGGTGTGCCCTCGACATAACCCAGGAAGATCTGCGTGTCGGTAGCGTTCGAGATGGCGCGAGCCATCATTCCCTGGAGGAAAACCGCTTCGGGATTGCCGCCGCTTTTCACCAGATTGCGTTCGGTATCGATCGGCACGAACCGTGCCGCACCGGACGAGGCAAGCTCGATCATGCGCTCTTCGTTTTCGCGCTCGTGGCTGGCGCGATCGATTTCAGCGCTCGAATAAGGATTTCTTGGTCTCTGTTGCATGGCGCCGGACGGTGCCATAGGGGCGGCGCGGCTGCAATCGCCGGTCTTTCGGCTGAACCAGCCGGGGGCTCCATCGCATCTCCGTCATCCCGAGCGGAGCGAAGTCGAGGGACCTCTCTTCTCGGACCTGCGAACAGCCGTCGATCTCTCCAGACAAATCTCGCCAGCCGGGATTCGACTGATTGATCGCAATTTTCTTGCCGCCACGCCAACCCTTCAACTGGGTCTCACGCGGCATGGCGGCGGGAGCAGTGTCATGCGGCTCGACAAATATGAGTCGGGTGATCCTGCACTTTGACGTGAAGGTCACTTTCCCAGCTCGATGCTCGCTGAGACGACGAACAAGGTCGGTCGTGACGCCGATGTAGAGAGCGCGACCTGATACGCTGGCCAAGATGTAGACGACTGGTTGTCGCATGCCGCCCCATCAAGAGAGGTCCCTCGGCTTCGCTTCGCTCCGCTCGGGATGACGGGAATTTAGACACGCACTGCAGGCGCAATTGTGTCCGAAATGCACTCGATAGTTACTTTATCGCCTGCGCCAGCACCTCGGCGACATGTACCGCCTGTCGGTCGCTGCCGTCGGCGATCTGGTGCCGGCACGACGTGCCATCGGCCACGATCAGCGCATCGGCATCGGCCTTGCGGATCGCCGGCAGCAGCGACAGCTCCGCCATGGCGACCGACGTTTCGAAGTGCTCGGCCTCGTAGCCGAAGCTGCCGGCCATGCCGCAGCAGCTCGACTCGATGACACTGACGGAAAGCTCGGGCACCAGCGCCAGCGCCTCCTGGACCGCACTCATGGCGCCGAACGCCTTCTGATGGCAGTGACCATGCAGCAAGGCGGTCTTGAACGTCAGTGGCCCGAGCTCGAGCGCGAGGCGCCCTGCCCTCTTCTCGCGGACCAGGAATTCCTCGAACAGGAAGGCGTTGTCGGCGATCGCCTTCGCCGCATCGCCCAGGCCAAGGACTAGGAATTCGTCGCGGAGCGAGAACAGGCAGGACGGCTCGAGGCCGATGATCGGCACGCCGCGGGCGATGAACGGGCCGAGCGCATTGAGCAGGCGCTGCGCCTCCGCCTTGGCCTTGTCGACCTGGCCGGTCGCGAGATAGGTGCGCCCGCAGCACAGTGCCGGCGCCCCTAGGGTCGGCCAAGCGACGGCGACGCGATGTCCGGCGGCCGCCAGCACGCGACGCGCGGCATGCAGGATGTGCGGCTCGAAATTGTTGGAGAAGGTGTCGGCGAAAATCACCACCGTGGCGTCGCGCTCATCGACGTCGGTCGTTGCGAGGAACGTGTCGCGACGCCATTTCGGCAGGCTGCGTTGCCTGGCGAAGCCCAGCCAGGGCTGCACCAGTCCGGCGAGATTGAACAACCACGGCAATCGGCGCGCCCACGGCGCGATCTCCGGCAAGCCGCCGATCAGCCGGTCGCGCAGGCTGAGCCCCTTGCTCATGCGTCGCGCCGACCGCACCTCGATCTTCATGCGCGCCATGTCGACACCGGTCGGACAGTCGCGCTTGCAGCCCTTGCAGCTGACGCAGAGATCCATCGCCTGGGCGACGGCATCCGAGCGCAGCGCTTCGGGGCCGAGTTGTCCGGAAAGCGCCAGCCGCAAGGTGTTGGCACGACCGCGCGTCAGGTGGACCTCGTCGCGCGTAACGCGGAAGGATGGGCACATCGTGCCGGCATCGAACTTCCGGCAATGGCCGTTGTTGTTGCACATCTCGGCGGCCTTGGCGAAGCCGCCGGTCGGATCGCCGCCGCTGCCCGGCTCGCTGAGCGTCTCGCTGACCGGATCGTTCTGGACGTTCCACGCCGACCAGTCGAGCGCCGGCTTGTACCCGACGTTGCTGTAACCGGGCTTGAAGCGGAACAGCGTGCGGTCGTCCATGGGCGTCGGCCGCACGATCTTGCCGGGGTTGAGAATGCCCTGCGGATCGAACAGGTCCTTCACCGTCTCGAACGCCTTGGTGAGTCGCGGCCCGAACTGCCACGCCACCCATTCCGAGCGCACCAGCCCGTCGCCGTGTTCGCCCGAGAAAGCGCCCTTGTATTCACGCACCAGGGCCGACGCCTCCTCGGCGATGGCGCGCATCTTGTCCGCGCCCTCGCGACGCATGTCGAGGATCGGCCGCACATGCAGGGTGCCCACCGACGCGTGGGCATACCAGGTGCCGCGCGTCCCGTGCTTCGCGAACACGTCGGTGAGGCGCTGCGTATAGTCGGCGAGATGCTCGAGCGGCACGGCGCAATCCTCGATGAAGGACACCGGCTTTCCGTCGCCCTTCATCGACATCATGATGTTGAGACCGGCCTTGCGAACTTCCCACAGTGCGGCCTGTGGCCCAGGCTCGGGCATCTCGACGACGCTGTCCGGCAGGCCGAGATCGCCCATCAGCTCGACCAGCCGCGCGAGATCGCGCAATTGCGCCTCGCGCTCCTCGCCGGCGAACTCGACCAGCAGGATCGCTTCCGGCCGGCCGATCAGGGCGCGCTCGATCACCGGCCGGAAGGCGGGATTGGCGCGTGCCAACTCGATCATGGTGCGATCGACCAGTTCGACTGCCGCGGGCTTGAGCTTGACGATGTGCTGGGCGCTGTCCATCGCTTTGTAGAAGCTCGGGAAGTTCACGACGCCCAACGTCTTGTGCCTGGGCAACGGCGCCAGCTTCAGGGTCAGCCGCTCGGTCACCGCCAGCGTGCCCTCGCTGCCGACCAGCAAGTGCGAGAGGTTCACTGAATTGTCGAGCGTGTAGGGCCGCTCCGACTGCGGAAAGAAGATGTCGAGGTTGTAGCCGCCGACCCGGCGCAGCACCTTGGGGTACAGCCGCTCGATCTCGGCGCGCTCGGCGAAGGCAAGGGCTGCCACCTTGTCGGCGATGGTACGGACCGCCGCCGGCACGTCCTCGGGCCGCGCCGAGCCGAAGCGGGCGCGCTCGCCGGTCGCCAGGATGGCGTCGATCGAGGCGACATTGTGCACCATATTGCCGTAGCGGATCGACCGGCTGCCGCACGAATTGTTGCCGGCCATGCCGCCCAGGGTGCATTGCGCCGAGGTCGAGACGTCGACCGGGTACCACAGGCCGTGCGGTTTCAGCCAGGCATTGAGCTGGTCGAGCACGACGCCCGGCTGCACCGTCACCTCGGCGCGGTTCTTGTCGAAGCCCACGACCTCGCGCAGGTACTTCGAGACATCGACCACCAGCGCGTTGCCGACCGTCTGGCCGCATTGCGACGTTCCGGCGCCGCGCGGCAGAATCGCCGCGCCGGCATCACGAGCGACATCGACGACGAGGCCAAGATCGGTCTCGTCGCGCGGCAACACGACGCCCACCGGCTCGATCTGATAGATCGAGGCGTCGGTCGAATAGCGCCCGCGCGTGGCGCGGTCGAACAGGACCTCGCCCTTGATCGTGCGGCGCAGGGTTTGCTCGAGTGTCGTCAGTCCAGCTTCACTCCGGCCGCGGTCACGACCTTCTGCCATTTTTCGATCTCGCTGCGGATGCGCTTGGCGAATTCCGCCGGCGTCTCTCCGCCCATCTGTGCCGTCTGATCCTTCCAGATCCCCTGCAGCTTGGGTGTCGCCATCGCCTTGACGATTTCGGCGTACATGCGGTCGACGATCGGCTGCGGCGTCCCCTTGATGGCCCACAGGCCGTACCATGTCGACACGATCCAGTTGGGCACGCCGATCTCGGCCGAGGTCGGCATGTCAGGGAATTCGGCCAGGCGGCCAGGCGTCGCGACGGCAAGTCCGAGCAGCCGGCCGGTGCGGATCTGCGACGCCGAGGTGCCCATGCCGTCGAACATCATGTCGGCATTGCCGGCCAGCAGGTCCTGCATCGCCGGCCCCGCGCCACGATAGGGCACGTGGGTGATGTCGGTCCTGGTCTCGAGCTTGAACAACTCGCCCGCCAGATGGTGGGCCGTTCCGGCGCCTGGCGAGGCGTAGTTCACCTTGCCCGGATTGGCGCGAACGTAGGCGAGGAACTCGGCCGCCGTCTTGACCGGCACGCGCGACGGGTTGATGGAGATCACCTGCGGCACCAGCGCGATCATGGTGATCGGCTCGAAATTCTTCTCGAGGTCGTAGTCGAGTGTCTTGTAGATGCTCGGGGCGATCGTGTGATGCACTGCGCCGACCAGGAAGACTGAGCCGTCGGGTTTCATCTTGGCGGCCTGCGAGGCCCCCACCGTGCCGCCGGCGCCACCCTTGTTGTCGATGATGATCTGGCAGCCGAGCTGCTCGCCGACCTGCGCCGCCAGCGGGCGGGCGAAGACGTCGGTGCCGCCGCCGGCGGGAAACGGGTTGATCCAGGTGATGGCGGCCGGCGGCCAGCCCTGCTGGGCGCGCGCCACGGCCGGCACCGCCAGGGAAGCGGCAATACCGAGACCCAGCGCCCTGCGGCGCGAAACGATGACTCTAGACGACATGAAAACTCACTCCTCCCCGTCCGGCGGCTTCATTGTCTCCAGGACGACCTGAAGCTTCGCCTGGAGGTGCCGGACGAGCAGGTCACGTAGCGCGGCGCCGTCGCGCGCGGCAAGGGTTGCGAGCATGGAACGATGTTCCGCGACGGCGCGATCCCACTTGTCGCGATTGAGGTTCGAGCGGAAGCGCAGCGCATGCAGGCGGACGTTGAGCGTGTACTGCATCTGGCTCAGCACCGGATTCGCAGCGATCGTGCTGATACGGTCGTGGATCGCGCGATTGGCCCGATAATAGGCTGGGAGATCGGCGCGCGCATGCGCGGCTTCCATGTCGAATTGCAGGGCGCCGAGCGCTGTGAGGTCGCTCTCGGTGATGTTGCGGGCGGCCAGTTCGCCGGCCAATCCCTCAAGCCCGGCCATGACCTCGAAGGCGTGGCGAATGCCTTCACGCGACAGCGCCGCGACCTGGACGCCGCGGTTGGGCAGCTGGACCAGCAATCCATCCGCCGCCAGCATGCGGAAGGCTTCGCGCAAAGGCGTGCGCGAGACCCCGAGCTGTTCGCTGAGTTCGCGCTCGTTGAGTCGCCTACCGGGTGCCAGGACGCCTTCGATGATCAGCGTGCGCAGCCGATCGGCCGCCGCCTGCGGCAGGCTCGATCGCGCAATCGAGATGGTTGATCCGTCCATGACCTCTGGACACAGTTTGGCATGTTGTATACAAAATGCAAGTCCACGTGAGGGGAACCGATCATGCGTCTCAATTCTCACCCCAGCGGCCGGCACTTCCTGCAGATCCCCGGGCCGACCAACGTTCCCGACCGCATCCTGCGGGCGATGGACTATCCGACCATCGACCATCGCGGACCCGAGTTCAACGCGCTGGCCAAGAAGGTGCTGCGCAGTATCCGCCAGGTCTTCCAGACGCGGCAGCCGGTCATCGTCTACCCGGCCTCCGGCACGGGCGCCTGGGAAGCGGCACTGGTCAACACGATGTCCACGGGCGACTTGGTGCTGATGTGGGAGACCGGCCATTTCGCCTCGCTGTGGAAGCGCATGGCCGACCGCCTCGGCCTCAAGGCTGAATTCATGGGCGGCGACTGGCGCAAGCCGGCCGACCCGGCCGCGATCGAGGCGCGGCTGCGCAACGATCCCGATCACGCGATCAAGGCGGTGTGCCTCGTTCACAACGAGACATCGACCGGCGTGGTGAGCGACATCTCGGCCGTGCGGCGGGCCATCGATGCGGCGCGCCACCCCGCCCTGCTGCTGGTCGACACCATCTCCTCGCTGGGCTCGATAGACTACCGCCACGACGCCTGGGGAGTCGACGTGACGGTCGCTGGATCACAGAAGGGCCTGATGCTACCGCCCGGCCTCTCGTTCAATGCCGTGAGCGAGAAGGCGGTCGCCGCGTCGAAGAACTCGAAGCTGCCCAAGTCGTTCTGGAACTGGGAGGAGATGCTGGCGACCAACGCCAACGGCTGGTTCCCCTATACACCGGCTACCAACCTGCTCTACGGCCTCAACGAAGCCTGCGACATGCTGCTGGAGGAAGGCCTCGACTCGGTGTTTGCCCGCCACGCGCGCCATGCCGAGGCGACCCGCCTGGCGGTGACCGGCTGGGATCTCGAGATCCTGTGCAGCGATCCCAAAGCCTACTCCGGCTCGCTGACGGCGATCATCATGCCGGAAGGCCACGACGCCGATGCCTTCCGCAAGGTCGCGCTGGAGAACTTCAACCTCTCGCTCGGGCAGGGCCTCAGCAAGGTCGCCGGCAAGGTCTTCCGCATCGGCCATCTCGGCGACTTCAACGATCTGATGCTGCTCGCGACCTTGTCTGGCGTCGAGATGGCGCTGGGCCTGGCAAAGGTCCCGCACAAAACGGGCGGAGCCCAGGCGGCCCTCACCTACCTGCGCGATACGGCTCCTGGCGCGCGGCGGTAGGACGTCGCTGACAGCCTCTCGCGTGGACATTGATATTCGTGCCGCTGATATCTATCCAGCGGTAGATATCGCCATCCGGAGGCGCCCATGAGTACCACTGCCAAGCTGTTCGTTCACGGCCGCTCTCAAGCTGTGCGCCTGCCGAAGGAGTGCCGCTTCGAAGGCAAGGAGGTCCGTGTCACAAAAATCGGCAACCGGGTGATCTTGGAACCGCTGACAATCCCAAGGGAGGTGCCTTGGGACCTGATCGACGCCCTAAGTGACACTCCTTTCATGCCGGAGGGACGAGATCAGCCCGCAATGCCCCCTGACAGGGATGTATTCGAGAGTTGATCCACCTCGACACGAATATCGCGATTGCCCTACTCAACGGGCGTCCTCCTCAGGCGCGAACCCAGTTGGGTGCCGCGCTCGCAGCCGCGACTCCGCTCGCAATGTCGATCATCGCATACTCCGAGTTGCAGTATGGAGCGGCCGCGAGCAGTCAACGTAGGGTCAA
>Ga0310811_10006039_pt1 | contig 15432 bp, 14 predicted proteins | sample YCmetagenome_FD_207642 | JGI IMG/M metagenome (GOLD analysis project Ga0310811, IMG submission 207642) | Soil microbial communities from experimental microcosm in Duke University, North Carolina, United States - YC | ecosystem: Engineered > Artificial ecosystem > Soil microcosm > Unclassified ...
TCGCTGCGCCGCGGCTGGAGCCGAACGCCATGAACTGCATGAAGAGCCGCTCGTCGCTCCGCTGGGGCTGGCCGTCCTTGAGCCCTCCTTTTTCACTGAGGTCCGGCGGTTCCAGCCGTGCACGTCGGCGATCCATCTCATCACTCTAGCAGCCCCGGCGTGGAATTTGGATCCCGTACGCAGGTGCTCGTCTATCGCGACGACGGGCGCGTCGCCGTCGCGGAAACCGAACTCCGGCGCTCCTCGCGCAACAAAAAGCTGCCGGCTCGACGCCAGACGAAGTGCTCGCGGTTCTAATCGCCGCCGGCCAGCTGGAGTCGGCGATCTGTGACGCAACGTTTGCGGACGGGGATCGCGCCGATCAACGGGCCGCCCTCCTGCGCCAGCTCTCCATCGACGTTGCGCGCGAGTACCTGGCAGCCCTGGACGGGCCGCAGAACCCGGCGTGGGATGTCGCGGCCGCCGTTCTCGAGCGGGGACTCGATCGACACGGTGTGCGGCGGCTGCTCGAAGCATACGTGCGCGCGTCGGGAGACGAGCAGGCTGCTGATCGGCTGCCGGGCTACCTTCTGGCCTACGCCGCGTTTCGAGGAGGGTACGCGGTGATGGCGCGCGACGCGTGTGGCGACACGGAGGATGCCGCGCGGTTCGGCCGCATCGCAGCGGCGTACCGCGAACACCTGCGGCGGCTCATTCCCAGTGCGCCTTGAAGCGTTCGATCTCGTTCAGCGCGTCGGCGAAACTGCCGCGGAAGCAGATGGCACCCCGTTGAGATCCACACAAACTATAGGGCGTTCGGGATTGTCGAGGTCGAGGCGCGCCACTTACAATGATTCTGCCATGTCCACCGCCGACCGCGAGGCCGCCCAGAGGCGCCTCAACGATCTCATCGCCCTCATACGCACACAGCCGTCAGCGGATCAATTCGCGCACCTGCTCGACGAAGCCGACGCGCTCGGCCGCGCCATCTCCGCCTTCCATCTGGAAGGCATCCGATTCAGGATGTACAACGTGGACCGTCTGGTCTCGCACAGCCCGGCCGCACTGCCCTCAGAAGCCATGGAGATCGTGGCCGACGTGCACAAGCACCTCGAGGCGGCCGGGTTCCACACCCGCTCGCATCACGCTCCTTAGCGGAACGCCGGGTCGAACAATCGATCGAGCTGATCTGCCGTGATTCGGAAGTGGGAGGCGCTCCAGACGGGCTTGCCGTCCTTGAGCAGAATCGCCTGAGGCGTTTCATGGCGGACGCCAAGGCGCCGCGCGGCCGCGTCGGATACGGGCCGGTGTGTCTGGACGGTGATCATCTTGTACGCGGCTGGGCCGGCATGCCGGTCGATGTGAGACTGGAGTTCGTCCAGCGCTTCGCAGCTCACGCCGCATTGCCGGCTGTGCTTGAACAGCAGCACCGGACGCTCAGCAGACTCCTGGATTGCCGCCTCCAGCTCGTGCAGTTCGGACAACGTGGTCAACGGTCTCATTGGATACGGATAATTCTATCAGCCCGTCCAAGCTCATTCGTTCCAGAGCCAGGCCGCGCCCCGCACTCCGCTGGAATCACCGTGCCTGGCACGCAGCAACGGCGTCGTGACCGCATCGGAGAACGCCCACCGGTCCCAGAGCTGCGGAACACGCCGATAAAGGTATTCGATGTTCGAGAGTCCGCCGCCCAGGACGATCGCGTCGGGGTCCAGGACGTTGATGATCGACGCAAGCGCACGCGCCATGCGGTTGCTGTAGCGCTCGAGCGCCTCCGATGCGTGCACATCTCCGAGCGAGGCAAGCCGCGCGACCTCCGACGGTCGACGGCCGGGCTCCCGGCCGGAGGCAGATGCGTCAGCCCGCTGCAGTCCGGCGCCGGAAAGAAACATTTCGATGCAGCCCTTCAGTCCGCAATAGCACTCGGCAGACGAGATCTCGTCGGGCTCGGGATGGGGCAGCGGATTGTGCCCCCACTCCCCCGCGACGGCATTCGGTCCTACCAGGACCCGGCGATTCACGACGACTCCCCCGCCGGTTCCCGTACCGATGATCACACCAAACACCACCGACGCTGCGGCACCTGCGCCGTCGGTCGCCTCGGACAACGCGAAGCAATTCGCATCGTTCGCAAGCCGCACGGGACGCGAGAGCGCCCGACTCAGATCGACGTCGAATGGACGCCCGTTCAGCCACGTCGAGTTGGCGTTCTTGATGACCCCCGTCAAGGGCGAGATCGTTCCGGGTATGCCGATGCCGACGGTACCGGTCGCGCCCACCTCGCGCTCCGCAGCCGCCACCAGCTCCACGATCGCTTCGATCGTTCCGTCGTAGCGTCCGCGAGGCGTGTCGACGCGGCGGCGGAACAGCTCGACGCCGTCGTCTGCGAGCGCGATCGCTTCGATCTTCGTTCCTCCGAGGTCGATGCCAATGCGCACGTTTCAGTCCCGCGACAGGATAACGGCGGCTGCGTCGTCGGGCGGTGCGAGCGTGCGGAGCGATTTGACGCCCGAGGGCAGCGGCGGTTGCGCGCCGCCCGTCCGATTGAACCACACGGCGCGAATACCGGCGGCCGTCGCCCCCGCGATATCGTTCTGCCATGAATCGCCGACCATGACGCTCTCGGCCGCGGTCACGCCGAGACGCCGCACCGCGATGTCGAAGATTTCCGGATCGGGCTTCGATACGCCGACGTCCTCCGAGGCGACGAGCACGTCGACGTAAGGGTCCAGCCCGCAGACGCGGAGCTTGCCGCGCTGTTCTTCGAGCAGGTTATTCGTGACAATTCCGACCCGGATCGATTTGCGCAGGTGGACGAGCAGGTCCACTGCGCCTGGAATCGCCTGGCGCGTGCCTGAGTAGCCGTCGCGATACGCCGACGCCGCGCGATGCACGTCTTCGGGAGCGAGGAACAGGCCGAGCGCCGCGAATACGCGCCTGAAGCGCTCGCGGCGCGCCTCTTCCAGCGTGGCGCGGCCGGCCAGCACTTCGAGGTGCATCTCTTCCAGATAGTGCGCGTGGTGCCGCTCGAATTCGGCGAACGCGACGTCGGCGGCGAACGCCTCGTGGACGGCAGCGAGCGCGGCGCGCGCCGACAGGTGATGATCGAACAAGGTGTCGTCGAGATCGAACAGCACTGCTCGCGTCATCTCACTGCGCCGCGCCAGGCCACCCATGCGAGCTTCGGCAGGAGCCGTGGAAATCGGGCGACGACACGCCGCCGCGCTTCCGCGTACGACAACCGGCCGCTTGCGTACTCGACGAGCCAGCGCGAGAACTCCGGACGCGAGTTGGCGACGCCGACGACGCTGTCCATCCGTTCGCGCGTCCGGAACAGGTATCGCTGGATCAGGACCGAGTCCCGCAGCTCCGCGCCGATCTCGCGCCGCCAGGCGCGAACGTAGGCACGCCGTGCACGCTCCGGCGAGGGCCCGCCTGCGCCGCGGGATGCCAGAATCGCCGACGCTGCAAGTTCGCCGGTCACCATCGCGTAGTAGATGCCCTCCGCGGAAAAGCCGTTGACGAAACCGCCGGCGTCGCCCGTGAGGAGCACTCGGCCGGCTGCCGTCGTCCGCAGGGGGCCTCCGACGGGAATGAGAAACGGCGTAAAGAAGCGCCGATGCGACTCCCCTTCCACCATGCCGCGCCCGCGGAGGTACGCCACGAACTCGCGCTGGAGATCGTATGGCGCTACGTCGACGCGCTCGCGGAAATACGACAGCAGGTAACCAATGCCAACGTTGACGTGCGCGACCTTCGGAAAAATGTACGCGTATCCATGGGCACCGCCGAATCCGTAGAAGACCGACAGCGTGCCAGGCTCGCAGGCGCGCAATTCTCCGTTCGGAGACTCCTCCATCATATCGAGCGCAACGTTTGCCGACGGCCAGCCCGGATTGAGGCCCAGACGTCGGGCGATGACGCTGTTGACGCCATCGGCGGCAATCACCAGTGGCGCGCGCAGCTCGCCGCCTTCGCGACTGCGCAGCGTTACGCCCTCGGCGTCCTGCGTTGCCTGCCCGATTTCCACGGGGGCGGCCAGCGCGGCGCCCGCTGCGATCGCCCGCGTGGCGAGCGCATGATCGAACTCGACACGCCGGATGAGAAGCACCGCGGGCGTTGGCGAGCGCATCCGGAACACCGAGCCCGACGGACCTTCGAGGTACAGATCGGACACGCGATGCGTTTCGATCGCGGAGAAGATGTCGCCGGCCCACGGAAAGCGCGAAACGACGCGCGCGCTCACCCCGCCGCCACACGGTTTGTTGCGAGGCAGCGGTGCGCGCTCGACGAGCACCACGCGCAGGCCCGACTGCGCGAGACGTGCGGCCGCCGTCGCGCCGGCCGGACCGGCACCGACGACGATCACGTCGGCGTCGAATTTCGCGCTCATGCTAGACTGGCGCGATGCCCGCTCCAGTGGTGATCTCCGGGGACGCGTTGATGCCGGAACTGCTCGATCGACTCCGGCTCGAAGGCGTGGAAGGAGATTTTCGGACCTTCCCAGACACCGAGCCGATTCCCGCGCTGCAGTCGATCATTCAGTCGCCGCCGGAACTCATCGTGCTCGAGCGGCTCTTTGCCGCGACGCCTCGGGGCGCGGCCCTCATCAACCGCATCAAGACAGACCCCGCGCTCGGGGGCTGCGAAGTCCGTGTCGTCTCTCATTCGGGCGACTACGCTCGTGTCGTCGTCACGCCGTCGCAATCGGCGGCCCCCGCGCTCGCGGGCGCCGCAGGCGGACACGGGCACGCGGCAGACGGCGCTCCGGCGGAAACGCCGCCGAGCATGGACTGGCACGGGACGCGCCGCGCCGCGCGGCACGCCGTCCGTCCCGGGATCGAAATGCAGTTCGACGGCAATCCGGCGATGGTCGTCGACCTCTCCCCGTTCGGCGCGCAGGTGGTGTCTCCCACCGTGCTGCGGCCGAATCAGAAGGTCCGCATCAGCCTTCCGTCCGACGACTTCGTGATGCGGTTCCGCGGCACGGTCGTGTGGGCCCAGTTCGAGCTGACCCAGGTTCCGCAGTATCGCGCGGGCATCGAATTCACCGACGCCGACGCGCGCGCGGTCGAACTGTTCTGCAAGAAGAACAAGCAATAGCCGCAACCGAGGCGTCCGCTCAGCCCGCGACCGCCTGCAATCCCCACCGCTCAGCGACCGAACCGTCACGCACGATCGTGTCTTCGCGTGCGGAGCCGGTCGACAGAATGGATGCGGGCACGCCGCTCAGCGTCTCGAGGCGGGCGATGTACGCCTGCGCGCGCCGCGGCAGATCCGAGAAGCGGCGTACGCTCCTGGTCGGCTCGTCCCATCCCTCGATCGACTCGTAGATCGGCTCGCACGCGGCCAGCTGCGCGATCTCTCCAGGGAATTCCGTCAGCACCGCGCCCCCGCAGCGATACGCGGTGCACACCTGCAGTTCTTCCATGCCGTCGAGCACATCCAGCTTCGTCAACGCGAGCGCATCGAGGCCGTTCACACGTACCGCGTACCGCACGGCCACCGCGTCGAACCAGCCGCAGCGACGCGGCCGTCCGGTCACGGCGCCGAACTCCTGCCCGGTTTCCCTCAGGCGATCGCCCAGCGCGCCGTGCAGCTCGGTGGGCAGCGGGCCTTCGCCGACGCGCGTCGTATACGCCTTCGCAACGCCGATCACGCCGTCGATCGCTTTCGGAGGAATCCCGAGCCCGGTGCACACGCCGCCGATCGTCGCGTTGGATGAGGTCACGTAGGGATACGTGCCGTGATCGATATCGAGCAGCGTACCCTGGGCCCCCTCGAACATGATCGATTCGCCGCCAGCACGTGCCCGCGCAAGAAAGAGCGAGACATCCTGCACCCACGGCGACATCCGCGTCCAGGCGGCACGCAATTCGTCGAGTACGAGCGCGGCGTCCATATGCGATTCGCCGATGATGCGGTTGCGGGCGTCGACGTTGTGACGCACCGCGTCCGCCAGGGCATCGACGTTGCCCAGATCGCCGACGCGGATGCCGCGGCGCGCGATCTTGTCCTCGTACGCCGGCCCGATGCCGCGCGACGTCGTGCCGATGCGGCGCTCGCCGCGGCGGGCTTCGCTCAGCAGATCGAGTTCGCGATGGTACGGGAGGATGAGGTGCGCCTTGTCGCTGATGACCAGACGGTCGCCCACGTCGATCCCGGCGCCGCGCAATTCATCGATCTCACCGAACAGCGCCTGCGGATCGACGACGACGCCGTTGCCGATCACGCAGGTGATGCCGCGATGCAGGATTCCCGACGGCAGCAGCCGCAGAACGAATTTCCGGCCGTTCGCGTAGACGGTGTGGCCGGCGTTGTGTCCGCCCTGGTAGCGCGCGACAATGCGGAAGTTCGGCGTGAGCAGATCGACGATCTTGCCTTTGCCTTCGTCGCCCCACTGCGCGCCAAGAACGGCTATGTTCATGCGTCCCAATCCCGCAGTATTCTACCTTCAATCGCATGATTGATCTCGACGGCGACACGCTCACACTCGAACAGCTCGCGGCGATCGCGGACGCGCGCGACGAGGCGGCGCTCGCCCCGCGTGCGGCGGCGGCGGTCGATCGATCGCGCGCGGTCGTGGACGCGATGGCGGACGGGGAGACCGCGGTCTACGGCGTGAATACCGGCTTCGGCTCGCTGGCCGAAGTCAGGATTCCGCGCTCGGAGCTGAGTGCGCTCCAGCGCAACCTGCTGCGGAGCCACGCGGCCGGCGTTGGAGAACCGCTGTCGGTCCCTGTCGTGCGCGCGATGATGGCGCTCCGCGCGAACGTGCTGGCGAAGGGCTATTCGGGCATCCGCCGCACCACGCTCGAAACGCTCATCGCCGCGCTCAACGCCGGCGTGCACCCGGTGGTGCCGAGCCGCGGCTCCGTCGGCGCGAGCGGGGACCTCGCACCGCTGGCGCACCTCGGCCTCGTGTTGATAGGGGAAGGACACGCGACGATCGGTCATGACCCCGCGGTCATGACGGGACACGACGCGCTTGCGCGCGTCGGGCTGTCGCCAGTCGACCTCGGTCCGAAGGAGGGGCTCGCCCTCATCAACGGCACGCAGGCGTCCACGGCGCTTGGCGCGCTGGCACTTCTGGGCGCCGAGCGTCTCGCCCGTGCCGCCGACCTCGCCGCGGCGCTGTCGATCGATGGACTTCGTGGTTCGATGCACCCGTTCGAAGCGCGATTGCACGAGCCCCGCCCGCATCCCGGCCAGGGACGATCCGCCGCCAATCTACTGCGATTTCTTCAGGGGAGTCCGATCAACAAGTCCCACGAGTCCTGCGGGCGCGTCCAGGACGCCTACTCCCTGCGATGCGCGCCGCAGGTGCACGGCGCCGCCCGCGATGCGCTGGCCTACGTCCGCCGCACGCTCGAAATCGAGTCGAACGCGGCGACCGACAATCCGATGGTGTTCGCCGATCGCGGCGAGATTGTGTCGGGCGGAAATTTTCACGGCGCGCCCGTCGCGCTGGCCGCCGACATGACGGTGATCGCCATCCAGCAGCTGGCGACGATCTCCGAGCGCCGGTCGGACCGCCTGGTGAATCCCGCGCTGAGCGGTCTCGAACCCTTCCTGACGCGCAACAGCGGCCTGCAGTCCGGGTACATGATCGCGCAGGTAACGGCTGCCGCGCTCGTGTCCGAACTCAAGTCGATCGCACATCCGTCGTCCGTGGACACGATTCCGACGTCTGCCAACCGCGAAGATCACGTCAGCATGAGCATGGCTGCCTGTCTCCGGGCGGAGCGCGCATTGCATCTGGCGACGTACGTGATCGCCGTCGAGGTTCTGCTGGCGGTCCAGGCAATCGATCTGCTCGCGCCGCTCACGACGTCGCCGGCACTCTCGACTGTGCACGCGTTCGTGCGATCGGGCGTGCCGACGCTCACGGCGGACCGGCCGCCGTCGCCGGACATCGCGTGGATTTCGCGCGCGATTGCCAACGGTTCGTTCGAACGCGCGTGCGCAGCGGAAGTCAAGTAAGAAATTTTTTAAAATGAATTGACAACGCGTTCGTACGTTTTTAGATTGCTACCTTCCCTTTCGGCGATTGGCGTTCGCATCCATGAGTACGGCTAGCCGTCACGTCAGCGCGCCCCGCGGCGCGGCGATCACCTGCAAAGGGTGGCCGCAGGAAGCCGCGCTTCGGATGCTGATGAACAACCTCGACCCCGAGGTCGCCGAGCGGCCGGACGATCTCATCGTGTACGGCGGGTCGGGCCGCGCGGCACGGTCGTGGACCGCCTTCGATGCCATCGTCGCGACACTGAAGCGCCTGGAGCACGACGAAACGCTGCTCGTCCAGTCCGGCAAACCCGTTGCCGTGTTCCGTACCCACCCGTGGGCTCCGCGCGTTGTCATCGCCAATGCGATGCTCGTGCCGGCCTGGGCCACCTGGGACGTTTTCCGCAGCCTCGAAGACCGCGGCTTGACGATGTACGGGCAGATGACGGCGGGAAGCTGGATCTATATCGGCACGCAGGGGATTCTGCAGGGAACGTACGAGACGCTCGCGGAGCTGGCGCGCCGGCATTTCGACGGCTCGCTGGCCGGCAAACTCGTCGTGACCGCCGGTCTCGGCGGCATGGGCGGCGCCCAGCCGCTTGCCGTCACCATGAACGAAGGCGTCGCAATCGTCATCGAGGTCGACCCGGCGCGGATCGAGCGAAGGCTCGCAACGCGCTACGTCGACGAACGGGCGGGATCGCTCGACGCGGCGCTGGCGCGTGCTCGAGAGGCCATCGCCGCGCGCCGCCCGAGGTCCATCGCGCTCGAAGGCAACGCGGCAGACGTACTCCCGGAACTGGTCCGGCGCGGCATCGTCCCTGACGTCCTCACGGATCAGACATCGGCGCATGATGCGCTCAACGGATACGTCCCGAACGGCATGTCGCTCGCGGAGGCGAACGCCTTGCGCAGCGCTGCGCCCGACCAATACGTCGCGCGCTCGATGGCTGCGATGGCTGCACACGTGCGCGCCATGCTCGATCTCGCCCACGCCGGCGCCGTCACCTTCGACTACGGCAACAACATCCGCGCGCAGGCCGAGAAGGCCGGCGTGGCCGATGCCTTCGAAATTCCGGGTTTCGTACCCGAATACATCCGCCCGCTCTTCTGCCAGGGCAAAGGACCGTTCCGGTGGGCGGCGCTCTCGGGCGACCCGGCGGATATCGCAGTAACGGATCGCCTCGCGCTCGAGATGTTCAAGGACGACGAAGCGCTGTGCCGGTGGATCCGGCTGGCATCCGAGCGGGTGGCGTTTCAAGGGCTCCCCGCCCGCATCTTCTGGCTGGGATACGGAGACCGCGCGCGCTTCGGACTCGCGATCAACGATCTCGTCAGGCGGGGGGAGATTTCCGCGCCGATTGTCATCGGCCGCGATCACCTCGACACGGGGTCGGTCGCGTCGCCGAACCGTGAAACCGAAGGCATGCGCGACGGAAGCGATGCCATCGCTGATTGGCCGATTCTCAACGCGCTGCTCAATACCTCGTCAGGTGCCACGTGGGTTTCGGTGCATCATGGCGGTGGTGTGGGTATCGGCTACTCCATTCATGCGGGCATGGTCGTGGTCGCGGACGGGACGCGCGAAGCGGACGAAAAACTGCAGCGTGTGCTCACCAACGACCCCGGATCGGGCGTGGCCCGTCATGCCGACGCCGGGTATCCGGACGCGATTGCGACAGCTCGCGATCGAGGTATAGACATTCCGATGGTGGCAGGCCGCGGAGGCAGTCGGAGATGATGATTCCGGAGCGTCCCCTACTTGAGCGCCGCGTGCTCGCCGCGCTCGACGGATCGGGCAGCGGCACCACGCGTATCCCCGTCGTTCTCGGCGGGTGCGGTACCGGCCGTACCTCGCTCCTGCTTCGCCTGCGCGACCTAATCGGGCGAACCGAAGCGCAATACATCGACGTCGAACGCATCGCGACGACTCCGGAACGCTTTCTGTCGGCGCTCCGCGGCAGCTCGCCGTTCCCGTCGCCCGTGCACGCATCATCGATCCCGCAGGCCGGAGCGCGGGAAGCATTCGATGCGGCGCTCGCGTTTCTCGACACGGCCCGTGCCCCCGGAGTACAGCCGGCAACGTTCCTGCTCGACGAGTTCCTGGAGCTGAGAACGTTCGACAGCTTCCCCGGGCTGCGCGGCCTGCTGCGCGATCTCGTCAGCGCGCTCGCGTCGAGCGGCAACCGGTTCGTCCTGACGTCCCGGTACACCGCGCGCGCGCAGCGTCTGCTGCGGGATGCCCCGGCGCAGTTCGAGATCATCCACGTCGCGCCGCTGACGCCCGCTGAGGTCAGCGCGACGCTGCCGACCCGTCATCCCGAGCCGCACGCACACGAAGAGGAAGAACACGAGCGCCGGCGGGACGAGCTGTCGCGAATCGTCCAGGCGCTGTCCGACGGACGTCCGGCCTACGCACGCGCGATCGCCGAAGCGGCGGTCGAAATGGGACACGACGACGCGATCGATCCGGTTGCGGCGCTGGCATCGCTCCTCGCGCCAGGCGCGCGCCTCGCAGACACGTGCCGGTTCTGCTACGAACTGCGTCTGCACCGCGCGCGGGGATACGGTGCGTTGAAGGCGATCCTCGACGTCCTTGCCGAGCAGCAGCCGCTGACTCTCACGGAAATCGCGCAGCGGCTCCGCCGCACGCCGGGATCGACGAAGGACTATCTCTCCTGGCTCGAAGACGTCGATCTAATCCAGTCGAGGCAGAAGCGCTACAGCTTCTCCGACCCGATGCTGCGCCTCTGGGTCCGGATCCACTGCCGCGCCGTACCGCCTTCCGAAGAGGACGTCGCACGCGAACTGCACGCGTACGTCGTCGAACGGCTCCCCCACGCCGCCGAGGTCCTCGCCGTCGCCGGCACCGCCTCGCCTGAACGCGAAAAATCCTGGGGAATTATAGAAATCGACTAACTCTTAATTCCCAACTCCCAACTCCCAACTCCCAATTCACCAAGCTTGGGAGTTGGGAATTGGGAGTTAACTTGGGAATTGGGAATTGGGAGTTGGGAGTTGATCTATTCCCCCAACCCTTCCAACGCCGCCTTCGCGGCCGCCTGCGCGGCCTCCTTCTTGCTCTTCCCGTCCGCGCGCGCGACGGCTTCGCCGCCGACGACGACTTCGACGACGAACCGCTTGCGGTGGTCGGGACCGATCTCGTCGGCGAGACGATATATCGGAAGCCCCCGGCCGTTCGACTGCAGCCACTCCTGGAGCGCTGATTTCCAATCGTCCGTGAAGGCCGCAGCCGCGCCCGTGCGGCGCGCTTCCTCGAGCAGATCGGCGAACTGACGCCGGATGAACGCCGAGGCGGGCTCGATGCCGCCGTCCAGGTACACCGCGGCGATCAACGCTTCGTAGCAGTCGGCGATGATTGCGTGTTTCCGCCGGCCGCCGGTCTTCTCCTCGCCCCGCCCCAGGATCAGGAAGTCGCCGAGATTGATGGACTCGCCGAGCCGGGCCAGCGACGCGGCAGACACGAGCGACGCCTTCAGCTTCGACTTCTGCCCTTCGTTGTGCTGCGGGAACTCGCGAAACAGCATGTCCGCGATGACGAAGCCGAGGATCGAGTCGCCGAGGAACTCCATCGACTCGTTGTCGAAGACGCCGCCGCTCGCATCCTCGTGCACGCGCGAGCGGTGTGTGAGGGCGTGCTCGAGGAGTCCGGGGTCGCGGAATCGATACCCAATCGTGCGCTCGAGGGGAGCCAGTTCGGATCCGAACGGCACCACCTCTCCGCCCGTCATGTCGTCGCGATGGCTCTCGATGATCCGCTGCGCGGCATCCGCGTCTTCCTCGTGCACCGCGACGCGCTTCTCCCAGGCGCCGGTGTTGAGCGCCAGCGGAAACGCCGTACGCGAATTGCTGCTGAGGAGCACGGCGTCGATTCCGTGCGTGTCGAGCAGCCCCCGGACCACGCTCGCTTCGACGTCGGACGGTGTCGTAAAAACCACGACGAGGCGCGGGAAGCCGCCCGCAGGATCCTGTGGGCTCACACCGCGACCCGTTCGGCGGCAGCTACCGCCTCCTCGACCTTGATGAGAATCATCGTCATGTCGTCGTGCTGGTCGGCGCCGTCGACGAACGACTCGATCTCCCGCAGGATCCGTTCCCGCAACTCACCGGTTTCGAGGTGCCCGTGCTCCGCGACCAGACTTCCCAGCCGCGAGTCGCCGAACAGGTCGCTCGCCGGATTCATCGCCTCGCTGATGCCATCGGTGTAGAAGACGAACACGTCGCCGGTGTGCAGCTCGATCCTGGCCTCCTCGAGCAGGTCGGCAAATTTCTCCTGCGCGCCGGGAATACGCAGGCCGACGACCAGGCCGCTCGGCGTGAGCACGCGGATGTCGCCGCCGACGCAGTCGCCCGGCAGGTACAGCAGCGGGGTATGACCGGCGCGCGCGAACGTCAGGACACGCGCGGACAGATCGATGACGCCGTACGTCATCGTGATGAAGCTGCGTGTATCGAGGTTCTCCGAAATGATCCGGTTCACTTCGAGCAGGAGCTGCCGCGGCGACTGATAGATCTGGCTCAACGAGAGGACCAGCCCCTTGAGCTCGGCCATGTACAACGCGGCGGACGTCCCCTTGCCTGAGACGTCGGCGATCAGCACGGCAACCCGCTCGGGGCCGAGCACGAAAAAATCATAGTAATCCCCGCCGACCTCCCGCGCCGGGACGCAGAGCGCCGTAACGCCGAGACCCGGGAAGTTCAACGGGCCGCGGGGAAGGAGCGACATCTGGATCTGGCGCGCGATCCGCAGTTCCTCTTCGAGCCGCTTCTTCTCTGCGGCAGTCTGCAGCAGGTTTTCGATGCTGCCGGTCATCTGGTTGAACGAGTCGGCCAGCTCGCCCAGCTGGTCGCGTGATCTCACCGCGATACGATGGGTGAAGTCTCCCTGGCGCACCCGTTCCGTGCCCATGAACAGCTCGTGGACGGCGCTCGTGATCGACCGCGCGAGCGCGAGGCCCATGACCAGCGCGACGGCCTCGATGATCAGGAACATGACGCCGATCGCGACGAGGAAGAACATCAACGCGTCCGCCAGCCGCATGCCGCCGACGAGCATCGACTGCGCGCTCGACAGCTGCGAGTAGAGTTCGCGCAGCCGGTATCCGAGCGCAAGCGTGTCGCGATGGAGCCCGGCAGCGTCCCACCGGTAGATATCCAGCTGAGTGAGGCTCTTTTCGAAGAAGACGGACCCGCGGCCCTTGGTGCCGTTCACCGCGGGGGCGCCGCCGTTGCGGATGGCCCGCCCGTCGAACACGTTCTCCAGGTTCACACCGGTCTGCTGGCGGAGCCGCGCAATCACCTGGTCTTCGATCGGGATATCGACGACGACCGCCCCTCCGCCGGCAACCTTGACGATCGCACGTACGAGCAGATCTTCTTCCGCCGCCGACTCGGGACTCCTGACGCCGAACGTGCCGACGAAAACTTCGTCACCACCCAGCCACGACGGGATCGCGGACGGCGCTGCCATCCGCTTCCACGGTCCAACGGCGATCACCCCGCTGTCCCGCGGTACATAGGCCACCGACAGCGTCGGATAGTCGCGCTGGCGGATGCGGTAGACGCGCTGCACCGTCTCCTGCGCGGACGCCGGCACGCGCGCAATCTCGGTCGCCGCCGCCTGCGCGCTCAGTCGGGCATCGTCCATGATCTGGTCGTATCCGTCTTTGAACAGATACGCGCTGACGTTCATGAAGACGAGGTTCCCGGCGAACAGGAAAAACACCAGGATCAGCAGCGAGGGCACCACCCCGATGAAGATGTAGGACAGAATCAGCTTGCGGCGCACCCGCCAGAGCAGCCGCCGTTTGACGAGGATGAACAGCCGCCATCCAAACCAGACGAGCGACACGACGATGGCCAGCGTCGCGGCGCCGCTGAGGACCACCAGCAGCGGCGGCAGCGGCGCGGCGGCACGCCACACCGCAATCAGCAGCTTCACGCCGAGGGCGATGAGAAACAACCGGCCGGCCCAGGTGTGCAGCAGCAGATCGCGCACGGTGACGCGCGGCGCGTCTTCGGTGCGGCGCACCGGCAAGGGGACTTCCGGGGGGCGTGCGCGCGCCATGTGCGATTATTACAGCATGGATCTGCCGAAAAACGCGCGCTTCTCGACCGTGTGCATACACGCGGGTCAGGTGCCCGATCCGAGTACTGGCGCGATCATTACGCCCATTTATCAGACGTCGACCTACGTTCAGGACGAGCTCGGGCATCACAAGGGATACGAGTACGCGCGCACGCAAAATCCGACGCGGGCCGCACTCGAGGCCAACGTGGCCGCGATTGAGGGCGGCGTTCTCGCGTATGCGTTCGCGTCTGGAATGGCTGCGATCGGCGCTATCGCCTCCGCCCTGCAATCAGGCGACCACGTCGTCGTCACCGACAACACTTACGGTGGAACGTTCCGCCTGTTCGACAAAGTCCTGACCAAGTTCGGACTGGACTTTAGTTACGTCGATACGTCATGTCCCGAAGAGATCGAGCGGGCGATGCGGCGGCAGACGAAGATGCTGTTCGTCGAAACCCCGACCAACCCCGTCCTGCGGCTGACCGACATCCGCAAGGTCGCCGATCTCGCGCACGCGCGCGGCGCCCGGCTCGTTGTCGACAACACCTTCGCGAGTCCGGCGGTGCAGCGCCCGATAGAGCTGGGCGCGGATCTCGTCATCCACAGCACGACGAAGTACCTGAACGGCCACAGCGACAGTGTGGGGGGGATCGTGGTCGCGGCGCGGCACGAAGACGCCGAGTGGCTCAAGTTCGTGCAGAACGCGGCCGGCGCGATTCTCGGTCCGTTCGATTCATGGCTCGTGCTCCGCGGCACGAAGACGCTGACGCTCCGCATGGCGCAGCACAACGCCAACGGGATGGCGCTGGCCGAGTTCCTGTCCACGCATCCGCGGGTGCGGTCCGTGATCTATCCCGGGCTGCCGTCGCATCCGCAGCACGAGCTGGCGCGGCGCCAGATGCGCGGCTTCGGCGGGATGCTGTCCTTCGACGTCGGCACGTTCGAAGAAGCGCGGCGCGTGTGCAACAGCGTCCGGCTGATGTCGCTCGCCGAGAGCCTCGGCGGCGTCGAAACGCTCATCTGCCATCCCGCGACCATGACGCACGCGTCAGTCCCCGCGGAGCACCGCGCGAGCATCGGCCTGACCGACAGCCTCGTGCGGATTTCGGCTGGCGTCGAGGATGCGCAGGATCTGATCGACGACCTCGCCCAGGCGCTCGCATGAAGCACCTCTTCGACATCCTGCTCCACGTCGACAAGCACCTCCTGGACTTCGTCGCCACGTACGGCGGCTGGGTCTACGCGCTGCTGTTCGCGATCATTTTTTCGGAGACCGGCTTCGTCGTCACGCCGTTCCTGCCGGGCGACTCGCTGCTCTTCGCCGCGGGAGCGCTGTGCGCCACCGGCAACCTCAACAT
>Ga0310811_10006040_pt1 | contig 15432 bp, 15 predicted proteins | sample YCmetagenome_FD_207642 | JGI IMG/M metagenome (GOLD analysis project Ga0310811, IMG submission 207642) | Soil microbial communities from experimental microcosm in Duke University, North Carolina, United States - YC | ecosystem: Engineered > Artificial ecosystem > Soil microcosm > Unclassified ...
CCGACGGGTGGCGCTGCGGCACCTGCGTCGCGCTAGGAAGCGGAGAGCAGCTGCCGTACGGCGCGGGCGATGACGAGATCCTCGCGCGCGGGGACGACCTCGACCCTCGGCTCGCCGAGGAACCCCAGGAGCTCCAGAATGGCGGTGCGGACGTCCCCGCGGTTCTCTCCGATCCCGCCCGAGAAGGCGACGACGTCGACGCCCCCGAGCGCGACCGCCATCGCCGCGATCGCCTGCGCCACGCGATACACGAAGACGGCGAACCCGAGGTCGGCGTCGAGCCCGCCGAGCGCCTCGAGCCCGGAGTGCCGCTCGAGCGCCTCGTCGACCTCGTCCAGCGCAAGCCCGCGCTCGCGAAGCGCGTAGAGCAGGAGGCCGGGATCGATCGCCCCCGAGCGCGTCGCCATGGGAACGCCGTCGAGCGGTGTGAACCCCATGGTCGTGTCGACCGAGCGGCCGTCGAGCACGGCGGTGACCGAGCAGCCGCCACCGAGGTGGCAGACGACGAGGCGGGGTGCAGCGACCTGCTCGGCGACCCATTCGACGGCGATCCCGTGGAAGCCGAACCGCCGGACTCCCCACTGCTCGTGCCAGGCACGCGGCACGGCGTAGGTCGAGGCCGCCTCGGTCAGCGTGGCGTGGAAGGCCGTGTCGAAGACCGCGACATGCGGCACGTCGGGGGCCGCTGCTCGTGCGGCTGCGAGCGCTTCGAGCGCGGGGGCCTGGTGCAGCGGCGCGAGGGGTTTGAGGGCCTCCAGCTTCGACACGACTTCGTCGTCGATCCGCACCGGGTCGCGAAAGACCGCGCCGCCGTGGACGATTCGGTGGCCGACGGCATCCACGCCCGTAGGCAGGTCGTCCAGTGACTCCACGGTCTGCGCCCCACCGGCGCTGTCGACCAGCGCGAGCTTGAGGCTCGTCGAGCCTGCGTTGACGACGAGGACGTCGCTCAGAACGGCCAGGTCCAGTCGCGCACGTCGGGATGGTCCTCACCGTGCGATCGTGTCCACGCGCGCGCTTCGAGCCGCCGTTCGTCCATCTCCCGGCGCACGTGCGCGGCCCGGGTCGCGAGACCGGGAACCCGGTCGACGACGTCCTGCACGAGGTGGAAGCGGTCGAGGTCGTTGAGCATCACCATGTCGAAGGGCGTCGTCGTCGTCCCCTCCTCCTTGTAGCCGCGCACATGCAGGTTCGCGTGGTTCGTCCGACGGTAGGTCAGCCGGTGGATCAGGGTCGGGTACCCGTGGTAGGCGAAGACCACAGGCCGGTCGGTGGTGAAGAGCGAGTCGAAGTCGACGTCCGCCAGGCCGTGCGGGTGCTCGCTCTCCGGCTGCAGCCGCATGAGGTCGACGACGTTGACGACCCTGACCTTCAGCTCCGGCAGCCGCTCGCGCAGGATCGCGGCTGCCGCGAGAACCTCGAGCGTCGGGACGTCGCCGCAGCAGCCCAGCACGACGTCGGGCTCGCCGTCCACGTCCGTCGAGGCCCACTCCCAGATCCCGAGGCCGCGGGCGCAGTGCGCGACGGCCTCCTCCATCGGGAGGTAGGTGAGCGCCGGCTGCTTGCCCGCGACGACGACGTTCACGTAGTTCCGGCTGCGCAGGCAGTGGTCGGCGACCGAGAGAAGCGTGTTCGCGTCGGGTGGCAGGTAGACGCGGATCACCTCGGCCTTCTTGTTCACGACGTGGTCGATGAACCCGGGGTCCTGGTGCGAGAAGCCGTTGTGGTCCTGGCGCCAGACGTGCGAGCTGAGGAGGTAGTTCAACGACGCGATCGGCCTGCGCCACGGGATCGACGGGGTCGTCTTCAGCCACTTCGCATGCTGGTTGAACATCGCGTCGACGATGTGGATGAACGCCTCGTAGCTCGTGAACAGGCCGTGCCGGCCCGTCAGGAGGTATCCCTCGAGCCAGCCCTGGCAGAGGTGCTCCGAGAGAACCTCCAGCACGCGGCCGTCGCGTCCGAGGTCCTCGTCCGTCGGCTCGGTCGCCGCCCACCACGTTCGGCCTGTCACGGCGAAGACGTCGTCGAGGCGGTTGGAGGCCGTCTCGTCGGGCCCGAAGAGGCGGAAGTTGTCGCGGTTCGCCGCGATGACGTCGCGCAGGTAGCCCCCGAGGACCCGTGTCGCCTCGGCCGTCGCCTTCCCCGGCTCCGTGACGTCCACCGCGTACCCCCGGAAGTCGGGAAGCACGAGGTCGCGGAGCAGCTCGCCTCCGTTCGCGTGGGGGTTCGCGCTCATCCGCCTGCGACCCGTCGGCGCGAGCGCGCGGAGCTCCGCCACGAGCCGGCCGGTCTCGTCGAACAGCTCCTCCGGGCGGTAGCTGCGAAGCCATTCCTCGAGCTGCCGGAGGTGCTCGGGGTTCTCACGCACCTGTGCGAGCGGCACCTGGTGGGAACGCCAGGTTCCCTCGACCGGGAGCCCGTCGACGGTCTTCGGGCCGGTCCAGCCCTTCGGCGTCCGCAGGACGAGCATCGGCCAGCGCGGCCGGTCGACGTCCGTCTCGGACCGCGCTCGAGCGCGGATCTCGGCGATTTGGTCGAGCGTCTCGTCGAGCGCGACGGCAAATCGGCGATGGACCTCCCTCGGGTCCTCGCCGTCGAAGCCGCCCGCGACGACGCGCGGCTCCCACCCATAGCCCTCCAACAGCGCGACCAGCTCGCTCTCCGGGATCCGGGCGAGGATCGTCGGGTTGGCGATCTTGTAGCCGTTCAGGTGCAGGATCGGAAGCACCGCGCCGTCGGAGCGGGGGCTCAGGAACTTGTTCGAGTGCCAGCTCGCCGCCAGCGGCCCTGTCTCCGCCTCGCCGTCGCCGACGACGCACACGACGACGAGGTCGGGGTTGTCGAAGGCCGCGCCGAACGCGTGGACGAGCGCGTAGCCGAGCTCGCCGCCTTCATGGATCGAGCCCGGGGTCTCGGGGGCGGCGTGGCTCGGGATCCCGCCGGGGAACGAGAACTGGCGGAACAGCTTGCGCAACCCGTCCTCGTCCTCCGAGATGTCCGGGTACAGCTCCGCGTAGGTTCCTTCGAGGTACGCGTTTGCGACGTTCGCAGGCCCGCCGTGACCGGGGCCGGTGACGAAGATCGCGTCCAGGTCTCGTTCCCGGATCGCCCGGTTCACGTGCGCGTACACGAGGTTGAGGCCCGGCACCGTGCCGAAATGGCCGAGGAGGCGCGGCTTGACGTGCTCCACCGTCAGCTCCTCGCGGAGCAGCGGGGTGGCGGTCTCGCCCACCCGCCCAGTGTGCCGGGTCAGGCGATCCCGGGCGTCGGAATACCGGGGCCGCCGCTCGTGTTGGAATGTGCGGTGAGACGATGAGCGGCCCCAGGAAGATCGGCTTTCTCTCGTTCGGCGCCTGGCACCCGGGCGGCGGGCTCACGCACACGGGAAGCGATGCGCACCGCCAGACCGTCGAGCTCGCCGTCGCGGCGGAGGAGCTCGGGATCGACGGGGCGTTCGTCCGCGTCCACCACTTCGCGCGCCAGCTTGCCTCGCCGTTCCCCCTGCTCGCGGCGATCGGCGTGAAGACGAGCCGGATCGAGATCGGCACGGGTGTGATCGACATGCGCTACGAGAACCCGCTCTACATGGCCGAGACCGCGGCGGCGGCGGACCTGCTCGCCGGCGGGCGCCTCCAGCTCGGTGTCAGCCGCGGCTCGCCCGAGCCTGCATGGCGCGGCGCCGAGGCGTTCGGCTACTCCGTCGACCCGGACGAGGCGCGCGAGAAGACGGCCCTCTTCCGCGCGGCGATCGCCGGCGCGGGAGTCGTCCCGGCGGACATCGGCGGCCGCCCGGGCGCAGCGATGCTCGCAGTCCAGCCGCAGTCACCCGGGCTCGACGAGCGGATCTGGTGGGGCTCCGGCTCGCGTGACACCGCGGCGTGGGCGGGCGAGCAGGGCATGAACCTGATGAGCTCCACGCTGCTGCTCGAGGACACCGAGGTGCCGTTCGACCAGCTCCAGGCCGAGCAGATCGACCTGTTCCGCGAGGCGTGGGCGAAGGCGGGGCATGCGCGGGAGCCGCGCGTCTCGGTCAGCCGCAGCGTCATCCCGATCACGTCGGATCTCGATCGCAGGCTCTTCGGCGGCGATGCGAACGCGGACCAGGTCGGTTGGCTCGACGGCGCGATCAGCCGCTTCGGCCGGAGCTACACCGGAGAGCCCGACGTCATCGCCGAGGAGCTCGCCCGCGACGCCGCCGTCCGGGCAGCCGACACCCTCCTCCTGACGGTTCCGAGTCAGCTCGGCGTGGAGTACAACGCCGCGATGCTCGAGACCATCGCACGCGACATCGCACCTGCCCTGGGCTGGGCCCCGACGCCGGCTGTCGAGCCGATCGTCTAGAAGCTCGGCTTCGCGGCCATGTTCACGACGATCAGGAGGAGCAGCGCCGTGTCGAAGCGGAAGATCATGAACAGGCGCCTCACGCGCTGCGCGACCTCGGCCGAGTCCGGTCCGTGCGTGCGCGCCGCCTCGTCGATGCGGCCGAGCTCCGGGCCGACGAAGGCGACCCCGACGACTGCGGCGATCGTCCAGCCGACGAGCGCGAAGATGACCCAGAACTGACCCCAGTCGAAGTTGCCCTTCTCCATCAGGATCACGCCGAACACGAGCGTGACGACGAGCGTGGGCGTGTACACCCGCGTCCCGATCCAGGCGCCCATCCTCCCGAGCGCCCCGAGCGTCTCGCCCTCTCCCCGTCGCTCGAAGACGATCCCGAGCACCGTGAGGGTCACGTCCCCTCCGACCCAGATCACGGCGGAGAGGACGTGGATCGCGAGATACGCGTAGTACGCCGAGGGCGCGAGCGCGAGGAACAGCACCGCGCCGGCGAAGAGCAGCGCGCCGGCGACGATCGTGTCGATGCCGAACCCGCCGACTGGCCGCGCTGCGGGTGCAGCTGCTCCGCCGTCCTGGTTCATGGCGCGCTAGTAAACGGCATCCACCGGGGCGGATCAAACCGGCGGCCGCCCGAGCGCACGATCGCCTCGGGCCTCTCGTCGGGATAGGGTGCGCGGCGTGATCCCGTGGATCATCCTCGCTGTCGTCGCGGTTCCGCTCGTGGTCCTCGCGTTCGCGTCGACGCGCCGGCGGGTCTCGGCCGGCGAGCACCCTGGGACCGAGGACGCAGCGGCGCGCGAGCGCACCGAGCGCGAGTTCGCGGAGGCCGAGGCGTTCGAGGCGCAGTGGCGGGAGGAGCACAAGGACGACCGTCGCGAGCGCATCCCGTAGCGACGCGCCGACGGCTCATCCTCGAGGAGTCAGGTGCCCCAGCCCTCGTGCGGAGGGTGGTCGCCGGGCTCGAAGAGCCACGTCTCCCGCAATTCCTCGCAGCGCCCGTCCCCGGCGAAGCGGAGGAAGAGGATCCCGATCAGCGTCACGTCGGCGCCTCCGCTCAGCATCCGCACCCAGAACTCGACCGCCGCCCGGCGCCCGTCCGTCGACTCGACCGGGCGGCCCATCCGCACGTCGACTCGATCCTGCGTCGCGGTGACGTCGGACCAGTACGTCTGGACACCTGCCTGTCCCCGATGCGGCTCCTGAAGAGGATGCGCACGGTAGACGGAGTCCTCCGTGAAGAGCGCCGCCGCTGCGTCGGCGTCGCGCTCGCGCCAAGCCTGGGCGTACGCATCGACCCATTCCTGCACCGTCACGGCACGGACCCTACTGTGGCCGCGCCAGGCGCTTGCGACGTAGCGCGCGAGAAGGACGTCAGGCGACGATCACGGCGCTGCCGAGCTCGCGCTCGACGGCGGCCGCGACGTCCGATCCGAAGAGGCCGGCAAGGAAGCTGTGGTGGTGCTCGCCAAGGACGACGGCGTCCACCTTCGCGTCGCGAGCGGCCTCGACGATCGCGTTGCCCGGCTCTCCGGCGGCCCACATGAACTCGGCGTGCAGACCGGCGGCCTCGACCTCGTCGCGTGCCTCGGCCAGCAGTCCGACGAGCTCGGGTGGCGGCGAGATCGGCTTGCCCTCCCAGTCGGCGATGTCGTCGAGCGTGCCGAAGAACCGGTCGACCTGCGGGTCGAGCGGCACCTCGAAGACCGAGAGCACGATGAGACGGGTCTTCCGTGCCTGCGCCTCGCCGATCCCACGCTCGAGCGCGCGGCGGGCCGCCGCCGAGTCGTCGAAGCCGACGAGGACCCCGCTCACGCGCCGCAGTCTACGCGCCGCTGTGGGGGCGGATCGTCCTCGCTAGCCGAGGCCGCGCACGAAGAGGACGAGGACTGCGACCACGAGGAAGAGCCACGACGAGTCCGTCCAGGTGATCCCTCTCGGCTTTGGCTTCACACGACGGGTATCGGCAGGCGCGGCGTCCGGCCTGAGCGCGAGGGAGCGGACGACTAGTAGTAGCTCGTCTTCCCGCGCGCGGCGCGGGCGCTGTAGGTCGCGATGTCGAGCACGAGACCCAGCGCGACGAGGAGCCACTCCGCGCCTTCCACGCCGCCGATCGGCGACCAGACGATCACGTACATCAGGGTCGTCCACGGCAGGAACAGCAGGCCGAGGAGCGGGACGATCCACGAGCCGAAGGCAAGGTCGACGCGATCGCCGAAGATCCACCAGAACGCGAGCGCGATCCGTGGCCCGAGACCGACCGTGACGAGGGCGAGGCAGCACATGCCCGCCGCACGGTGTCAGGTTCCGGGCGCCGCGTCAACGCCACGCGTCCACCAGCTGCGCAGACACTCCAGCCCAAGGGTCGACCCGACCCTGCACCTTCGGAGAGGGTGTCGCGCGAACGCGTGTGGCTAACTTCGTGCGCTCGGTCAGCGTCGTAGCTGTCGGGGGTCTCCTTTGCACGTTGTCCGTCAGGCCCGAGCGCAGCAGGGGAGCGATTCTGAAAACGTCGACCCGAGGGGGAGCAATGAACCGACCGAGCGCCGCCCAGAGTTGGGTGCTCGCGTTGTGGAGCGTGTACATCGCGACGTGGGCCTTGGCGAGCGGCTCCAGCCCGACGATCGTTGGCGCGTGGTGGCTCGTCGGCGTCGTTCTGTTGCGGGCGACGATGGGACGCGGCCTCCGGGCCGGGGCTCGTCCGCACGATCCGTCCGAGACGGGAGGGGACGACGCGAGTACCGCGCGTGGTCTCCACCTCGGTGATGCGCTGCAGGACTGGGAGTCGGAGGGCGGCGCGATCGCCTGACGCTGCGGCCGCAGCGTGCGCCGGCGCCAAGCGGTTCGCGCTTCTAGGGCGAAGTGGCGCGGGACTCGAAGCGGTAGCCCATACGGGCCTCCGTCAGGAAATACCGCGGGCGCGACGGCTCCGGCTCGAGCTTCGCGCGGATCTGGGCGAGATACACGCGAAGGTAGTTCGTCTCCGTCCCGTACTGCGGCCCCCAGACCTCCTGCAGGAGCTGGCGTTGGGTGACGAGCTTGCCCGCGTTCCGGACGAGTACCTCGACCACGTGCCACTCCGTCGGGGTCAGGCGCACCTCACCGGCGGGCGTCGTGACGCGCTTCGCGGCGAGGTCGACCATGAAGTGCTCCGTCTCGACGACCGCCTCGTCCTCGCCCGGCGCGGAGCGACGGAGCGCGGCCCGTAGCCGTGCGAGGAGCTCGTCCATCCCGAACGGCTTCGTCACGTAGTCGTCGGCGCCGGCGTCTAGCGCGGCGACCTTGTCGCGCTCCGCATCCCTCACCGAGAGGACGATGATCGGCACCGCGCTCCAGCCGCGCAGGCCCCGGATCACCTCGACGCCGTCCATCCCGGGCAGCCCGAGGTCGAGGATCACGAGATCGGGATGCTTCCGTGCGGCGAGCGTGAGCGCCGCCTCGCCCGTCCCGGCAAGGTCGACCGTGTACCCCCGCGCGCGGAGGTTCGTGGCGAGCGCACGGAGGATCTGCGGCTCGTCGTCGACGGCGAGGATTCTGGTCACTCGGCCGCCCGCAGCCGTGCGACGATCGTCAGCCCGCCGCCGGGCGTGTCGTCCGCCTCGAGCTCGCCGCCCATCGCCTCGACGAAGCCCTTCGCGACCGCGAGCCCGAGGCCCACGCCCTCGCTCTGACCCCCGTCCCCGAGGCGCTGGAACGGCTCGAAGAGCCGGCCCCGCTCCTCGGCCGGGACACCGGGCCCGCGGTCGACGACGCGGATGTCGACCGTCCCGTCGACGACGCCGGCCATCACCGACGGCGGCGTCCCCCGCGGCGAAAAGCGGATCGCGTTCGCGATCACGTTCGCGAGCGCGCGCTCGAGGAGCCCTCGATCGGCGAGGACGCGCGGCAGCGTGTCGTCTACGTCGAGCCGCACCGCATCGCTGGAGGCGCCGAGACTGGTGAGCGCGGCCGGCAGCACCTCGTCGAGCCCGACCGGGGCAGCGGCGATGTCGAGCGCTCCCGTCTGCAGCCGGCTCATGTCGAGGAGATTGCCGACGAGCGCATCGAGCCGGTCGGTCTCCTCCTCGATCGTCGCGAGAAACTCCTCGCGCGCCTCGGCGGGCCACTCGACGTCGCGCTGACGGAGGCTCGAGACGGAGGCCTTGATCGCGGCGAGCGGCGTCCGCAGGTCGTGCGAGACGGCGGCGAGAAGAGCCGAGCGCAGCTCGTTCGCCGCCGACAGCGCACCGGCCTCACGTGCCTCCTCCTGGAGCTCGCCGAGCTCGACGGACGCGGCGAGCTCGCGCGCGAAGGCCTCGAGCAGGCGCTGGTTCTCGCTGCGGAGCGGCGTCCCGGCGATCACGAGGACGTGGTTCGGGTCGAGGTCGATGGTCATGGCCGCGTCGTCGACGCTGCCGGGGACGCGGTCGCCGGAGCCCGCGTCGATGCGCCAGCCCCCCTCCGACCGGTGGAGGACCGCGGCACCCTGCAGGCCGAGCACACGGACGAGGGCGTCGAGGACGGTCGCGGCCGGGGACGAGCCTGCGAGCCGAGCGAGTGCCTCAGCCTCGGTGCGCGCACGCTGGCCCTCGGCCGCCCTCCGGGCGGCGAGCGAGACAAAACCGCTCATCGACGCGGCGACCGTCAGGAAGACGGCGAGTGCGAGGAGGTGCTCGGTCGAGCCGATCGTGAGCGTGTGGAGTGGGGGGACGAAGAACCAGTTGACGAGGAGGTTCCCGACGGCGGCCGCGGTGAGCGCCGGCCAGAGCCCGCCGAGCGCGGAGACGGCCACGACGAGCAGGAGATAGAGGAGCATCACCGTGGGGATGCCGAGGTCGGCTCGGAACTGCGTGAGGATCCACGTCAGCAGGGGCAGGCCGACGCCGGTGAGGACGAAGCCGAGGAGGATGCGCCTTCGCGGCAGCGCGGCGGGGCGCCGGGTCCGCGGCACGACGAACGCATCCTCGGACCGCCCTTCGGGGTGGCTGATGACGTGGACGTCGATCCCGACGCCCGATTCGCGGATCACACGGCCGATCACCGACCCGCGGGTGATTCGCTGCCAGTTCGAGCGGCGGCTCGCACCCATCACGATCTGCGTCACGTTGAGCGAGCGCGCAGCCTCAAGGAGCGCCTCGGCGACGTCGGCACCGACGACCTCGTGGTACGCGCCGCCGAGCTCGTCGACCAAGAGGCGCTGCCGCTCGAGCAGCGCGGCTGAGGGGGCGGCGAGGCCGTCCTGGGGAATCACGTGGACGGCGACGAGGTCACCCTTCGTGCGCTGCGCGATGCGGCCCGCGCGCCGGACGAGCCGCTCGCCGTCCGTCGAGCCGGTCAGCGCGACGAGGATCCGCTCGCGCGTCTCCCACGGCTCGTCGATTCCATGGCGCGCGCGGTACTCGGCGAGCGCCTCGTCGACGCGCTCGGCGAGCCAGGCGAGGGCAAGCTCGCGCAGGGCCGAGAGGTTCCCAGGCCGGAAGTAGTTCGCGAGTGCGGTGTCGATGCGCTCGGGCGGATAGACGTCGCCGCGGGCGAGCCGGTTGCGGAGCGCCGTCGGCGTCAGGTCGACCAGCTGGAGCTCGTCCGCGCGACGGACGACCGCATCGGAGATCGTCTCACGCTGGGGGACGCCCGTGATCTGCTCGACGACGTCGTTGAGGGACTCGAGGTGCTGGACGTTCAGCGTCGAGATGACGTGGATACCGGCCGAGACGAGCTCCTCCACGTCCTCCCACCGCTTCTCGTGGCGCGACCCCGGGACGTTCGTGTGCGCGAGCTCGTCGACGAGCGCGACCCGCGGCCGGCGCGCGAGCACGGCGTTGACGTCGAGCTCCTCGAACGTGGCCCCGCGGTAGGCGACTCGGCGACGGGGCACGACCTCGAGGCCGGCCACCTGCTCGGCCGTCTTCGGTCGGCCGTGGGTCTCGACGAAGCCGACGACGACGTCCTCGCCGTACTCCGCGCGGCGGCGCCCCTCGGTCAGCATCGCGAACGTCTTGCCGACGCCTGCCGCGGCGCCGAGGTAGATGCGGAGCGTGCCGCGCGACATGCCCACAGCCTGCCGCTAGCGGGTTGCGCCGTCGAGCGCGAGATTGAGCTCGAGGACGTTCACGCCCGGCTCGCCGAGAAACCCGAGCGAGCGCCCGTCCGTATGGGCCGTCACGACCTCGAGCACCGTCGGGAGCGGGAGCCCGCGGGTGCGGGCGACACGGACCGCCTGGATCCGCGCATTGGCGACGGAGATGTCCGGGTCGAGCCCCGAGCCTGACGACGTCACCGCGTCGGGCGGGACGGGTGCGTCGGCCGTGAGGCCGTTCTCGCGCCGGTACGCCGCGGCGCGGCTCCGCACGTCACCGAGCAGCGTCGGGTTCGTCGGGCCCAGGTTCGACGCGGAGCTCGCCATCGCGTCGTACCCGTCGCCGGCGGCCGACGGCCGCGGATGGAACCAGCGGGCACCTGCGAACTGTTGCCCGATCAGGCTCGAGCCGACCACGACCCCGTCGCGCTCGACGAGCGAGCCGTCGGCCCGGCCGGGGAATGCGAGCTGCGTGATCCCTGTGACCGCCAGGGGATAGGCGAGCCCGGTGAGGACCGTGAGGAGGACGAACGCGACGAGCGCCGGGAGGAGCTGGCGGCGGGCGAGGGTCGTCATCAGACGATCCCGAGCCCGGTGACCGCGAGGTCGATCAGCTTGATCCCGACGAACGGCGCGACGATCCCGCCCAGCCCGTAGATCAGCAGGTTGCGCCGTAGCATCGCGGCGGCGGACACCGCCCGGAAGCGGACGCCGCGGAGCGCGAGCGGGATCAGCGCGACGATGATCAGTGCGTTGAAGACGACCGCGGAGAGGATCGCGCTCTCCGGTGTGCCCAGGGCCATGATGTTCAGGCGGTCGAGCGCCGGGAAGGTGCCCGCGAACATCGCGGGGATGATCGCGAAGTACTTCGCGACGTCGTTCGCGACCGAGAACGTCGTCAGCGACCCTCGCGTGATCAGCAGCTGCTTCCCGATCTCGACGATGTCGATGAGCTTCGTCGGATTGGAGTCGAGGTCGACCATGTTCCCCGCCTCCTTCGCCGCCTGCGTGCCCGTGTTCATCGCGACGCCGACGTCGGCCTGCGCGAGCGCGGGCGCGTCGTTCGTCCCGTCTCCCGTCATCGCGACGAGCGCCCCTTCGGCCTGCTCGCGCCGGATCAGCGCCAGCTTGTCCTCCGGCGTCGCCTCGGCGAGGAAGTCGTCGACCCCTGCCTCGTCGGCGATCGCCTTCGCGGTCAGCGGGTTGTCGCCGGTGATCATCACCGTGCGGATGCCCATGCGCCGGAGCTGTTCGAACCGTTCGCGGATCCCCTCCTTGACGACGTCCTTCAGCTGCACGACGCCGAGCGCGGTGCCGTTCTCGGCGACGACGAGCGGCGTCGCGCCGTCGCGCGCGATCCCGTCGACGAGCTCGCCGAGAGGCTCCGGCACGGTGCCTCCCTGCTCCTCGATCCAACGGCGGACGGCGTCGCTCGCGCCCTTCCGGATCGAGCGGCCGTCGAGCTCGACGCCGCTCATGCGCGTCTGCGCGGTGAACGGCACGAGGCTGGCGCCCGTCAGCGCCCGCTCGCGGAGGCCGTAGCGCTCCTTCGCGAGGACGACGATCGAGCGGCCCTCCGGCGTCTCGTCCGCGAAGCTCGATAGCTGCGCGGCGTCGGCGAGGTCTCCGGCGTCGACGCCCGGCAACGCGAGGAACTCGGCCGCCTGCCGGTTCCCGAGCGTGATCGTCCCGGTCTTGTCGAGGAGCAGTGTCGAGCAGTCGCCCGCCGCCTCGACCGCGCGGCCGGACAGCGCGAGGACGTTCCGCTGGACGAGCCGGTCCATGCCCGCGACCCCGATCGCCGAGAGCAGCGCGCCGATCGTCGTCGGGATCAGGCAGACGAGCAGGGCGACGAGCACCGTGACCGACTGCTCCGCGCCGGAGTACACGGCGAACGGCTGGAGCGTGACGACCGAGAACAGGAAGATGATCGTCAGCCCCGCGAGCAGGATGTCGAGCGCGATCTCGTTCGGCGTTTTCTGACGGCTCGCGCCCTCGACGAGCGCGATCATCCGATCGAGGAAGCTCTCGCCGGGCTTCGACGTGACGCGCACGACGATCTCGTCCGAGAGCACGCGCGTGCCCCCCGTCACGGCGGAGCGGTCGCCGCCCGACTCGCGGATCACCGGCGCCGACTCGCCCGTGATCGCGGACTCGTCCACGCTCGCGATCCCCTCGACCACGTCGCCGTCGCCCGGGATAACCTCGCCGGCGGAGACGATCACCTCGTCGCCGGCCCCGAGCGTCGAGCTCGCCACGTCCTCGACCGAGCCGTCCGCCAGCCGGCGGTGCGCGATCGTCTCGGACCGCGTCCGGCGGAGCGCGGCAGCCTGCGCCTTGCCGCGGCCCTCGGCCATGGCTTCGGCGACGTTCGCGAAGAGGACCGTGAACCACAGCCAGATCGCGATCAGCCCGGCGAAGACCCCCGGGTCGCGGACGAAGAGGACCGTCACGAGCGCGCTGCCGATCTCGACGACGAACATCACGGGGTTCCGGGCCATGCGGCGCGGGTCGAGCTTGCGCACGCTCTCGAGCGCGGCGGGGCCGACGACGGCCGGGTCGAGCATGCTCGAGCGCCTCATTGCCCCAGGTGCTCCAGAACCGGGCCGAGCGAGACGACCGGGAAGTAGGTGAGGCCGACGACGATCAGCACGATGCCGACCAGCAGCCCCGCGAAGAGCGGCGTCCCCGTCGGCAGCGTCCCCGCGGTGGCGGGGACGTGCTGCTTCCGCGCGAGGGAGCCGGCGATTGCGAGCGCGGGGACGATGAGCAGGAAGCGGCCGCCGAGCATCGCCAGCCCTAGCGTCGTGTTGAACCAGTCGGTGTTGCCGCTCAGACCCCCGAAGGCGGAGCCGTTGTTGTTCGACGCCGACGTGAACGCATAGACGACCTCGGAGAGGCCGTGCGGTCCGGGGTTGAGGATCGACGCGGTGGCGGTGCCGATCAGGACGGAGATTCCCGCGAAGGTGAGGATCAGCGCCGGCACCGCGAGGAGGTACAGCACGACGAGCTTCATCTCGGCCGCCTGGATCTTCTTGCCGAGATACTCCGGCGTCCGCCCGACCATCAGGCCGGCGATGAAGACGGCGAGGATCGCGAACACCAGCATTCCGTAGAGCCCTGCGCCGACCCCGCCGGGGCTCACCTCGCCCAGCATCATGTTGACGAGCGGCACGGCGCCGCCGAGCGGCGTGAAGCTGTCGTGCGCGGCGTCGACCGCGCCCGTCGAGGTCCCGGTCGTCGCGGCGGCGAAGAGCCCCGAGGCGGGCGCGCCGAAGCGCACCTCCTTGCCCTCCATGTTCGCGCCCGCGGCGCCGAGTGCGTGCACCTGCGGGTTGCCGTCGACCTCGGCCCACGTGGCGAGCGCCGCTGCCCCGACCCAGAGGGCGAGCATTGCGGCGAAGATCGCCCAGCCCTGTCGCCGGTCGCCGACGAGGCGCCCGAAGGCGAAGGTGAGCGCGAACGGGATCGCGAGCAGCGCCCATATCTCGAGGAGGTTCGTCAGGCCGCTCGGGTTCTCGAAAGGATGCGCGGAGTTCGCGTTCAGCGGTCCGCCACCGTTCGTGCCGAGCTCCTTGATCGCCTCCTGGCTCGCGACCGGGCCGCGGAAGATCGCCTGCGTCGCGCCCGCGACCGTGTGCGCGTCCGCGGGGCCGTGGAGCGTCTGGACGACGCCGAGCCCGGCAAGCGCGACGGCGAGGACGAGCGCGAGCGGCAGGAGGATGCGCGTCGTCGAGCGCGTCAGGTCGACCCAGAAGTTCCCGATCGTCTCGCTCCGCCGGCGCGTGATGCCCCGCACCAGGGCGATCGCGACTGCGATCCCGACGGCCGCGGACACGAAGTTCTGCACCGTCAGGCCGGCCATCTGCGTGAAGTGGCTCATCGTCGCCTCGCCCGCGTAGTTCTGCCAGTTCGTGTTCGTGACGAAGCTCACTGCGGTATTGAAGGCGAGCGCAGGCGACACGCCTTCGACGCCGGTGGGGTTCAGCGGCAGCGCGCCTTGCACCCGCTGGAGCAGGAACAGCCCGACGACGGAGACGGCGCCGAAGGCGAGCAGCGACAGCGCGTACACGTTCCAGGGTTGCTCCCGCTCCGGGTCGACTCCGCCGAGCCGGTACAGCACGCGCTCGACGGGGAGGAACACACGGTCACCGGGTGCCGCGTTGGCGCCGAAGACCCGCGCGATGTACGCGCCGAGCAGTGGCGTCGAGACGAGCACCAGCCCGAGGAGTGCCGCGGCCTGTGCCCACGCCTGCCAGCTCACCGCAGGCTCCGCCCGGACGACGCACGCATCTCAGCCGAGCCGCTCCGGCGCCAGGAGCGCGTAGACGAGATACACGAGGACGAGGATCGCGAGCAGCAGCGCGACGACGTTCTCGAGGCTCATCGCCGGCGCTCTACCCCGCCCGCGGCCCTGCCGACGATCCGTTCGCAGCCGACGACGAGCCCAACCGCCACGGCGAAGAACCCGAGCGTGACGGCGAGGAATAGAAGATCTTGCATGCCCTCGTCGTACCGGGCGCCGAAGGCCCACAGGCCTGTCTTGACGCGATTCGTACGCCGCCCCGCCGGATCTTGACGCCGCCTTAGCGGCGGAGAGCGTCGGCGACGTCGCCGAGGAGCGCGACCATCTCGAGGTCCTCGTGGTGCAGGTGCTGGAGCATCGCGCGCTCGACGCCGGCGGCCTCGTACTGCCGGAGCCGGTCGACGACCTCCTCGAGCGTCCCCGCGATCGGCGGGGGCTCGGCCTGGCGCCCGGTGGCGGCGTCGATGGCGGCAAGCCGATCTGCGACCTCGCCCGCGTCCCTGCCGACGACGCAGCCGATCATCATCGAGAAGCGAAGCGGCTCGCGCCCCGCTTCGCGAGCGGCGTCCGCCACCCGGCGCGCCCGCTCGCGGGCCTCGTCGACCGAGGGTGAGACGGTGTTGTACTCGTCGGCGTAGCGGACGGCGATCGCGACCGTGCGTGGCTTCGCGCGGCCGCCGACGATGATCGGCGGCCGCGGGTGCTGCACCGATCGGGGCTGGACGTCCTCGGC
>Ga0310811_10006041_pt1 | contig 15430 bp, 8 predicted proteins | sample YCmetagenome_FD_207642 | JGI IMG/M metagenome (GOLD analysis project Ga0310811, IMG submission 207642) | Soil microbial communities from experimental microcosm in Duke University, North Carolina, United States - YC | ecosystem: Engineered > Artificial ecosystem > Soil microcosm > Unclassified ...
ATGGACGATAGGAAACTGTTACACCAGTTTTATTTTGTTTGATTGCTGTTACCGGACTATTCAATTTTACCCGCTCACCTAATCTTTTGGCAAATGCCATAGGCAACTGCTCATTACCATCTTTCAGGTGAAAAGTTTCCCCTTCGGAATAAGGTATCTTCCTGAAATCCATGATTGCCATTCGCCATAAATAATACAAAGCTGAAGTATTATGCCCGCCTAGCTGTTTAAGAGCAGCCGGCGAAGCACCTTCCTTTTTAAATATTTCGGAGATGGAAATTTTATCAAGATCGTCCAATCCCACCCCAAAAGGTTGATATGCATCGGTAAATTTGCTTAAGTAGGGTTTGATGTAATAAGGGCCCAGCTCATACATCGGGTGTTCTGACAGAAACTTGACTTCCTTTTCGTTGAAACCGAATTTGGAAAGGACTGCGGAATCTTTTAATTGCTCTGCCGTATAAAATTTACCGCCGATCATCTTAAGGGCATCCTTATCGTAGTTATATTCCGAACCCTCCGCATTGGGGTAAGGGATGGCTGTCAGCTTAAATTCTTCTACATATTCAAAAAATCGTTCATAGCCTGGTTTAGTAATGTGATCGGCGCCATAATCGGCATACAAGCCATCAGACAAACCATCTCTCCCCGTAAACACGTGCCCGCCATACCTACCCGAGGCCTCCAGTACTGTTACTTCGTGACCCGCTTTCATCAGTTCATAAGCGCAGCCAAGCCCGGTAATGCCTGCCCCGGCTACGATTACTTTTTTAGCCGCAGGCCGTGATGTTTCTGCCGATAATAGCTTAGGAGCAACAACTGCCCCGGCGCCTACGATAAGGCTATCTTTTATAAATTCCCTTCTCTTGATTTTTCTCATAGGTATTGTGAAAGCTGAATAATAGGCTTAATATCGTAATAATCTTTATACCTGTCAATCAACCTAAAATTATGCTGAAAAAACTGTTCTTCGCAATTCTTATTTTTATACCGTTTATAGTTTCAGCCCAGGGAGATGCGTTGCCCTCAATTCCTATGAGGGAACATATTGTGTACTATGAAAAGTTCTATCGTATAAAAAATGGGTTAAGCAAACAACAGGTGATTAGTAACGCTATCCAATGGTTTAAAGACACTTTCCCGGGTCAGCCCGCCCCAAAGTTGAATAAGAATGAACAACCTGCAGCAATAAACGGCACTGGCATTTTTAAGGTAAATACAACAGCCGGGAATTACTATTGGCTGAGGTTTAAAGTGAGTATGATTCCGGGCGATGGCGTATTAACTTTCCGGGTATACAATGTGTATGAAAAACCGATAGAAAAAGGCATCACCAATGAGTTTTCTAAAATTGAATACCGTTGGTGGGATTATAGAAATGGGCACCCTTGGTCTGCGGATGATAAGCCTTTGTTTAATGGATTGGATTCCGGTGTAAATGCCTTATCCGTCCCATTGGAAAAGAAGATAGGCAAATTGCAGCCTCCGCGTTTCCATGCATTGGCATTGTACTCTACCAACGTGGAAGCAGATCATGTGGATTTTGCCTATGACGCCATCAAATTCTATAACAAATTGGCAGCTGAAAAAGGTTTTGTGATAGATACAACTTCCAACTGGGAAAAATTGAATGATGGTAACCTGAAAAATTATCAAATGGTAATATGGCTAAATGAATTCCCGCACAATGAGGCTGAAAGACGCTCATTCGAAAAGTTTATCAGCAACGGCGGCGCATGGCTGGGCTTCCATGTGTCTGGTTATAACGACAAGGATACCCACTGGCCGTGGTTTGTTGATTTTATGGGCGGCGCTGTTTTTTATAACAACAACTGGCCTCCGCTACCTGCAAAAATGATTGTGGATGATAATAAGCACCCGGTAACCAAAGACCTGCCTAAAACCTATACTGCACCAATTAATGAGTGGTATGGCTGGAAACCTAACCCACGGGATAATAAAGGTGTGAAGGTATTGGTAACGCTTGCCCCTTCCAATTACCCATTGGGCAAAAAAGATGTGATCCGCGACGGCGATATTCCCGTGGTGTGGACCAACACTAAATACAAAATGCTGTACATGAACATGGGGCACGGTGATATGAACCTGACTTCAGCTTTGCAGAACAAAATGTTTGAAGATGCTATTTTATGGCTGGGTAAAAAATAAACCTTCGTTTCCTCCTCATCGATCTTAAATCTTGATTATTAGTATCGTTTAAGGTGTTATTAATAAATATTTCCAAGCCTAACTGTTAATCAGTACCCTGTCATAAAGCTTGATATATTCGCTTACCATTTTTTCAAGAGAGAATTGTTCTTTACTCCATTGACGGCATGCCCAACGGTCAAGCATTGATATATCAGCTACTGCTTCAGCTGCCTCAGCAACATTATTCATTAAAAAGCCGGTCTTCCTATGAATAATCAATTCACTCATTGATCCCCGGTTGAAGGCAATAACAGGTGTGCCGCACAGCATGGCCTCGGCAACACTCAAACCAAATGGCTCGGCGAAATTTATAGGATGCAACAATGCTAAAGCATTTTTCATCAATTCATTCCTTTTTTCAGGCCCGGCCTCTCCCACGTAAATTACCTGATCACTTAAAAAAGGCTTTACCTTGCTTTCAAAATATTGGCTGTCCTGTATTATCCCGGCAATTAATAATTTCTTTTTTGCTTTAAGGGCAATTTCAATAGCCTCTGCTGTGCCCTTATCGTGATGAATACGACCAAAATAAAGCAGATAATCTTCAGGCATTCTTTGAAACTCAAAATCGGTTACCCTTATACCGTTGTAAATAGTGGCAGCATAGGTAAGCATCGAATTCCTGTCTGCGTGACTTATAGAAACATAGGTAGAATTCTTGTTATACTTTTGATAGACTGGGATAATATTGGGGGACGAAAACCCATGAATGGTTGTCACCATCGGAGTGGTTATTAATCCGGAATAAGTAAGTGGCAAAAAATCAAAGTTATTATGAATAATATCAAATTGTGAAGCCTTTTCCATCAAGTTGCTGATGTGGAGGCACTCTACTACTTTGGCATCCTGCGAGCGGTTTTCCTCATACCCGCAATCTATTACCGTATCAAGCTTAGCGGTAGTTACAGAATCGCCGGTTGCAAACAGTGTTACCTCGATTCCATGAGCGACAAGCCCTTCAGTAATATTACTGGCGATTTGCTCCCAGGGGCCGTAATGTCTCGGCGGTGTTCGCCAGGCCACAGGAGCCAGAACAGCAACCCTCATTTAAAGATCCTTCCCACTCTCTGATACAATTTCATTTTATAGTCTATCAACACCAAAAATGATATTAGGTTTGAGATGCAGGGAGTATGGCTGCATGATAATTTTATTGGTTTTATTTTATTAATACAACTGCAGCGCTTGCTGCGGGAACCTTTATAACAAAGCTGGTTTTACCTATTTGAGATTCTTCATGGCCTGCCGGAACGAAGCTGCCATCGCTTTGTACGGTGGCATCAGCAAAAGTAATCCCTGTCGTAGAATTCATTGCTGGGGCTACCAGACGCACAATCTTAATGCTGTTAACTGTTTTTCCTGTGTTTATATTAAGCGTAATATCTTTTTGCGGCTCTTTATTGATAATCGTCATTGCATAAGCCCCACCTATGCTACATGCATAAACATTATAGTTGGAGCTGTTATTAGCAACGTTAACAGGAATAATCGTTCCGCCGGAAGCTCCGTATTTGAATGCCAGCATCGCATAATATACGGCCTTTGCCTTGCATTGCCCATCAGCAGTGACATCAATTGGTGAATAAACCAATTTACCACCATGGAAATTGATACCTTGACCATTATTAGCGGCAATCGCCCACATCAGGTCCAATGCCCATAATGCTCCAGCGAAAGAATCACTTACACCTGGCTTACCACCGCCCCAAATACTGTTGCTCTCGGTAATCCGGTAAGGTAAACCGGCCTGCCTTGCTGCATTATCCAAGCCCTGCAGATAAGGCAAAAGGGTATTATCCGTTGAAAGTATGGTTTGGGAATTAATAGAAGAGTCTGAAGCAGGGCCGTCGTTATAATAATGGGCGTCCAGCAGAATAACTTTCTGTGAATTGCTTTGAGCAAATGTTTCCACCCAACCTAAATGATCGCTTACATCTGGTCCCGCGAATTGTGCTTCGGATACCTGTGCCTTTATAGCGCTGAAATTAGCGTCCCACTCATTTTGGTAGTCTTGTTCAGAGTAATTTAAAGGCCTGTAACCTAACTTGAAATAATCGGGCTCATTACCAATTTGAAGTGCATAAAGATTAGCTCCGAACTGCTGGTAAAGATATTTGGTTTCGTCAATTGACGCATTAATGTTATTATGCCCCAGATTCAGCCCGAAAATAACCTGCCAATTCGTTTTATGTGAAAAATCCGCTAGTCTATCAATGCATAACGGCGTTAGGATATCAAAGGAGGTACCGCCATTAAAACCGTTACCAGTCCAATCGGTCTCATCACTACTATAACCACCCATGCGTATAACTCCCGTACCAAGGTTCTTGAATAATTGTAACATTACCGGATTATTGGGGTCCAGATATTCAGGATTGCGGGATAAAATCCAATTCTCAAAACTCAACCCTTCGAAATTTTGCGAAATGGTATTCCCTGGATGATTAATATCTAAAGTTACAGTGCCATCCGTTTGGCTTACGAGAGGCGGTAAGCTATGATTAGGATCATTTTTCTTATTGCAGGCACTAAGAATCAAGAGGCAAAGTGCCAGAATACAATTTTTTTTCATTGTGACAGGTTCAGATAAAGGATAGCAAAGGAGATTAAATTGACTTAAATCAATTTTACATCTCACTAATCCCTATTGCTTTACATAACAATATACTATTAACATAAAGCTAATACGAGAATTGCTGGTTAATTGTAACACATTCACCAAAATAGCTTAAAAAATTTAATCATCAGCGTTTTTTATGTTTGGTTCAAAAACGATCTGCATTTTTATAAGCTCCGTAATTGTTCAATTCAATAATAAAAATCCTCCTTTGATGAGTTAAGTAACATTATCAAAAGAGTAATAGGATATCTAGAATTTAGATGAGTTCATTGACCTTCTAACCGCCCGCCCGCTTCTGTTCTTCTTCGGATCCTGATTTGTTTTGAGTTTTGGTGAGCTTCCCACTGCCGAAACGGTAGTTAAAAGTCAACATAAACGGACCTGCATAGCGTCGTGAATGACCATACTGATTCAGATCGAGATAATGGTCAGTGCCATTGCCGAATTTGGGAATTACTATCGGATTATTGGCGTTAATAGTAATAGACCCATTACCGTTCAATATTTTTTGTTTCAGGGCAAGACTCCAATCAAAGTAGGCGGGATATATTGAACCTACGAATTGACGTTTTGATTCGTATTCAAAATCAGCTTCCATAGATAATTTATCGCTGCAGTGAAAACTATTGTTGGATACTAAATCGGCTGTTGGAAATCCAGGGTCATCCAGGCTGAAGCCACTTGCACTCCCGTTAAATGAATTTTGATATACAGTTATTGTAGTATTAGTCGCAAACCACTTTGCCAGTTCTTTATTGTAACTAATGTTTACATTCCATGAATGTGCGCCCCGCACATTAGTGGGTATCCGTGTCATCGTCGTTTTGTTGGAATCAAGGTTGGGAAACGTACGCACATAATCGCGGTCAATATCATAAGCGGCTGTAATAAAAACAGTATTGCGCCATGCCCATGTTACCTCGGAGTGCCAGTTCAGGTCCGGTTTCAGGTTAGGGTTTCCCTGGAAATAAAGCGTCGCCGAGAGCGGTCTTCTGAAAGGTACCAGTTCATGATAGTCTGCTCGGTTTGTCCTTCTGCCGAATTGGAAATTCAAAGTATTTTGTTCATCGAGCTTATCACTGAGAAAGATGGTCGGGAATAGTTGGAAATAATTTCGGTTGACGGATACATCGGTAAACAGTTGCTGCCCTTTCATTACAGTTTGTTCTGCACGTAAGCCCACCTGAACTGTCAGTTTCTGGTGTTGCTTATTAAAATTGATGTAGCCTGCATTGATGTCTTCGCTGGTTATATTATAATCGCTTAAAGCAGAGTCAATCACACTGTGGCCGCCATTCTGGTTATAATAGTTGCTGTTATTATTGGTTTTTACATAGCTCGATTTTAAGCCTGCTTCTATTTTACCATTGCCGGGCAAAGGCCGCACATAATCTGCCCTGGCACCAAAAATATGCAGTGTGCGCAATTCATTTATAAAAACATTATCCTGGCTTAGCAAATTTCCAACTGGATCATAATCAATGGTCGTGTTGTACTGACCCGGCTTGTACCGGTAATGGGAATAATCTGCGCCTGCCGACCATTGCCGGCCTATAGTATCCAGTTTATGCACCAATTGAACACCAGTAGTATAGTTAAAAGGTTTGTCCATGTTAATTGCCGCAAAATTTTCACTTCCGGTTTGGTTATGGTTGCTGTCAAAAGAATTAACTAAGGAATTGATACTCTCTGTTGCCTCCCGTGCCGAAACGTTCCCTGAAACGGTTAATGTCGTTTTCTTTGACAAGTACAGATCGATTCCGGCGGCTGAGTTGTAAGCGCGATTTGTATTTCCGCGACTATTTGTCGACACTTCCTGAGTTAATAAAGCATTGTTATTCATTATATCTGCAACGGTGTTACTGATGCCGGGTAATGTCTTATTATAACCGTAATTATTATTCAGGTAAAGATTATACTTGTCATTTTTATAGTTGAGCACCAAACTGCCGTTTTCACGTTCAAAGTGTCCCCGCCCAAAGCTGCCTGTTACAGTTCCATTTAAACCGCTTTTGGTATTCTTTTTCCTGATGATATTGATAATACCACCTGTTCCTTCGGCATCATATTTCGCTGATGGATTGGTCATGATCTCGATCTTTCCGATATCAGATGACGGCGTATTGGTTAGCAGACTGGTCAGGTCATCGGCAGATAAATAAGTGGTTTTGCCATCAATAGTGACATTAACACCTGATTTGCCGTTAAGGGTGATCTGCCCATCTGTAGTTATTTGTACGCCCGGCAACTTTTTCAGCAATTCTAAAGCATTCGTGCCGGTATTGGCGATGTTTTGATCCACGTTGACGACGGTTTTATCGATCTGTTTTTCAATCAGCGTTGCGTGCGCTTTTATTTCAACTCCACTGAGCGCTTTTGTTGAGGGACTTAAGGTTATTGTACCCAAATTTATTGCTGTATCTTTTGGACTGATAATGATATCCGGCTTGCTTATTTTATTATATCCGATCAAGTCTATTTCGACGAAATAGCTTCCATAGGGTAAATTATTGAATAAAAAACTGCCTGATTGATCAGTAGATAAGGATTTATACCAAGCGGCAGAATCGGTCGTCATGTTTAATCTGACAATTACCGAAGCTAGCGAAATGTTCTTTTCGTTAGTGACATTTCCCTTTATGCTTCCCTGCCCAAATGAGCGTGCATGTATCAAGGCGCTTAGAACTATCAGTAACAAAGGTCGGCTTAAAAGCTTCATAGTATTTTTTTGACCAATAATATGAGTCAATCAAACACATAAATTGCCGGGTAGCCAGACAGTATTGAAATGGCACCAGACAGGAAAAATCAACCGTTAAAGCTTGTGTGAATGCGCTTTAAACCCATCTGGCAAGCACTTTTGCCTTTTCGTCGACGATTGGGTGGTCGCGATCTTAAATTAGCTATACTTGTTTTATGAACTTTTTCGACAGGCTATTGGCATTTCATAAAAATCATCGCTGGTTGAGCCACATAGCCTATTGGGTGGTTGTTTTATTGATCAATGTCAGCTCCAGCAAATATAGTGATGGAGATAAGGGGAGTTATAGTTTTGAATTTATCAGCGACTTCCTTTATGAGATCACTTATATTATTGCGGGTTACAGCCTGGCCTACTGGATCATGCCATGCCTGGTTTACCGCAGGAAATATTTCGCTTCAGTTATTGCCTTTATCGTTTTGGGTTACCTGACGAGCATATTAGGGCGTATTGTGATTGTCAAAATCTGCGAGCCGTTGGCGGGTGTACCAGCCAAAGCCTTTGAAACATATAAAGAAATATTAACAGACATCCCCAAGCTACTGTATGTCTATTTTTTTCAGATTATGGCTAATGCCTTTGTTTTTGTGTTCTTCAAACTATTTAAGGACCAATTCGAAATACAGAAACGAACGTTGGCACTTGAAAAAGAAAAAGCAGAAACGGAGTTGAAATTATTAAAAGCACAGTTGAACCCGCATTTCCTGTTCAATACGCTCAATAATATCTATTCGCTTTCCTTTACATCCTCTCCGGTAACATCACAATCAATCGCCAGATTAGCTGACATTCTGGATCATATCCTCTATAGGTGCAATACGCCTTTTGTGCCCATTGTTGCTGAGATTTCTGTTGTGAAAAATTATATCGAGCTCGAAAAGCTGCGGTACGATGAGCGCTTGACTGTAAATTTCAAAACCGAGATTGAACATGAGGCTAATATTGCCCCGCTTATTTTGCTCTCGTTAATAGAAAATGCTTTTAAACACGGTGCAAGTGAGGATGCAGGGGCTCCGATTATTGATATCACCCTATTTGCAAACGAAGATAAACTTATCTTTAAAGTATCTAACACGGTGGCGATATCCAATAACGCTTCTGATATGGTTTCTACTGAACGGATCGGATTGAATAACTTGCGACGACAGTTGGACCTTATTTATGGCGATAACTATACGCTTAGTGTAACAAGGGAAGAAAAATACTTTACAGTACAATTAACCATTCAGCTTAAAAAAGAGGTGATCAAACATGAAAAAGATCCAATGCCTGCTGGTTGATGATGAGCCTTTAGCCATAATGCTGATGCAAAAGCATATCGGACAACTCGATTTTATGGAGGTAGTTGCTACCTGCCCAAATGCATTAAAAGCCCTGGAAATATTAAAAAAAACTGAGGTTGATCTGATGTTCCTCGACATTAGTATGCCTGCAATAAATGGCATTGATTTTTTAAAGATGTTACACAATCCGCCGAAAGTAATCATAACCACAGCTTACCGCGAGTTTGCACTGGATGGTTATGATCTGGATATCGTTGACTACCTTTTGAAACCTATTACCTTCGACCGATTCTTCAAATCCATAGAGCGTTACCTAAGAAATGCTGACCAACAACCTCAAGCCTCTCCTCAGGTTACAACTGAAACAGAAAGTATTTTCCTTAAATCGGGCTACCGGAATGTAAAGATTAATATTGACGACATTCTGTATATGGAAAGCCTTAAAGATTATGTGAAAGTATATACGCTGACCGGAGCTGTTAAAACCAAATACAAAATCAGTGATATGGAAGGCGATCTTGCTGTCAAAAATTTCCTGCGGATTCACCGATCGTTCATCATTAACCCGAAGCATATCACGGCCTTTACCTCCAGTGATGTAGAAATCAGCCAAACGGAGCTTCCTATAGGCGAAAGTTATAAAGAACATGTGATCCGGACACTGAAAACTTTAAGATATTAGATTTCACAAACTAGCTGATGAGTATTTTCCGAAGGCAGTACCGCTTTTGGCATATTCGCTGATTCAGAATCGCAAAACGAGCATTTATCCTTTTTCTCAATGGGGAAAAAAACTACAAAACTGAGCTAATAATTTGTAGCTAAATTTTTCAAATAAATTTTTTATAATTGGACTGTCAATAAAAAATGTAAGTTTGACAGTATTAACCAAATAACCTGTCCTGTGCTTTGCAGGATAACAAGTATTTAAGCCGTAATCAATTTATTTTTAATGTAAAAACTTATGCAAAAACCTTTATCCGGAAAAAGAATTCCATGCATTCTTGTATGGATATTTTTAAGTTTTAACTGTTGGACTGCATTGGCGCAGGTTTCAGAAAATCACCTGTTCTCTAAAACCGATACAGCGTTTGTTCCAAAAGAAATTGAGGACCCTGAATGTATTGGTATAAATAAAGAAGCCAATCACGCTACATTAATGCCATACGGCTCATTAAAAGAGGCGCTGGCGGCTAACAGGCATGCTTCATCTTATGCAAGGAGCCTAAATGGCCAATGGAAATTTAATTGGGTTGATTGGCCGCAAAAACGTCCGGTAAACTTTTATAAAACTGATTACGACGTATCTGCCTGGAAAGAAATTACGGTCCCTTCCTGCTGGCAGTTGAAAGGATATGGCACACCTTATTACAGTAACTATACTTATATTTTTCAGAAAGACTTCCCAAGGGTAATGAGCGCGCCATCGGTAACATATACGGCATACCAGGAGCGTAACCCGGTAGGTAGCTACCGTCGTAATTTCGAGGTTCCTGCGGATTGGGATGGAAGGCACATATTTGTAACATTTGATGGGGTTGATGCAGGCTTTTTTCTTTGGATAAACGGTAAAAAAGTTGGCTATAGTGTAAATAGTCGCAACGCAGCAGAGTTTGATATCACCAAATATGTAAAACCGGGCAATAATCTTATTGCAGTTGAGGTATATCGTTTTACAACCGGAAGCTACCTGGAAGACCAGGATATGTGGCGCTTAAGCGGGATCATCAGAAATGTAACTTTATGGAGTTCACCACAGGAACATATCAGGGATTACTTCATAAAAACAACTTTTGATAAAGATTTTCATGATGCTCACCTGTTGGTTTCTGCAAAAGTGAAGAACTATGGCGATGCTGCTGTTAAAGCCAAAGAGTTAGAAATATCACTTTTTAATGGTGAGGCTATAGTATCAGGAGCATCAGTAAAAAAGCAGATCCCGGCCTTGCAGCCAAATGAAGAAGTAACCATTGATGTGGACATTCCTGTAAAAAACCCGGAGAAATGGACCGCGGAAACACCTAAACTTTATACAACAGTATTAACGGTAAATGACGGTGATCATAAGATCGAAACTATATCGTCAAGAACCGGTTTCCGACAGATAGAAATAAAAGGGCGCGTATTTACTGTTAATGGCGTTCCGATTAAACTGAAAGGGGTTAACAGGCACGAGAACTGGCCTGACGACGGGCATGCGATTACAGAAGAGCAGATGATCCGGGATATTGTACTCATCAAACAGGCAAATTGTAACCATGTCAGGACCTGCCATTATTCAGACGATCCCCGCTGGTATGAATTGTGTGATGAGTATGGTATATACCTGGTTGCCGAAGCCAACCTTGAAAGCCATGGTGCCTGGGACGAGTTTAACGAGGAGCCGAGAATAAAAGCGGCTTTGATAGAAAGAAACGTTGCAAATGTTGAGAATTTTAAGAACCATCCCTCGGTACTCATCTGGTCTTTAGGAAATGAGTGCGGAAGCGGGGGATCGAATTTCAGGGCCATTTTAAAAGTCATTAAAGATATTGATAATACCCGGCCTACGCATTACCAGGGCTTTGGTATTGGTACAGATAATCCGGCAGACGTGGACAGCGAAATGTACACATCAGTAGATGACGTGGAAAGGAACGCTAAAAGCGATAACCTGACGAAACCATTTTACCTATGCGAGTACGCTCATGCCATGTTTAACTCAATGGGCTCTGTTGATATTTACAACGAGCTTTTCGACAAGTATCCAACATTGCTTGGCGGTGCGATATGGGAATGGCAGGATCAGGGTGTTTATAACGACCGCGACCCCAACCATCATATAACCGCTTATGGTGGCGGATTTGGTGAGTATCCTAACGATCGCTATTTTATTCATAAGGGTGTTGTATTTTCTGACAGATCGCCTAAACCGCATTATCCTGAACTTAAACATGCTTACCAATGGATCACCATCAAGGCAAAAGATATTCCGAACAAGGTATTTAGTATCAAAAACAGGTACCAGTTTATCAGCCTTAATGGCCTCAGCGCAAAATGGGCTTTGAGCGAAAACGGTACCGATATTGCTTCAGGTAATTTTAATCCGGGTACGATCAATCCCGGTGAGGAGAAGGATGTAAAAATCCCTTATTCGCTTAAACCTAAAGCAGGTGCAGAATACTTTATACGTATATCCTTTAACCTTGCTTCTGATCAGCTGTGGGCACCGAAAGGCTATGAAGTGGCTGCTCAACAAATGGAGATACCTGTTGCGAAAGCTGTTGCAAGCAGTAAAACGCCGGGTGGCCGTGTGACTTTAATTGATTCGACAGGATTGATCAAAGTGAAAGGTGATAAGTTTAGCCTGGAGTTTGATAAAGCGAAAGGGACTTTCTACAAAATGGAAGAAAACGGCGAGAACCTGCTCAGGGATAATGGTGGCCCGGCGCTGCACCTATGGAGAGCTCCGCATCAGAAAGATGACATGTGGGCCTATGAGGATTGGGAGCGTAAGGGGTTGAAGGAACTAAACTGGAAAGCAAGCGGTTTAAAATATTCACAGGTTTCGCCGGGTGCTGTTGAGATCGAGGTGAACTTAACCGGCACAGGCCGACAAGGTTTTACGGTATACCATCATGTGGTATATACCATTTATGCGAACGGCACGATCAATGCGAAGAATGACGTGAGCTTTAACGACCCCAAATTGGTACTGGCACGTATTGGTGTGCGTATGTTGCTGAACAAGGGACTTGATAAGTTCGACTACCTGGGTCGCGGGCCGATGGAGAACTACGCCGACAGGAAACAAGGTTCGGATGTCGCCCATTATTTCAGCCGTGTTGAACAACAGATGACCGGGTATGAAAAACCGATGGAATGTGGTAACCACGAGGATGTCCGCTGGGCCAATCTTACCTCTGAAAATGGGCAAACGTTTGCCGTTAAAGCAGATTCATCTTTGATGCAAGTATCAGCATTGCCATATACTGATGAAGAAATGGAACCGGTTGAATACAAGAGAGACCTGCCAAAAAGCCAAGGCACGGTGCTTGTTATTAGCCATAAAACATTGGGTGTAGGATCATGGGGCTGTGGCCCGAGACCGCTGGAGCAATACCGGGTTTTTGCCAAACCAACTACCTTTAGCTATCAAATTAACTTGTTTAGTAAAAAGAATTTGCAGGCGGGGTTATGAAACTTCAACAAATAAAAAAATACCTGCTTTTTATTGGCATAGCCAGTTTGTTTGCACCATTGATAGCTAGCTCCCAACAAGCGCCTGCGCCGGTTGGCCCTGTGCCCAATGCCAGGCAAATCGAATGGTATCATCGTGAGATCATTGCCTTTTTTCACTTCGGCATGAATACGTTTACTAATGACAATGAAGGAGACGGAACAGCAAGCCCACAGCTATTCAACCCTACGGCGCTCGACTGTAATCAGTGGACAAGCGTGCTTAAACGTGCAGGCATCCCGGCTGCTATTTTGGTAGCCAAGCATGCCGACGGGTTCTGCAACTGGCCAACAGCTCATACCAATTATTCCGTGAAAAACAGTCCGTGGAGAAATGGCGAGGGGGATGTTGTCAAAGAATTTACAGATGCCTGTAAAGCCTCGGGAATAAAAGCAGCTATTTACCTCGGCCCTCATGACCGGCATGATTCGAGGTATGGAACTCCTGATTATGCCAATTATTATGCAGACCAGTTATCCGAGTTATTAAGAAATTACGGACCCATATGGGAAATATGGTGGGATGGCGCCGGCGCAGATAAACTGACAGCCGCCTTTTATACACGCTGGGCAGATACCGTTCGTAAATTGCAGCCAAACTGCGTTATTTTTGGAACGAAGAACTCTTACCGCTTCGCAGACTGCCGGTGGGTTGGGAATGAATCCGGTCTATCAGGCGATCCATGTTGGTCGACCATTGAAACTTCTTCGATTCGTGACGAATCCGAACATATATCTCAATTAAATCATGGCGAAATAAATGGCAGCGTCTACGTGCCCGCTGAAGTTGATGTTTCTATCCGTCCAAGTTGGTTTTATCATCCCGAAGAAGATAGTCGGGTAAAAACGGTTTCGCAATTATGGGACCTTTATTTTAACTCGGTAGGGCGAAATAGCGTATTACTCTTAAATTTCCCGCCGGACAAAAGAGGGCTCGTTCCCGCTACTGATGCACAACGGGCAGACAGTCTGCATCGGTTGATAGCAGGCACTTTTAAAACTAATCTTTTGAAAGGAGCAACCATCAAATCGCTTCACTCGCGCGGCATTAACTTTAAACCGCAAAATATGGTGGACGATACGGAAGGTACTTATTATGCGACTAAAGACGCGAATAAAACCGATACGATTACTTTTGACCTTCATTCAAGGAAAACATTTGATATAATTAAAATACAAGAAGTAATTGAGCTTGGACATCGGACTACAGGCTGGTCTGTCGATTATTCTGCTAACGGCAAAGACTGGGCACCAATTTCAGAAGCAACGGGAAAGCAATCCATTGGCTACAAATGGCTCTTAAAGTTCAGTCCGATTACAGCTTCCAAAGTCCGGTTGAGGATCACCTCGGGAAAAGCTTGCGTGGCAATTCATACGTTTGGTGTTTATAAGGAACAAATGGTAAAAGCCAATTAAAATAGCGAAAAGCTATTAGAATATCATACAGAGATATTTCATATCCAAAATGTTAAAATTGAAATTTTTGTCTAAATTTGAAAAAATAAAATTTAGACAAAATGCAGTATTCAATTTCGGATATGGAGCAGCTGTCAGGGATTTCCGTGCATAATATCCGTATATGGGAGCGTCGATATAATGCATTACAGCCGTCCAGAACAGCAGGAAATACACGTTATTACGATGATAGCCAATTAAAAAGATTACTAACTATCGCTGGCCTTTATTTCTCTGGTCATAAAATATCTAAAGCTTGTGCCATGTCTACCGAAGAAACTCAATTGTTTCTTCAAAAAGCAATCGATGCTACCGTGTCTCGGGAAAATCACTACGAATACTACATTTCACAGATTATCAACCACGGCATGGCCTATAAGGAATATGAGGTCGATCAGCTGATTACACAATGTTTTGAACGAAACGGCGTTTTGTCCACCTACAAATTCGTAATGTACCCGCTGTTGACACGCTTAGGTTTAATGTGGTGCAAGGACTCCCTTTGCCCATCCCATGAACATTTTCTGTCTTCCATTTTCCGTCAAAAGCTCTATACCGCGATAAATAGTTGTTCCGCAAGGGAGCCAGGTTCAGACAAATGGCTCTTATTTTTGCCTGAGGATGAAGATCATGACATTGGTTTATTGCTTGCTAGTTACTTATTAAAGGCAGCAGGAAAACAAGTTATTTACCTGGGCGCTAAAGTTCCTCATTATGCACTGATGAATAGCGTCCAAGCAGTCGATCCGGAAAAGCTCCTTTTTTTTATGACCCGCATTCGCCCTGTCTCAGACGCTCAGAATTTTATAGATACCCTTGCAATAGAATATCCTGAAAAAAAAATATTTCTTTCCGGCAATCCAAACTTACTTTCGGAGGTGA
>Ga0310811_10006042_pt1 | contig 15429 bp, 10 predicted proteins | sample YCmetagenome_FD_207642 | JGI IMG/M metagenome (GOLD analysis project Ga0310811, IMG submission 207642) | Soil microbial communities from experimental microcosm in Duke University, North Carolina, United States - YC | ecosystem: Engineered > Artificial ecosystem > Soil microcosm > Unclassified ...
GCGTTGCGGGTCGCGCGGGCGTTCACCGGGCGGGCCAAGATCGTCAAGTTCGCCGGCTGCTACCACGGGCACGCCGACCTGCTGCTCGTGCAGGCGGGATCCGGCGTCGCGACACTCGGCCTCCCGGACTCACCCGGCGTTCCCCCGGGGACAGTCGCCGACACCCTGGTCGCGCCGTTCAACGATCTCCCGGCCGTCCTGCGGCTGTTCGAAACATTCCCCCGGGACATCGCGGCGGTGATCGTGGAGCCGGTCGCGGGAAATATGGGCGTCGTGACGCCAGTCCCGGGATTTCTGGAGGGGCTCCGCGCGGTCACGCGCTCGCACGGCGCGCTCTTGATCTTCGACGAAGTGATGACCGGGTTCCGCGTGCATCCAGGCGGCGCCCAGGGACTTATGGGCGTGACTCCCGATCTCACGACGCTCGGCAAGGTGATCGGCGGCGGGCTGCCCGTGGGCGCGTACGGCGGGCGGCGCGACATCATGGAGCTCGTGGCACCGGCGGGGCCGGTCTATCAGGCCGGGACGCTGTCCGGCAACCCGCTGGCGATGACCGCGGGAATCGTCACGCTCTCGGAGCTCGCACGACCGGGCGTGTGGCAGTCGATCGACCGAACGGCGGCAGATCTGGCAGGGCGTCTCGAGGCGGCGGCCCGTGCGGCCCAAGTGCCCGTGGTCGTCAACCGGTCGGGCACGATGCTGACCGTGTTTTTCGCCGACGCCCCGGTCACCGACTGGGAAAGTGCCCGGCGAGCGGACACCAAGCGCTTCGCCCGCTTCTTTCGGTCGCTGCTGGCTTCGGGCGTGTACTGGGTCCCCGCGCAGTTCGAGGCGGCGTTTCTCTCCGCGGCGCATGGCGTGACGGAGTTGGACCTCACTGAAGCGGCCGCCGTTCGCGCGTTGACGGCGGCCAGAAACGGAGCCGGCTGATGGTCGATGCGAAGCTGGTGGGCGATCGCTTTCCCGGGTTCGTCTACGGCGATGCCCCTCGCAACGTGTACTGGGAGATCACGATCGCCTGCGACCTGGCGTGCCGCCACTGCCGGGCCAACGCGATCCACGACCGGGACGCCGCCGAGCTCGACACCGCGCTCGGGCAAGCGCTGCTGGACGACGTCCGGTCGATGGGGAGCATGCTGATACTCACGGGCGGGGACCCGATGAAGCGACCCGACCTGTTCGACCTCATCGACTACGGTCGCGGCCTCGGTGTCCCGATCTCCATCACGCCCAGCACGACGCCCCTCCTCACGCGCGATGCCATCGCCCGGTTTCGGGAGCTCGGTGTCGCGGCGCTCGGCGTGAGCCTCGATGGCCCGAGCCCCGAGGTGCATGACGCCTTCCGGGGTGTCGCCGGCACGTTCGACCGGGCACTTGCGGTGCTGGGGTGGGCCCGCGAGGTGGGGATGCCGGTTCAGGTGAACACGACCATCACGCGCCGGACGCTGTCGCATCTCCCCGCGTTATATCGCCTGCTGCAGGAGCGCGCGGTGCCTCCGGTACGGCGCTGGAGCCTCTTTCTGCTGGTGCCGGTCGGCCGGGGCGCCGCGCTGGGAATTCCCAGCGCCGCAGAGATCGAGCGGCTGTTCGACTGGGTGTACGAGATCTCGGCGGAGGCCGACTTTCATGTCGGCACGATCGAGGCACCCCACTTCCGGCGTTACTGGATCGCGCGCAAGGTCGTCGAGGGCATGCCGCCGGCCGCCATGAATGCCGCGGCGAAGCGCATGGGCTTCGGCGCGCGCGACGGTAACGGCGTCGTGTTCGTCTCCCATCGAGGAGATGTCTATCCCGCGGGATTTCTCCCCTACCCGCTGCTCGGGAACGTGCGCGAGCGGCGTTTGTCGGACATCTACCGCGATACCCCGGCCCTGCGCCAGCTGCGCGACATGGATGCACTGGGCGGGAAGTGCGGGCGATGTGACTATCGCTGGGCGTGCGGCGGCTCGCGCGCGCGCGCCTATGCCATGACCGGCGATCTGATGGCCTCCGACCCGTTCTGTGCCTACGAACCGCCGTCCACGGCGGTGCCCCGTTTGTGACCGCGACATGATAGCCGTAATCCACTTGCTCGAGCCCGTCCTCAGCGGAATCTTCCGGACCATGCACACTTCCATCGCTGTCGCCACACTCGTCGCCGTTATGGGAGGGAAAACCCTCCAAGCCCAGCAGCCTCCTGCCGACACCAGCTACGCGCGCTCCGATACTATGATCGCGGCGCGGGACGGCACGCGCCTCTTCACCGCGATCCTCGTGCCCAAGAACGCGACTGGGCCGTTGCCGATCCTGATGGACCGCACGCCATACGGGGCGAAGGACTATGCGGTGTTCCTGAGCCGCGGTGCGAAAGGGTTCGGGCTCGACGGCTACATCCTGGTGGTGCAGGACATCCGCGGCCGCTTCGGCTCGGAAGGGACGTTCGACATGAACCGGCCGCCGCATTCAGGGCCCCAAGGGACGGACGAGAGCACCGACACCTACGACACGATCGACTGGCTCGTCAAGCACCTGCCGAACAACAACGGCAAGGTCGGGGTGCTGGGCATCTCGTATCCCGGATGGCTCACGTCGGTGGCCGGCATCGGCGCGCACCCGGCGCTCAAGGCGATCGCCCCGCAGGCGCCGATGGGCGACACCTGGATGGGAGACGATTTCTTCCACCAGGGCGCGTTTCGCCTGACGTATGGACTCGAGTACTCCTGGGAGATGGAAGCATCGAGCGATCTGTCGGTGACGCCCTCTCCGGCACGCTACGACACCTACGAGTGGTATCGCTCCTTCCCCACGCTCGGCGCGCTCGCGCGCGCGGTCGGTGCGGATCGCTGGCCCACCTGGCGCCGCTTCGTCGCCCATCCGGCGTACGACTCGGCGTGGCAGGCGCGTTCGCTGCCCCGCTACTTCACGCATACGACTGTGCCCACGATGACGGTCGGCGGCTGGTGGGACCAGGAGGACGAATACGGCCCCCTCGCGAGCTACGCCTCGCTCGAGAAGACCGACAGCGCGCACCTCAACCACCTCGTCATGGGACCGTGGTATCACGGACAGTGGTTCGCCGATTCCGGCATCGCGCTCGGCAACGTGCGGTTCGGTCGCACGACCGGCGCCGACTACCGGGCGTTGCAGTCGCGCTGGTTCGCCTACTGGTTGAAGGGAGAAGGGGACGGGAAGTTCGCCGAGGCGACCGTGTTCGATGCGGGCACGAACGAGTGGCGCACCTTCGATCGGTGGCCACCCGGCGGAGCGGCGCACAAACACCTCTACTTTCAGGCGGGGGGTGTGTTGTCGTTCGATCCGCCGACGGCGGCAAGCGGCAGCGATCAGTTCGTCTCAGATCCGGCGCACCCCGTTCCCTACCGGCCTCGTCCCGTCGAGCGCACCTATTCGCAGACGTCCCGCTGGCGGCGCTGGGAGACAGAGGATCAGCGCTTCGTGGACGGTCGCCCCGACGTGCTCACCTGGCAGACGGCGCCGCTGGAGAACGACGTGACGCTGGCGGGTGACGTGCGCGCGCATCTCTACGCCGCGACCACCGGGAGCGACGCCGATTGGGTGGTCAAGCTGATCGACGTCTATCCCGACACGATCGCCGACCGGCCGACGATGGGTGGATACGAGCTGATGGTGACGGGAGAGATCATGCGCGGCCGCTATCGCGAGAGCTGGGAGCATCCCAAGGCGATCACGCCGAACCAGACCCTCGCGTATACAGTGGACCTGCACCAGCAGGCGTACACCTTCCGCAAAGGCCATCGCATCATGGTGCAGGTACAGAGCACCTGGTTTCCGCTGTACGACCGCAATCCGCAGACGTTTGTCCCGAATATTTTCCTGGCGGAGCCGGGGGACTACCGGTCACGCACGCATAGCGTCTACCGGACGGCCCGGAATGCGTCAAATGTGGAGATCGATGTCCTGACGAAATGAGGGGGGAGGTTTGGAAGGTTGTCGAAGGTGGTGGAGGATGGTGGAGGTACTGTCACAACCTCCACCGAACTCCCCCGAAACCTCTCCAACCTGGATCTTGAACCATTACACGCGGCCGAGGCGCAGGGCCAGGTCCCAGCGTACGTCGCGGCGGCGGTCGGGATCGCCCCACGCCGCGGAGAGTGCGCGTGCAAATCCGGCGTACGCCTCGCCACCGCGTGCGCGCTCGATCGCCTGCACCGCCGACCAGGTTCGCACGTACCCGAGCAGCTCCGGCAACGACCACGTCGCCGTCATCGCAAACGCCGGCGCTCGGATCTCCGGGAACGGAAACGGCAGGGAGCGATACCCTTCCTCTACGATGCGTCGCTCCTGCGGCCAGAACCCCGCCAGCGTCTGCCAATAGAAGCGGTCCACGATCGCGACCAGATCGCGCTCGACGTGCACCACGCCGTACGCCAGCAGGGCGATCAGGCCGCCGGGACGCACCACGCGCCGCACTTCGGCGTAGTAGCGCGGCAGATCGAACCAGTGCGCCGCTTGCGCCGCCACGGCCAGATCTGCCGACGCGGCATCGAGGCCGCTCGCCTCGGCGCTCGACTGCCGGTATTGGACCTGAGGGTGCGGCCGCGCTTGTGCGATCTGTGCGGCGCTCGGATCGGTCGCGATGACCTTGTCGAAGCGCGCTGCGAGCAGCGTCGACAACTGTCCGGAGCCGCAGCCGGCGTCCCAGGCCAGGTCTCGATGTGCGGCCTGGTCGGCGAGATAGTCGACCACGGCGGCGGGATACGTCGGCCGATGGACGGCGTATCCGGACGCGACGCCGGAAAAGTGATCCTTGAAGTCGGGCTGCCCCATCGGTGGGCCTAACGATAACTCAAACCGACGCCAGACCGGCGGCATCCCATCAGCGACCAAACGAGAGTGGCTCATGCCCCGAACCGTCTGCATCTCCCTCGCCCTGCTCTTCAGTGCCTCGAGCCTCGTGGCCCAGCACCCGCTCCGAGACCCGGTCGACGCCGTCGACGTCCGCTACGCCCTGACCCAGCCGGTCGTGTCCTACACGCTTCGGGTCGACAGCGCCGACTTGTCGGGCTACGACGTCACGATACGAATCCGGAACGCTCGCGACACGTTCCGGCTCGCACTATCCGCCCACCCCGAATACGACGACCGCTTCTATCGGTACGTGGAGCGGCTCACGGCCGAGGCGGCCGCCGGAGCGGCGAGCGTCGTACGGGAAGACAGCGCGCTCTGGCGCGTTGTGGCCCCCGGAGGAGCGAGCGTCGTGCGCTACCGCATCCACCTTCCGCCGCAGGATCGACAGTTCCGCTCGTCGTGGGTGCCGTTCCTCGCCCCGGCAGGTGGACTCGTCGGAGGGCCGCAGTCGTTCATGTACGTCGTCGGGGCCGTGCTGGCGCCGTCCTACGTGACGTTCGACCTCCCGACGGGCTGGGAGATCGCGACGGGACTGCCGCCGACCGTTACGCCGAACACCTTCTTCGCGCCGAGTGTCGAGGTGTTGATCGACTGTCCCGCGCTCGTGGGGCACTTCCACAGCTGGCGGTTCGCAGTCGACGGCGTCCCCCACCGGGTCGTGTATTGGCCGCTCCCCGACGCCCACCCCTTCGATACTCTGGCGCTGGTGGGCGGGCTCCAGGGTCTGGCCCAACAGGCGATCGCGCTGTTCGGCCGGGCGCCGTACCGCGACTACACCTTCCTGCTCCAGGACGGCGCCGGTGGCTCGCTCGAGCACTGGAATTCCGTGACGGTCGGTGCGTCCAGCACTCGGCTCTCCGAGAACCTCTCCGAGACCCTCGGCGAAGCGTCGCACGAGTACTTCCACACGTGGAACCTGATGCGCATCCACCCGGCGGGATATGGCGGCGTCGATTATCGCCCGGCGCGGCGGTCGCGTGGGCTGTGGTGGAGTGAGGGCATCACGATGCTGTACGCCGATGTGTTGCTGCGGCGGGCCGGTCTCCCGACCTCGGACTCGACCCGCGCGGCCCACGTCGAAAACCTGATGACGCGCTATCTCGCGAGCCCCGGGAACTCACGATTTTCCCCCGAGAGCGTCAGCGTGATCACCTACGGCACTCCGCCCGGGGCGCTCGGCGACTACAACGCGAGCGTGCATCTGCAAGGCGAGCTCATCGGGACGATGCTCGACCTCATCATCCGCGACGCCACGAGCGGACAGCGCTCTCTCGACGACGTCCTGCGGATCATGCTGGCCCGCTACTCCGGTGTGCAGGGGTTTACCACGCGGGATATCGAGGGGGTGGTCGCCGAAGTCTGCCGCTGCACAGTGCGCCCGTTCTTCGACCGCTACGTCCGGGCTGGGAACCCGATCCCCTTCGATCGCTACCTCGCGCTCGCCGGGTTGCGGCCGGTTGTGACCTGGGGGCCCGGCGTCGGACGCGACGGCGCACCGATGGTGGACCTGCGGATGTTCGCGTGGCTGCCGCCCGGTGAGACCGCGCTGCGGCTGCTCATCGGCAATCCGGCGAGCGTGTGGGGTGCCGCGGGCCTCCACACCGGCGACCGGCTCACCAGCCTGAACGGCGCCCCCGTCACCACCATGGACCTGTTCCGCTCGACCGTGAGCAGGATCAGGATCGGCGACACGGTTGCGGTGGAAGTCAGCCGCTCAGCGGGACCGTTCCGCGCGAGAGTCGTCGTAACCGTCCAGCAGCGGCCGACGGTGCACCTCGAGCCGATCGCGGGGGTGACCGAGCGTCGACTCGCTCTGCGGCGGGCGTGGCTCGCCGCGACTCCCTGAGGAAGTCCGCTTCCCTCTTACTGCCGGCAGAGACCGGCTGGGTCCGGCTTGGGGTGATCGACCACCACGCGGTGGTCGAGGTTGGCGACGTGGACGGCCACATCCTCCACGAAGGTCCCCACCTTGGTCATGTGCGCGTAGTCGATGTACTCCGGCTCGTCCGTCACCTGGTGATAATCGGAATGCAGGCCGGTCGTGAAGAACGTGATCGGGATCCCGTAGCGCGCGTATTCGTAGTGGTCGCTGCGGCAGTAGATGTTGGACGGATGGCCGTCGGCGTCCATGGCGTAGTCGAACGTCAGGTCGTGGTGGTCGGCCTTGTTGACCTGCTCGATCAGGTCTCCCAGCTCGGTCGACAGCCGGTGCGACCCCACGAGCTGCAGATACCCCGCCGAGCCGCGCAGCGGCGTGCCGTCCTTGGTGCGACCGGTTTCGTCGCCGGCGTCGCCGCGGCCCACCATGTCCATGTTGAGCTGGGCGACGATCGAATCGCGCGGCACGGTGGGGTGATCGGTGAAGTAACGCGAGCCGAGCAGCCCCTTTTCCTCTCCCGTATGCCACACGAACAAAATCGAGCGGCGCGGCTTCTGCGCGAGCGTCGCGATCCGCTCCGCGATCTCGAGCACCGTGACCGTGCCCGAGCCGTCGTCATCGGCGCCGTTCGAGATCGAGTCGAGCCGTGCGCTGTTGGGATGCGCCGCCCGCCACACCGCGAGCAGTGAGTCCACCTGTGCCTGTTGCGCGGCACTCCCCTGCTTCGACGCGTCGTCCGCCCCCTCCGGCCGGACGACGTGATTCCAGATGCGGATCGAATCGTGCTCGAGGGGACGCGCCGTCAGGCCGATGTGGTCGTTATGCGCGCCGATCGCGACGTACTCCCCTTTCAGCTTGGGGTCGCTGCCGGGGACGATCCCCACCACGTTGCGCGCCGGGAAGGGCGCCGGCGCGATGACGTAGCGGATGTCCACAGACGCCGTTCCCCCCGCCGCTCCGACGGCGAGCGAGTCGACCGGGCCCGGGAACATCTTCGCCGCCGCGGCGCTCGAGATCAGCAGCGTGGGGGTCGAGGCGGGCGTCGGCGTCGTGTTGTCGTCGAGGAACGTCTGCGGGCGGCGCAGCGTCGACAGGAAGAACGAGGGCATGCCGTCGAGCGCGATCAGCGCGACGGCCGCCGCTCCGGGAACCGTCGGCGCGCGGCGCAATGACCGCAGCGAGCTGAACCCGCCCGCCGTGCGCAGCACGACGAGCTTCCCCTTCGCCTGGTCCGCCGGAATCTGGTGCACCGAGTCGCCCAACATGCCGCCGAACACGATCGCGACGGACGTGAGCGACAACGACGCCCGGCCGAGGGAGAGGTAGTCGGTGTAGGGCGCGAGACCGGCGCCGTTCACGGCGAGCGTCGAGGCCGTGTCGAACGTGCGCGTCTTGAGCGGCAGCGTCTGGAAATAGGTCCCGCTATCGCCGGCCGGCTTCAGCCCGAGGCGCCGTGCTTCGGCCGCGATGTAGTCGGTGGCCTTGACGTTGCCGATCGTCCCCGTCTCCCGTCCCTGCATCGAGTCGTCGGCGTAGACGTAGAGCCGCGTCATCAGATCGGCGGCGGTGATGGCCGGCGTGGTCGGGCGAGCCGGATGCTTCAAAGGCAAAGACGCGTCGCTCTGGGCGGCGGCGAGTCCGGGAAGAAGAGGAAGAGAGACGGCAAGTGCGTGCAACCAGCGCATGAACCCTCCGGTGAGAAGAACGGCTGGGGCGACGACGAAGAATCTACGTACGCCGAAGGGACGGCGTTGAGCCGTATATTGGGCGCGTGCCCGACCGAGCCGCTGCCACCACGCCACGTGTCGTCGCGCCCGATCTCGTTCGCGCGGTGGCGATCGCGCTCGTCGTCCTGTTGCACACCGCCGGGGTCGTCGCCAATCCGGGCCCCACGGACGGCGTGGCAGCCTTCTGGGCTGGGAACATCTACGACAGCCTCGCCCGCGCCGGCGTGCCGCTCTTCGTCCTGCTCACCGGCTGGTTGTTGCTCGCTCCCGAGCGCACGGCGGAGCCGCTGGGCCGTTTCCTGTGGCGCCGCACGAGCCGTGTCGCCCTGCCGCTCGTCACCTGGTCGGTCGCCGCCTGGGTGTGGCTCGCCGTCCGGGACCGCCATCCGATCGGGTGGGGCCGCTTCTGGCGCGAGCTCCTCGCCGGCCCGGTCTTCTATCATCTCTGGTACGTCTACGTCCTGCTGGGGCTCTACCTCGCCATTCCGCTGCTGCGCCCCCTCGCTGCTCAGGCGGCGCCGGCGCTGCGCTGGTACGCCCTCGGCCTCTGGTTCGTAGGAACGGCGGTGCTGCCGCTGTGGGCGTGGTGGGGAGGACCCGCGATCGGCATCCCGATATTGGTGGTGAGTACGTATGTGGGCTACCTGCTCGCCGGGACCTGGCTCGCGGCCACTCGCATCTCCAGGCGGACCGCATGGGAGTTGTTACTGCTCATCGCGCTCGCCGCGGTGTGGACCATCGTCGCGACGGCGCGGCTGACAGGGGATGATCATCTGAACGTCATCCTGTACGGCTACGACCGGCCCAACGTCGTCGTCATGGCGGTGGCGGCGTTCGTGCTGCTGACGCAAAGCTCGCCGGCGGCGTGGGTCACGCGGCACCCACCGGTCCTCGGCCTCGTGCGTGCGCTTGCGACCTCGAGCTACGGCATCTACTTGCTCCACCCATTGCTGCTCGACGTTCTCGGGAGCGGTGTGCTCGGCTTCCGCATCAGCGGCACGTCCCTGCCGCCGTTTATCGGTATCCCCTCCTTGGCGCTGGGGCTGCTCTTCGTTTCGCTCGGCGTGATGACGGTGGCGCGGCGGGCGCCGGTGGTCGGGCGGTTGCTCGGAGCGTGAGACGGACGGTAGGGGACGGTTGGGGTTCCCCCCTTAGTCTCCTATCGTCCCCTGCCGTCTCCTACCGTCTATTTCGACGATCACGTCGCGGGGAATCCGATGCGACGATGGATCGCGGCCATCCGGGGATCGGATTGCAAGGAGCTGAAGCCGAGGTGCCGCTTGGAATAGATGAGGATACTGTCGCGCTCATCGCACGCCTGCCCGAGCAGGTCGAAGGCTTCGTCGAGGCGGCCTGCCGCGGCAGCGGCGACCGCGAGCGTCGATTTCTGCATGTAGCCGCCGCGGGCGCGCGCCGAGAGCTCATCATAGATGGACTGAACCTCGGCCATCCGTCCGGCGGATCGGTGGCACGCCGCGAGGGCGGTGAGCGTGGCCGGTTGGCGCCCCGAGGCCGCGGCCGCGGTCTCGAGACAGTCGATCGCCTCATCCGTGCGGCCCAGCTGATTGTACAGGACTCCGAGACTGAGATAGGGAACCAGCATGGCCGGAGGCAACTCCGTGGCCCGCAGTGAGGCAGCGATAGCCTCCTCATACCGACCCGACGCCATCAAGACGATTCCGAGCTGCATGTGCGTCAGGGGGGCGAGCGGATCGATTTCCACAGCCCGCCGGGCGTGAATCTCGGCGTCGGCGAACTCTCCGGCCAGGAGACTGAGATACAGCGCGAGACGGTAATGGGGGGCGGCGTAGCGCGCGCTCAGTTCGATCGCCCGCCCGAGCTCGTGCTGGGCACGCACCCAGTCCCAGTCGAAGACGAGCGCCAGCTCTCCCGCCGCACAATGAGCCTCTGGAAGATCGGGAGCCAGCTCGAGCGCCCGTTGAATCGCCGCGCGCGCCTTCGGCAGAATCGCCGTGGGAGGAGCCACGCCGTATTCGGCGAGCAGCACACAGCAATCGGCGAACCCTGCATGCGCCAGCGCGTACTTCGGATCGAGCGCCAGCGCCTGGCCGAAGAAGTCCAGGGCCTTCTTCAACCCCAGGCCGCGCTGCGCCCAGGCGTATCGTCCCTGCAGATACAAGTTGAAGGCGTCCAGATTCTTGGTCGGCCGCGTCGCCGGGAATTCGTGGCCGGCCCAGCCGAACGAGGCGAGCAGGCGACCCGCGACCGCTTTGGCGATCTCGTCCTGCACCGAGAACACATCCGCCGCTTCGCGGATCTCCCGGTCGTAGCGTTCCGACCACCGCAGGAAGCCGTCACCGACGTCGTTCAGCTGCACCGTGACGCGCAAATGCTGCCCGGCGCGCTGCACGCTGCCCCGCACCACGGTCGCCACGCGCAGCTTCTCTCCGACATCCTCGAGGTTCACCGCCTTGCCGCGGAAGGCAAACGAAGACGTTGGCGCCGCGACATGCAGTCCGCTGACGTGTCCCAACGTATGAATGATCCCCTCGGTAATCCCATCGCTGAAATACTCGCTGTTCGGCTCGGCGCTCAGATTGTCGAAGGGCAGGACCGCGACCGATTCTGCCGCCACGTCGCCGGGCAGAGAGATCCGCGCCCGCAGCGCCTCGGCGAACTCCCGGGCCGACGCGAATCGGTCGGCCGGCGTTTTCGCAAGCGACTTCAGCACCGCCCGCTCCAGCGCCAGCGGCACGGTCGGCCGGACACTCCGGATCGGCGGGACAGGATCGAGCATGTGGCGCGCGAAGATGGCCTGCGGGTTCGCGCCGTCGAACGGGACCGACCCGGTGAGCATCTCGTAGAGCACGCAGCCGAGGCTGTAGAGATCCGACCGGCCGTCGATTTCTCCACCCTGACACTGCTCCGGGCTCATGTACGCCGGCGTGCCGATCCGCGCGTGCTCGTCGGTGATCGGCTCCGCGACGCCCGTGAGCGCACGCGCAATCCCGAAGTCCGCTACGATCGGTCGATCGACGATGAACAAGATGTTGTCCGGCTTGATGTCCCGGTGCACGATGCCGCGCCCATGGGCGTACTCCAGCGCCGAAAGGACATCGCTGCCGATCCGCACTACCTCGGCGATGGGCAGCTGGGTGTCGCGAAACAACAGGTCGCGCAGGCTGCCGCCATCCACGTACGGCATGACGTAATACGGCAGATCGCCGGCGCGGCCGCACTCGAGCAACGGCAGAATGTTGGTGTGGACGAGATTCGCGGCGACTCGCACCTCGCGAAGAAACCGCTCGGTCGCGAGGGCGGAGCTGAACTCCGCGTGGAGGACTTTGATGGCGACCGGCCGCTCGATGTCCTGCCGAACCTCCCTGGCGAGGTACACCGTCGCCATGCCGCCGCTGCGGATTTCCCGCTCGAGGCGATAGTGCTCCGGCAGCGCTTCCGCCAGTCGCTCCATGGTCGTGGACATGACAGGGCAGGGCTAGACGGTATCCGACCCGCCGCTCCACGGTTCAGATTGGAACCGGGGAGCTCTTCTCCGTTTGCGCACCTGCTGGAATGAGTTGGCCATGTCGCTCGGCCAACCCCAATCTAGCCCCTGTAGCTGACGTCGGCAGGACGCACCGAAAAGGGCGTCAGTGCTGGTGTTCCATCCGTTGTGCCGAGAGAAACTCGTGGATCGCACGCACGGCCACGGTATCGGCGCTGAAGATGCGCACCGCACCGCCGCCCGGGAGGGTGTCCACGGCGTAATGGATCGCGCCGCGACGCTGCCGCATCACGGCGGCGCCAGGAAGGTCGTGCTGATGCACTTCCAGGGCGTGCTCGAAATCGCCCGCCGCGAAGGCTTTGGCGATGTCCTGCATGTGCGCGCGAATCGTGCGAACACCGGCTGTGTCCGCTGCTTCCCGAACCAAGACGATGCGTCCACCATCCGGGAGCAGGTCGAACGTGTGGTGGCTCGTGTACTGATCCACTCCCATCACCATCGCCCCGCGCCGTTGCATGGCCGCGTACCCGGTGTCGGTCGTCCCCTGTGCCGCGAGGTGCCCAGCGAGCACCACCGCGAGCAGCGATCCCATCGTTCGTGTGATCATGGGTGTAATGATGTGCGGCATCGGGCAGTCGTCGCAGCCCGTCGGGGCTAGCGGTGCCCCTCCCACGATTCCGTCGGCACGTCGGCCGGCTGGGGCTGCGATCGGAGATACGTGACGACCTTCCAGATCGGGTCGCCCGAGAGAATCCCGCCGTACGCCGGCATGCCGCGCGGCCGGCCGTAGTAGATAGAGAGATAGATCTCGCCATCCGAGCCGCCGTAGCGCCAGCGGCCGTCCACCAGACTCGGGCCCACCCACCCCGTCGCGCCACCACCATGGCAGCCGTCGCAGTTCATCGCGGTAAACACCTTGCCGCCCTCATCCGCCGACGCCCGGTCTCCGGCGAATGGATTCTTCAAACTGCCCCCCGCTGGTGCCACGCCGCCGGCGGCGACGTGCGCTTCGGAGCGCACCGTGGGTGGGACGGACGGTGCCGCGGGCTTGTTGCACGCCATCAGAATTGCGAGACCTGACAGCAGGTATGCTGCTCGTCGGGCGTTGCTTGTTCGCGGCCTGAAGTCCGCGCTCGGCGCTGACGCGACACGACATGAATGTCTGGTTCTCAGCGTCTTTGAAGACGCGTCGCCGTAGGCGCCGAGCGGCGGCTTCGAGCCGCCGGACCGCGCGGCCAGCCTCACGGTTCTCCTCCCAAGCCGAACACCCACACCGTCCCGCCCTGGCTCGTACGACGCGCGATGTCCGGGATGAAATCCGCCGGCGGCCGCACGTCGGCGGGATCGTCGGACCGGACGTCGCCCGCCAACAGGAACCAGTCGCCGCCGATGCCGTCGCAGATCGCGATGTACTGTTTCCCGTCCGGCCCGGCGAAGGAGATCGGGCTCCCGACGATCCCCGATCCGAGCTTGAACTGCCACAGCGGCTTTCCGCTCCGCGCGTCCACCGCCTTGAACCAGCCGTCCAGCGTCCCGTAGAACACCACGTCCCCCGCCGTGACGACGCTGCCGCTCCACACCGGATAGCGCTCGTGAATCTCCCACACGCGGCGGCCCCGGGCCGCGTCCCAGGCGATGAACGCGCCCATGTACCCGCCCGCACCCGCGTGGTACGGGGTGCTGGCGCCGATGTAGGGAGTGCCGGCGATGCGCGTCGCCTGCACCGCCTCGTAATCCATGCACATGTTGTTGGTCGAGACGTAAAACAGCCCGGTGTGGGGGGAATACGACGCCGGGGACGCGGGACTTTTTCCGCCTTCGAGCGAAGGACAGATGTCCTTGACGTTGCCGCGGGAGGCGCCGGTGAGCTTCGTCGAATCGACCAGCGGCCGTCCCGTGGTGAGATCGACCCGCGTCGCCCAATTGAGCGGCGTGAACGGCGCGGCGACCAGCACCTCGCCGTTGGTCCGGTCGATCGTGTAGGCAAACCCGTTCTTGTCGAAATGCACCAGCACCTTGCGCGGTTTGCCAGCGACCACGAGGTCGGCCAGGATCATCTCGGCGTTGGAGTCGAAGTCCCAGCTCTCGTGCGGTGTGAACTGGTAGGCCCAGACGAGCGAGCCGTCTTCCGGACGTCGCGCGAGTACGCTCGACGACCACTTGTTGTCCCCCGGCCGCTGCTCCGGATTGTAGGGCGACGCGTTCCCCGTACCGAAGTAGAGGAGATCGAGCGCGGGGTCGTAGCTCAGCCAGCCCCACACCGGCACGCCGGCCCGCTTCCACACGTCGGTGGGCCAGGTCGAGGCGCCGAGGCTCGTCCCCTTGTCGTAGAACGGCCGGAACGTCCCCGGCCGGGCGATCATGTCCGAATCGGGGCCCTCGTTGTACGCCGTCCAGACGACGCGACCGGTGGCGAGGTCGAGCGCCTTCAGCCAACCGTGAATGCCGAACTCCCCACCCGAGGGACCGACGAATACGCGGTCCTTCACGATGAGCGGCGCCATCGTCACCGTCTCTCCCTCGGACATATCGGCGACGCGCGTCCGCCACAACTGCCGGCCCGTCGCGGCGTCGACAGCCACGGTGTGCCCGTCGAGGAGGTTGTAGACGATCTTTCCGTCGGCGTACGCCGCGCCCCGGTTCACGGCATCGCAACACGCGGTGCCGAGCGCCGTCGGAGAGACTTCGGGACGGTACTTCCAGCGCAGCGGGTACCCTTCCTCGGTGAGGTCGAAGGCGTAGAGAACGTTGGGGTACGGTGTGACGACGTACATCGTGTGGTTGACGACGAGCGGCTGTCCCTCGTGGCCCCCGAGAACGCCGGTCGAGAAATTCCAGACGAGGTGCAGCCGATTCGCATTGGCCGTCGTGATCTGGCCGAGGCTGCTGTAGCGGGTGGCGGCGTAGTCTTTCGCGGGCATCGACCAGTCGCCGTCGCCGATCGCCGGCCGATCCCCGGCCACGAGCAAGGCGACGGCCGCAAGCAAGCGCCAGATCATTCCCCCAAGGTGCCGCCTCCACGGGGCTGCGCAAGCAGCCCGGGCTGCTGGTTATGATTGTCCATCCACGTCCAAGGACCGATGATGCCAGCCGGCCGGGCACACATGCTGAGCGAGGTGACATGGCGGACGGTGCGTGAGACGCGCTACGAGATCGCGCTGCTCCCCTGGGGCGCGACCGAAGCGCACAACACCCACCTTCCCTACGGCACCGACACGATCGAAACCGAGGCGATCGCCGCGCGGGCGGGACGGATCGCCTGGGACAAAGGGGCCCGGGTGGCCGTGCTCCCGGCGATGCCGTTCGGCGTCCAGACCGGCCAGCTCGACATCCCGTTCTGCCTCAACCTCAATCCCAGCACCCAGGCGCTGGTCTTGGGTGATCTGGTCCGGTCGCTCGACGGCCAGGGAGTGCCGAAGATCGTCCTCCTGAACGGGCACGGCGGCAATGATTTTCGCCAGATGATCCGGGAGCTGCAGCCACAGGTGAAA
>Ga0310811_10006043_pt1 | contig 15428 bp, 17 predicted proteins | sample YCmetagenome_FD_207642 | JGI IMG/M metagenome (GOLD analysis project Ga0310811, IMG submission 207642) | Soil microbial communities from experimental microcosm in Duke University, North Carolina, United States - YC | ecosystem: Engineered > Artificial ecosystem > Soil microcosm > Unclassified ...
GACGAATTACGCTCAATAACGCCATGTCGATCACTCCTGGGTCCCCCGACCAAAGCCAGGGAGGGGTCAAAACATGGGTCAGTTCTCAGTGAAAATTTCAGATCCAGAGGGTCAATTCTCAGTGGAACTCAACACTCAGAACGATGTCAGGCGAGCGCGGGGCGAACGGACTTTGACAGCCCCCTCCAAGCGAAGCTATCGGCGCGACGAAAAAATTAATTTTGAATAAGCAACTTTAACATCTTTGCGTAATAATACGAACGCTAGGCATTTCTGACAAGCCCCCGAACGGTAATCCACATCCACTGTAGTTAGTTGCGTGGTTGGTTTGGTTTTGGTGTGGCCGGTGCCGCGCCCTTCAACATGGCTGGCGGTGGCGGCGACAGCAAAACCTCTGGCGCTGGCGGCCGATAGCCGAGTGACGAATGCGGCCGGACGGTATTGTACTGGCGCCGCCAAGCTTCAAGCAGCACCTTGGCCTCCTGTAGAGTGTAGAAAATCTCGCCGTTAAGAAGCTCATCCCGCAGTCGGGCATTGAAGCTTTCGATATAGCCGTTTTCCCAGGGACTGCCCGGCGTGATGTAGGCAGTCTGGGCTCCCACCGCGGTGATCCACGCCTGTACCGCCTTGGCGATGAATTCCGGGCCGTTGTCGGACCGGATATGCGCCGGCACACCACGCAGGATGAACAGGTCCGAGAGCACGTCGATGACATCATTGGAATTCAGCCGCCGCGCCACCCGGATGGCCAGCGCCTCGCGGGTGAATTCATCAACGACGTTCAACATCCGGATCTTGCGCCCATCATGCGTGCGGTCCTCAACAAAGTCATAAGCCCAAACATGATTTGGCCGTTCCGGCTTGAGCCGGATGCAAGAACGGTCGTTCAGCCACAGTCGCGCGCGCTTCGGCTGTCGCTGCGGAACTTTTAGCCCCTCTCGCCGCCAAATACGCTCAACGCGCTTCTTGTTCACCAGCCAGCCCGCGTCCTGCAGCAGCGCCGTGATCCGCCGGTAACCGTAGCGGCCATATTGCCGCGCCAGGGCAATAATGTCCTGCGTCAGCACCGCCTCGTCATCGACCGTCCTGGGCTCCTTGCGCTGCGTGGCTCGCGGTTGCCCCAAAACACGGCAGGCAAATCGTTGTGACACGCCGAGCTGAGCCACGGCGTGCCTCACACAATCCCGGCGGCGCGTCGGGCTCAGAAGTTTCCCGAGGCAGCTTCTTTCAAGACCAATTTCTCAAGCGTCAGGTCGGAGACCGCCCGACGGAGCCGGGTATTCTCCGCCTCCAACTCCTTCAGCCCGCCATATTCCTGACGCCACCGATAGTAAGTCGCGTCCGTCACCCCGATCGACCGGATCGCCTCAATTGCCAGCTTGCCCTGCGACGTCAAAACCTCAACCTGGCGCAGCTTCGCAATAATCTCTTCAGGCTTGTAAATCTTCCGCGGCATCCAAAACCTCCACCCAAAAACTACATCAAAGATGGAGTGCTTCTAAGGGGGCAGACCATAGCCCAGGTCAAAGCCGCGACAGCGTACGGCGCCCTGGTGGAACAGGCCATGCTGCTTGATGCCAAGCTCGTTGAAACCATCACGGCACTGGACGAGGCCTACCGTCTCACCGGCGACAGGGGGCTCCTGATCTGGGACGCATCGCCGGCGTTGTGTAAGGCGCTCCGGTTGCTCGCCTTCCAGCTCGACTGCCGCGGGGTTTCCATTGAACGTCGCCGCACAGGAGGAACATGAGGAACCAACTCTTCGGCCGCACTGGCCATGTCTGCCGAACCTGCTTGGGCCCGGTGCTTAGTGGCGAAGGCGGCTTTGTGTGCGCCGTCTGCGATGCAACGGGTGTCGAGGTCGAGGCGATCTGCGGCTGCGGGATCCATCTGCCTGGTGAAGTCACGGTGCGGGTCTACCATTGCTCCCCGAACCCGGCGCGTGGCCCCAGATCACCCGGCGCGGCGGTCATCGCATTCGGACCGGAAGCCGCCACAGCATAGACCTGACGTCGGGCGAATTTTACACCTTCAGAGACAATTTGGCCGAGGACATCCGGCAAGGGCTGGTGAGCCTGACACCAGAGGCAATACCGAGGCGGCGATGACCGGCGCGAAGGCGAATCCGGCCGCGGCGGTTGAGTTTACAGAAAGGATTTTTAATAACTTGCTTCCCCAACGGGAGTTAAGTCGGAATGTTCCGGAACAAACGCTCGACTGACGGTGGCTCAAGTTAAAAATTAGGAGAACCCACTCTCCCTATTAGGTCAATGCCTTACGTGAAATTGAGGCGCGGCCATATGTATTAATTAACATAACTAAACTAGCACCCATTCTGGGTGGAACTGATTATGCGCGGCCAGATTGCCCGGCATGCAGTTCGCGATGCGAAGCTCCAGTGGCGCTGACGGTAGAGAGTTTTGTCATAATCGAGTGCCTGTTCGTGGTTCTTTGTCGGCGGGATACATGGGATGGTACCGCGCTCAACCAGGGCCATTGCGGAACCAGTTGCTGTCATAGCCGCGGTCGGCAATCAGCGTGGCGACCCTCTTTTGCCGCGCATTCCAAACGATTCCGTCTATCCGGTTGACCACTGAGACTCTGACGTGGGTACGACCATGTCCCGTCCCATCTTAAACAAATCGACGTACTGTTTAGCAACAACATCAATCCGAAAACGATCGACAATATTTTGTGCGATTGTCATGGCATGCTGGTATTTTTCTTTGTCGGATGCGAAGTCAGAAATAACCCTCGCGACCGCATCGATTGGAATTTCCCAATCCTCCAAGCCGATCAAGTCACCGGCGATACCGTCAAAATTTGTTAACATGTTTCTGATATCCCCCACATCAGACGCGATGTAAGGCCTTCCAGCAAAGAGACAATCGACAATAGTTAAAGGGAAGCTCTCTGATTTGAACTTCGTTAGCATGATGCCCATATCCGCAGCAGCATAGTGGCCAACTGAATTTGCACTGAACCCCGCCAAAAAAACAAAATCCGGAACACCGATTTGGCACAAATCATCATACACCGGCCCATTACCGACGAGTACAAGCCGAATATCTCGACCAGACAACTCCCGGGCTTGTTCGACCGCCAAGATCGCTTCCGTCCACCCCTTATCAACAATAGCTCTGCTAACGCAACAAACAACAAAGGCATCATCCGGTATGTTCATATGCACCCGCATAACCTGAACGATCTTTGGAGGCTGCATTCCATTAAAGATCTTTCTAAATCTCTCCGATGTTTTGCCGTAAATCCCAAATTTTTTAAACGGTCCAAGATTCTTGTCGGCCGTATAAACCCATGTGGTGACTTTTTTATCTGCCTCTCGGAGCGCATGCTCCGTAACTCCAAAAGCGTGTTCATGTTCAATCATGCCATGAAGAGACGCGACGTGCGCTTTCAAGTCATCAAAGACATCGGAAATCTTAGCAGGGTAATTCTGAATATACCAATGGTGTGTACTGAGGACTTCAATACCAAACTCTCGAACGATCATCTTCATTGCATTGACATCTGACGTCTCTACAACAGGAACATCGTTCCTTAACATCTTACGAACTCCATCCTCCCGTGCGGTCAGGCCAGCACTCATCAAGAGAACAGAAAGTCCCTGACGTTTAAATTCATTTGCCAACCTAATCGGCAATATCTCCGCGCCTCCAGGATAGAAACCCATCGTCGACACCATTACGTTCGGAATCCGATTATTGCGTGCCCGAAGAACCGCCTCGTAGTCATACCAAGCCAAAAATTCCCCCTCGCCATCTCCAAAGTAGATATCATAAAGCTTTTTGCCGTACGCTTTAGCCTGCTCCGCAACGCTTGTCGGCAGATCATAAAGGGCTTGCGCAGTTCGACTTGACATACCGATTTCACGATACAATGTGTCTTTTTTGTATGTGCTTTCGGCTGCGCTACCTTTGTAGCGCCTGAAAAAGTTCGTAGTTAAATTGGAATAGGCGACCTTACCTCCGCGAATTAAATGAAGATAGAAAACCCAATCACCCGCAACTCTCATGGAAAGCCACGCCTCATCATCCAAAATCGGCATATTTATTGGCCGTTTGAATACCACCCCACTTGCATTTGGAATCGTATTTTTGATTCCCAGCGCCGACCCGACTTCTCGATGTGCCGTTTCAACATATGAAGTTTTCCATTTATTTGCGCATTCGAGATCGCTTACATAGTTCTCAAACTCGTACTGCATGGGAGCGCCCTCGCTGGTGACGAAGACACATTTGGCGTAAGCCAACATCACCGCTTCATCTTCAAAGCAGCGCACAAGCACTTCTAAAAAATTCCTGTCACAAAAATCATCGCTTTCGGCGATCCAGATGAGATCGCCCTTGGCCTCTTTGATGCCTTTAGCCCACTGCCGAAAAACTCCTCCTGAATTTTTGTCGTTATAAAGTCTACGAGTGATCTCAGGATAATTATCTGCGTACTGATCTAGGAACACACGGCTGTTATCAGACGAACAATCATCTAAAAGAAGAACCTCAATATTCTTATAGGTCTGACCATATATACTGTTCAGACGACGGCGCAGGAAGCTTTCATGATTGTAATTCGTGACAACTACGGAAACCTTTGGCATGAAAACTTCCGAGCCGATGCCCAGAAGTTCACGACTTGTTTGGTTGAGAAGCAAATAACCCCGCTGGTTATCTGGCTCCAGAAACAATGAACTATTCCAGTCATTCCATGAATTCATAAAAACAAAGCGGCGATCTTCCGAATGCGTAGCCCGTGCGCTCGAAATAGTGGCTTGGAGCCAATTCCGGTACTCATCTATATTAAAATTTGTGTAGACAAGCGGCCGAGTCGGAGTCCGAGCAGTATCGTCACGGCCAAGAGTAACCACATGATAAATTGGACAACAAAGCAAATCAGCGATTTTAGATCGCTTCACCCCTTGTGCGGCAACGACAGAGTAAGGAACGACATCAACGCCGTTTTTGTGTAATGGTGAAAACCGCCCTGTTTCACCTGGAACCGGCATGCTCGGAAGATCAAGGATCGCATCACACATGTCCGCCACGTATGCATCTAAAACGGCGTCATCAGAAGGTCCCCAGCACCCGATTAGGAAGTAGCTGTTTAATCCATAGACGGAAAGCCTGCTTCTCATCTCAGCAAGCGCCTTAATGGTATGCTGTTTTTCTTTTGGTATGGTAATTACAATCACTGGCCGACCGTCGATTCTTACAAATCTACTGTCAGATGTCGCTAACGATATATTAGAAACAATATAATCGTTTATACCTTGAGGATTCAGATCGACGTGTAAGCAGAAACGAAAATCGATTACCTTATGGTTAACAAAGACTTCAAATGGCTGAGGTAACGCAGAGCCATCGGAACCACAAGCGATGGAGAAGCAAAAGCCGTATAGCCCGTGCCGCTTCGCCATCTGCGCTTGTCTATCCAGAACTTGCCAGTCCGACGAGTCATATAACCCGAGATCTTCGTGAGGAAGAAACAACTGAGAGTTTTGCTTGAGCGCGGGTCTGCCACTGCGTCTTGTTCCCCAATCTGGTGAACGATAGAAAGCGAGCAATTTAACGTCACTCGCGACAGAACCAAACTCGATGTCGGCCTCATAACAAGCCGTTCCAATTGGACTCTTCAGTCGTTGTTCAGATTTTCCTGCGATAATATAGTGCCAGAAAGGGTTAACCCCGGCATTACGAATATCATCATACGTTTTTAAATAAAAACGAGTATCGAAGTCATCAGATGGGTTTTTCCCCTCCCGCCAACCGCGTTCACAATAGTGCCGAATGGGGTCACTAGCCCCTGGCCCTAGGTCAGGATAGACGGAAAGATAAAATCCGCTATCAAAAAGACCTGACTCTCTTATTACATCAAGCTCTGCCTTGAGCGCATCGATCTCCACTCCGTTTGCATTGGTCTCTGCTCCATGCACAACGCTGGAACCAACAGCCGAAAGTGATACTTCGGGGGCACCTAAACGTTCTTTGGTTTTTGGTAAAAACGGCAAGCGTCTTTGCCTAGTAAACGTTGCAGCCCGACGCAAAGGCGCTGTTATCCGCCAGGAGTTCGATCTCAGCATCTCGTTCAGATGCAACTGCACCACAGCAAGTTCACGGTCTTTTTCGCCACCGAACCGGGCGACCAGCTCTCTCAAACTGGCAATCTGGCTATCCCGCTCAGTGAGCGCTTGATCGTGTTCATCGGTTGCGCGATCCAGCTCAGTGAGCGCTTGATCGCGTTCATCGGTTGCGCGATCCAGCTCAGTGAGCGCTTGATCGCGTTCACCGGTTGCGCGATCCAGCTCAGTGAGCGCTTGATCGCGTTCACCGGTTGCGCGATCCAGCTCAGTGAGCGCTTGATCGCGTTCACCGGTTGCGCGATCCAGCTCAGTGAGCGCTTGATCGCGTTCATCGGTTGCGCGATCTTGCTCAGTGAGCGCTTGATCGCGTTCACCGGTTGCGCGATCCCGCTCAGTGAGCGCGCCGTCGAGCGCTGAGACTTTTTCTTCGTGTTCGATCAGCGAGCACCGAAGAGCTGCTATCAGCTTACCCCTCTCTTCTAACTTCAAATGCCTCGCTCTAAGGAGTTTGATCGCTCTAAAAGCGAGATCTAATTGTCCGTCGCCAAAAGACTCTTTGCCATCGGGCACCTTTTCCTCATATCCAAACAAATCGAAATCTTGGGAATACAAGGCGCGAATCAAAACGTCACTTCGCCCCGTTATGAACTCGTGACTGTAGGGAATAAGACTTTCATTCATGCGATACCCAAGAAAAGGACTAATGAAATCCTCCCCAAGCCGCTCTGCCAAGCCTCTGTTAATGACGTCTTGATTTTCTATTTTACCCAAGATCGTATAATTGATTCGGCTTGGGCGAAGCAAAACTGCTTGTGGTGTCCAGTGATGATCCCAATATGAAGGCGCCTCGTTCCTCACAAGGTGCTCCAAGAACTCCTCAAAGGCCATCGCGACGTCAATACGGGATTTTAACGGATAGTTGTAAAACTCATAATTAATATAGTGCTTTTTCTGCAACGGCTCTTGCAAAAGCAGCTTCGACTGCCAGGCAGAAAAAATTCTTTTGTATGGGTTTCTAACTAATGCAAATCGTAAATACTCGGTTGAATATAAAGCCTCGGAAAGCGCTTCTGGAAGAAGCCCGGTTACACGAGGAGCCACTTTATGAGATTCGTGCACGACGAATTCGTGACTTGATTCCTCAGTATCCTTGATTTCATGCAAATCTTTTGCATAATCTTCGAGAGATGCAAACCACCACTTTATTGAAGTACACGCAACTTTGGGAGTGCTAACATAAAAAATTTTGTACCGCTCGGAACGATAGCTATTCCAACGCAGGTACTCAAAAATTTTTCTTTTATCTTCCTCTAGAACGGCATTAACGTCCATTTAACCCATTTCTTTCATTATTCGAATCGAGTTTAAGACTCTCCGCGTACCTTTTGTCCGCCGACTGCGGCTAATCGCGTAAATTACTGCATACCCAAATGAGCCTTCAAAGTTGACTCAGTTGATTTTCACACCTGGAACGCCGCATCTAGCAGAAACCGCATATCGCCTGAAGAAGCTCAAGGTGACATAGCCTCTTCATGCGTGTGCGTCTCAAATCTCGCGGAGAATCCGGGCGAGTTCGGTCTTGCCGATCATGGCGGCGCGGGCGCGCAAAGCGGCCGCGTCGATAAAGCCCATGCGGAAGGCCACCTCTTCCGGGCTGCCCACGAGATTGCGCTGGCGGGACTGGATGGTCTGCACGAAGGTGGCCGCCTGCAGCAGCGAATCCGGCGTATCGGCATCGAGCCAGGCGGTACCCCGGCCGAGCCGCTCGACCTTGAGCACGCCTTCGCGCAGATAGCATCACCGCATCCGGCTGGTGCTCGGCAAAGGCCGCGCGCGTCACGGCCGCATCGCAGATATCCGCCCTGAGCAGCACATGGCGCGGGCTCTGCCCCGCCGCCGCCAACGCGTCTTCCGACACGGCATAGGTCATCTTGTCGAGGTTGACGATCTCATCCCGGCCCGACGCCACGGCCCGCCTGACCACCGCCGACCCAATAAAGCCGCAGCCGCCTGTAATGAGAAGTTTCATGAATTTCCATAACTTAACATTTAGTTATCTAGAAATAATCTACATAGCTCGTTACGATTGTAAAGAATCGTTTAATTCGTTATCGCAACCACAGCTTGAAGAAAGTTAGCTTCGCCCGACAAGCATGCCTGAGGAAACACTTGCTTTGGCATGACTTAAGCGTTCTAAGGTCTATCCTAGGTAGTATATCACATTCTGCAAATAATTGACGTCCCAGAACGACAGCGAAGCTAGCGTCGCTTCTGCGGTTGGCACGGTCCAGCCGTCGTAGGCCACCACGGCGTCGAGCCGCACCAGCAAGCCGTGCCCGTCGCCTGCTGTATCAGCCCCCCCCCAGAACGGCAGCGGCCAACTCACCGTCACGCCGGCTGAAGAGAAGATCACGAAACGCCCGTCGCTCGCGCGCCGCGTCGTAACGACCTCCAGCGGGTCAAAGTCGATCAAGGGGCTTCCCCGGATCGAATAGTTGCCAGAAACCGTCGCTCGCGATAACCTCGGCGATCCTCTCGGCGACGCGGAAAGCGCTGATGTCCTCCTCGGCGCCCGGCCTTTTCCCGTCCAGCCATCTCCGCCCCGACGAAACTGGCCCTGGTCGGCGAGATTCCCTGCCTGGATCTGCGCGAGGCGGGCCGCAAGACGAATGCAGCGCCGCGCCTGGTCCCCTTGCTACCCGATCTACTGAAAATGGGCCTCCGCGATTGGGCCGACAGCCAGGCGGCCCGAGGTTATACACTTGTTCAACCTGGCCCGGAGCAGCGGACTGCGGCGGCGTGGCCGAAATGGCTGAACAGGTATCTGAACGCCAGGTCAGTGACGACTCAAAAGTGGTTTTGTACTCGTTGCGACATGGCTTCCGACAAATGCTGAGGGCCGGTAACATCGGCGACGAGCTGGCTGACAAGATTTTCGGCCGTTCAAATGGCAAAGTCGGTGCGAGTTATGGGCGGGAGCTTAGCGCTGATGACGCCATGTTATTCGTCACCAGTGTGAGGCCACAGGTGATCCTACAGCATTTATGGCGGTCGCTTTGATCCTGTCACGTGGGCCGATGTTAGCGCTCATCCAATGTAAACTGATTTCATCTCGCAAGAGACCGTTTGGCGGAGATCATGACTGCTTTGCGCCCATCACAGTCGGAGCCGCCGCTCGGAAAAGGTGATTTCAACAGGGCGGCTGGTCGGCGGATTTGGAACGTCGATTTCTCGACATTCTGAAGTGGGGACACTTATCATTCATGGAACAACATGGAGAAAAATTGGTGTCTCTTACACAAACCAGGAGCGCGATTGTGGAGCAAGCTCTCGAAGAGCATGTTCGCAAGGGAAAAGTCGTTGAGGGCGTTATCGACGAACGAGTTCCCACCTATCATCAGATCATCGGCATTCGCATCAGCGTTGATGCGGTCTCCCGTGAATACAAGCGGAGGGGTAAACATAGAGTGATTTTTAGCGTGGATGCCAGGGCAGATTTCGATCCGGCGAGGTTGGATGAAGGGTCGCCATACGCTGAAGAAATCACGATGCACAACGAAGCGATCATTACCATTTATAATAATGAAACAGTAACCATTGAGCAGATCAAGCACGAAAGGCAAGCCTGCAAGCGTCTGTCTCGCGAGCGGCGGCGCCGGCAGTGCGAGTTCGCTAAACTTGTTCGCTCACTCCAGCAGTAGGACACCACCATGAGCATGCGCGTCGGCATTGTCGGGATCAGCGGTTTTGGTGGCGGCGAGGCGATGCGCCTGGTCGCGAGCCACCCGTCTTTCGAGCTCGTCTACGTCGCGGGCGAAGGCAGCGCCGGCAGCCGGTTGGTGGATCGCTTTCCCGGTATGCCGGCCAAGCTGGCCGAGCTGGTGATCGAGAAATGGGACCCTGAGAGCCTGCCGAAGCTCGACGTGCTGTTTGCGTCGCTGCCTACGGGCGCCTCGGCCGATGCGCTGGCGCGCGTCCCCAAGGACGTGAAGATCGTCGACATCGGCGGCGACCATCGCTACGCTAAGGGTTGGGCGTACGGCCTGGCCGACGTCTGGCCAGCTCAGACCGAGGGTCAGATCCGCATTGCCAACCCCGGCTGCACTGAACGCGCTGGCGCCGCTGCTGGTCAACAAAGCGATCGAGCCTGGCAACATCGTGATCGACGTCAAGACCGGCGTCTCCGGTGCCGGCCGAGGCGGCGCCGACAGCAGTTTCGGCTACGCCGAGAGCAACGAGAACTTGCAGCCTTACGGTCTGCTCAAGCACGTCCACATGCCCGAGATGACCCAGACGATCGAGCGGCTGAGTGGCGGCAGCGCGGCCGGGCTGGTGTTCACACCACACTTGGTGCCGATGACCCGCGGCTTACTCGCCACCATTTACTGCCGCGGCCGCGCCACCACGGGCGAGTGTTTGGACGCGGCCCGGCGCTTCTACGCCGGGCGCGCGTTCGTCCGCGTAACCGACGAGTCGCCGTAGACCAAATGGGCTACCGGCTCGAACCTTTCTTGAACTCTCCAGTGAGCAGAGTTCTGGTGACAACGACGGAAACCGCTTATTGCGTAGGGAACGCGACCTTCAGCAGTGGGACTGCCACGGCTAATGGCTTCATCAGAGCTACGCGCGTTAACTAATATCATGCAGATTCTAGGCGGATAGGGCTCGGAATAGCATCTTTTTTCTCCATTTTTTCGCTCAGTCTGCGCCCGATAAGATGAGAGGGGCGTTCAACTAAGCGATAAAAAATCTCTGCAATCATTAGAGCCACAGGGATCGCGAGCACAACAATCGCGAAATGCGGCAATGCCGGGTAAAGCAGGCGGTCCCCGACTAAAATAACGGGAACGTGGGTGAGATAGAGGCTATAAGACACCCGCCCAAGCCATTGGACGACTCGCATATTCAACCACTGCTGTGGCCGTCCCTCGGAAATAGCCGCAATAACCAACAGAGCTGCGCCGGATGTTATCCAGATATCGGGCCGCAGGGGTAAGGTGTATGCGCGGAACCAAAGCCAGAGGCCTGTGATCACAAGAGCGAGCGCCACAGCGCCGCTGCCAAGGGATCCAAATTTCCTTAAAATGCCCCGATACCGGGCTAAGACGGCACCGGCACAGAAGTAAGCTGCATAGTAGAATGTCTCATAGGGTCTGCCGGTCGCAGCGTTCACCAAAGGAACGTGCGCCATCCCGTTGTGCCCAAGGTTAAACGCTAACGCCAAGACAGCCGTGACGCCAACCGCGCCCACGCCCCCCCAGCGCGCGACGGGAATAACAAGGAGCGGGAACAATAAGGAGACACGCATTTCCCAAACGAGCGTCCAAGTCGGATTGTCAATCCAGGTGCTGTACTGATTGCCGAGCATCAGTAGGACGCTGGGGGCAGTATAGCGAGTGACGATATTTGCCCATGCATATCCATTGATCCAATCAGTTACCCCTGGGAGCGAACGCCCGCCGAGAATATTCGCCAGAAATCCCGCGACAAGCATGGCGATGAGATAGGGCAGATAGATACGGCATAGGCGAGAGGCTAAAAAATTTGGATAGGGATAACGGCGCCCGTCCATCCATCGGAGGGCCAGAACAAAACCGCTCAGAACAAAAAACAGAGAGACAGCCGTGTCTCCTGACCACAGAAGCCGGAGCGGAGAATTTATGATCCACAAATACTGCGGTGGAATAGCGGAGTGATCGTCTTTGAAGAAATAGTTCCAGTAAAATGGCTGAACAAGCATGGCGTGGGAAAACACGACCGTGAGGGCGGCAATACCTCGGAGGCCATCCAAAGATTTGAGCCGATCGCCGCGATCATTGGCGCTGCTTAATTTCATTAATCCCGACTCCGTATGGCTGCCGCCTTTTCTACGCCTCCGCACCCTCTCCCAGTTATAACAGAATCAACCAGCCGCCGGATGGCTTCGGACCTAGACGGAAGATCGGGCTGAGAACGGCGCCACGCGTCTATTCTCTTCAAGAATTCTTCTGACACCCTCAGCTCTAACCGCGCTGTTTCCATGTCCGTAACGTTACGGACAAACCGGACGCGCTGTCAATGCTAGTTGTTGCGATTATCAAACCATTTCTACGCCGACATTAGCGGCCTCAAGCTAACCCAAGGATTCCCCATGCTCCCCATCCAATCTGCGCCCGGCCTCGTGGCTGGCGCCATGACCGTCTCGACGCACACCGCGCTCGCGGCTGGCTACCGGGCGCACAATGTCCGTCTGCCGGCTGCGGAGCGGAAATGGTGGGCTGCGTGGGCTGCCGGATGCTCTCATGCCTCGTCCAAAAATCGCACTGCTGGTGCGTGATGAACAACGTGCCGATGGCGGTTTTGACCTCTGGAACGCAACATCAAGCCGACCATGGCGACGAGGCCTCACGCTTCGGTATGGGTTTTTTCGACTCTGACAAGCCCCCGAACGGTAATCCACATCCACTGTAGTTAGTTGCATGGTTGGTTTGGTTTTGGTGTGGCCGGTGCCGCGCCCTTCAACATGGCTGGCGGTGGCGGCCACAGCAAAACCTCGGCGGGAAAGGTCTTGCAGGTCAACGCTCACGCTTCAGTCCTCACATTGGGTCGTCGGGCCGGTACCAGGCCGAGGGGAGGCGTTACCGCTGCCTCGGTCTGAGAGCAATACGGCTGCAATGTGGCAAGCCTGTGAGATAGGTTTGTCTTCATGGGGTATCCGCGTGACGAAAGCCGGTTTTCAGAGGCACGATCACCCGCCCAAGAAGAAGATTCGGTGAGAGTGTTTTTGCGCGCCAAGTCTCACCGCAGCGGAACAAATTGGCCATTTTCAAGGGTTTCAGCGCGGTGATACTCTCCCCGAATTTAGGTCTCATTGGTGATAGTTGGCCGCCGACTCTCACCACCGGGGCGTGGGCCGCCCATTACGATCGAATCAGCCATGTCCCCTCTGGTGATGCAGGAGGCGAATTTCTCTGTCTATGCCGTGCGCAAGGTATGGCGGCAGTCGAGGCTCAGACGGTCTGATTTGCGCCTGACGCCTATATGACACCTACGAAAAATCTACGAACGCCGGAACATCCTATAAGGCGTTGATTTAACTGGCGGACCCGGCGCGATTCGAACGCGCGACCTTTGCCTTCGGAGGGCAACCCCCTTTCAATCGGCGCCCCCGGCGCGTCGGCCGCTGCCGCCCCGTTCAATACCTGCCTGTGGCACCTGCCTGTGGCGCCGGTACACAAACGGTACATAAACACAAATCTAGCAGACAAATTAAGCGCGTTTATCCTTATAAGTTGTTGATTTCATTGGCGCGCCCTGATGGAGTCGAACCATCGGCCTCAAGATTAGAAGTCTCGTGCTCTATTGGGCCGGCCATGATCCGGGGCAAGAAGCGCCGCCTCGCTGCAAGAGCCGCAGTTAAGGCCGTAAAAATCGGACAAGGCGAAGGCTGGGCTGCGTCTGTCCGGCTTGAACAGAAGTGACTGGAAGTGGCGGAACAGCCTACAATCAGCCCGCCCGGATAGAACTCTTAAGCGGTCTTGCAATGCGTATGTTAAATGCGCATTTTACCTGCATGCCAGAGACGACCCCTGCCGCGCCACGCCGCGCCACCAATGTGACCTTACCCGAGCCGTTGCTCCATGAAGCGCGTGATCTCGGGATCAATCTGTCCCAGGCTTGTGAGCGCGGCTTGGCCATTGCCGTGGCCGCCGCGCGCCGGCAGCGGTGGCTTGAGGAGAATCAGGGCGCGTTGGCAGCCTGGAACGAGCACGTCGTCGAGCACGGTTTGCCGCTTGCCGCTTATCGTCAGTTCTGATGGCCCGCCTTGATGTCTACCCGATGCCCGGCAGAGGGAGGAATGGCTATGTTGTCGACGTGCAAGCTGACCTTCTTTTCCAGCTCAACACCCGCACGGTTGTGCCGTTGCTGCCCGAGGACGCGGCTCCGCCGCCGATAAGCGAGTTGAATCCGGTCTTCGAAATCGGCGGCAAGCGTTGCGTTCTCGTCACTCAGGCGATTGCCAGTATTCCAGGGCGGGAACTTAAACGTGTCATCGCCTCGCTTGCCGAGCACCATGACCAAGTCACTCGCGCCCTCGATATTCTGCTCGTTGGGTTCTGAACTAACCACACGCCTGTACCGCACCCAAGCTGTGTGCTGCTAAAGGCGCGTCTCGGGGGAGGCTGTGAAGTTCTGGCTGGATGCTCTGATGAAGTTAAAGAACTAGGTACTGGCCGTCATCTATGGCGTCATATAATGGGGACGAAGAGCCCATTTTTGAGACCTATCTAAGATTAGCGTTTCAGGCGGGCCAGGGCGAGAAAATTGTCTTGTCAAAATTAATATCATTACGTATACGTAATTAAATACAACCCTAATTTGATAATGAGCGCACGCGCTGCGGTACGGTCTCGGCAAGAGCCATCGGGCTCGAATCCTACAGTCGAAGGAATTAGTACCTTGAAAAAAATGGAAAATGATACATCAGGAGATGGCATCAATGCGCTCCAGCAGGACAGATCAGTCGGTCCAGGGGGGTTAGCCACAACCGTAGCGGGATCCTACGCCAGCGTTTTGGTGTCCGACTTTCGAGCGGCCGGAAAGGATCTGCGCGCGCTCGAGATGTTGTCCTGTTGGCGAAAATTACCTGTGGAAGAACAGGAGATCATCTTGGACATTGTCAGAGGCCTACTTACCAGGATGACGACGGGCTATTTTCTGTGAACCTTTTTGGGCATGCGAACCCCGGACCAGCCACTTTTGGACCGAGCGATTTGCTCACGCAAAAATTATGATATAAATTACGATTTGTTAAGGAATTGCGGGTGGGGGTGAAATATGAACATTGGCGACTCTGAAAAGCCAGGCGACGTGAAACTTGATGAAGATTCCCCGCATCTCTTGGGTCGGCAGTTGCGCCCTGGAGAGGCTTCGGCAGATGTCCTCCAGTCGGTCGTCCAGGACTTGAGATACGCGGCTCGTCTTTCCCACCGTGGCCATGATGCGATCACTGATCCAGATGACATAAGGGCAATCGTTGATCTTGTCCGGAGGGCAGCAAATAAGCTCCGGGGTGAATCGACGCCCGAGGATTGAGCCTCCTGATCTTTCGGGGCGGTCCGGCCCGTGGCGGAGAGGCGGTTTGCTGGCCGCGATTTTTATGCGAAACTCAAGATTTTTGCACCACCGAGAATCATAAAATCCGGAACAGCGGTTGTAGACCTATGATTGTTGATTTCCACTGAGATCTGCCCCGGGATTTTCATCGAGAATTGACCCGGGTTGAAGGTATGTCCCGCGCTGTGCGGGCTGGTCAAGTTGCTGGTGATTTATCCTTTCTGGTTTTTGGTTTGGT
>Ga0310811_10006044_pt1 | contig 15427 bp, 12 predicted proteins | sample YCmetagenome_FD_207642 | JGI IMG/M metagenome (GOLD analysis project Ga0310811, IMG submission 207642) | Soil microbial communities from experimental microcosm in Duke University, North Carolina, United States - YC | ecosystem: Engineered > Artificial ecosystem > Soil microcosm > Unclassified ...
ATTCCCGCGATTGGCATCGTGCTTGCTTTAGGAGCACCCGGTCCAAGGGCGCGGTGTGCCCGGACCGTTCGAGACGGGTGGAGCTGTCTTAATGAAGTCAAAGAACCGAGCCGCGGACGCCAAAAGGCGCCGCGACGATAACCTGCTGATCGCCCGCATGGGCGAGGTCGCGGGCCGACTGCATCGCTCGTGCGTGAAGGATCCCAAGGATCCGCCGCTGGTCGAACGCGCGCTGCAGGCGGCGGCCGAGGTCGAGCAACGCCTCGTCGCCCAGAGCCATCGCATCGCCTATCTAGAGGCGCTGAGCGTCACCGACGAGCTCACCGGTCTGCTGAACCGGCGCGGCTTCGAGGAGGCGTTCCGCCGCTCGCTGGTGGCCTCCGGCCGCTACGGCGACGAAGGCGTGCTGATCGTCTGCGACCTCGACGACTTCAAGACGGTGAACGACCGCTATGGACATTTCGCCGGCGACGCGGTCCTGCGCCAGGCCGGCCAATTGCTGAGGACTCAGATCCGCGACACCGATTTCGTCGCGCGCCTGGGCGGCGACGAGTTCGCCGTCATCCTGGTGCCGACCGGGTGGCGCAACGGGCTGAAGCGTGCACAGACGCTCAGCCGCGCGCTCAACAGGCTTGTGGTGACGCTCGATGAACAGCGCATCACGGTGAATGCGTCGATCGGCGTCGAGCGCTTCGGCCGAAACGACACCGACACCGATACCCTGCTCGCGCGCGCCGACATGGCGATGTACTGCAACAAGCGGCGCCGCACCTCGATCGGACTGGTGCGCGCGGCGGAGTAGCGGGCGCTATTTGCCCTTCGGCAACTCGAGCCGGATGCTCAGCTCCTTGAGGCGCGCCGCATCGACCGTGTTCGGCGCCTGCATCAGGAGGTCTTCCGCCTTCTGGGTCATCGGGAACAGGATGACCTCGCGGATGTTCGGCTCGTCGGCGAGCAGCATGACGATGCGGTCGATGCCCGGCGCCGAGCCGCCGTGCGGCGGGGCGCCGAACTTGAACGCGCTCAGCATGCCGCCGAACTTGGATTCGAGCTGCTCGCGGCTGTAGCCCGCGATCTCGAACGCCTTGTACATGATCTCCGGCAAATGGTTGCGGATCGCGCCCGACGACAGCTCTACGCCGTTGCAGACGATGTCGTACTGGTAGGCCTTGATCGTCAGCGGGTCCCTGGTCTCGAGCGCCTCGAGCCCGCCCTGCGGCATCGAGAACGGGTTGTGGCTGAAGTCGATCTTGCCGGTGGTCTCGTCGCGCTCGTACATCGGGAAGTCGGTCACCCAGCAGAACCGGAACACGTTCTTCTCGATGAGATCGAGCTGTTCGCCGATGCGAGTCCGCGCGAGGCCTGCGAGCTTCGCCGCCTCGGCGGGCTTGCCGGCGGCGAAGAACACCGCGTCGCCGTCGCGCACATGGGCAAGTTCGCGGAGCTTCTTTTGGCGGTCGGCGTCGAGGAACTTGGCGATCGGGCCCTTACCCTCGCCGTTCTCGAACACGATGTAGCCGAGCCCCGGCGCGCCTTCGCCGCGCGCCCAGTCGTTGAGCTTGTCGAAGAAGCTACGCGGCTGGCCCGCGGCGCCCGGTGCCGGGATGGCGCGCACCGCGCCGCCGCCCGCAACCAGCTTGGCGAAGATGCCGAAGCCCGAGTCGCGGAACACCTCGCCGATTTCGGCGATCTTGATCGGGTTGCGCAGGTCGGGCTTGTCCGTCCCGTAACGCAGCACGGCCTCGTCGAAGGGAATGCGCGGAAACGGCGCCGGGGTCACCGTCTTGTCGTTCGCGAACTCCTCGAACACACCGTGCAGGACGGGCTCGATCGCGGCGAACACGTCCTCTTGAGTGACGAAGCTCATCTCGAAGTCGAGCTGGTAGAATTCGCCGGGCGAGCGATCGGCCCGCGCATCCTCGTCGCGGAAGCACGGCGCGATCTGGAAGTACTTGTCGAAGCCCGCCACCATCAGCAGCTGCTTGAACTGCTGGGGCGCCTGCGGCAGCGCGTAGAACTTGCCGGGATGAAGTCGCGCCGGAACGAGGAAGTCGCGCGCGCCCTCAGGCGACGACGACGTCAGGATCGGCGTCTGGTACTCCTTGAATCCTTGCTCGATCATCCGCCGGCGAATCGACGCGATCACCTCGCTGCGCAGCACGATGTTGCGCTGCATCTTCTCGCGGCGCAGGTCGAGGAAGCGGTAGCGGAGCCGCGTCTCCTCGCCGTAGTCGGTGTCGCTGTTGACTTGCAGCGGCAGGGTGTCGGCACGCGACAGCACCGCCATCTCCTCGACCCGCAGCTCGATCTCGCCGGTCGCGAGATCGGCATTCACCGTCTCCGGGCTGCGCCGCACCACCTCGCCGGTGACACTGATGACGCTCTCCAGCCGGACCGACTCCATGGCCGCGAAGGACGGATCGCCGACCGAAACCACGCATTGGGCGATGCCGTAATGGTCGCGGAGGTCGATGAACAGGAGCTGGCCGTGGTCACGCTTGCGGTGGACCCACCCGGCGATGCGGACCCGCTCGCCGACGTTGGAGGCGCGCAGCGCGCCGCAGGTATGGGTCCGGTACGGATGCATAAGCCACCTATTTTAGGCCGTTTCCCGCCTTCGGGACGGCGATTTGCCGTGCGCCAAAACGCATACTCGGAAGGCCGTTGTCAAGGGCGCGGGACCGCCCCGTGCCACGGCGGATGCCCCCGGAATTCCACGGGGAAAGCTGCGTCCATGCTTCCTTTGCCGGAGCCTTTTCGTGTACACATCCCCGATGCTCGTTGTCACCGACACGCCGGCGCTTGCCGCCCTCTGCGACCGTCTCGCGTCCGCCGACTTCATCACCGTCGACACTGAGTTCATGCGTGAGCGCACCTACTGGCCGAAGCTGTGCCTGGTGCAACTCGCCGGTCCCGACGAGGCCGCCATTGTCGACGCCCAGGCACCCGGTCTCGATCTCGCGCCGCTGTTCGCGCTGATGGGCGACCCCCGCGTGCTCAAGGTGTTCCACGCCGCGCGCCAGGACATCGAAATTTTCTTCCACCTCACCGGAGCCATTCCGGCACCGATCTTCGACACCCAGGTCGCGGCGATGGTCTGCGGCTTCGGCGAGTCGGTCGGCTACGAGACGCTGGCCTCCAAGCTTGCCCGTGCCCGCATCGACAAGAGCATGCGCTTCACCGACTGGTCGCGGCGGCCGCTGTCGGAGAAGCAGCTTCATTACGCGCTGGCCGACGTCACCCACCTGCGAGTTGCCTACGAAAAGCTCGCTCATCGCCTCACCGAGACCGGCCGCATCGATTGGGTGGCCGAGGAGATGGCGGTGCTGTCGAGCCCGTCGACCTACGTCACCCAGCCGGAGGACGCCTGGAAGCGGCTCCGCCTGCGCTCCGCCAATCCGCGATTTCTCGCCGTCATCGGCGCGCTCGCCGCGTGGCGCGAGCGCGAGGCCAAGACACGCGACCTGCCGCGCAGCCGCGTGCTGCGCGACGAGGTATTGCTCGACATCGCGGCGCAGGCGCCGACCAACGAAGAGGAGCTGGCGCACACCCGGAGCGTGTCGCGGAGCGGCCTCGCCGGCTGGATGAAGGAAGGGATCCTCGCCGCGGTTTCCGGGGCGCGGGCAATTCCCGACGCCGAGCTGCCGCGCATGCCCGAACGGCGCGAGCTGCCGCGTGGGCTCGGGCCTGTGGTCGACCTGCTCAAGGTCCTGCTGAAGATGACGTCCGAAGCCGAGGACGTGGCCCCTCGCCTGATCGCCTCGTCGGAGGATCTCGAGGAGATCGCGGCCGGCGATTCGGCCGAGATTCCGGCGCTGTCGGGCTGGCGCTACGACGTGTTCGGCCGCCACGCGCTGCGGCTGAAGCAGGGCGAGGTCGCGCTCGCGGTCAAAGGCCGCGAGATGCTGCTGGTCGAAACCGGCGTGGGCCAGCCCCGGACCGTCTCCCCGGCCCGCGCCTAGCTCCGGCCCCCGCCGTCCATCGCGTCGGCGGTTGAGTAAATCCGCGGATACGCTCTAGTCTGTCCCAAACCGGCTCGAAATCCGGAGGGGGGGCATGAAGAAGCTGCGACTGTCCGCGTTCGTGTGCGCCATCACGCTTGTCACGCTCGCGGGCAGCGCCCGGGCGCAACCTCAAACCTCGTCATCCGCCTATCCCGAGCCGCGCTTCCCGGGATACCTGCGGACACCCGATACGGTGGACGAGATCATGCCAATCGCGCGGCGCCTCGTGCGCGAAGCGAAGGGCCTGCAGGGCGACGGCCTCGGCATCGCCAAGCGCGGCGACGTCGTCGCCGTCATCTCCAATTCCGGCTCGCAGCCGGTGTTCATTCAGGCAATCCAGCGCGCCTACGCGGAAGTCGGCGTGACCTTGCGCGATGTCCCCGACTACAGCCTCGTCGGCCTGAATCGCGCCGATGCCGAGGAGGTCGTCAGGTACGTCCACGACTTCACCGGCAAGGACGGCGCCGCAGGAGAGCTTCGGCGCTGGATCGACGACCGGTTCCCGAATCCTGCCGAGCCCAAGGCCTGGCTCAAGGAGCGGATGCCGGAGGATTACGCCGCGATCTATCCCGAGAAGCCGAAGCCCGACGCCAAGCTTGCCGAGAATATCAAGCGGATGCACCGCAACAGCATCGCCACTGGCATCCGGACCTACCTCGAAGAGCACCCCGAGGTGCGCGGCGTGTTCTGGGGAACCGGCGGCACCACTGGCCGGCGCCGGTCGTTGCACCCGCTGGAGAGCAAGTATCTCGGCACCTTCGTTTACGACAACCCCTCGACCGTCATGAGCCGCGTGTCCGATTTCCGCGGAGACGTCTGGCGTCTGATCGAGGAGAAGACGATCGAGCCGCTCGGCTACGCGGCGCAGGTCGACATCAAGGACCCCGAAGGAACGGATCTCGCGTGGGAGCTCACCGACGAGATGGCATCGCGCTGGGCGGCCGGCGTCTACCAGCAGGGCCACCTCTACATGCATCCCAACCAGGCGACGGGCCGATTCCCCTACTCGCTTGTCGAATATCCGAGCTTCACGCGGACATACAATCCGCGCGAGCCGATGCCCGATACCAACGGCGTCATCGCCGGCACCGCCAACCACGCCGGCTACTACAGCCGCGTCGTCGTGAACGTCGAGCACGGATACGTCACCAGGATCGACGGCGACGGCCTCTATGCCCGGGTGTGGAATGCGTTCCTCAAATACCCCGGTATCAACGAGACCAAATATCCGTATCACAACAAGCCGGGATACTGGTGGCTGTACGAGGCGGCGCTCGGGACCAATCCGAAGTTCTTCCGTGACCCCGCCGATCTGCTCGAGGGCTCGAATTCCGCCGAGCGCAACCGCAGCGGCGTCTTGCACTTCGGCCACGGCATCCGCATCCATCACAGCCCGGATTCGATGACGCACGCGCAGGAGTGGGAGGATTTCTTCAAGACCCACAACCTGCCGGACGATCACTGGCTGCACGTGCACAACTACTTCGCCACCTATCGCCTCAGGGTGCGCGAAACCGACGTATGGATCCCCGTGATCGAGAAAGGCCGCCTCAAGGCGCTCGACGACCCGGCGGTGCGGGCGCTGGCAAGCCGCTACGGCGATCCCGACCAAATTCTCGCCGAGGAGTGGGTGCCGGAGATGCCGGGCGTCAACGTCCCCGGCGATTACAAAAAGGATTACGCGCCGAATCCGTGGCCGACGGTGGAGCGCGTTCTCTACAAGGAGGTTCCGGCGGGGACGTATCGCTACGCCTACCCGAAGCCCGCTCAGTCCGCACCGGCACGCTGACCGGCGGCTGACGTCAGCCGTCGAGCGAGAGCCGCGCCCCGCCGCCGAACTCGGCCCTGCGGTCGAGCGACCGGGCGAGGCTGATCAGTCGCTGCTTGGTGGTCTCGCCCACCAGGTTCTCGCTCCCTTTCGGGATCGTCAGCACGACGGACTTCTTGTCGAGCGCGAGCGGCGTCTGGGCCAGGATCTGCATGTTCCCGGCCGACAGCGCGTAGGCCAGCCGGAGCACGCGGCCGAGCACGCGGGCACGCCGCACGTCGTCGTCCGACAGGAACACGCGCATCGCTTTGGCGGAGCCGGATTCGACACCGCCCCCGTAGCGCACCTTGATCGCCGTCGCCAGGAAGGCGCGGCCGACGTGATCGATGCCGGTGGCCGACACGCGCAAAATCCGGCAATACGCCTGCTCGGAGCGGTACTCGGGGTGCTCCTGCCAGGCGATGTCCGACAGGAGGCATGCGGCGTACCGCAGGCGCTTCTCCTCATCGGTCTCCTTCGGAAACAGCGGCGCGATCCACTCCATGAGTTCGGCGCTGCGATCGCCGAACCGACCCTCGGTGCGCGCGAGCCTGCGGGCGTCGACGATGAACGGATCCAGCGTCCGCTCCTGCGGGCTCAGCTTGGCGAACAGATAGCCCTCGCGCAGCCCCTGGGCCGAGAACACCAGCCGCGAGGGCTTCATCTCGGCGATGACGCGGCGCAGCACCAGCGCCGCATAGGGAAGCGTCTCGAGACGCTTCTTCGGCACCCGCGGAATTTTCGCGAGCGACGACGGCGACAGCCCCATGATGATGTCGAGCAGCTTCGCCGCCTCGCCGGCCTCGATGGTGTACTCGTGGATGACGTGAAGCGGATATTCGCGCTGCGACATGTGCACCGTCGCCAGCGCACGCCACGAGCCGCCGACGGGATAGAACGCCTGGCCCTGCAGAGACCGCATCCACACCGTCTGATCCAGCGCGTCCTCGACCAGCTTGCGGGCCTTCTTGTGATTGCCGTCGCTGTTGCCGATCAGGCGCAGCGAGCCGATCGGCAGCGTCGCCTTGCGCTTGGGAATCCCGCGGTCGAGTTCGGCGAGTTCGAGGCTACCGCCGCCGAGATCGCCCATCAGCCCGTGGGCTCCGGGGATGCCCGACACCACGCCGAGCGCCGAGTAGATCGCCTCGGCTTCGCCCTTCAGGATATCGACCTTGGCGCCGAAGCGCTGCTCGATCTCGGCAACGAACGCCGGACCATCGGCCGCCGCGCGCACGGCCTCCGTCGCCAGCACCGCCGGGCGCGTGACGCCCATGAACGACGCGGCGGCGAAGAACCGGGCCAGGTTCTCGATCGCGCTGGCGCGGCCCTCGGGGTTGAGCCGCCCGGTCTCGCTCAGGCCGCGACCGAGGCCGCACAACGCGCGCTCGTTGAAGATTGGAATCGGGACGCGCCCACCGCCGGCATACACGACGAGGCGGACCGAGTGCGAGCCGATGTCGATGACACCCTCGCGCGCGTCGCTGAGGTGCGACTGCCAGGTCTGATCGGCGGCTTTTTCCCAATCCGGCCGTCCGGCGACGGCGGCGCGAACGCTTTCGGCCATTACTCTCCCCGATCGGGGTTGGACCTATTGGGAAAGAAACGCCGGAGCACGCCGCTCGTTGCGCGGGTGGCACTGCCGCGACCGGACAGGCTCGGGTTGGTCATGAAGAACTGATGCGCCGAGAACGGCGGGTCGGTGGGAACGACGCGTTCGTAGCTTCCATCGGGCAGCATGTGCCAGCTCTGCACGTTGTCGCGCATGTTGGCAACCATGATCTGCCCGAGCACCTGCTCGTGCACGGTCGGATTTTCCACAGGCACCAGCGTCTCGACGCGCCAGTCGAGATTGCGGGTCATCCAGTCGGCGGACGAGATGAAGACCTTGGCGTTCGCCGACGGCAGCGGCTCGCCGTTGCCGAAGCACACGATGCGCGAATGCTCGAGGAACCGCCCGACGATCGACTTCACGCGGATATGGTCGCTGAGGCCCGGCACGCCCGGTCGCAGGCAGCAGATGCCGCGGACGACGAGGTCGATCTCGACGCCGGCCTGCGACGCGCGGTAGAGCGCGTCGATGATGCCGGGATCGACCAGCGCGTTCATCTTGGCCCAGATCGACGCCGGGCGGCCGGCGCGGGCGTGCGCGATCTCGGCGTCGATGTAGGAGATCAGCGTCTCGCGCAGATTGATCGGCGACGCCGCAATCTTCTCGAACGATTCGGGGCGCGCGTATCCGGTCATGAAGTTGAACAGCCGCGCCGCGTCGCGGCACAGCGCCGGATCGGAGCTGAAAAGCGACAGATCGGTGTAGATCTTCGCCGTGATCGGGTGGTAGTTGCCGGTTCCGTAATGCACGTAGCTCTTGAGGTCGGCGCCTTCGCGCCGCACCACCAGCGACACCTTGGCGTGGGTCTTCAGCTTGATGAATCCGAACACCACCTGGGCGCCGGCACGCTCGAGATCGCGCGCCCAGCGGATGTTCGCCTCCTCGTCGAAGCGCGCCTTGAGCTCCACCATCGCGGTGACCGACTTGCCGGCTTCGGCGGCCTCGATCAGCGCCTTGACGATCGGGCTGTCGTCGCTGGTGCGATAGAGCGTCTGCTTGATCGACACCACCGCGGGATCGCGCGCCGCCTGGCGCAGGAACTGCACCACGACGTCGAAGCTCTCATAGGGATGGTGGACGAGGATGTCCTTGGCGGCGATCGCAGCGAAGCAGTCGCCGTCGTAGTCGCGGATGCGCTCCGGAAAGCGCGCGTTGTAGGGCGCGAAGACCAGATCGGGCCGCTCGTCGACGATGAGCTGGCGGATGTCGGCCAGACCGAGGAGCCCGTCGACCCAGAACACGTCCTCGTCGGCACACTTGAGCTGACCGATGACGAAGTCGGCAAGCTCCTGCGGGCACGCGCGCGTGAAGGTGAGCCGGATCACCGAACCGCGGCGGCGGCGCTTCAGCGCGAGCGCCATGACTCGCACGAGATCCTCGGCTTCCTCCTCGAGCTCCACTTCGGAGTCGCGCAGCAGCCGGAACAGCCCGCGCGCGCCGATCGTGAAGCGCGGGAACAGCCGGTTGAGATGCTGCTCGACGATGGATTCGAGCGCGATGAAGCGGATGTCCGGACCCGGCAGCCGCACGAACCGCCGCGTCTGATTGGGAATCGGCACCAGCGCCTTCAGGGTTTCCCCGTCGGGGCGCGTGAGGTCGAGCACGAAGCTGAATCCGAAATTCGGGATGAACGGGAACGGATGCGCCGGATCGACCGCGAGCGGCGTCAGGATCGGGAAAATGTGATCCATGAAATAGCGCTCGAGCCAGACGCGATCGGGGTCGTCGAGGTCGGCCGCGACGACGACGCGAACCCCCGCCGCCGCGAGTTCCTCCTTGAGCGACAGCCATTCGCGCTGCTGGCGCTCGATCAGGGCCTGCGCCTGGTTGTGGATCTCGTCGAGCTGGCGCTCCGGCGCCAGTCCGTCGTCGGACAGCGTGTGGACGCCGGCGCGCACCTGCGCCTTCAGCCCGGCCACGCGCACCATGTAGAACTCGTTCAGGTTGCTGGCCGAAATCGACAGGAACCGCAGCCGCTCGAGCAACGGGTGGGCCCGGTTCTGGGATTCGTCGGTGACGCGGGTATTGAACGCGAGCCACGACAGCTCGCGGTTGACCATGCGGTCGCGCGGCAGCGGCAGGGGCGCGGACCGCGCGGAAACTCCGGGATCGTTGGCGGCGGGACTGCTCTCGACGCGAGACATCGTTCCTCCTACCGCCCCGCCACGCTCGAGCGGGGCTTCAAGTTCAAGAATACACCCCGCGGAACCCGTATCCAAACGTCGCCAATAGTGACAAGGCTTTGACAAATCTGGCAGAGTCGCACCATGGCCACTCGTCTGTTGCTGCTTCTCCGCCACGCCAAGGCGGCGCAAAGCGCCGCCGACGGCAAGGATCACAGCCGACCGCTCGAAGACCGCGGCCGAGTCGCCGCGGCCGCCATGGGGCAGTGGCTGGCCGGCCATCCCAAGATCGCGCCGGAGCTGGTCCTGTGCTCGACCGCGGAGCGGACCCGGGAAACGCTCGGCATCGTCGCCGAGCAGGGGGTCGCAGCGCCGGCGCGGTTCGAGCGGGAGCTTTATCTCGCCGAGCCGGCGGCGATCCTCGACTGTGTCGGACGCGTGGCCCCGGCGGTCCAGCGAATTATGGTGGTCGGCCACAACCCGGGAATCCACGAGCTCGCGCGCGCCCTCGTCGGCATGATCGGGGCGCGGCCGGCGGCGCGCCTCGCCTTCGACCGCATGCGCGACAAGTTCCCGACCGGGGCGCTGGCCGTGATCGCCTTCCCCCACATCGCCCGCTGGGGCGACGTCGTGTCGGGCAAGGGACGTTTTGAGTCCTTCACGCGCCCGAAGGATCTCGCCTAGGTCTGGACCGGGACCTCAGAACATGCCCGGATAGGCGCCGCCGTCGAGCAGCACGTTCTGGGCGGTGAAGTACCCCGCCTGCTCGCTGCACAGGAACGCGCACACGGCGCCGAACTCGCCGGGACGGCCGAAGCGCTTCGCCGGAATCTGTCCCTCGCGCATCGCGCGGTAATCGTCGATCGGCTTGTCGGCCTTCTTCGCCATGGCGACGAAGTTCGACTGCAGCCGTTCGGTATCGAAGTTGCCGGGCATCAGATTGTTGATCGTCACATTGTGGACGGCGACCTCGCGCGCGAGACCCGACACGAATCCGGTGAGGCCGGACCGCGCGCCGTTCGACAGCGCGAGCAGCGGGATCGGCGCCTTCACCGCGCCCGACGTGACGTTGATGATGCGGCCGAACTTGCGCCGGATCATCGCGTCCACCGTCGCCTTGATGAGCGCGATCGGTGCCAGCATGTTCTGGTCGAGCGCCTTGATCCAATCGTCGCGACCGAAGTTGCGGAAGTCGCCGGTGGGCGGGCCGCCCGCGTTGGTGACGAGGATGTCGGGATCGGGACACGCCTTGAGAACCGACGCCCGCCCGTCCTCGGTCGATACATCACCGGGAGCGACCGTGGGCGTCGGCCCGCCCGCCTTGACGATCGCGGCGGCGACATCGTCAAGCGCCTCGCGACGGCGGGCGTTGATCGTCACCCTGACGCCTTCCGCGGCCAGCGCCTCGGCGCAGGCACGTCCCAGTCCCTGACTCGCGCCGCACACGAGAGCCGTCCGTCCGGCGATGCCGAAATCCATGATCGAGTCCTTCCTCTTGTTCTTGTGGTGCGATCAGTCCGCGATGCCGAGCTCGCGCAGGGTTTCGCTGGCGAGCGGGACGCTGACGGCGCGGCCGCGCGCCAGCGCGTTGCGATCGAGCGCGGCGACGACACGGGCGAGCGCGTCGGCCGATCGGTCGACGCGCGCGAGCAGGTAGTGGACGACCTCCGCCGAGGGCCGGATCTGGCGATCGGCGAACAGCTTGGCGAGGATCGACGCGAGCAGCGCATCGTCAGGCGTCGCGATTTCCGCCACCGCGGCGGTCGCCAACCGCGACGACAGGTCGGGCAGCGCGATGGTCCAGCGCGCCGGCGGTCGGCGACCGGTGATCAGCAGATGCCCGCGCGCCGCGGCCAGCCGGTTGTAGAGATGAAAGAGCCCCTCGGCCGCGCGCATGTCGGCCAGCACCGCCTCGGGGTCGTCAATCACCGCCGTGCGGATGTCGCCGAGGATCGCGATCGGATCGAGCCCGGCGAGCGCGTCCACGGCAATGACTCGCGCCTCCGCGCGTTGCTCGAAGATGCGGGCGAGATGGGTCTTGCCCGCGCCCGACGGACCGACCAGCGCCAGCGCGGTCGCCGGCCACTCCGGCCACCGCTCGATCCATGCCACGGCATCGGCGTTGCACGGCGCGATCAAAAAATCGGTGTCGGCGAAGCTCGGCAAATGGGGAAAATCGAACGCCAGTTGACCGACCGCCGGAGCCTTTGGCGGCTCGCTCATGACGCGTCGGTTCCCTGGAAATACGGGCTCTCGCGGTAGCGCGAAATCCCGAACCGTACGAGCACCCCGACCGCCGCACCCGCCGGCACCGCGAGCAGAATGCCGATGAAGCCGAACAGCGCGCCGCCGGCGAGCAGCGCGAAGATCACCCACACGGGATGCAGGCCGACCCGATTGCCGACGAGCTTCGGTGTCAGGATGTTGCCTTCGATGAACTGTCCGACCGCGAACACGCCGATCACGAGGAACACCGACATCCATGTCGAGAAGTGGCTGATGGCAAGGAACAGCGCGAGCACGAACGAGATCAGGCCGCCGACGATCGGAATGAAGGTGGCGATGCCCGCGAACAGCCCGATCGCCAGTCCGAACGGCAGCCCCACGAGCGTGAGCCCCGCCGCGTAGTAGACCGCCTGGATCAGGCACACAAGGCCGACGCCTCGTACGAAGCCGGCGACGATGCTGTCCATTTCGGCGACGAGATCGCGCACCGTCGGTTCGATCGGCCGCGGCACCCAACCGTCGACAGTCTCGATGATGAGGTTCCAGTCGCGGAGAACGTAGAAGGCCACCACCGGCATGATGAACAGGAGCGACAGCGCGTTGATCACGGCGACACCGCCCGCAAGCACGCGGCCGGTGACGGTCAGCAGGATCGTCGCGAAATCGCCCGCCGCGGATCCGACCTTCGCCGCGATCTCGTCGAGGCTGCCGCCGAACTGTTCCTGGAGCGTCGGCATCCATTCGACCAGCCGCTGGCGTATGCCGGTGACCATGTCCGGCAGGTTGCGGATCAGCGCCGCCACCTGCGAGGTGAGCGCGGGCACGACGAGCATCAGCAGAGCAATCAGCCCGATCAGGAACAGCACGAGCGTGATCGTCGTCGCCGCCCAGCGAGGCAGTCCGTGCCGCTCGAGCCATTCCGCTGCCGGGTTGAGGAAATAGGCGACCAGCGCGCCGGCGACGAACGGCAGCAGCACCGCGCTCAGAAGATAGATGAGGATCGCCGCGATGACGGCAACCACGATCCAGAAGACCGCCGGCCGGCCTTGATTCACCGGCCCTGCTCCATCGACGCGATGCGCTGACTCCACTGGACGATGTAGCTGCCCCCCGAGGCGAGCGTCGTCACCGCGACGGTCCAGACGAGTATCGCGAGCCCGAGCCGCCATTCGACGCCCAGCGCGCCGGCGGCGAGCGCCGTGCCCGCCAGCACGATCTGCGCCAGCGTGTTGATCTTGCTGATCATCAGCGGCTCAGGCTTCAGCGAATGCGTGAGCGTCTGGAACAGGATCGCGCCGCCGACGATCAGGATGTCGCGCGACACGACGAGGATCACCAGCCACAGCGGCAGCGCGCCGAGCTTGCCGAGGGTGATGTAGACGCTGACCAGAAGCGCCTTGTCGGCGAGCGGATCGAGGAAGCCGCCGACCACGGTGCGCGAGCCGAACCGGCGGGCGATGAAACCGTCGACGCCATCCGAGATCCCGGCGGCGACGAACAGCCAGAAGGCCAGTCCCATCTCGTCGGCGAGCAGCGCCCACACGACGATCGGCACCGCCAGCAGGCGGGCCAACGTTATGAGGTTGGGGAGACTCACCGCGCCGCCCCGGGCAGCTTGCCCGCCGGCGTGAGCACGTAGCCCGCTCCGTCACTCCGGAGCGAGAGATCGCGCTGGGCGAGCAGCAGCTTGAGCTGGTCCTCATCGCCGATGAAGCTGAGGCGGATTTCGGCTTCGTCGCGACCGATGCGCAGGATGTCGACGCGACGGATGGGCGCCAGGCCGTCGAGCCCGCGCTCGACCGCCACCAGCGCCCCCATGTCGCCGAGCGGAACGCGCGCGGCAATGCTGCGGAGCGACGAATCGAACCGCAGCAGGCTCGACTTCTTCCAGCTTTCCTCGATCTGTCCCGTCGTGGCGATGACAGCCCGATCAAGGGCGGCGGTCGGCGTGGAGTCGCCCGCCTGCGGTGCGAACGGCGCGACGAACGTCTCCTCGCCCACCCCCGCGCCGAACCGGACCGCCGACACATCGGCGGCCACCTGGCCGTTCGCGCCGGGATGCTCGCGGGCGACGGCAACGAGAACCGAGCCGGCGCCGCTGCGGTTGGCGAGGTCGGTCAGCACGCGCTGGTTCGCGGCCGAGGCCTGATTCGGCGGAATGACAGCCGCAACCTCGTCGGCATTGCCCGGGAGGATAAACGGCACCAGGCCGTCGCCCGGCACGAACTTGGCCCAGGCGGCGTACCAGTCGGTAGTCTCGGAGAGCACCTGGCCTTGCGACGATTCGACGATCGGCAGAACGAGGACCGGCTTGCTCGGGGTTTCGGAGAACGGAACGCCGCTCTGGTGCAGCAGCGCGCGAATGTCGTCGGGCTGGAAGCGGACCGTGAGCGCGGCGATGTAGCGGACCGTGGAGGTCTTCTCACCGGCGATCTCGAAGTCGCGGACGAGGTCGGCGATGACCGTGTCCGACGGCTGCGGCAGGCGTCCCCGCTCGGACGCCGGAGTGAGCCGCTGTAGGAGATGCTGAAACGCCCGGCGCTGGCCTTCCTGCAATGCCCGCTCGCGCGCCTGCGCGGCGGTCGCCGCCGTGGCATCGACCGGGACGTTCGCGACCGTGAAGACCTCGTCGGCGGCAAACGCCGAAGAAGCGAGCAGCACCGGACTGGCGATCAGCAGCGCGAGCGCGATCCGCCCCAGCCGGAGGCAGGCCTTCGGAAACAACGCCATGGAGATCACTTTCATCGCTGTCGTGAGCATCTGCGGTGAGGTCGCTCGAGGTCGTCCGCCGTCGTTGCAAAGCCGTTGTAATCGGCTATCTTCGGCCCGCCGCCGAGGGCGGCATACTCTAACACGACGGCGTGAACGAGGAACCCATTAGCGGCCAGTCCAAAGGCGATTCGTCCCGAAGCGGCTCGTACCGGGATGCGGGCGTCGACATCGATGCCGGCAACGCGCTGGTCCGGGCGATTGCCCCGGCCGCGCGCGCCACCGCACGTCCCGGCGCCGATGCCGCGCTCGGCGGGTTCGGCGCGCTGTTCGACCTCAAGGCGGCGGGCTTCAAGGACGCGCTCCTCGTGGCGACCACCGACGGCGTTGGCACCAAGCTCAAGATCGCCATCGACTGTCGCCGTCATGACACCATCGGCACCGATCTCGTCGCGATGTGCGTCAACGATCTCGTCGTCCAGGGCGCCGAGCCGCTGTTCTTCCTCGACTACTTCGCCACCGGCAAGCTCGCCGTCGAGGATGGCCGCACCATCGTGCGCGGCATCGCGGCGGCGTGCTCGGAAGCGGGCTGTGCGCTGATCGGCGGCGAGACCGCAGAGATGCCGGGTATGTATGCGCCGGGCGATTACGATCTCGCAGGCTTCGCGGTGGGCGCGGTCGAGCGCGACCGCCTGCTCACCGGCACCACGGTTGCCGCCGGCGACGTGATCCTCGGGCTCGCGTCGACCGGCGTGCACTCGAACGGCTACTCGCTGGTGCGCAAGGTCGTCGCCGATTCGAAGCTGTCGTACGAGGACGAGGCGCCGTTCGCCAAGGGCAAGACGCTCGGCGAGGCGCTGCTCACGCCGACACGGATCTACGTGAAAAGCTGCCTCGCCGCGATCCCGGCCGGCATCAAGGCCCTCGCCCATATCACCGGCGGCGGGCT
>Ga0310811_10006045_pt1 | contig 15427 bp, 12 predicted proteins | sample YCmetagenome_FD_207642 | JGI IMG/M metagenome (GOLD analysis project Ga0310811, IMG submission 207642) | Soil microbial communities from experimental microcosm in Duke University, North Carolina, United States - YC | ecosystem: Engineered > Artificial ecosystem > Soil microcosm > Unclassified ...
CCGAATGACTCATCGACATTGATGTCTCGGAAGACCGCTTCCTTGATCTTGTGCGCCTTGAAATCCGACTTCGCGAAGATGCCAAGCGCGTACCCGTTCTCCTGGAGCGCGTCGATGAGGACGGGGTTGTGGATTTGAACGTTGTTCGCCTTGACCGCCTTCCAGTACGTGGAATGAATGCCGTAGAAGAGCGGGAACACTCCCGACGGCGTCGAATTCCCCGAGCTGAAGTGGTCGAGAAACTCCGACGCGTCCCTGGCGAATGAGAACAGCCGCGGCGTCGTCACGGAATCCATGGCATCAGCGCGCCAGCTCTCGAGCAGCAGAATGACCACGTTCTTGCGCGTGGCATCGGCGCGAGCGCCACAGCCCGCATCGTGCAGCGGATACTGGAGCGCCGCGGCTCCGGTCCCCGGATCGGCCTCCGACTCGCGGACCATCGCCAGCTGGCGGCCAAATCTCACCGCGTTCCGATGTGACCGCATCGGAAAATAGAACGGAAGTTCTTGGGTGATCGAGGTGAATCGCGCGTCGCTCACTTCGTAGGCGACGATGTGAATCGCCTGCGTCACACCGAAGCAGACCAGGCACAGGACGGCCAGCGCGGCACTCCACATCGTGCGGCGCCGAATGCGTCGAGCCGTGCGCAGCAGGAACAGCTCCAGCGCCAGGATCACGGTGAAGGCGAGAACGGCGCGGACGATCTGAGCGGCCCCGATTCCGAGTCCCTCGAACGTCGTGAGCAGGTACTGAAGCCAGAACGCGTCGATGTGCGCCTTCGCCACGCGATACACGACACCGTCGATCGCGAAATAGCAGAGCGCCAACGCCAGGATCGTCGTGCTTGCCGCCATGAACACGCGCGGCCATGCGCCGACGAGCACGAACACCAACGTCACCAGGCCGAGTATTAGAAATACGTAATAGCCTGGACCCAGCAACAGCGTGTACACGCCTGCGGCACTGCCCCAACGGAGATCCTGCGGATAACGGGTAAGCGCCACTACCAGGAACGGAAGATTGAGCGCGAGAGCGACGATCACTGCGGTATAGGCTGCCCAACGCGGAGTCATCCAGGCGGCGATGCGCTCGCGTGTTCGGCGAGCGATGGAAGACTGTCCCACCTGGGCACTGAGATCCGTTCGACGGTGCTGTCGGTCGCGCATGCGCGACGGAAACGCTCAGCGTATGCCAGGTACGATCGCCGCCCACGTGTCCCCGGCGCCTCCTGCGCGGCCCTTCGTCCTATTTACGCTCTCGCATCGATCGATCACCCTGTAGCGCTCGGCCGAGAACGGATGCGATCGTCATCTCGCGCCCTCGGGGGGGAAGGCGTCAAACGAGCCTTTCCGCGGTGGCACGTTCCGCGCGGCATCCGCGCCGTCACCGCCACAATGAACAAGGAGCGTCAGCAATGGCGACGGTCAACGACACGCGCGTGCGCGATGTACTGCCCATCCCTGATGTCACGCCGGTCGGCCTGACGACGTACGACGCGAAGGATCCGGACACCAAGTATCCGCCGATCACCCCACTACGCCCCCCGCCGAAAGCGCCCAACGTACTCGTCGTGCTCATCGATGACGTCGGTTTCGGCGCGGCGAGCGTATTCGGCGGGCCCTGCCAGACGCCAACGTTCGAGAAGCTCGCCGCGGGCGGTCTCAAGTACAATCGCTTTCATACCACGGCCCTGTGCTCACCGACGAGAGCAGCCCTGCTCACCGGCCGAAATCATCACACGGTCGGCATGGGCGCGATCACCGAGATGGCAACGTCGGCCCCGGGACAGAACTCGATGCGCCCGAATACCTGCGCTCCGCTCGCCGAAGTCCTGAAGCTCAACGGGTACTCGACGGCGCAATTCGGAAAATGCCACGAGGTCCCGGTGTGGGAGACGAGCCCCATGGGTCCGTTCGACCGTTGGCCGAGTGGCGGAGGCGGGTTCGAATACTTCTACGGTTTCATCGGTGGCGAGACGAATCAGTACTATCCGGCGATCTACGAGGGCACGACACCCATCGAGCCGACGAAGACGCCCGAAGAGGGATATCACTTCACGACCGACATGACCGAGAAGGCAATGAAATGGGTCAGGCAGCAGAAATCGCTAACGCCCGACAAGCCATTTTTCGTCTACTTCGCCCCCGGCGCCACGCACGCGCCGCATCACGTTCCGAAAGAGTGGGCGGACAGGTACAAGGGCAAGTTCGATCAGGGCTGGGACACGTTGCGTGAGGAGACGCTCGCTCGGCAGAAGAAGCTCGGGGTGGTTCCTCAGGACTGCGAGCTCACGGCGCGTCACGCGGAGATTCCCGCGTGGGACACGATCAAGCCCCAGATGAAGCCGGTGCTCGCTCGGCAGATGGAGATCTACGCCGGCTTCCTCGAGCACACGGACCATCACGTGGGTCTGTTGATCGACGCGCTCCGGGACTTGGACATTCTCGACGACACGCTGATCTACGTCATCATCGGCGACAACGGCGCGTCGGCCGAGGGATCGCTTCAGGGTACGTTCAATGAGATGATCACGCTCGGTGGCTTCGCCGCGCTGGAGACCCCCGAGTTCATGTCGTCACGCATCGACAAGTTCGGTGGGCCCGAGGCATACAACCACTACGCGGTGGGTTGGGCCCATGCGATGGACGCGCCGTATCAGTGGACCAAGCAGGTCGCCTCGCACTGGGGCGGCACGCGGAACGGTACCATCGCACACTGGCCCCACGGGATCACGGGCAAGGGTGAGATTCGCGCGCAGTTCCACCACATCATCGACGTGGCGCCCACGGTGCTCGAAGTCGCTCACCTTCCGCAACCCACGATCGTGCACGGCGTGCTGCAGCGGCCCATCGAGGGCGTCAGCATGGCATACTCCTTCAACGATGCGCAGGCCGCGGGGCGTCACGAGACACAGTACTTCGAGATGATGGGCAATCGCGGCATCTACCACAAAGGATGGGCAGCCGTTACCAAGCACCGCACGCCGTGGCTGACGGGGCCGATGCAACTCCCGGCGTTCGACGCGGACACGTGGGAGCTGTACGACACGACCAAGGACTGGTCGCAGGCGCACGACCTCGCGAAGGAGCAACCGCAAAAGCTCGCGGAACTGCAGCGGCAGTGGCTCATCGAGGCGACGAAATACAACGCCCTGCCGCTCGACGATCGCCTGATCGAGCGAACCAACTCTGATGTTGCCGGCAGGCCGCAACTCATCAAGGGCAATCGTCAGCTGCTGTTCGGGGGTATGGGACGGCTCACCGAGAGCTCGATTCTCAATCTGCACAACAAGTCGTACGCCGTGACGGCCGACGTCGTGATCCCGAAGGAAGGTGCGGAAGGCGTCATCATCGCGCTCGGAGGCCTCACCGGCGGGTGGAGTCTGTACGCCAAGGGCGGAAAGGCGAAGCACTGCTACAACTTCTTCGGGCTGCACGAGTACGTCGTCGAAGGTAAGACCAGGTTGCCCGAGGGACGACACCAGGTGCGCATCGAGTTCCAGTATGACGGCGGTGGGCCGGCGAAAGGGGGCAAGCTCACGCTGTACCTGGACGGAAAGCCCGACGGCGAAGGGCGAATCGATCAAACCGAGCCAAATGTGTTCTCGGCCGACGAGACCTGTGACATCGGAACCGAGAACGGCTCACACGTCACGCGCGACTATGATCGACTCGATTTCAACGGCACCGTGAACTGGGTGCAACTCGATCAAGGCGATGATGCGAAGAATGCCGACCACTACATCAAACCGGAGGAACGACTCCATCTCGCGATGGCGCTGCAGTAACGCGCTCAGTAGCCGCTCTACTTCACGGCTGCATCATGTCACGGACGCGCTGCGGCTCCTCGCCGAGCCACGCCGGATTCGTCGCGGTGGAGTCGAAGATCGAGGTCGTCTTGAACAGTTCGAACTCGCCGTGTGCCGCGGCCGCTCTCGTCTTCGCGAGCAGCGCGTTCACCTCTGCGTCGCTCATCGGTTGGAATGTCTCGCCTACGTCGAGCGCCTGTTCCAACACCTGCATGCTGTCGCAGCCCGTGATGACGACGGACGTCGGCAGGTTCAGCGCATAGCGCAGACATTCGAGAGCGGTAGCGGTCTTCGATTTCAGGATGATGCCGTTGCCGATGGGCTTCATGCCGAGCACGCCGATGCCTTGTTTCACGAGCTCGGGCACGACCAACCTCTCGAAGCTGCGGTAGTGCGCGTCCATCACGTTCAACGGCATCTGGGCGGCGTCGAAAGTGAAGTCGTGGTCGCTCGCCACTTCGAGCATGTGGAGATGTATCTGCGGGTCCTTGTGGCCGGTGAAGCCGATGTATCTCACCTTGCCCGCCTGACGCGCTTCGACGAGCGCCGCGTTGGCACCCTCGTCGTCGAACACGCGATGAGGATCGTCGAATCGAATCACCTCGTGATGCTGCGCGAGGTCGATGTGATCGGTTTGAAGGCGACGGAGTGATTCGTCGAGCTGCCGCGCGGCCTCGCGCCGCGAACGGCCGTCGATCTTGGTCATCAGAAACACTTTGTCCCGGTAACCGTCGCGGAGAGCCGTGCCCATCCTGATCTCGCTGGCGCCCTCGTTGTAATCCCAGGAGTTATCGAGGAACGTGACGCCCTCGTCGATCGCACGACGCACGATCCGAAGGCTGAGCTGCTCATCGACATTCGGGAGCGCGAGGTGCCAACCTCCGAGCCCGATGACGGATACTCGCTCACCCGTCCGTCCAAGAGTGCGGTATTGCATGCGTTCGGGCACTGCATAGCCGAGGCCAGCGCGACGACATCACCGCTTGTGCGAACCCGCCACGCTGTCGTCGACGTGCGATTCATCCGCGTCGAGGCCTGCCGCGTCGAGAAAGACGTCTTCGCGAAGCTCGTCCAGCGGGGGCGGCTTCTTCACATTGTATGACCGGTTGGACAGCACGACGACCCAGACTTCGCGCTCGGGTGCGATCCACAACGACGTCCCCGTCCAGCCGGTGTGCCCGTACGCGATCGGATGGACGCATGCTTGCTGCTCCTTTGGCTCCTCCTCGGGACAAAACGCGTTCCATCCCAGCGTGCGATGCCCCGCTTTGGGCTGCTGCGTGAGCAACTGATGCACGAGGTCCGAGCGGAAAATCCGAACGCCGTCGAGTGCACCGTCGTTTGCGACCATTGCGGTAAACCGCGCGAGGTCGTGTGCCGTGGAGAACAGTCCCGCGTTGCCCGTGGGCATTCCAAGCTTATGAGCGATCGGGTCCGAGGGCTTTCCGCGATACGGCTCTCCTGATTTCAGCAGCTGCGTAGGCGCGCAGTTCTCGCACGCCTCACCTGGCCAGAAGCTCGTCGATCGCATGCCGAGGGGCCGCCATACGCGACGTTCCAGAAACGCGGGTAGCGGCTCGCCGGCCACGCGCTCGGCGGCGGTCCAGAGGACGATGAAGCTGATGTCCGAGTATTGGACGGCAGCTCCAGGCACGTCGTTCAGCGGCGTATCGATAATGTTCTCGAGACGCTGACCAGTCGCCTTGCCGCGGATCTTCGCGCCCGGAGGCAGTCCCGACGTGTGCGTGAGCAGGTGACGCCACGTCACGCGGTCCTTCCAGCGGCCGTTGAACTCTGGAAGCCACCGTTGGACTGGATCATCCAGCGCGATCCGACCATCCTGTACGAGGAGCAGCACCGCACTCGTCGTCGCGATCGCCTTGGTGAGCGACGCGAGATCGTAGACGGTGGACTCCGGATTGACCACAGGATCAGTCGCCTTCCACCCGACGCGACCGTAGCCCGCCATCTCGGCAATCCGCCCGCGGCCTCCAATCGCCAGCGCGGCGCCAGGCACGACGCGATTTGCAACCGCGCGCTGCAGGTCCGCATTTGCAGAATCGATGTGCTCGGGTGAGACGGGGAGGCCGCCGTACGCGCGGCGTGTCGCGCGCGCTATGGATGCTTCGTGTCGTTTCCAGGCAAGGGTGGTTGTGATGACAACCAAGGCGATGAGGCCGACTACACCCGCCAGCAGCGCCCACTTCGTTTGCGTGTCGTACACCACACTCGACGATGATGTCGACGTCGTCGTCTTCCCCATCTCCAGCCTCCACCCGAACTCGAGAGAAGGCAAGACCGAAGCCAATCGATCAACGTCCTCGTGTCGGATCGATCGGCAGGTCAAGCCTCGAGGGAGATGCAGTGCCATAATGCATCGTGATGGCGGTGTTCGGTGGCGCCACGGTGCGAAAGTTGTCCGGGTCGCCGCCGGAGATCGCGAGACGGATTCGGTGCCCGCGCCGAAACAAGTATGAAACAGGCAGAAGCTCGAAGCTCACTTCCGCGACGCTATCGCGCGGCATTGGAAGCGCATCGCGACGGAGGTAGCTGTGTACCGGGATCGAGCCGGCGCGGCCGCGCGCACCGAGTGTCCGACGATGAATGAGTCGGAGCTCACCTTCACTCAACGGGTGCGCAACACCCCGTTCGTCGACATCATCGAGATAGACGAAGACCTCGGCGTCCGGAACTGCCGACTCGAGATATAGTGTGAGAATCGGAGGACCTGTCACCACAACGCTCGAGTCCAGCGCTTTCGATTCGTAGACCGGCAAGCGGGGTCGAGCTTCGTCCGATCGTCAGGCGCTCGACGGACGCTCCGTCTTGACCAAAAAGAAAGGCTAGACGTTGGAGTCGGAGGATCGGGATGGATAATTCTCGACCCTCCGCTGCGAGCCGCTAATCAGGGTCTGACATCGGGCTCTCCCGGCCGCCTCGGCTGCTGCCGCCCGACCGAGGATCGGTCGGCACCAGGTTCGATCGCAATCTGCCGCTGCGCGTCGGGATTGACCACCGACAACGCAACCTGTGTCAGCTTGCGATCTGTCTCTGCCTCCTCGTTGAGCGTCTGCTGAAGCAGGCTGACGTCGTCTTGAAGACCAAGGGCGTCGGCGTACGTCCGCGCGCATCCATACCCAGCGATCTCATAGTGTTCGACTCGCTGCGCCGCAGAAATCAGCGCCGCATCGATCACGGCGGAATCACCGCCTTCTTGGATGACCTCCTTACCCTCCTCGAGCAGGCCCTCCATGCCTTTGCATTTCTTCCCGGTAAGCTTCTCGCCCATGCGTTCGCCGATTTGTTCAAGGCGTTTTGCATGCTGCCGTGTCTGCTCGAGATGCCGTGAGAATCCATCACGGAGTTGAGCATGGGACGCGATATCGACCATTTTGGGCAGGGCCTCGATGATCTGTCGTTCCGCGCTGTAGAGATCTCGAAGCTGGTCGAGGTAGAGATCTTGAAGAGTTTCCAGGCTCATGGGCACCTCGCGAAGGTCTGTGGATAGAAACAGGGGCGCGACTGCGCGCATGAACCGGGCCGACAGCTGCGCCGCGCGACTCGAGTCAGTCCTGGTCGATCCGGACTCGCCGTAGCTTCGCGCGTGGTTGCAGAACTCTCGGATTCTCTGGGTCTGAGAGATCAACGAGCGACCATGGTATGCGATGCTCGTATCTCGCGATCGGCAGAAATCGCACGAAGGGCAGGTGTAGCGCGAATCCACCGAGGCGCTCCCAGAGCGCCGCTGCCCCTAGATGGATTTCAGTAACCACGGTCTCCCCATTGATCACGTCGGCGCACAACTCCTCGACTCGCCCGACCACCGCGCCGTCGATGTCACGCACTCGCCGCCCGAGCAGCTGCTCAATGTGCACTTCCCCGGTTGGCGACATCATGACCCTGGGATCCGTTCGACGATTCGCTGCCGGAGCCACTTTTCGAATGCGTTGATCGGAGTGTCCTCCGCGTCGAAGTCCACCCGTAGGTCCAACCCTGTTCGGTCGAGCGCCCTCCAAGGAATGCGAAATGGCGTTCCGCGTCCGTGGCCAAGACGCGCATCCCAGCGGGCGTACCAACTCGCGAGCCGACGATTGAAACGCGCGAGCAGGGTGATTGGACTGACTTCGACTGCCACGACGAGCGGTGGCTGCCCCTCTCGCAGTTCGATGACGATTCCGTCGGCTCGACCGGCCTGTCGACTGCGCTTGTCGACGATCTGTTTGTCGAGCACTTCCGCGATGAGATGGATCATCCGCCCCCCCCAATCAGCTCCAGCGGGATGGATACGACCGCCAGCACCATCGCCATCACGCTGATCGACAGGACGATGGCGTTCCCAATGTGCCCATTGACGTGCTCGCCCAAGTAGCGCCGGTCATTCATCAGAACGAGGAACGGAAGGACGCCCAACGGCAACGAAGCCGAGGTCAGCGCCATCGATATTTGCGTCAGCTTTAGTGGATCGGCGCCGAAGAGAACGAACAATGCCGCAGCCGCAATCAGAAGAGTGTACATCAAGGCGAATCGCGCATCGGCGCGCGGGGGCAGATCCTCTCCCCATTGCCACCCGAATCCCTGCGCGACGAGGTACGCAAGAGATAGAGCGATCTCGAGCGTCGCTCCGAAACACGCAATCGCCAGCGACGCCACGAATAACCAGAACCCGGGACGTCCAAGAATTGGCGTGACGAGCTCAGGAAGGTCGCGATAACTCCCGACATCCTGGCCATTCGGGTGAAACAGCACCGCCGCCAGTACCAAGATGGCGAGTGACAGAAAGCCGCCAAAGCCCATCCCGATGCCGGCGACCCAACGATTCACGCCGAGATAGCTCTTGTCCCAGTGCTCTTCGATCGCCCCAGAGGAATAGAAGTAGTAGAGGTACGGCGACACTGAGGCTCCAAGCACACTCACCGCGACAAACCAGTAGTGCGCGGGTGATGTGTGCGGCAGAGTGGGCAACGCACCGCGAGCGAGCGCGCCGTAGTCGGGCCCGGCTTTCACCGCCGCAACGGCAAACACGACCGTCACCAATCCGAGTAGACAGACTCCGTTTTCGATCATGCCGAAGCTCGCTCGCCACAATACGAACCATGAGACGAATGCGGCCGGCACCGCCCAGAATGGGAACTTCACAGACGTTGCCAACTCCAGTGCGGCGGCGAAGCCCCCCATCTCGGCCGCCATCACCAGAAGCGAGACGCTCAGCATCACGATCAACGGAATGGAGAACGCGTTGGCGCCGAAACGCTCGCGCATCGCGTCCGGTATGGTGTGTTTGCTACAGGCGGCAAACCGTCCGGACATCTCGATGAGAAACGCAATGCAGAGCGTGCCGATTATGACCGACCACGTGAGCTGATACCCAAACGCCGCTCCAGCCTGAGCAGCCGTCGTGATCGACCCGATCTCGAGGAATCCGCCGACGCTCGTCACGATGCCGAGCGCGATCTGAAGCAGTTGCTTTCCCTTCATGCGATCCCTGTGTCGGACCCTTCACGCCGCACGCTGAACGACTCCGATTCGCCAATCCATTGCCAGGCGACAAATAGCGCAGCGGCGAGATAGACGATGTAGGCGGGAATCCACATGAGCGCATTCAAAAGACGGCGCCCTCGACTATTTCGAGGGCACCGTCGGTGAACCATGGTCGAATCGATCGAGAGCTCGTTTGAATCTGCGGCCTGGCGGGCCGATCGTTACGAGTGCCGGCGATGCTCCCATCCCTTCTTCGCGGCCCGGCTACGTTCGGCGTGCGACTCTCCGCTGCCGTGACTACGATGGCCGCCTCGCCGAGAAGATTCGTGGCTCTCGGAGCGCCCGCGTCCGCTACCGGACTTTTCGCCGCCATGCGATTCCTTATTCACGGTGGACCACGCCCGTCGCTCTGCTTCGCTCTTGCTGACTCCGCGGTCCTCGTAGCCCTTTTCGATGTCGTGTGCCTTACGCTTTTGCTTGTCACTATATGATGACTTGTCGCCTCGCGGCATGATTCGATCCTCCGTTGGATTCGTAGGTTCTGATTCGAGGTTGCGGCATCGGCCATGCCGCACCTGGCGTTTCGATTCGAGTCCGGGACCCGACACCCTCCTCGATTGGCGCAAAGCATGCGTGCGAAACGGCGCTCGATGCGATCGACTCGTGGCAGTAGCACCGAGCCGGAGGGTGACCGCGATTCAGAGATGCAGCCGTACCACGTGGATTGATGGATCTCAACAACGCACGGAGCCGACATGAGCGAAACGAGTGAACAGAGTCACGAGGCCAACGAACGAGCCGCGTTCTTTGGCGGACTCCCAACGGCAGAGGATCGCGCAGAGGTAGAGCAGCGGATTCGTCAGAAGGCGTATGAGATTTACCGTTCACGAAACGACCGCGAAGGCGATGAGCTTGCCGACTGGCTCGCGGCCGAGCGCGAGGTACGACTCGATTATGTGCGTGCAGATGCGCGACAGTAGCCGATAACCGGTCTGCAAGAGCCAGCGCACGCAACAGAGAGAGGGCGCCGAAATCGGGCGCCCTTCTTTCATCTCCGAGCGGGCTTGACGGCATCAGAAGTATCACATGACAACACAATCGGATCCGACTGCCGCCTCCGCCATTGCCGACAACCGCGCTGGCAAAGCGCCGTGGCTGCCACTGATCTTCATCGTCCTCGCGCAACTTCAAGTACTTGCCGGGCGAGCTGTCGGCGGATGACATCCTAAGTGAGTCCGGTCCGGACGCGACGGCACAACAACCGACAGTCCAGGTCTAGAGAGCCCAATGATCATCGTTCACGTCTATATCCACGTGCACCCTCATGACGTTGCGACATTTATCACCGCGACACGGGAGAACGCGCGGAACAGCATCGCGGAACCCGGGATCGTGCGCTTCGATCTGCTTCAGCAGAGCGATGATCCGACGCGCTTCGTGCTGATCGAGATCTATCGGGGCCCCGATGATCCGGCGAAGCACAAAGAGACTGCACATTATCTGAAATGGCGTGATACGGTCGCACCGATGATGGCCGAACCGCGGCGCGGCGTACGCTACGATGCGCTCACGCCGCAATGAGTGGCCCGACGATGATGGCCTGGCGGCTGCATGAGTTTGGCCCACCGAGTGTCATGCAGCTCGAACGAGTTCCTCGGCCCAACCCCGGCGCTGGCGAAGTCCTCGTCAGAATTGAAGCCGCTGGCGTCGGTCCATGGGACGCCTTGATCAGGTCAGGCAAAAGCGCTTTGCCACAACCGCTCCCGCTCACGCCCGGCTCCGATCTGTCCGGTGAAATCGTCTCCGTGGGCCCAAGGGTTTCCGATCTACGCGCGGGGGAACCGGTCTACGGTGTTACGAACAGCCAGTTTGTCGGAGCCTATGCCGAGTATGCCTTGGCTTCAGCAGCGATGGTCTCGAAGAAGCCAGTCTCGCTCAACCACGTTGAAGCTGCCTCTGTGCCTGTCGTTGCCGTGACGGCGCAGCAAGCACTGTTTGATCAAGCACGGCTCAAAGCCGGCCAAACGGTGGTCATTCACGGCGCGGCGGGAAACGTCGGAGCCTACGCGGTTCAGTTGGCCCACCGCGCCGGTCTGCGCATCATCGCGACCGCAGGCACTGATGACGTTCCCTTCGTGCGGGAGCTCGGCGCCGACACAGTGATTGACTCTCGCACGCAGCGCTTCGAGGAAGAGGTTCGGGATGCTGACGCTGTCATCGATCTGGTCGGCGGCGAGACACAAGAGCGTTCGTTTCAGGTCCTCCGGCGAGGCGGCAAGCTGATTTCGGCGGTTTCCGCTCCCGATCAACGTCTGGCGCAACGCCAGGGCGTCGAAGCCGCTTTCTTTCTGGTCAACGTCACAAGTCAGTATCTGAAGGAGATCGCTGAGCTCATTGATGGTGGAAAGCTGCGAACACGTGTGGGTGCGGTCCTACCCCTCGCGGATGCACGCGAGGCCCACCTCATGTTGGAAGGCGCACGGCCTCATCCAAAGGGGAAGATCGTGCTTAGAGTCGGAGCGGACGAGCGGTAGCATCTCGGGTTGCCGATAGCGGGAGGTTGCCACGGCTCGTACCTTTGCCCGGTCCTGCTCACGCCTCCGCCTCGTTTGTCGACTTCACCCGCCTCGTCTCAATATCGCGCCGCGTTCACACTTCGAACGCTCGGCGTGGTGGGGCTCTTCGACGCCGCCAGCTCCGCGCCGGTGCTCGGACCGGGGAAGCCGCTCGCGCTGCTTGCCTACCTCGCGCTGACGCCGGGTCGGCGCGCGTCGCGCGAATCGCTCATCGAGCTTCTCTGGGCTGACCTGGAGCCTGACCGCGCGCGCGCTGCGCTTCGTCAGGCGGTGTTCCATCTGCGCCGCCTTCTCGGCGACGGAAACCTTGCCGGCAGCGAAGAGCTTTCCGTTGGCGCGAGCATCGAGACCGACCGCGATCGTTTTGTCGCGGCTCTCGAGAACGACGCGCTCGACGACGCCATCGAGCTTTACCGCGGCATCTTCCTCCCAAGTTTTGGCGTGCCCGGCGGCGCAGGGTTCGAGCAGTGGGCGGATCTCGAGCGTGTCCGCCTCCAAACCAGCTTCGTCCGTGCCGGCGAGTTGCTCGTGCGGCGTCATCTCAACCGATCGGACGCTCGATCCGGAAAGCGCGTCGCTCGACTCGTGCGCGACCGCGCATCGCAGGACGAGGCGGCGTGGCGACTCTTGCTCGAGGCCGCGGTCAGCACGCGCGACTTCATGACGGCGGCCGTGGAGGCGCAGGCGTGCGAGGAGTGGGCCGCGGCGGAACAGGCGACCCTCGAACCCGCGACCCTGAATGCGATCGCGCGAGCGCGGCGCATCGCGCCGTCTGGAGAGCCGACGGATTCGGTGGAATCGCAGCCCCTCGTCGCGGATCTCACAGGGCGGGAGCGCGAGTTCTTTGCCATCACCTCCGCGTGGGCCGCGGTGCGCGGAGGAGGCGCGCGCCATCTGCACCTCACAGCGCCCGCCGGTCTGGGCAAGACGCGTTTGTTGCGCGACGCGATCGCGCGTCTCGCCGCGGTCGGTGCGCCGGTCGTCCAGTTGCGCGGCAAGCCAGGCGATCGCGAGCTTCCGTTCGCATTCGCCGCCGATCTCGCGGCGGAGCTCGCCGCGATGCCAGGTGCCGCGGGTGCAGCACTCGGATCCGTCTCGACGTTGCTCGCCCTCAACCCGGCGGTATCGAGCTGGCTCTCCGGAACGCCGGAGATCGCGCCGGGACACGAAGTGCTGCGACGCCGCATTCATGCCCTCGCCGATTTGATGCACGCCGTGGCCGACGAGCATCCGTTCGTGCTCGCGATCGACGACGTCCACTGGATCGACCCACAGTCGCTCCGCGTCCTCGACAGCCTCCTCGCGCGACTCGATGACGTGCGCGTGCTTTGCATCACCGCCGCGCGCCCAGAGGTTCGCGTCACGACCGATCGTTCGACATCGCTTCCGCTCGCGCCTTTCTCGATCGATCAGGTCGGCTCGGTCGTGGAGGCTCTCGGCACACTTCCGGTCGCCGAAGAATGGGCGCGCCTTTTTGCGAGCGGGTTGCACGCGGCGACGAGTGGCTCGCCGTTGCTCGTTCTCGAAACGTTGCGCCTCGCAATCGACCAGCACGCGCTGATCCTCGACCCGCACGGCTGGAGATGCCTCGATGCGTCGCGCCTCCGGGATCTTCTCTCGGCCGGGGAAGCGCTTCGTGAGCGGGTGAGGGCGCTCGAGGGCGATGCGCGCGAGGGGTTGCTCGTTCTGTCGATCGCTGGCATTCCGTTGGACCAAGCTGAGATGGCAGCGATGGTGCGACTCTCTCCAGAATCGGTCGGCACCGCGTGCTCCGCGCTGGAACAGCAGGGCCTGGTGGTGCGCGCTGGATCGTCGTGGGCGCCCGCGCACGACGAGATCGCCGCGGCGGCGCGTGCGACCCTGGCCGCTAACGGGCGCGCGGCGATCGAGCGCGTCGTTGGCGAGCATCTCGCGCGCACGGCCGGCGCGGATCAACACGCACTGCTCCGCGCGGCGCGGCATCTGATCGCCGGCGATGGCCATGAAACGTTGCGGCGGATCTTCGCGATCCATGCTCGACAGGCACGGTCCGCTGGAGATCGTAGAGCATTCATAGAATTGGCATTGGAGTTTAGTGCCGGCGACGCTTCGACCGCGCGCGCGCTCGTGGCTTCGATCCCGCCGTGGTGGCGCGCCGGTCTCTGGTCTCGGGGACGGCTGCGCGCCGCAGTCGCGACCCTGGCCCTCGTCCCCGCGCTTGGGGCTGGCGTCGCCTGGACGCGCTCCGCGCGCGACGCCGGCCTGCAACGTCTCGTCTTCGCCGACTCGGCGCATCACGTCAGCGCCATCTTCCCTCGCGACGCCGAGTGGGACGAACGGGACGCGCCCGTGTCTCGTCGCCGCACCTCATCGCCGATTTCGGATTCAGCCTTCGCGCACTCCGAGTTCCCGCCGGCCATAAGCCCCGACGGACGCTCGGCGGCGTGGGTCGAAGACTCAGGCGATTCGACGACACTCGACATCTGGATTCACACACCGAGCGGCACCCGCCGACTCACGCGAGCGGCGCGCGACGACCTCGCGCACGACTGGCTCCCCGACGGCTCGGCGCTCGTCGGCACGACCAGCCGATGGTCGCCGCCGGGCGTCGGCGACTACGACATTGCGCTCTACGACACGGCGACCGGCTCCGCTCGACAGATCACGCGTGGGCGCGCGCATGACAATTCGCCTCATGTCTCGCCCGACGGGACGCGAATCGCCTTCCTTCGCGAGACAGGCGACCGGCCCGAGGAGCTCTGCGTCGTGCCGATCGACGGCGCTGACGAGCCGGAATGTCGGCTGGTCGGAGCGGAGGGCGTCGCCCAGGTGTTGGGGTGGACGAGTCCCGTCGAGTTGGCCGTCATCGCGGCCGACGGGCTGCGCAGACCGCTGGTGATCCACGACTGGATGCGCAATCTCTCCACAGAGATTCTCGGGCCTCAGGTGTCTCACGCCCAACTCAGTCCCGATCATCGCTGGATCGTCGCATCGCTCCGGCGCGATGGCATTCGCGGCCTGCGCGATTGGGTGATTCCGGTCGATCGTCCCAACCGTGCGCGCCCGGTAGCTACGGGCGAGCACGAGTCGGGCGTCGTGCGGTGGTGGGAGGGGCGCGGCGATGCGTCGACCGTGATCGATCGGCTCGAGTTCGCCGACACGGCGCGGACGCTGCCACTCGGTGTCGCCACGCGACTACGCGTTCGGCCCCTTACCGCGGCGAAGGTGGAAACGTCGATCTACGCGCGTGTCGCATGGACGTCGTCGGACACCAGTATCGCGGTAGTTGACTCGGCGGGCGAAGTCCGTCCTTTGAACGCGGGGACGGTGACGATCACCGCTTCTCTCGCGGGATGGCGCCGCGTGAGCCGCACCTTCCATATAATCGGAGAGAGATCGGCGACGGTTCTAGCCGAGGCGTGGGACGGTCACTGGTCGACTCGCTGGATTCCGTGGGGCGACCCTCTGCCGAGTGTCTCGACTGGCCCAGGTGGCTTGCACGGCCTGGCGAACAACGGCGACGGAACCTTCCCGAGCATGGTGTTCACGCGTCGATCGTTCGACGCCCGCAACGGACTCGGCGTCG
>Ga0310811_10006046_pt1 | contig 15427 bp, 19 predicted proteins | sample YCmetagenome_FD_207642 | JGI IMG/M metagenome (GOLD analysis project Ga0310811, IMG submission 207642) | Soil microbial communities from experimental microcosm in Duke University, North Carolina, United States - YC | ecosystem: Engineered > Artificial ecosystem > Soil microcosm > Unclassified ...
CACACAACACTCGCCCGTGACTGCGTAGCCCCGCAAAACCAGCTAAAAGGTCAGCAGGTAATTGGCGCACTACCCTATACTCTGTGGGCATAGCAGTAGGCACAGTTCTGACTTTCTTAGTGACTGGCTTGTATGCTAGCACATGGCATGCAGGGTCAAAAGCGTAAATGGAATTAAAAGCATTGATTGACACCCTATCTAGGACAGAATGCGTGGATGTAAGGTGTGCATAATGTGCGGAGTACTGCACATCAGGTATAGCAAGTGAATGAAGCATAGGCCCTTGGAGCATATATTGAGAGATGCCATCTGCACGTGCAATGCGTGCATTAGGTGCTAAGCATGAAAAGGAGTTTTGTGTTGGCAAATTGGGAAAATATGAATTGGAATGCATTAAAGAAGGCGAGTGGAATAATGAGTGCGAAAGGGTACCTCCCCATAATTACTGCAGATCTTTGACAATTAAAAATCCTCCTCCTTGGAAATGTCTACCTGCACGCTATTGGCACGCTTGGATTCTTTGGGGGGAGCATGCTTAACCCAAGGTAGGGTAGGGATGTGCAACTCCTTACATGCATTTGGATCATTTAATAGAATATCCTGCTCACCATTGGGTAGATCAAATGTTCAGCATGAAGTTAGCTTGAAGAATGGGTGCCCTAAGAGAACATCAAAGTTCACGCATGCAGTTACTTGCACTTGGAAGTACATGGGTCACATGCCAAAGTCGAGCAGGACATTCTTGATCATGCCTAGTGTTGAGTCGCACATCATATTGACAGACTCCATATTGAGACTGTGATCTGATCTCAGAGGGACTCTTAGCTCTTTCCATACCTCCCTAAGCATGATGACTACTTTGGTGCCTTGGTCCAGGATGCATGTGAGTGTGCACCCTCCTATGGTAGTTGCACATATACAGTGCAAAGGTGTGAAGTGATCAGCAACAATCCTGCCATCATTGCTTCATAGGCACACGCCTTCGTATTTCTTGAGCCATGCATCTGTGGCAGGCTGTCCCAATAGTTTGTGTATTGAGAGGAAGTGTTGCCTAACATCTGGCAAAACTGCCAATAATGCTCATACAGGGATATTCAGGTTGGAATCAAGGAGGTGCTTGACAATGCATTTGTCGGCCTCTTTGTCTTCTAATGTGAATGTGTAGCGACAGGTGGTTGATTGTGTGGTAGGTGCAGATAGTGGGGGCGTGGGTAGCAGTGACGTAGAATTATTGGTGGACGATGGGGCTGATTGCAAGGATGCAGGCACAGCGCTTTTTGGTGCCAAGGTAGTTCTCTCCATAGAATTGTTAGTGACAGGTACATTATGTGGTGTGATTTTTGTGACTTCCAATCCTTTGCCTTTTGAACTTGAAGCTTGGACTTTTGGCAAGATAATCTCATCCTCAACCATCGCCTGTTTCAAAGCAGGCTGTGGGCGTGGGCACATACTGGATGGTATCTCAATGCCATCAAAGCACACCATCTTTCCCTTCATGCCGTGTTTCTGCTTGTGCTTTGCAGTGATGTATGCTAGTGCTTCTTGCATCAGGTTCATGGTCTTGTCTTCATTGCTTTCTTCTTCATCTGGGTGCGCTGAAGGGTGAGGCTCAGCTACAGGGATGAAAAGGCAATAATGGGTAATGGGAGAAACTCTGCATAAGACCCAGGCGCAAGGTATATACCCAACCCATAGGACAGCTACTGAGAGGAGAACCTTGGAATATGGGCAAGGGACTCTCTTGCAATGAGGAGGGGTGCTCTAAGGCATGGGAATGCAAAAGGCATGGTGCGCATTATGGTTTATATGCACGGGTGGTTGTGAGTGCGGATACATGATAAATCCAATCATATATTTGGTACTCTTAGGGCCTAACTATGGCTAAGGAGTGGGGAGTGTGCGAAGTCTCTCAACTACCATAAGTGCAAAGGTGTGCAGTACCAAGCCAAATAGTGCTCAGGTCCAAAGTGAATGCTTCCATAGCAATTGAAATAACTTACCAGTAAATCAGCAAGGACAAGGGGCAGACAGGTGTGTGGAGATAGGCGTGAGGCATGCAAGTGTGCTAAAATGCGCACTCTGAACATGGTGATACAAGCATTGGAGTTCAAGCCTGTAGGACCTCAAAATCAATGGGTAGACATGATATTCCTTACATCTCCCAGGTACTTGAATTCTGAGTGTCCCCACTCAGTCCCTTATAGCATGAGAGTCTGGACACAGTGAATATGGCATTAAAGGGGGAGTCAGGTGACTGCATGATTAGAAGCATTTATGTGGTCGCAAGAGAGGAAGCATATGTGTGATTGCGGGAGAAGAAGTGAATGCGTATGATTGTGAGAGAGGAAGCAAAAGCATTTGATCATGAGATAAGAAGCATGTGCGTGAGCATGAGAGAGGAAGCACAAGTATTTGATTGTGAGATAAGAAGTGTGAGAGAGGAAGCACGTGTGCTATTGTATGAGTTGCTGATCTAAGTGGAATGTGTTGTTAAAAGGGGGCAGGCGCATTCTCACGATCTTATTATCTCCTCTTCTTATCATCTATCATGCCTCCCTTCAATTTATCCCAGCTTGAATCTACCCCTACTCCTGAACCTGAGGCTCAGGCGCCTGCCCATGCCAAAGGCACGTCTACTGTGGAGGAGCCAACCAAGACCCCCACTGAGCACCTGCTCAAGGGATGGGGCGCTGTTTTGCAATTGCTCAAGGCGTGTGCAATGGCAGTGCCTGATCACAAGCCTGACCTATTGGAAGATCAGGAGGCATGGATGCATGAGTGGGTCTCCATGAAGGTAAGCGTGCTTGATCCTTTTGGCATGCATATGCGTGGGCGCATGCTTTTGTACTTATGCGTCATTGTCAGAACAATCTAGAGGCATGCGCCATGCGCGCAACTGAATTAGGCGTCGAGTAATTGGATATGAGTGCTGAGTATGTGGAGTTTCTGAAGAGGGGGCATAGGGAGCATAAGGCACTTGAGGCAATTGTGAAGGGGTGGAAAGTGAAAGCAGTTGAGGTTGTGTCAGAGGCACCACCTAAGAAGCGCGTGATGCATGCTTCTAAGGCAAAGGCTACTGATGTGTCTGGAACTGATGCTAGCATTAAGGTGCATTTACATGATTTCCTTCTAGTGCTTTTACTGAGAGGTGGTGCATGTTTAGCATGCAGTTGAGCGCATGTCTTTCACCATGCCCCCTCCACCTCCTCCTCGCTGTCTGCCCTGCATCTCTAGGAACTTGAAGTGCAAAGGCATGCCTGGTAGGCAGTGCGCTCAATGCAACGTGTCCAAGCACACTTGCAATTTCTGTAAGCGCTTTTACTATATTTTGCATTTTTGGTGCATGCTGACATTTGTATAGCTAGGCCCAAGAAGGGACTGCCTAAGTGCGCCACTGGGGAGATGTCAGTGAAGGAAACCACGTCCTCTGTAGTGGTTGATAATGATGGCGCCTTGGAGGGATTTGACATGGAGGTGGAGGTCTTTGAGGGCATGCCTGGGGAAACCTCCCCTAGCGCCAAGGGTAGCGCATCTAAGCACACGCTCAGTCCTACTGAGTCTGCACCCCCCTTCAAGGGCAAGGGTAAAGCCAAGGATACTGAAGAGGAGTTGGAGGATGTGGAAGAAGAAAATGCACGCTTGAGAGAAGAGAATGCGCACTTGTGTGCATCTGTCCTAGGTATGCGCCAGTATGCGTGCGCCCAACAGGCTGACATGTTTGCCTTGTCCAACAAACTCTTCAACATGTCCCAGGAGTGGGCTGACTTTGAGAAGCATGCCAATGCTGCACTTAACTGATTTCACTATGTAGTCCTGTAGCCTGCTCTTAGCACTTTGTTGTAACATGATTTCTTGGTAGCGCGCTCAATATATCACCATGTCCTTGTCCTTTGCTGATTTACTGGCTGCAAATGATGATGAAAGCATATGAGTGAATGAAGGCACAAATGAAAATAATAAAGCGTGAATGACTATACACTGATAATATGAGGGCACACGCATGTCGCGCGCCCTTGCAGGCACTTTCTGCAGAAGCGTGCACAGGGGAATGCTCCGTGTGCTTCTGGTTCTATGGTTTTGCTCACCTCCATTTCGTCTATGCTTTCATCATTGACACCCGTCATCTCAGTGACTGATACATGCTCATCACAGCATGGGTAGTATGGAATAATGCCAAACACGGCGAATCAAAGTTTGGATATGGCGCCATCTAATTCAGCCAACATATATGATTCTCCCTTTGTACAATGTACTACAACCATTGGCCCAAGATAGCGTGGCTTTGTCTTCTTGCTCAACTCATATTCAACCTTTGAATTGTGTACCAGGACATAGGCACCTGGTTGAAAGTCGTGTGATTTGATGTTCGTGCGAAAGCGCCTTTTGAATTCACATATCGATGTAAAGCGCACTGCTACAACCCTTTCTCTAATAGCTTCCAAATCCTCTGTGTGCTTCTGCAATTGACCCACATGCCAAGCTATTAGCTCGGCAGTCATTAGCATGCCTCAGCGCTTGAGGGGCACGAGGAATGTGGCTTTAGCCAAGTCAAATGGAAAAATTGGTTCGACAACATGCATCATGAAATATGGCAATAGGCCCATCGCTTTCTGAATGGTTACGCATTCCGCCCAAAACACTGAGTGTACCACTTGATTCCAGCGCATCTTGTCTCCTTCGCAGGTCTTAATGATGGCTTCACAGACATTGTGATGCCACCTTTCGACAATACTGTACTTGAGAATTGTAAGGCAAGATGTGTATTGGGTGAATCCCATATTTGTGTGCAAGTTCATCTACTGCGACCTTATATGCAGGTGCATTATCTGTTACGATCTCAGTGATTGGTCCCCATCTGCACAAGAGTTCTTCGAAAATAAAGGCACATAGCGTGCGAGTGTTCTCCTTGCGCAACATGTGCCATTCCAGGTATGATGTAAGTGCGCAGCGCGCTTGTATGAGGTACTTGAATCTGCCTGCTTTAGGCATCTTCATCATGTCAATGTGCACCTTATGGAATAATCCACCTGGTATCGGTACAGTGGGGGGGATATGCAGTTTGCATGTTTGCCGGACTTGGCACTCGTGGCATGTCTTTGCATACCACTTGATATCCTCTATAATGTGCAGCCACCAAAAGCACAAGCGCAGGTGCAAGCTAATTGTATAGATTCCCTTGTGCCCTAAATCGTCATGTGCTTCTTCAAGGACTTGGTATTGCTTACTGGGGGGTAGGACGAGTTGGTGCTTGCCGTGTGCCTCTCTGCACCATAGCTTATCTTCTAAGGCAAAGAAACATGCAGCCTGTCTTACAAAGGTTTCAAATTCCTCATCTGTGAGATCCAAGGGCCTCTTGCGTGTAATCAAAAGCACTCGATGCTTGTCAATAGCGCATCTTGCACACATGCTTGTTCTGAGCACAGGATTTCTGGCTTGGGATCTTCTGCATGGGTAGCGTCAAAATACATGCACAGTATAGGCATGCACATGGTTTGTAAGGTGAAGCACATGTTATGCACATCGTGGCATATGTCTATGCATCCACCATATATGCAATAAGTGCGATCATTCAAAAGTGCGATAGAGAATGAATAAGTGCAGTCTATCCAATCTTCATAATTGCCATTTTCCATAGGGTCTTCTTCTACTGGCAGGGGCCTTGAGAGGCCATCGACGCCTTTGTGTTTTAGCACAGATACATGTACAAGCTTGAATGAGAATAAAAGAATCTCCGTGATCCATCGATTAATTGTCATGTTTGGCTGCAAGTTGGGGTTATTGATCATCCCCTTGATGTACTTTGCATTGACTTCCACTGTAAGGTTCTTCACACCAAAGATGAAAATGCGCACCATGCGCAATGCACGAAATAGGCTGTATAGTTCCAACTTTGCTTGGGAGTAGCGACTCTCTACTTCAGTAAGCGCAATAGATCCAAATCGGCTTGGGTAACATTTTCCATCTTCACCTACTTGTAGCAGAATGAATCCAATAGTGATGTTTGAGGCACCGACCGCTAAAATGACTTTGCACTCACTCACGTAATCTAGGTGCTTAAGTGCGGGTGAACTCAATACTGTGTCCTTGAGAATCTGCATCACTTCACATTGTTCTGTGCCAAATACAAAGGGCGCATCCTTCTTCATAAGGTTAATGAGGGGACATGCTATGCACAAGAAGTTGTGAATGAATATGTGCAAAACACTGCAAGTTCCCAAAAATCTGTGCACTTGTGTGTGATTAGTAGGCTCTGGCCAGTCGTGAATTTTCTGGACCTTAGATTCTTCAGGCACACATCCTCCAAACATGCATTTATGCCCTATGATGGTAGTGATAGGCGCTGCTAAAACAAATTTAGATGTGGATACAGTTGCGCCTACATTCTCCAAGCGCTGTAGAATGTGGTTGATCACGATGCAATGTTCCCATATGAAGTGACGTATGCCTGGGTTATCAGGGATGATCTCATAGGTACCGTCCTTGCGCTGATAACGCGTTTGCACAGATTTGACTGGGACATCGTCAATGAAAGGCAATGTGTATTCTGGGATCTCATGTTGAAGAATGAAGGCAGTGTTGCCTTGATACACCTGAACAGCATTGGCATGGCCTTGTGGGAGCGTAGTCAAGCAATGTGGTCCCAAAGGCATACCAAAGGTTGTCAAGTTGCACGAATCCTCGTGAAGCGTGTGCTGATCATATCCCGAGTACAAGTCCATCATACCGTATACCGTGTATCCTGCAAATGATTCTGCAAGGTGTTCAACAAAAGGCGGAAGTGATGCATTGTGTATAGTAACTGCATTGAGTGGCTGCAGGTTGTGCACTAAGTGCAGGGATTTTCCATCCTTTTTGACAATGCAAAACCAGTGTGATTGATAGGTGGCTGTCAAGGGCTCGTACACGCCCAATGCGATCTTTTCTTTTATTATGCGCACTACTTCCCCTAGGGTAGCTGGAGGAATAGGAATATTGCACTGCGACCAAGGTGTATGAGGGATCATAGGGATCTTGTATGGTGGAAAACATGTCTTGTTTAGGCGCCCTTTCTCGGAGGCATTCCAAGTGAAAGCACAAGCCATTGCACTAACTGGAGTTCTTCTGGCCAAAGCCATTTGGCAGGATCGAGATCTAGTTTACCTGCATGTTTGTGCGTAAAGTGCATGCCTGGACAAAACTCTGGGGGGCGAGAGGGCAGGGGGGGTAAACCAGCTAAAGGGTTAGCAGGTAATTGGCGCACTACCCTATACTCTGTGGGCATAGCAGTAGGCACTGTTCTGACTTTCTTAGCGACTGGCTTGTATACTAGCACATGACATGCGGGGTCGAAAGCATAAATGGAATTAAAAGCATTAATTGACACCCTATCTAGGACAGAATGCATGGATGTAAGGTGTGCATCACACATGGAGTACTGTGCATTGGGTATAGCAAGTGAATGAAGTGTAGGCACTTGGAGTATATATTGAGAGGTGCCTACCACGCATGCGATGCGCACATTAGGCGCTAAGTGTGAAAAGGAGCATTGTGTTGGTGAATTGAGAAAATATGTATTTGAATGCATTAAGGAAGGTGTGTGGAATAATGAGTGTGAATGGGCGCCTCCCCATGAGTATTGCAGATTATTGACAATTAAAAATCCTCCTTTTGGAAACGTCTACCTGCATGCTATTGGCATGCTTGGATTCTTTGGGCAGAACGCACTTGACCCAAGGTAGGGTAGGGATGCGCAACTCCTTGGGCACGCTTGGATCTGTTAACAGAATATCCCCTTTACCATTGGGTAGATCAAATGTTTGGCATGAAGTTAGCTTGAAGAATGGGTGCCCTAAGAGAATGTCAAAGTTTGTGCACGCAGTCACTTGCACCTGGAAGTACATGGGTCCCATGCCAAAGTCAGGCAGGACATTCTCAATCACACCTAGTGTTGGGTCGCACATCATATTGACAGACTCCATATTGAGACTATGATCCGATCTCAGAGGGACGCCTAGCTCTTTCCATACCTCCCTAGGCATGATGACTACTTTGGTGCCTTGGTCCAGGACGCATGTGAGCACACACCCTCCTATGGTAGTTGCACATATACAGCACAAAGGCGCGAAGTGATCCATGACAATCCTGCCATCATCGCTTCGTAAGCACACACCTTCGTATTGCTTGAGCCATGCATCTGTGGCAGGCTGTCCTGATAGTTTTTGCACTGAGACCACGCCTACCATAATGCACTTCTTCATTGTGAGCTCACGGAAGTGTTGCCTAACATCTGGTGAAACTGCCAATAATTCTTGTATGGGGATATCCAGGTTGGAATCAAGGAGGCACTTGACAACGCGCTTGTCGGCCTCTTTGTCTTCTGATGTGAATGCATAGCGATAAGTAGTTGATTGCACAGTAGGTGCAGATAGCAGAGGCATGGGTAGTGGTGACATAGAATTATTGGTGGATGATGGGGCTGATTGCAAGAATGCAGGCGCAGCGCTTTTTGGTGCCAAGGTAGTTCTCTCTGTAGAATTGTTAGTGACAGGTACATTATGTGGTGTGATTTTTGCGACTTCCAATCCTTTGCCTTTTGAACTTGAGGCTTGGACTTCTGGCAAGATAATCTCATCCTCAACCATCACCTGTTTTGAAGCCAGCTGTGGGTGCAGGTGCGTACTGGGTGGTATCTCAATGCCATCAAAGCGCACCATTTTTCCCTTCACACCGTGTTTCTGCTCGTGCTTTGTGGTGACGTATGCTAGTGCTTCTTGCATCAGGTTCATGGTCTTGTCTTCATCACTTTCTTTTTTGTCTGGGTGTGCGATCATGTGTACAAACACGGAGGACCCTACCTCGACTATGGCGTTGATCTCTGAGTTGGCACGGCAAAACAACCCGGCTGTCATGCCTTCGCTCGCCTTTACTTCTTGTGTAGCACAGTTGGCATAGTATTGATCGAGTTTGTCTTTCACCAATCCACACCCAGGAATAAAGTCACCATTGGGTAGAATGAGTTTGTGCATTTCCTCATGGACCTTGCATTTCCCCACATCTATGTATCTTTTTCTTTCCAGACAGCATGCAAAGAAGTGTTTAATACTGCCGCAAAAGGCACAGTCGTTAAAGCTAGACGCCTCACACCTATATTTGCACTTGATAACTGTCCCTGGCATAGGTGTTTGCTCATGTGCGGAACGCACCAGAGGACTGAGCATCGGCATCATATCCTGCGTGTTAGGCATGGAAGTTGGCAGGTGCATTTGCTGGCAGTATAAACTGTCCTATGTCATACACTTGCATGTATGGGTATAGGTCTTGTGGGTAGTGATCTGGGTGCTTGATCATAAGGTGTGTTCAGATAGGCACCTGCGCCTCGCTAGGGATACCTTCCATGAATATACAATCATGCTCTGCTTTTCCAATATGATCCTCATTTAATAGCAGCTGCATAATTTTCCTAAATGCGCATAGGTAGTTGCTTAGCTCCTGGCCTGAAAACATCAGCTTTTGTGCATATTCATGCACAAGTGCTTGTAAGTCCGCAGGCACATATTGCCTTTTTGCATCCCATCCCAGATACATCACTTTGATCTCTTTCATGAACACATCATAATTGCTCGTCTGTGCCTCAGGTAAGCCTGCCCATAGTTCTTGGTCATCGCGTTCAAGGTACTTAATTATTCCCTTGATCTTATCAAGCTCCTGCAGTCTTGCTCTATCTGCACATTCTTCGTATGTGTCAATGAACTCGGCGAGTGTGTCCAACGTCCTGTCAAATTCAGGCGCATTCAGTACCATGGAAGGGCATTTCATAAGGCATTGTAGACATGGTGGAGTGCTGTGCTATTGTAGGCACAGAGGCGATAGGCTTAATTGATGTAGGAGGTGCATATGCAAAAGGGAGGTTCGAGAGGATCTTTCCTCCAGGAATTGAGTTAGGTGCATGGGGCATTTCAAACAACTCTTGCTTGATCTCTGGTGCATCTTGCTTGGTTGGTGTAGTTATGCGTGCACATTCTGTTGGCACCTGAGATGAAGTGCTACTCTGGTCAGATAATTCAGTCAGGAGGGATAAGCTAGAAGAAATGAAAGGCAGCTCATTTGGCTTATGGAAAAATGCGCCAGGCAGTTGGCTTCTTGGGTGGTCCATGGCTTCAAACTTGTCTGAAGAGTCTTCCTTAGTTGAGTCTTCTGGCGGAGGCGTGATTGGCAATGTGGGTTGTAGGCGTGTGTGCTCTATGAGTGATGCATGTGGGCATGGGGGTTCAGAAGGCGCAAGGTATATACTCGATCCATAGGACAGCTACTGAGAGGGAGAACCTTGGAATATGGGCAAGAGACTCTCTTGTAATGAGGAAGGGTGTTCTAAGGCATGCATGTTGAAAGCGCGGGGAACACAAAAAGGCATGGTGCGCATTATAGCTTAGCTGTGCAAGTCATTGTGAGTGCAGAAACGTGATAAATCCAGTTGTATATTCAGTGCTTTTAGAATCTAACTATGGCTAAGGAGTGGGGAGTGTGTGAAGGGTGTGAACTAAAGGTTCAGTAAGGTCTCTATATACTGTATCTATAAGCACAAAGGCATGCGGTACCAAGCCAAATAGCATGTGGTCCCAAATCATTAGTATGTATGTAACTATGTGTAAAGCGCACACTTGGATCTGAAGTGAACACTTCAGTAGCAATTGAGATAACTCACCAGTAAATCAGTAAGAACAAGGGACGGACAGGTGTGTGGAGATAGGCATGAGGTGCGCAAAGCATGCGCTCTGAGCATGGTGATACAAGCATTGGAGTTCGAGCCTATAGGACCTCAAAATCAATGGGTAGATGTGGTGTTCCTTACAGTGGTTACAAAAGTTGATTTTCTAGATATGTATCACTAATACTACTACAAATATGCCTTTGATGAGGTGCTTTTATGCAGAATGAGTTGATGGGACAGAGAAACACTCAGAGGGCACCCTGAGTCAAAGCACAAAGTAATACCCCCTGCAGCCAGAGAGTGTCAATGGGGTTCAACTAATATGTGCAGATATGCACATTTTGATGGTGGAATAGCAGCACTAATACAACGGTCCAGGAATGAGAGTCCAGCATCTATAAGCAGCTGTGGTGAAAGAAGAACAGTGCTTCTGTGTGCTTCATGGAGGAATCTCCTGCAATTATACCACCATGTGAATCCTCTGAGGAGGAAGAGGAAGAGGTGGATGGGCAAGGTATTGATGATGGTGAGCCTGCCATTGCATTATATGCCTTCAAGGGCATGGGCTCAGATGAATTGAGTGTGCAGAAGGGTAAGTGACTCTGGATCATTGAGAAAGAGGGCAAAGAGTGGTGGAAGTGCAGAAAAGAATCATTTGACAGTAAGCAACTGCCTGCCTTGATGAGTTGACAATGATGATAGTCTTGATGGGGTGAGGACTGCTGACAGGAGTGATGGTCAAATGTTTGTTGCCTAATGTCATTGGCACATTGGTGTGGTGAGTTCTGGCTGGTAGCAATGGCTTTTGACAATAGTGACTGTTAATTGAAAAAAAGAAATGAAGTCATTAGTGACAGTATCAGACTGTTATTAATATGACTTACCTGCATCTGGTCCAGAGTCTGTCAATGAGTTGATAAATGAGAGCCAACCATACAATGTTGGCATTGAGGAGAGAATCTAAGGGAAGTCCAAGGCAGATTCAGACTGTTGCTAAGATGGAATCTGCTGTCAATGTGGTCAAGGATGATAAGGTCTGTTGAAAGAAGTTAAAAGTCTAAAGGAAGACAAAGTTCAACCTTTGTTTGGTCTTGCATTGTCTTTCCATAATAGGAAACAACTTGCAATTTGAATCAAAGTCTAACACATAACAGCAAATTCTACAAGAACTATTAACTAAGTAGAGTCTGAGAGTGACAAGCAAAGAACTGAAAGTTGCCAGCATTTGCAACCAAGTCTTGAATCTTTTAAGGCCTGGCCATTCTACTACTTATATACATGAGTGAGCAAAGGGAAAGCTCTGGTGCAGCAGTAGAGCCAGGGAGGTATGTGGGAATAGTGAGATTATTGGAATATCCAAATTTGGTAATTTTTCCGGTGGTAGTGCTATTCTTGGCAGCCTGAGAAAAATATTTTCAGTAGCATCAAGATCACAAGAGAGATCCCGATCTTCAGAACCAGTGAGGCATTGGATAATTCTATTGAGAAACCCCCCATGGGAAACAAACCCTTACAAACCCCACCCCCAAAATAGACCTTATCCAGAAACCTTCATCAACCAATAATAGCCTTTGTAGGCTCCAGTGCCAAACAGGCAATTTTCTTTCACCTTCAAGTCGTCGAATTCATTGAACTGACTGGCACGTCCTGTCTGCCATTCATCTGGCAATCAATCTAAAAACCACCATTACTTGTGCTATAAGGTATCAATAAAGGCCACTGGTAAAGTAAGTAACTGCAAAGTTTGCACCATCACTGAATCCAGTCACATGTTGCTTGTGTGTGTCCTGCCTGACAACAAAGGCTGCATTTGTGTGTGGACCTCTGACTCATGAGAGGTTGACAAGAATGCAGGGTTTGAGTTGGGAGCTGTTGGCTGAGTGCTGGGACAGCAGGTGTCATTGGAGCCAAGGTCCTCAAAAGTCCTCCTCCCCAAGATCTGCCCTCAATAGTAAAAGAATTAATACAAGTTTGCGCGGGTCTGGAACAAACAGACACTCTCAGTCGTGCGCGCGAAGGCAAACGTCTTTGTATTCACCTGGAACAAACAGACACTCTGCTCGAAATAAGTAAAGGTAAACAAATGGAAATTGTAAAGTATCTCACCTCAGTTGTGCGTGCGAAGGCAAACGTCTGAGGTGGCAGTCTGAGTCCATAGCTAATTAAATAGACTAAATGATCTTGTGCGAACAAATAAGTATCTGAGACTTGAAACAAAGGATATAGGGCGCTGGCCCATGAGATCAATAGATTCTGTAAGTACAATAGAAAAGTAAATAGCAAGAGCGGACAATAGAAACATACGAGTTTGCCGAAACATAATGAACAAAACAAATGACATGCCTCGACTGTGAGTGCGCGCTTGCTATTCCAACAAATAGCACCTGTGATCTGTGCTGTGTGAGGTTGTCCTTTCTGTCGAATGTTACAAGAACATCCGCTTCTAGCATGGCCCTTATTCATTTTCCTTCTCACCCTCGCTTTCTACCTATACCCGGAGGACTACATGTGCATACACATGCAACACCTATTCTGGTTGACCGTACTCTCTCCTTACCTATACTGGTTGTACTTCCTCTGATCATCCCTTTTACTTATTTGTACTATATTTGCTCACCAGATCCCCGGTTCACTTCCCCTATGCCCTCCTGTTCTACCGGTACCATCCTTATTATATCCAGAGCCCTATACCTTACTATCGGTCCATGACGTTGTCACCCCTTTGCCCTTACCACATCCCTGGTCAGTGACTCAGCCCCTGTCATCCTTACCATAGTCTCAGTCCATGACTCGGTCTCCCCTCTACCCTTACCTTACCACCGGTATCTGACTCAGTTCTCTTTCTGCCTGCCTTTCTCTGTACTACCACTTACAGCCTGGTCTGTGCTCAGTCCCCTTACATATATAAACCCTCTGTAGTACAGCTGTATTCCTTAACTTGAATCTACTTGGTTCTACATGGTTACTTAGTCCATAACCTCTTAAAGCTTATACTTGTGATCTTCAACTTAGCTCTGACCTTTGGTCATAGCATCTTTAGATCTCCAGAAGCCTTCGTCGTCACCCCTGATGACTTTGGCTATAGCTCTCGACAGCTGCAAGACAGCACCTGTTTGCTAGCTCCTCGACCCGCTCAATCCAAGCAGTTGGACTGAGGCTCATGACCAGTACCTGAACTCCAGGCCTCACGAGATTATCCAAGTAAGAAAGCGCCTAGTATCTAGCCGCTAACATCAAATACTTGGTGTGTCAAAGATCTGTCTGCTCGATTGCTCCTCAGCCCTTGCCCGCCTGGTGTGTTGGTGTGAACAAGACAATGAATTTACCAAGAAAAACATGTACTGCAATTCACTGAGCTCCTCCTGAAATTATTAGAGTATGCAGAGAGTGGAGGTGGTTGACAATAGGACTCAAAGTCAGAAGTACTAGAGCTCATTTAAGAAAACAAGCTGGAGTCTAGCAGTGCTCCCAGTAGTAAGTGAGGTTATGGAAATTCAGAACTCTGAACAGACGAACAAATGCTTAGCCAAAAATATTATATTGTGAAAATTCATGAACACAGGTACCAGAGTAGTAGACTTTTGAATCAAACTTGATTTCAATTTCCTTTGTTTGCAGCTAGGACACACCAGCCAGTAGACTATGAGTCTTCAACCACTATCTACAATGTGAGCCACTCCTGGTGTCATGCATGGTATATGATCCATACCATGACAGATATACAGATAAGGAGTGATAAGGAGTGATAAGGAAGGTCTTAGGCACCATACTGTTTCCTATCACCAAGTTACTCTACCCTTTTTCCTTTATTTTCTAGCCAGTTTCTTTTTCTTCATTCCTGACCCCTATTTTTCCTATATCTTATTTTCTTCTATAAGATTCTGTTTCTTTATGTTTATTTTGTTTTATTTGGCCATCATGTTTTCTCAGAAGCCACCAGGAATATTTGTAAGCCTGTCATGTGACTGAGAAATACCTTGGTTTGTAAGAATTCAACTTGACTCATCATGTTTTGTCATGATTGGTCATGCTTTGTAAGACTTACAGTTGTATTTATAATCCACTTACTAACAAGGATGACTCAACACACCTATGGACCTGGTTTGTAAGCACAATCTTACCAATCCATGTGATGACTCATTCCATCTTTTATTCATGCTTTGTAAAATTACACTTATTTAGTATTTACTTTGTAATCAAGCTGACTCAACACATCTTAAGGTTTGGTTTGTAAGCACATTCTTACCAATCCCTGTGATAGATCATGCTTAGTAATATGGCCTCCCAAAAGGTATAAAAGGAGCTCATTTACACCCTTGAATAAAAGCTTCCCACCTCCAGTCTTCTCTCAAGTGTGAGATAAAGTAAGATTTAAGTGCAGGCCAATCAGGAGCCTTGAAGTAAGATTAAGACATACAGTCTCAGGTTATATACTACCTTACAGGGGTTGACTAAATAACACAGTACAGCTTTCTAGCTAAAGTTTAAACACTACTGGCCTCTCTCTTGTAAAGGAAGGGAGACACAAATTCACGTTCAGCACTACCTCTCTCTTTTTCAGGAAGGGAGACACAATCCAGCAACACTCAGTCAGGTACACTCAGTACAGAAGCACTCCAGAAACCAAGTAGGGATAATCTAACCAAGGAACAAGAAGAGGACATTTTTAAATAAACCCTCCCAAGAACTCACACGTTATCTACCACGAAGTAGAAAAGTCGTAGACCGTGTACTTAAGGA
>Ga0310811_10006047_pt1 | contig 15427 bp, 12 predicted proteins | sample YCmetagenome_FD_207642 | JGI IMG/M metagenome (GOLD analysis project Ga0310811, IMG submission 207642) | Soil microbial communities from experimental microcosm in Duke University, North Carolina, United States - YC | ecosystem: Engineered > Artificial ecosystem > Soil microcosm > Unclassified ...
CAAGGGGGAAAGTTTCTTCTTCAACGAAGTGCAGCGCATCCGCAATACCCTCGAAAAGATCAGGGGCAGCAAGAAATGGCTGGTGTTGATAGACGAACTGTTCAAGGGAACGAATGTTCAGGACGCGATGAAGTGTTCGCTCGCCGTTATCAAAGGTCTGATCCGGATCAGGCGGTCGTTGTTCGTCCTGAGTACGCATCTTTATGAGATCGGGGATGAACTGAAACAGTATCCGAATATTCTGTTCAATTATTTCGAGACATCGGTTAAGAATGACCAGCTGGAGTTCAGCTATCAGCTGAAGGAGGGGATCAGTAATGACCGGATCGGGTATCTCATTTTGAAGAGGGAGAAGGTGGTGGAGATGTTGGAGGGACTTTGATAGGTATGGTTCACGCCGACGGCCACGGTTCACGTGGTTGATGCTGATGAAATGGTTGACGCTGATGAAATGGTTGACGCCGATGAATTGGTTCACGCTGGTGCCGAGGGATTGGCGGGCGGCGTGGAACGGTGCTCGTGGAACTACGCATGGATTTTTCAAAACTGCATCTATTTAAATTCTAGCTTCACCGACCAAACCTTAGGGATATGTTGGTGAAAACATTTGGAAGTGCGGTGTATGGAGTGGAGGCGATCACCATCACCGTCGAAGTCAACGTTACGGAGGGCCTCCATACGTTTGTGGTCGGTCTGGCCGACAGCGCTGTCAAAGAGAGCATTCAGCGTATCGAAAGCGCCATTAAGAGCAATGGCTATTACATGCCCCGTACAAAACTGATCGTGAATCTCGCGCCGGCGGGTATCCGAAAATCTGGCGCCGCTTTCGACCTGCCGATCGCGGTCGGCGTGCTTGCGGCAAGCGAACAGATACCGAACCCGGACATCCTCAGAGACTATGTGATCATGGGCGAGTTGGGTCTGGACGGCAATATCCACTCCATCAAGGGGGCACTGCCCATCGCCATTCAGGCGCGGAAAGAACAGTTCAGGGGACTCATCGTGCCACAGGCCAACGCGACGGAAGCGGCGACGGTCAATCAGCTGCAGGTATTTGGTTTCAGCCATCTGAAAGAGGTCATCGCCTTTCTCCAGGATACCAGCCAGACACAGCCCGTCGTCGTCAATACCAGGAGTGTATTCAACTCCGCTCAGCCCCTGACGGACGTCGATTTCAACGAAGTCAAAGGACAAGAAAGTATTAAAAGGGCACTGGAGATTGCGGCGGCTGGAGGACACAACGCCATACTGGTCGGGCCGCCCGGAGCGGGTAAGACCATGCTCGCCAAACGTCTTCCGACGATCCTCCCTCCACTAAGCCTCCAGGAAGCGCTGGAGACGACAAAGATCCACAGCGTGGCGGGCAGGCTGGGCGGCAACACGACACTGATCTCGCAGCGACCTTTTCGAAGTCCGCACCACACCATCTCCGGCAACGCCCTGGTCGGAGGAGGCAGCATTCCGCAGCCAGGAGAAATTTCACTTGCCCACAATGGCGTTCTGTTCCTCGACGAACTGCCGGAATTTACAAGGAGCACGCTGGAAGTGATGCGGCAGCCTATGGAAGACCGGCGCGTAACGATCAGCCGGGCAAGGATGACGGTGGAGTTTCCTTCCTCTTTTATCCTGCTGGCATCCATGAACCCCTGCCCCTGCGGCTATTATAACCACCCGGACAGGGAATGCACCTGTCCGCCGGGTGCGGTATCGAAATATCTGAACAAGATCTCCGGTCCTCTGCTGGACCGCATCGACCTGCACGTGGAAGTGGTGCCGGTGCCATATGACCAGCTGGGGCAGCAGCGACGCGGCGAAAGCTCTCTGCAGATACGGCAAAGGGTAATGGCTGCACGGGAGATTCAACGGATGAGATATGAAAGATCGCGTAATGGCACCCGCAAGGTCGCAGGCATCTACTGCAACGCGCAGATCGGTAGCCGGCTGGTGAATAGTTGCTGTCGTATCGATCCGGCCGGTGAGCGACTGTTGTATGACGCCATGCGGAAACTGAAGCTCTCGGCCCGCGCGCACGACCATATCCTCAAGATCAGCCGGACGATCGCGGACCTGGCGGCCTGCGAGAATATCACCAATGATCATCTGTCGGAGGCTATAAATTTCAGGAGTCTCGACAGGGAGGGGTGGGCGGGGTGAAACCCTCCGGCCCGGAGCGTAGGTGCTGCGATGTGGTTTTAGAAGCAGGCTCAAATATCCTTTGCGAGGGGAAAATCGATGGGAATCTTTGTCAAACGGAAGATGTAGTTGGTAAAACTCATCACGTTGATAAGAACGAACAGGTCCATCAGCGCCGCTTCCTTATAACCCAGCCCATAAAATTCCTGGATCAGCGCGTCGCCGACCTCTCCCTTATTGTCGATAGCCGAACGCACAATGCCATAGATGACCTGCCACTTTTTGTCGGGGTAGGTGCCGGCGCGGATGGCCAACGTATCTTCCTCCTTCCATCCGGCCTTGATGGCGGACTGGGTGTGCGAGGCGAGACAGTATTCGCAGCCGTTGATCTGCGAAACGATCAGATAGATCGCTTCCCGCTCGCGCGCGTGAAACGTATTCTTTGCCTGCGCGCGGACATACTGGGTGTAAGAGCTGAGCGCGTTGCCGGAATACCCAATGGTTGCATAGAGGTTGGGCATCACTCCAATCGACTGTTTGAACTGATCGAAGACGGTTTTCGTCTCATCGGATACCTGATCATAGGCCGGTACTACAAAAGATGACATATGGGAAAGTTTAAAATTTAGGTTTGGGTGATGCGAGGTGGTGATTTGGTTACCAGTCGTTCTTCAGAGAAAGATTGGTTCTCTCGGGCGACTTCGCCTCCACTTCTTTCCAGTTGGGGTTGTACCAGACAAAGAAGTTCAGCCAGATCGTCCTCGACAAGCGCATCAGCAGCGGCTGCATCAGGACCAACAGCACTCCATTGATACCCATCCACCAGAATATTCGGTTGTCGTGCAGCGACATTCCAATCAATACTTTCCATGCGACAAAAGTGGCGACGCAGAGCGCGACCGAAAGAGCATAACTGACAAAACCGGTCCCGTAGAAAAAACCAACTTCGATCTCGAACTGCTGTCCGCAGACGGGACAGTTGTCGTGCATTTCCATGAAATGCTTTAGCCGGTAAGGATTGTTGTATTTATACAGATTACCCCTGCGGCAGCGGGAACATTTATTGCGCAATATGCTTCCGATCAAGCTGGGCTTATGGTCGTGGTCAACTTTTGCAGCACACATATAAAAGATTTTCTACAAAGTTATAAAGCCGGCCCGGCACGCTATTGTGCTTTTAATGACTTAAATGGTACTTTTCGTAGTTTCCCCGCGCGGGGGAAGCTCATTTTTTCCGGTTCTTTTTTCTGGAGTTGCCGGCCGATGAACCGTCGTTCTTCCCGGTGGTGCCCGCTCCGCGTGCGGGGGATGTTCCCGGGGTGCCAGTCCCGCGTGCAGGGGGTGTTCCCTTGGTGCTGCCGGAGCCTGCGCCCCGTGCCGGGGGGGCTCCTGCCGCCTTGAGCCGCCCGGTCGCCGGGGCGCCCTTTGTCGTAACTGCGCCCCCGGGTACGACGCCGGCCACCGCCACCTTGCCGCCACGGCTGATCTCCCAGCGGGCCAGCCATCGCGAAAGCCGCAGCAACAGTTCGTTATTAGCCAAATAAAAGACAAGGAGCGGCATGATCTTGAAAAGCGCGCGCTTAGTGGTCTCTGTCAGATTGAACAACGGAAAAACAAAGCCCAGAAGGCCCAGTGCAAGATAGGTGAGCAGTATCGCGTACAGCCAGAACCGCGCTTCCCGGCTGAAACGACGGACAAAGACCAGGTCAGCGACAAAAAGGGCGCAGGTAATATAGAAGAGATACCCCCACAGGTGAATAGCGAAAGTACCGAGCAGCAGCTGCCGAATGATATCACCGTATCGCTGCAGCAGCGGGTGCCAGTCACTCAGGTGATTGTTGACCAGTCCGCCGACGTCGTAGTGTACCGGCAGGTAGTGACCGACATACAGCGGCACCGTCAGATAGTAACCCACCAGCGATGGAAGCAAAAAGAAAAAGCCGGTCAGCGCCATCTTTTTCAGGACGCTTCCGGAAACCCTTAGTCTATTATCCCCCGAAGCCTTCGCTCTGTCTCCTGCCGCCCCTCTCCACTGTGCCCAAAAGATCACAGGAAGAAAAAGTACTACCAGGATCAGGGTTTCTGAACGGATATAGGTTGCGATACCCAGCAGCAGACCCGCGAAGGAGATCATTGCCGGTGAACCGGGGTAGCGGAGAGATGAATTGTTGGAGCCAGGGGTGGCAACGGACGCGTGGGGCGGTGAACCGGTTCCGCCGGCGCTCAGGCCCATCCATAGAAAATACAGACCGAGACAAAAGAAGACCATATTGCTATAGTCGTACAGGATCATAAACGTATACGCATAGATCTCGGGCGTCATCATGAATAGCAACAGCAGCAGGCCCGCCAGCACGGGATGCAGCCTCTCGCGCAGGAAATGGTATAAAAAGACGGTAAATGAAATAAAGATGACGCTCAGCCAGACCTGGCCGAAGGGAAAGCCGGCCAGTTTGTAGATGACCTGAAGGCTGACGAGGAAGGGAGATTTGAACTGATTGTTCGTCGACGAGAGGTCGAGGCCAAAGAACGAATTGATCATCGACTGTTCGCGGACGGTATATTCGGCGATCGTTTCAGGGCCGGACAGGGCGTCGCGCGACGTGGGGGGCAGATAGTAACAGCGCCAGACGCTGACAAAGATCAGGAACCCGATGATAAGCCAATAGGGTATCTCGTAGGGCCGGACCCGGAACCGAACCGGGCCGAAGGGCCGTGTAAACACGGAAATGCCCGATTCGCGCATCCGCAAAAAAGAAGGAATATTCAGCAACAGCGTCACCAGCACCATGGCGCCGAATACCGTCGGCCCGGTGATCACGATGTATAGCAGCTGCAGCAGAAACGGCACGAACGAAGCCACGGCGACGCCCAGCAGCAACGCCAGCGTAACCATATAGGCAGGTTTCAGCCGGATCCTGAAAAGCGTAAGTATCCCAAACCCCGAAAGCCAATAACAGACCAATAAGAACAGATAGATGAGTATTGGCATGACTTACAGTATTGGTGGGTATTTTTTAAAGCCGTCCAGGATCCGCTGCAACTGCTGCGGCGACTTGATCTCGTCGAGAGTGACGCCCTTGTTCTTCGTTATCCGGACGATAAAATTCGCCTTTTTCACGTCGGGAGAATTTGTCCAGACCCCCTGCAGGCCGGTGTAGTAATAGAACACGGCCGGCTCAGGAGCCCGGATATTGCCGTAGATCTTCAGCGAGTCCCTGTAGTAGCTGTTCGGTTCGAACAGGATAACGGCGTGGGGCATATTTTTCTTTTCGACTACCTCCTTCACCCGCATGGAGATCGTATAGACGATGCCATACCTCGTTTTTTTTATCGCCACCTCATCCCCCGGGTCGTCTTTCTCTTTCAGAAAATCGAACCAGTACTGGCTGGGTTTGGCATTGAACCATTCCCGGTAATACCCGACGTTGAGGACGATCAGGACCAGGCCGGAGGAGATCAGCGTCAGTATAAAAACTTTCATAGTTATCCCTTTTTTAATACGGAGACGGCATGGTCCACCGCGCGGGCCGTCATCGCCATATAGGTCAGTGAAGGATTTTGAGTCGACGTAGAGGTCATGCAGGCCCCGTCGGTGACGTATACGTTGTCGCAGCCGTGCAGCTGGTGCCACAGGTTCAACAGGGAGGTCCGGGGATCCCTGCCCATGCGGACACCGCCCATCTCGTGGATATCCAGGCCCGGCGCCTGCCCCGAATCGCCGGTCTTTATATTGGTGAAACCGGCGGCCGCATACATTTCGGTCATCTGCGCGAAGAAGTCCTTCAACATCTTCTCGTCGTTTGCGTCGTAGGCGATATCGATCTTTAGCTGCGGAATGCCCCACTGGTCCTTCAGGTTCCCGTCGAGGCTCACCTGATTGGTCTCTTTGGGAATGGTCTCGCCCATCATATGCGAGCCTACGCGCCAGGGGCCGGGCTCAGCCAGCGCGAGGCCCCGCTTTAGATCGGCGCCGAATCCATGAGCCGGATCCTTAGTGCCGCGGAAGGCGGAAAAGCCTGCGGCGTAGCCCCTGAGAAAATCGGCGTCCCTGTCCTGGCGGACGACGTTCCTAAATCGGGGGATATACGCCCCGGTCGGGCGACGGCCATCCGTCGTGCTCTCCCTGAATCCGTCGTATTCGGCGGAGATATGTCCCCGATAGTTGTGAAAGGCGACGTATTTCCCGAGCAGCCCGTTGTCGTTGCCAAGGCCGTGCGGGAAGCGGGACGAGCGGGAGTTGAGCAAAATAAGATTGGTATTCAGCGCGCCGGCGTTTACGAAGATGACCGGAGCGAAATATTCGAACACTTCCTTCGTATTGGCATCGATCACCCGGACGCCGGAAGCCTTACCTTTTTTCTCATCATAAAGGATCGACTCGACGATGGAAAAAGGGCGCAGGGTCATATTGCCTGTGCGTTCGGCCCAGGGGATGGTGGTGGAATTGGAATTGTAGTAGCCCCCGAACGGACAGCCGCGCTGGCACAGTGTCCTTTTTTGACACTGCCCCCTGCCCTGCTGCAGGTGCAATGCCGTAGGTTCCGTCAGGTGGGCGCATCGGCCATAGATAACGTGACGATCCTTATATTTCTTAGCGACGGTGTCTTTGAAATAGTTCTCTACGCAGGTGAGGTCGAGTGCGGGCAGAAATTCGCCGTCAGGAAGATTGGGAAGCCCGTCCTTATTGCCGGAGACGCCCACGAACTTTTCGACATAGCTGTACCAGGGCGCCAGGTCCTTATATCTGATGGGCCAGTCGACGGCAAAGCCGTCCCTCGCCGGACCCTCAAAATCAAAGTCGCTCCAGCGCTGGGTCTGACGGGCCCACATGATCGATTTGCCGCCCACCTGATAGCCCCGGATCCAGTCGAAGGGCTTTTCCTGGACGTAAGGGTGTTCCGTGTCTTTGACAAAGAAATGCATGGCGTCTTCCCGGTAGGCATAGCAGCGGCTGACGACAGGATTGGCCTGGCGGACGGCATAGGGCACTTCGCCGCGGTGCTCAAATTCCCAGGGCATCATATTGGTGGTGGGGTAGTCCTTCATGTGGCGGACGTCCCGTCCCCTTTCGAGTACGAGGGTTTTGAAGCCCTTCTCTGTAAATTCTTTGGCAGCCCAGCCCCCGCTCATTCCTGAGCCGATGACAATGGCGTCAAACCGTTGGTTCCTGATTGGATCTCCCATGTCGATAATAGCCGTTTGAATGTTTAAGCCGCAGCAGGCTGTCCCCTGACCGGTACACAGCCATGAAAACGACCGGGGACCAGTTCATAGACCCGGACCCTTGTAAGATAGAATTGTGAAGAGGTGTAGGCCTGGATGGTCAGCTTTTTTACCGTGGAATAAAAGTAGACGGCCTCCGGTGAACTGGTTGTGCCGCCTTCGAAGGCCGTCAGCAGCGCGGCCCGTTGAGCGGCGGATGCGTCGGCAAACCCGTTGCCTGAAGAAGACTTCGACGCCGCTTCGAAGGCGGTCAGTCCCTTCATGAACTTCTCCTGGTCTGCTGCTGACGAGCAGCCGTCGAGCATCTTCAGTACAAATAAATGGGCGGATATTTCGCGGGCACCGGGGGTGTCATCCGATGGGATCAGGGTAGCCGTCAGCTCTTCCAGCAGCTGTACCTGGCCGGTATCGACTGTCATGTTCCCGAGAGAGACAGACGGTCTGGCGCCGTGGTGCAAACAGGAAGGCAGTAATGCTGCGCCTGCCGATAAGATCGCTAGTCGCCGGATAGCGACCCTTCTGTTAATGGTCATCCGGATAGTGTTGTCGTTCGGCTACAATTTAAGCAATTTTTTTAACTGAGGCCGGAGAGGGGGAAGAAGACTGGTCAATGATGGTGCCGTCCATGGGGATCGGCTTGTCCTTATTAAAGAGGGAAGTGAGCATGAGGAAGCCTGTCTCGATCATGATCCGGATGTCCAGCATAAGGCTGACATTCCTTACATAGTAGGCGTCCCACTGGTAGCGGCGGAAGATGCTTGCAAACGTGGTTGCGGGACCGCGGCAGCCGCGGACCTGAGACATACCGGTGATGCCAGGCCGAACGAGATTGCGGAACCTGTAGTTGGTGACGACCTCGGAAAAGTCGCGGGAGTCCTTGAGCATATGGGGGCGGGGGCCGACAATGCTCATATGTCCGAGCAGTACGTTGACAAACTGGGGGAGCTCGTCGATCCCTGTATTGCGGAGAAACTGTCCGACGCGCGTCACGCGGGGATCGTTCCGGACCGCCTGGCGGGTATCGGCGGTGTCATTGACGTACATGGTCCTGAACTTATAGCACCAGAATGTCCGGCCGAGGAAGCCAACCCTTTTTTGTCTGAAGAAGATGGGGCCCTTCGAGTCCAGCCTGATAAGGACCAATATGACGGGAAACAGCCAGGGAAATATCAGCAGAATGACCAGTGAGGCCGTGAAGATGTCGAAAACCCTTTTGAGGACGAGGTAACCTTTGCGCCCTTCCAGGTACTGACGAATCGTATGCGCCTTCTCATCTTCCCATTTGTGCTGGTGATAAATAGTTGTTTCGAGGCTTGTCGTCTTGCGCATACTGATAGGATGATTAAATTTCTTCCGGCCGTGCGATAACGAATAAATAAGAGTTCTAGTCTATTCGTAAGCACGAAGCCTTAAAAAACTTGCAAAAAAAGCGATTTATCTGCAAATACTCCATACCACTAAGTGGTAATTTTTGCAAGTTCATATCGGGAGTTTAGGACAGGATTGCTATCACGATCGTTGCACAGCCAGGTAACAAAATTTTTCATAAATTGTTTTAAACCAAATTATTAACTGCTCGTTAACGTTTTAAAAGGGGGTGCTCGCGCCGTGAACCGGGGGTGGAAGGGCCCGAATTCCGGAGGTGGTTTCGTGAACCGTTGGGGTCCGGCGACCAGGTGGGTGTTTGTGCACTGGCGGGCTCCTGAACGTCGGGACCGTGAACCGGCGGGTGTCTGCGACGAGGAAGCGGTACCGCGACCAGGCGGGAGTCCAGCGACCGGCGGGAGTTTAGGAATGGCCGGGGCATTATAGTCCGCCAATCCGCTGGGAGTATTGGAGCCCGGTGAGGTTATCAATAGTCCAGCAACCGGGTGGGTTATGAGAAAAGAAATTTAGCCACCTGGCAAAATAATGCAATGTTAAAAACCGGTCGGGTGAAAGTCCGGCCATTATGCGTGTCCATTTTTAATTACCTTTGTAAATCAATAAGCTAAACCTAATCAATGGAAGAAAGGAAGAAACCTGCTTACGATTTCTGCCTCTTAATTCCTTATTATAATAACCTCCCTGGTCTGATCAGCTCGCTAAAGAGCATCGTTTACGACTCATTGGCATATGCCTTGCTAATAGTAGATGATGGAAGCAAGCAACCACTACTGAAAGAAGATATCCTTCCTTATCTACCTCAGCCTTTATCCCTAACAATTCTGCGGCTTGGAGAAAACCAGGGAATCACCGGTGCCCTCAACACGGGACTCAGGTGGGTCGAAGAAAAGCAGTGCTGCCGATATATAGCCCGGCTGGACTGTGGGGATCTTTGTGCGCCCGAGCGGTTCGTGCGGCAGGTGCAATACCTTGACACACACCCGAAAGTCGCGCTGCTTGGCAGCTGGTGTGTCTTTAAGAATTTCCGGACGGGCGAGTCCTACCGGTACATAACCCCTACCGAATACAGTGACATCCTGAAAGAGATGCATTTCAGAAATGTCTTTATCCATCCCACTGTGATGTGGCGTGCGGATATTACACGGGAAGTAGGGGTTTACCCTGAAGACTTCCCTCATGCGGAGGACTATGGTTATTTTTATGAAATAATTTCAAGAGCCGAAGCCACGGTTTTGCCCGCAGAGCTTGTCATATGTGAGATCAACCCGCAGGGAATATCCCTGCATTACCGTAAAGAGCAGCTCAGAAGCCGTATCAGGGTGATCCGGCGGTATGGAAAAAACAGGCTACTTCGTCTTATCGGGGTATTAAAACTTAAGATTTTACTTGTTATTCCATATAAAATGATACTCGAAACAAAAAAGCTGGCATACGGAATTAAACGTAATAACGTTAGATAGGTCAGATTGCTCTGAAATAACATAAAATAAATACGAACGAACGCTTGCCGTAGGAAATCAATGTAAGGGAATCGTATTTACTGCCACCTTATCAGAAAAACCGATGAAAATAGTACATGTTGTCGAACCTTTTGCCTCTGGAATTGCCACGTTCGTAAGATCGTTGGTGGAGAATCTACAGGACGATCTGCATATTATCGTACACGGCGAGCGGGAGCACCTCATCACTTCAGCAGAGGTCAAACAGCGTTTTCCCAAGGGGAACGTCCGTTTTATACGTTGGAAATCAGCACAAAGGGAGATTAGTTTCCGAAAAGACACTGCTGCCTTCATGGAATTATATACCATTCTCAAGAGGCTGAAGAGACAGGTGCATATCGACGCGGTACACCTGCATTCTTCCAAAAGCGGATTTCTTGGGAGAGTAGCCTGCCGTATGGCGGGTATAGAGACGGTTATCTACACGCCCAACGGCGCTCCGTTCTTTGTCGGGAACAATTCGTTCAGCAATTTTCTTTACAAACAACTGGAAAGGCTCGGCTCTATATTCGGCGGCAGGGTGGTTTGTTGCAGCCCCTCGGAATTGAAAGCGTATAATGCCATAGGAATTAAAGCTCTAAATATTAACAATGGCGTTGATATAGAGGAACGCCTACTCGGTCCTCTCCCCCGTCTGAGCAACACTGCCGAAGACAGGAAGTCCAGTCTCCCCGAACTGAAACCCGGTAAATTTCGCATCGTCACCAGTGGCCGTATAGAAGAGCAGAAGAATCCCACCCTCTTCAATGCGATCGCAAAATACTTCGAGGAATTTCACGAATTCGAATTTCTCTGGATCGGAGAAGGCGCAGACAGAGACCTGCTGACATCCAAAAACATTGTCATTACTGGTTGGTTATCAACCGAAGATACCAAGTCTTTGATCGCCGCTTCCCAGGTCTATCTTTCCACTTCGAACTTCGAAGGACTGCCGTTTGCGGTACTCGAGGCCCTGGCCCTTAAGAAGCCGGTGCTCCTGACGGACTGCGTCGGCAACCGCGACATCGTCAATAAAAGGCTCAATGGAGACCTATTTACTGCTGAAGACGAGGCGATTATAAAGATCCTCCAGTACCATAACAACAGGGATATGCTGCATATCATGGGGGAATACTCCCAGCAGCACTGCGAACAGGAATTTGATGTCCAGTCGACATTTACCTCCTACAGAAGCCTATATAAAAGTTAATGATCCGTTACGGAAACCATTTTATTTGAGGTCGGTGACCGTTTGATCTGGAAAACCCAATAAATTTACCGGAAATGTATTCTGTGATCGAAAACAACGAAGACAAGGAAATAGAATTGAACGCCATCCACGATAGCCTTGACAGGATCAGGGCCTACATGGAAAAGGAAATTGCGTTCAAACAGGGTCTTATCGAAAGACAGGAAATACAAATACACCAGCTCGGGGCTCGTGTAGATGAAAAAGAAATGGTCATCCAACGCCTCGAAGGCCAGTTGATGGAATGCCGGCAGACCAATGAAGGCACGAGACAACTGATCAACAAACTGCTCAGCGATATCAGCAACTATCAGAAAGACCTCGAATGGTATAAGAGAACGTACGAAAAAAGAAGTTTCCCCGGTATATTAAAAGAAAAACTCTTCAGAGGGAAAAGATCACATTAATTTCCTAATTCCATATCTATTAACAGCAATTCCAGATAACGGCACAAAAACTGCTATGTTATACCGAAGACCTCACTATCGGATCGGAAGAGTTGTTGGCCACCGTACATAACTGGCCGGAGTATGACGAGCTCACCGACAAAATTGTCGACCTGATGCGCCCGTTCACCAGCTACCTGAACGGAAAATCCATTTTAGAAATTTCGGCCGGCTACGGTACGATGACCCGGTTTTTCGGAGAAAGCGGAACGAGCGTTTCGGCTCTGGAAGGTCAATCGGAAAAAGCTGAATTCGCGGCTGCCAGGTGCAGGGACCTTGCAACGGTGACCGTCACCTGCTCGTCTTTCGAAAAATACGAAACAGATGCCCGCTTCGATATTATTACATTTATTGCCGGTCCCGGGCACATCAACCCTTTTGAAGATTCGGGCCGCATCAATTTCCCTCTGTTGAAAAAGGCGGTCGACCTGTTGAATGATAACGGCATCCTGATCCTGACAGTACCAAACACATTTGCCAAAGGCATCCCCGAAAATGCAATAAGTCCTGCAATTGACAAGCGGAACGTTGCAGATGTCCTTAAGAGAGCGGGGCTGGAATACACTGAATTCTTCTATCCCTTTCCCGATTGTCAACTGCCCCAGATCATCCTGAAAGAGTCGGCTTTGATGCTCAAAGAATTCAACACATCCAATCTTCTTTTGCCCATCGCCAGCGGCAGCGACTCTTCCGGCATGTCGGTGTATCAGCTGATGCAGGAACCGATGACTCAGAGCGCAATAGGATCCTTGTCCAGCTCATTCCTGCTCATCGCGGGTAAAGAGGCCTTTTCGATAACAGCCAGCAACATTCTCGGCTTCTCGTATAGTTCCAAAAGAAGAAAAAGATTCTGCAAAGCGAATTACTTCATTCAGGGCTTTGACGACCGGCTCGTAGTGAGGCGGGAAAAGTTGTACCCGCAATCCTGGTGCTCCACAGACGGAGAGATCACGCAGGTCGTACAAGACGAAGCTCACCAGGAAGGCACGCTATATTTTATCAAACTGCTCGAAATTGTCGGCAACAAGGGCTGGTCACTTGACGACGTCGTCAAGTGGGCATCCTCCTATTACCAGCTCCTGAAAAGGCTCTCATTTGAAAGAGACGGTCAGTTTCTATTACAGGGAAAATATGCAGACGCTGTTCCTTTCAACATGATAGAGAACAAAGAAGGTATAAGCCTGTTCGACCTTGAATGGAGGATCAATACCCTGCTGCCTCTGCACTATGTTTTTTTCCGGGGTCTTTTTCATTCGTTCGGAAGGATCGCCGCCTTCAATACTCCTGCGCCAGGTACCCCCGATCGCATACTAACGCTGATCAGCGGGATCGCGGAACGGTTCTTCGAGCAAAGCAGCAATATGATCCCGGATTTTCTCGAGAGAGAAAAAAGGTATTTCAGTTCCATCCTGCCCGGTGGAAATTATAGCCTGCAGGATTTTCCATTGAATTATTTGTAGCTCCCCGGCAAGTTTTCTCCCGCCCCATCTCGCTCAATTCCTTATTAAATAAGGGTTGTACCGGATTATCTATAGGTGGAATTGAAAAAATACCATTAATTTACCTACCAATGTTGTTGAATCCTTCGCCGGAAGGACAATTCAAGCTACCCGATTAACACTATAATCTATAAACCAACTTACTATGATATCTGGTCCATCCTCTGATGGAAATAAATCACTTACCAGGCAGGAAAATTTCAAAATATTACACCAGGACTTCTCTGGCAGCACAAAAAAACTTTGCCTGTTTGCTTCATTCAGTTTTACCGGTCAGGTTAACGATTATGTTTTTTATTACCTCGAACAAATACGGAAGGCGGGTTACGAAATATTCTTTATCTCTACCCGGTCGCTTACCGACGAATGCGTCGCCCAGTTAAGCAAATGCTGCCAGATGGTTATCGAGCGGCAAAATGAGGGTCTTGATTTCGCTTCCTGGCAAACTGCCCTGAAACTGATAGACTGGGGAAAGGACTGTGAGGCCATACTTTTGGCGAATGACAGCGTCTTCGGACCATTTCATTCGCTTTCCGCAATTATATCGTCGGTCGAGAAAAGGTTCGATGTTTGGGGAATGACCGATAGCTACGAGGTGGACTATCATATTCAAAGTTATTTTCTTCACTTCAATAAAAAAGTGATCTCAAGCGCCGTCTGGCAGGATTTCTGGCAGGCGATCGACAGCAAACTTGCAAAGACCGATATCATTAACGAATATGAGGTTGGTCTTTCAACCCGGCTGATAAAGGCCGGCTTCAAGGTCGGCGCTTACGCACCGATCGATCTGGTTTCACGAAGCGTCTCGGACCCATCGCGTTTTGTCAACTCCTCCATCGCCTACTGGCGCGAATTGATCGAGAAATTTCAGTTTCCCTTCCTGAAAAGAGAAATACTGATCAATCCGACCGTAAGCAAGGTCTACTGGCACCTCGGAAGGTATATCAGCCTCAATAGCTGGAGGAAAGTGATCCAGACGGAGACGACCTATCCGATCAGAATGATCGATAATTTTTTGGCTGACTATACCCGGCACTATTCGGTGGGTTCAAAAAGGGCTAAGGTTCAGAAAAAAAAGATCCTGTTCCTGGCCCACACGGCAGAAATCGGCGGCGCCCAAAAAGTATTGCTGAATTTTCAGCGGTGGCTTTCCCGCAACACCGACATTCCCTTTGAAACGATATTTTGCTATTACGCGGAACACGAATCGATGGCCGATGAATTCTCTGCGGTCGGTACTACCACCCGGTACTGGGCATTGAAAGAGCACGAAAAGATCGAACTCAAAGACCGCCTTGCCGAGGAGCAGATCGGACTGGTGTTCTCAAACACCTTCGTCAATGTGGAGGTGCAGAAATTCGTTTCCTTTTTAAAAGCGCCGCAGATCGTCTTTGGTCACGAATTGAAATATGTCCTTGACAGGTTTCCGGTCATAAAGGAGAACGAAGAATGGATCAGGCAAAACGTAAATCACTTTATCGCGTGCGCAGGGGTCGTAAAAAATACGATCATCGACTATTTTCAGGTCAATCCCGCAGACGTCAGCGTCATCAATGAATTTATAGAGGATATCGGTGAAAAGGTAAGCCAGAAAACCAATCCCAAAAAAGAACTCTCCAAATACGGCGTACCGGCCAATGCCTTTATCGTAGGCATGTCAGGCACTTTCGAATGGAGGAAGTCCGCGGATCTGATACCGGTGATCGCGAACACCCTGTGCAGCCAGCACCAGGATATCCACCTCGTCTGGGTTGGCGCGGACAAAAGCTCAGATCTCTATAAAAGCATTCAGATCGACCTCCAAAAGTCGGGGCTCGGAGAAAAGGTTCATTTCTTCGCCAAGCAAATGAATCCCTATCCGATATATTCAGCATTCGACGTATTTCTGATGCCTTCGCGGGAAGATCCTTTTCCACTCGTAAACCTCGAGGCCGGACTGCTGGGTAAGCCTGTTATCTGTTTTGAAGGCTCCGGGGGCTCACAGGAATACGTTGGGTTCGGGACCGGCAG
>Ga0310811_10006049_pt1 | contig 15425 bp, 11 predicted proteins | sample YCmetagenome_FD_207642 | JGI IMG/M metagenome (GOLD analysis project Ga0310811, IMG submission 207642) | Soil microbial communities from experimental microcosm in Duke University, North Carolina, United States - YC | ecosystem: Engineered > Artificial ecosystem > Soil microcosm > Unclassified ...
AAAAATCACCGTCACCGGAAAATAAAATGGACCTCGGAATCGCCTTTGCACTCGGCCTGCTCGGCAGCCTGCACTGCGCCGCCATGTGCGGGCCGCTGATGCTTGCGCTGCCGGTGGCGCCCGGCGGACCGGCGCGCTTCATCGCGGGGCGCATCATTTATCAACTGGGCCGCATCGCCACTTACTGCCTGCTCGGCAGCGTGGCCGGGCTGGCCGGCAAATACGTTTACCTGGCCGGATTCCAGCAGTGGCTGTCCATCGCGCTCGGCGTGGCGGTGCTGGGCGGATTTTTGGCATCCAAAAAAGTGGCACTCTCCGCACCGGCCGTGCGATTGGTGGCCAGGTTGAAACTGGCGATGTCCGCTCAATTGCAGCGGCGCAGTTTTCGTTCGCTGACGCTGCTGGGACTGTTGAACGGGCTGTTGCCTTGCGGACTGGTTTATGTGGCGCTGGCCGGAGCCGTGGCGCGCGGAAGCATCCTGTCCGGCGTCGGCTACATGGCAGCGTTCGGGTTGGGCACACTGCCGACGATGCTGGGCATCAGCCTTTCGGGAAAAATATTTCCACTTGCACTGCGCCTCAAATTGCGCAGCGCCATTCCGGTGGGCGTCTGCCTGCTGGCCGGGTTGCTGATCTTGCGCGGACTGGCGCTCGGCATTCCCTACGTCAGCCCGGATTTGGGCGCCGGCACGCCAGGCTGCTGCGCCCGTTGAACCCAATGTCGAACCGGGTTTATGTTCCAGATTTCATCTTTTTTCAATCCGGTAAATTTTGCCTGACGATGCCTGTCGAACCTCCCATCACGGCACGCGTTGGGCGGAGGTTGCCGCAATTCCGGCACCTGCAAGATTAGTCTGGCAATTGCCAAGCGAAGGGAAGCGTTTTTGAGTGAAATTCGCCATAAGAGAAGAGTGGAAAAATGTTATGAAAGCGCTTATTTCCATTTTGGCGGCCCAACCGTTCGTGCAAGGAATGACCTCCCGGCACATCGAATTGCTGGCGGAAAATTCCATGCGGGCGGAATTCAAGACCGGCGAACCCATTCTTATCGCAGGCGGCCCGGCAAACCGCTTTTACCTGATCTTAAAAGGCCGGGTGGAACTGGAATCGCCGGGGGCGAACTGCGAAGCCGTTCGCATTCAAACGCTGGGGGCGGGCGATGTGGTCGGCTGGTCATGGCTCTTCCCGCCTTATTACTGGCACTTCAACGCTTGGGCGCCCGTGCCGACGAGCGCCATTTTTTTATACGGCACGCGCCTCCGCGAGTTGTGCGATGAGAATCATGATTTTGGTTACGAATTGATGAAGCGGGTTTCGGAAATCGTCATCAAAAGATTGTATTCTGCGCGGCGCGAACTGGTGAACCTCCACAATAATCTACTTCCACCAGTTTGACCGGCCTAAGGGATTTCCCTAGTCCGGCTAATGGTTTTAAGCCTTCCAGCATCAGGGCGGCCCCCGATTGTTCGATTCGCCGGCTGCCCTTATTTTGTCCTTACCAAACCCAATTTGGGGTTGGGCAACGTGAAAGAGGCGATTATGACAAAGAATTTGATCGACGCGCTGGCTGGCTCAAAAATCTATCAGGATTACGAACGGGCGTTCAGCGAAATGACCGGCCTGCCCGTGGCCTTGCGGGCGGTGGAATCGTGGCAACTGCCGCATCACGGCAAACGGTTTGAAAATCCGTTCTGCGCGCAGTTGGCATCCAAAAGCCGCGCCTGCGCCGCCTGCCTGCAAGTGCAGCAGCAGCTTTCCGAGACCGCCTCGCGGGAAGCGCAGACGGTCACCTGCCCCACCGGCTTGTGCGACATTGCCGTGCCCGTGCGCATGGGCGACCAGTTGATCGGGTTTCTGACCACGGGCCAGGTGTTTCGCAAGAAGCCGACGGAGGCACTCTTCAAGCGCGCCGTCAGGCTGATCACCGAGTGGGGCGTGCCAGCCGAAACAAAGGAACTGCGCGCCGCCTATTTTGGCACGCGCGTATTGTCGGCGCGACAGCATGAATCGGCGGTCAGGCTGCTGACAATTTTTGCCGAGCATCTTTCGATGGTGAACAACCAGATCGTTGTGCGGGATCAAAATTCCGAACCGCCGGTCATCACCCGCGCCAAGCAGTTCATCAACGAGCACCAGACCGAGGAGCTTTCGCTGGAACAGGTCGCCTCCGCTGTGCATACGAGCAAGTTTTACTTTTGCAAAATGTTCAAGAAGGCGACCGGCATCAATTTCACCGATTACCTGTCGCGCCTGCGCACGGAACGCGCGAAAAACCTGCTGCTCAACCCCAATCTGCGCGTGAGTGAAATCGCCTACGAGGTCGGCTTCCAGTCGCTGACTCATTTCAACCGCGTGTTCAAACGCATCGCCGGCCGTTCGCCGACCAACTATCGCGAGCAACTGGCCCGGGCATAAATCCAGGATTTCTTTTCGCGTGTCACGCCGCCGGGATTGTTTAATATCCGGCCAATGAAAGAGACCGGCCAGTTGACGCGCGATGAACTGATCGAACTTGTCAAAAAACTTGAACAGATGACGGGCGTCAACGAAGCCCAGCAGGTCAAAAACCGGGACGCCCTGCGCGACAGCGAGGAGCGGCTGCGCGCCATTCTGGAAACGGCCGTCGAGGGCATCATCACAATTGACGAGCGCGGGCTGATCGAATCCTTCAACCCGGCGGCGGAAAAAATCTTCGGCTACGCGGCGCGCGAACTTGCCGGGCAGAACGTCAAGGTGCTCATGCCGGAACCTTACCAGCACGAACACGATGGCTACCTGGAAAACTACCGCCATACCGGCCACGCGAAAATCATCGGCCTCGGGCGCGAGGTCATCGGCCGGCGCAAGGACGGAACAACTTTCCCGATGGAACTGTCGGTAAGTGAGCTGCGCTTGGCCGACCGCCGGATGTTCACCGGCTTTGTGCGCGACATCACCCAGCGCAAAGAGGCGGAAAAAGAACTGCTGCACTACGCAGCGCTGGTGGAATCTTCAGACGATGCCATCATCGGCAAGACGCTCGATGGCCGGGTCACGAGTTGGAACCGTGGCGCAGAATTAATTTTCGGATACACCAGACAGGAAATGGTCGGTCAACCCATCGCCCGGCTGATCCCCGATGATCGCCAGGCGGAAGAACCGCGCATTCTGGAAAAAATCAAGCACGGCGAATCGGTTGACCATTATGAAACGATCCGGCGGCGCAAGGATGGAAAGTTGATTGAAATATCCGTGACGGTTTCGCCGATTCGGGATGCGGCTGGAAACATCATCGGGGCTTCCAAGGTGGCGCGTGACATCACGGAACGCAAACGGCTTGAAAGGGAAATCATCGAGATCAGCAACCGCGAACAGCAGCGCATCGGACAGGATTTGCACGACGGACTGGGGCAGGAACTGACCGGCATCGAACTGCTGTGCCAGGTGCTCGAACAAAAGCTGGCCGGCAAGGCCAAAGCTGAATCCAAGCTGGCCGGCAAGATCGCCGAACACATCCGGGACACCATTTCCCATACGCGCAAACTCGCCCGTGGCCTCTCACCGGTGGAGTTGGAGATCAATGGCTTCACATCCGCGCTGCAGGAGTTGGCAGCGCACGCGCAGAATCTTTTTCATGTGGAATGCCGTTTGGAATGTCCTGAACTCGTTTTGATCCGAAACAATGTGTTTGCCACGCACCTGTTTCGCATTGTCCAGGAAGCCGTCAATAACGCGGTCAAACATGGCCGGGCAAAGCACATCAACATCTCAGTCCTGCCAGCCGGTGATAAAATCAGCTTGCAGGTGGCGGACGATGGGATTGGCTGCGCCAAAGCATCGACCAAGAACGCCGGCATGGGGTTGCACACCATGAAGTATCGCGCCGGCGTCGTGGGCGCGACACTGGAAGTGCGTTCCAGTGCCGGAGCCGGCACCAAGGTGATCTGTGTTTTTAACAAAAATTTATGAGCAAGAAATCTGCGGCGCAGAGTAAAAAGCGCATTTTGATCGTGGACGATCATCCGATGATGCGGCAGGGCCTGGCCCAACTGGTCGGTGCGGAACCCGATCTCATCGTCTGCGGCGAGGTGGAAAGTGCGGAATCCGCAATCGATGCCGTTGGAAAATCAAAGCCGGACCTGGTGCTGGCGGACATTTCGCTGCCGGGCAAGAACGGCCTGGAACTCATCAAGGATTTTCAAGCGGTCCAGCCCGGCCTGCCGGTGCTGGTCATTTCCATGCACGATGAATCGCTCTATGCCGAGCGCGTGCTGCGGGCGGGCGGGCGCGGCTACATCATGAAACAGGAAGGCGGCAGGAAGTTGATGCTGGCCCTCCGGCAGGTGCTCGCCGGGAAAATTTATGTCAGCGAAAAGATTTCGGCGGACATCCTGGAAAATTTTTCCGGTCACCACGCCGGCACGCAAAGTTCGCCGGTGGAAAAACTGACCGACCGTGAATTTGAAGTGTTCCAGCACCTTGGCCAGGGCCGGGGCACGCGTGACATTGCTGAAAAATTGCATTTGAGCGTCAAGACCGTCGAGGTTCACCGCGCCAACATCAAGGCCAAACTCAAGTTGAAGTCGGCTCCGGAATTGATCCGCTTCGCCGTGCGCTGGTCGGAATCGTCCGGGACCGGAGCCTGAAAAAAACCGGCCAACCATCGTTGTTTTTGAGGAGTGATAAACGGAAGGCGTATTTTGCCGCCAAAAAAATTAATGGCCAACTGCCTGCGGCCATGTCTGCCGGTCTGCCGGTCGGCCGGGCAGGAAAAGTCAGATCTTCGGCAAATTAGGGAGAGACAAAACCGGATCTAGATGCGAATCACTGGTTATGAGCACGATTTTAATCACCTTTAGAGAGCCGGAGTTGTTGACCGCCGGCGAAAAGTTGGCCGAGGTGGTGGCCGAAAAAGCACCGCTTGAAGCGCACGATGTTTTCCTGCCAAAGCCGGTTCACACCATTGAGAATATCCACCTGCGCGCGGAAGCCATGACCAGTCTGCTGGAAGAAATTCTCGCCATCCATCCGGGGCCGCGCTGGGGCATCAACGAGTAAAAGTGACGGCCGCCATCAGGCGGTTCACGACTGAAAACTCCGCCAGGCTTTCACCGGCAGCAGGCCTAGCATGATGAAGGCAAGCTGGCTGCCGACGAAGAGCATGAGCCACTTGAACGCCGCCTCGGTGAAACCGTAGCTGTGCAGACCGATGCCCAGCATGTTCACACCGAACCAGGACCACGCGGTGACGATGTTGCCAAAGATGGCGCAATTCACCAGGCCGCGCTCGCGGATCATCCCGCCCCAGCGCAGATGCAGGATGAGCGCATTCCAGAGGACGATGATCAGCGCGCCGTTTTCCTTGGGATCCCAGCCCCAGAACCGGCCCCAGGATTGATCTGCCCAGATGCCGCCGAGCACGGTGCCGATGAAGCTGAACAAGGTGGCGAAACAGACGACCCCATAAATCATCCGTGCCAGGGACTTCCCGGTCGCTGCGTCCAGGGTTTTCGTGAACACACCGCGCAGGGTGTAAATCAATGCGAGAAAGCCCGCAACGTAGGTGCTTGCGTAGCCGATGGTGACGGTGACGACATGCGTGGCCAGCCAGAAATTCGTGTCCAGCACCGCGCGCATCATTTCCATGGTGTCGCCTTCCAGCGCGAGATGCTGCGCGATGATGAGCGTGATGAATCCGATGACGGCGGAAACAACGGAGCCAACGCCGTTCTTGTAAAACTTTTCCAGGATCAAGCCCAGCAGCACCGCGCCCCAGCCGATGAAGATGGCGGAAGAATACAAGTTCGTCACGGGCGGACGGCCTTCCAGCACCATGCGGTAGATCAATCCTGTCGTATGGATGGCAAATGCCAGGCCGATCAACCACACCGAACAGCGCCGCAACGTTTCAGACAGGTTGAACCACGAAAAACAGGCGAGCAGGCCGGCCAGAATGTAAATGACCATCGCATGGTAAAACGGCTCCATCCGGTTGAAGAAAACTTCCGCGCGCGCCTTTGCCAGCGCCTTCGTCTGCGTCGGCATGAGGATTGAAAGATAATCTTTCAGCGCGACATTGAATTGATCCGGCTGGTTCGCCGCCAGCGCGCCGGCCATGTTTGCGTAGTCGCGGATGGCCTGGTCAATCGGCTTTCCCTGCGGCGCAGCGAGCAGCGCATCGCCCATGCGCCGCCACTGGGTGGAACCATCGGGCGGCAGAATGAGCGGCGGTTCCAGCTTGGACATGAATTGAAAGCGCTGGATGAACGAGACGAACAAATCAAAGTTGGTCCGGTCAAACGGCTGGCCGGACTGCTGCGCCTGGGAAGCCGTCACGCCGCCGGGAATCAATTTTTCAAACGCGGCCAGTTCCGCCGGCCAGTTCCGTGCGTCGGCCGGCTGCACGGTGTTTTTCAACTGCACATAAAGGAACAGCCGGTTGTGCATCGTGGCGATGGCGTTCTCGTAGGCGCTGCGGTTGGCCGGTTCGATTGCCTGCACGCGCTGGTTTTCCCGGTCCAAGGTGTCCAGCGACGGCTGGATCTGGTTCCATGAATAATGTTTGCCGTCGGAATGATTGGCCGCGCTCTTGTCCGGCAGCTTCATCAGTGAAATCAAATCAGGGTTGTTCACGCGGAAGGCGGGCCAGGCGTCGGCCACAGCGGGGTTCAGCATCACGTTCGCGAGCCACTCGGTCGCGGAAATGATTTTCGGATGCAGGTTCCAGTCCTTCCACGGTTCGGTGTTGAGCGTCTGTTTCTCGCGAATTTCCAGCAGCGAATTGCGCGCGAGCGAATCCAGCGGCACGATGCGGCCGTTGGCGGTGAGCGGCAGCCGGGCGAATTCGCCGAAGGCGAAGCTTTTGTCCGACGGCGTTTGCAGATTGCCAAAAAACCACACGGCCATCACGGCCGTAAAGATGGGCGGGAGCCATTTTTGAATTGTTTTTTTCATTTGGTTTTCCGTTTGGAAACAAACCCGACGAGGTGCTGTAGGAATTGGATTAACAAGCCCGCGCCCACCATCGAGCATCCAATATAGGGGGTCAACCAGCTTGGATTGTGAACCACCTGCAACACCGAGGTGGGCGTGCGGCCCGCCATCTGCGCGGTCTGCCCGGCGTCCATCTGGTATTGGTAAAAGGTCAATCCGTCGTAGCGCAGCGGATGGTTCATGGAGATTTCCACCTCGCGCCGTTCACCCGTCCGGGGATTATTGATGCGGACCCGGCTGCGGAAATCCTTGGGAATGTCCGTGCCGGGATAAACCGTGTGCGTGGCCTTGAGCAAGGTCAGGGAAAAGGGAAACCGAACACGCGCCGGGCGCAGCACAAACGTGAAGTCTTTTCCATTCACGGCAATGGTCTGTGGAGCGCTCAATTCCGCGCCGATTTTTTGCGCCAGACCAGCGCCCATTTGTAGATAACTGTTGCGCACGGCCTCCACCAGTGATTCATCCCCGGCCCAATCACTGACCACCCAGGTGCCCAGCGGGCAGGCGGGCGTGGAAAATTCCAGCACCGCCGTCGGGATGTTGCGCTGGTCCATCGCCTTAACGATAGGCGCCGGTTTGAAATCAAAGTTCGCCGCGATGCCGTTGGTGGTGAGCGGCGGCGCCTGCGCCAGCATCGGCGCCCGGAAATTCACGTCGGAATTTTTCCACGCCGACTGCACATGGATGGTGAACGGAAGATTGTCAATTTTCAGCGCGTCGCCCGCCCGCAACAGCTTATACGAAATGGCCGTGCCTTCGTTGCCGGAAACAAAATTCAGTTCGGATTGCGTGCTGCTGTCGGCGTAGTTCCGCGTCTGGCCCTCGTCAAAGTGCATCTGCGTTTCGCGCGCCAGCATGTCGGTCAGCAACTGGCCGGCGAGCAAAACCAGCACGCCCGCGTGCGCGAACTGGATGCCGATCTTCCGAGTCGTCAGTTGGAAACGATAAATGTGCGCCGCGACCAGGTTCACCAGCAGCAGCGTGCCGAGCAAATAGCCGCCGGGTAAAACGAGCGGGATTTCCCGGCCGAAAATGTGGACGCCGATCACCAGCCATTGCCGGAAGTAATGCGACTGCGCGGCATAAAGCCCATCGTCCGCCTGCGCCAGCGTGCCGATGAACACCAGCACGATGGCAAAGGCCAGCAGCGTGGCCGTCAGCTTGAGCGACGTGAAAAACTGGACTGTTTTTTTAATGACCATCGGGATATTTGGCCGACTGCACGAACTGCATCAGCGCCGTTTTTTGCTGCGCCACCAGTTCCGCATCGCCCATGAGTTTGTAAAACCAGGTCTGGCCGTTGAGCGGTAAAACCACTCCAACGAGCCGCGCGGGCTTGCCGGTGCGGCCATCCGTGCCGGCAACATCAATCACGCTGGCCTTGACGCCGGCAACATCAACGCCGGCGGCTTTCGCCAGTTCGGCGGCGGTCATCGGCTCCAATCCCAACTGGCCGCGCCACCGGTTCGCATTCGGCAGCAGGCCGCCGCCGTCTCCGGCCAGCACACTGACGTTGACGGCTGCCTCCGCCCCACTGGCTCCGGCAATGATATATTTTGCAATTAAAAACTGTTCGAGCGGACCGTCCTGCCAGCCGACGGGAACCGTCCATGCCGGTTTGGCGCCCGCGTCAGCACCGGCGGCTGGAATGGCGGGATTCATTCCGCCAATCGGCGGATGAGACGGCGGCAACTGGCTCATGTCCATCGCTGCCGGAGCGGTCGTTGGAGCGCCGAACGAGACGGATTTCAGGAAGGTTACGAATGCTGGTTTCTGCTTTTCCACCAGCCCGGCGTCCCCGGTCATTTTGAAAAACCAGGAGGTGTCATCGCGATGCAGGATCACGCCGAGAATTCGTTCCGTGTCGCCACTGCCAGGGCTGGTGCCGGCAAGATCGTATAAATCGGCGGGTTGATCACCGACCGTGATTTTTTCCGCAAGTCGGGAAACCTCCGCCTCGGGCAGCACGCCCAAACCGACCTGGCCGCGCCAGCGGTTCACGTTGGCGGAGTCGGTGCCGGCCATGCCGCCGAGCGGAATCACACTGATGTCCGCCTGCTGGCCAGCTTGCGAAACCCCAAAGCTCGCCACGCGCATTTGGGACGGAGTTTTCTTCTCCCAGCCGGCGGGCAGAGCGTATTGCAGAACTGGCAGGTCGCTGTTGTCCGGTGCCAGACCGTCCGGCATGGTGGACGGCATTGCGGCGGACGTGGTGATGGGTGCAGACGCCGGCGTGGCCGTATCGCTGGCATCAACCTGATAAACCTTGACGTCGCTGCGGCCACAGCCGGTGGACAAGGTCGCCAGCCCGACGGCCAAGAGGTAAAAGAAAAATGCTTTCATCATTTTGTTTAAAAACTTTAGACGCCCGTCCGAGGCTTCGCTCATCCTGCGTTGTCATTGACAGGCCATTTCTTGTCACGGCGCAGGCAAAAATCAGCCAACTGTCGGTATGGCTGTAACAATACCGTTGAAAAGGGAAACTACCGCACGGGTGGCTGCGCCGCCCCGCATCGCTCCGGTTCAGGTTTCACTGCTCCAAAAACAACCAACAAATGGCAACCGATGGTTAGCCGATTATTTGGGTTTGGCCAAAACTGCTGATGTGACTGCACCGCGAAAGCGCGGAGAGACAGTTCAACTGAAAATTCAACCAACAAATAATTATGAGAAAAATAATTCTACTGGCGGCGATGTGCGGGCTGACGGCCGCCCTGTCGGCCCGGGCGGCCGAGGCCAGCGCCAACTGGGAACACTCTTGCGCCATGTGCCACGGCAAGGAGGGCAAGGGCGACACCAAGATCGGAGCTAAACTGGGCTGCAAAGATTTCACCGATGCCAAGGTGCAGGCCGACATCAAGGACGATGCCGCCTTCAAGGCCATCAAGGAAGGCCTGGTCGCGGCCGACGGCAAGAAGCTGATGAAGCCGTTTGACACCTTGTCCGACGATGAAATCCACGCGCTTGTGGCCTACGTTCGCACGCTTAAAAAATAGCCGGTCGCAGTTGGCTTTAGGTCGCTGGCCGGATTGAGCCGCCGGTCGGAGAACATAAAAAACGATGAGTCCGGTGGCACCCACCAGCCGGCCAGCGACCAGTTTTCAATTTTTTAGATAATTTGACGATTCCATGATCTCCATGAACACCGCTCCCAAAAAACGTCCTTCACTGTTTCGCAACTGGATCAGCTTCATCGGCGCAGTGGTGTCGCTGGGCGCGCTGTTTTCATTTCTGCTGTTGTTCATCTCGGATGCCATTGCCAAATTCGCCAATCCCTACGTCAGCCTCCTGACCTACATCGTGGTGCCGGCATTTTTGATCGGCGGTATTTTACTGGCGTTCATCGGAGCCGGGTTGGAGCGGCGGCGGCGCGTGCGCGGCGGCCGGCCGGCGTCGTTGCAACTGGATTTGAACCAGCCGCATGACCGGCGGGTGTTTTTTACGTTTGTTTCGGGCGCAATTGTTTTTCTCCTGCTCTCGGCCATCGGCTGTTACAATGCGTTTAATTTCACCGAGTCGGTCACATTTTGCGGTGAGGTCTGCCACAAGGTGATGAAGCCGGAACAGGTGGCGCACGAGCATGGTCCGCATGCCCGCGTATCCTGCGTGGAATGTCACGTCGGCAGCGGTGTTTCGTGGTTTGTGAAGTCCAAAATTTCCGGTTCGTATCAACTCTACTCGGTGGCGTTCAACAAATATCCGCGCCCCATCCCGACCCCGATCAGCAATCTACGTCCTGCCCGGGACACCTGCGAGGAATGCCACTGGCCGCAGTCATTCAGCGGCAACATGGACCGGACGATCAATTATTTCCAGAGCGACGCCTCGAACTCGCCTTACTCCATTCGCCTGCTTATGAAAATTGGCGGCAGCGATCCGCGCCAGGGGCCGGTCGGCGGCATCCACTGGCACAATCTTCCCGGCAACAAGGTGGAATATGTCGCCACGGACGAAGCGCGGCAGAAAATCCCCTGGGTGCGCGTGACCGACGCGACGGGCAAAGTCACCGTGTTCACGACGAAAAATTTCACCAACGACGTTGCCAAAATGGACCTGCGCACGATGGACTGCATGGACTGCCACAATCGTCCGGCACACAACTATCTTTCCCCGGAGCAGGCCGTGAACCAGGCCATGGCGCAGAGCCGGATTGACCCGTCCATTCCCTGGATCAAGACCAACGCGATGTATGTGTTGACGCGGAAATACGAGACGGAAACCGAGGCCACCAACCACATCGCCACCCTGCTCACCGAGCGGTATCCCGGCGATGCCCGGGTGCAGGCGGCCATCCCGGTGGTGCAGCAGATTTACGCGTGGAACTTCTTCCCGTATATGAAGTCGAGCTGGGCCAGCTACCCGAACGACGTCGGCCACATGATCTGGCCCGGTTGTTTCCGCTGCCACGACGGCCTGCATCAAACCGAGGACAAAAAGGGCACCATCATGAACGGCTGCAACACCTGCCATACCATCCTCGCCCAAGGCGCCGGCGATGAACTCAATAAGCTCGCGCCTGCCGGCCAGAAATTTGAACATCCTTCAGGTGATGTGGATGGCATGAGTTGCACCGACTGCCACAACGGCGGTCCATGGTGACAATCGCCTCTGCGGTGACGTGATGGATTGAGCCAGCCAAAAAATGCCAAGCAATTGGCAAGCCCAGTTGAGCAGAGTTTGAGCCGCCTTGCGACGTTGCCAGCGTATGAACTTCCGCCGCCGGCCGGGCAATCTTAAGTCGCTCCCATTTGTTTTGCTGACAGTGTTTCTGTTCGCGGTTTCGATGGCGTCGGCGGCCACAAACCCGGCAGTCACGCTCGCCAGTTCAGACTGCCTCGATTGTCACACGGATCCATCCACCACACGAATCGTCAACGGCATCAAAGTTTCGGTCGGTAATTTCCCGACGAACGGTTTTGCGCGGTCAGTCCACAGTCAGTTGGATTGCATTGACTGCCATGACGGCATCAAGGAGTTGCAACACGATAAAAACGTTCCACCGCCGAACTGCGCCGGCTGCCACGAAAAGGAACAGAAGGATTACGCCACCAGCATCCACGGCATGAGCCACTCGATGGGCGCGTCCGGCGCGGCGCAATGCTGGGACTGCCACGGCGGGCATGAAATTTTGCCCGCAAAAAACCCCGCCTCGTCGGTCTATAAATTAAACCTGCCGGCGACCTGCGCGAAGTGCCACAGCAACACCAACCTCACGAAGGAATACCAGATTCAAATTCCCCAGGCCGCCGCGCAATACATGGACAGCATCCACGGGAACGCGCTGCTCAAGATGGGATTGATCGTCGCGCCGTCCTGCGATGACTGCCACGGTGTTCACAGCATCAAGCGCGCGGTGGACCGCGATTCCCCCATCAACCATGCGAACGTCGCCAGGACCTGCGGCAAATGCCACGTGGGCATCGAAGCCACCTACGACCAGAGCGTGCACGGCCAGTTGCTCGCGAAAGGCGATCCGCGCGGGCCGGTCTGCACGGATTGCCACAGCGCGCATGAAATCGTCAATCCGACTGGCAATAATTTCAAGAAAACCAGCGACGAGCGTTGCGGGCGATGCCATGAAGACCGGCTGGAGGGTTACCGGGACACCTATCACGGCAAGGCGATGGCGCTCGGCAAACCCAACAATGCGCCCGCCGTGGCCGCCTGCTACGACTGCCATGGATTCCACGATGTGCTGCCGCCATCGAACCTGGCGTCCCACCTCTCCACGAATAATATCCTTGCGACGTGCCAGAAATGTCATCCGAGCGCGACGGCGAAGTTCACCGAATACCGGCCTCACGCCAATCCGCTGGACAAGAAGAATTATCCGCTGCTCCACGTCGTCTTTCTCGGCATGACCGGGCTGCTCATCGGCACGTTCGCGTTCTTTGGCGCACACACGCTGGCCTGGCTGTTCCGTGCGGTGTGGCTGTATTTGCATGATTCCAAAACCTTCCGCGAGGCGAAGTTTCAAACGCAACAGGGCGACGAATGGTTCACGCGCTTCGTGCCCTATGAGCGGTTCCTGCATTTCCTGGTGGTGACGAGCTTCCTCACGCTGGTGCTCACGGGCATGCCGCTGAAATTTTATTACACCGGCTGGGCGAAGTTTATCTTCAGCGTGATTGGCGGACCGGATACGGCGCGGATGCTGCACCGCTTCGGGGCCGTGATCACATTTCTGTATTTCACACTGCATCTGAGCTCACTCGTGGCCAAGACCTGGCGCGGAAAAATGAAATTGCGCAATCCCGAAACCGGCCGGGTGGAACTTAAACGTCTTGGCGGGCTGTTGTTCGGTCCGGACTCGATGGTGCCGACGTTGCAGGACTGGCGCGACTTGGTGAACCACAATAAATGGTTCTTCGGCAAGGGGCCCAAGCCGCAGTTCGACCGCTGGACCTATTGGGAGAAGTTCGACTATTTCGCCGTGTTCTGGGGCGTGGCCATCATCGGGTTTTCCGGCCTGATCATGTGGTTCCCGGAATTTTTCACCCGGTTCCTGCCGGGGTGGGTCATCAATATCGCGCTCATCCTGCATTCGGACGAAGCGTTATTGGCGGCGGGATTCATCTTCACGATCCATTTCTTCAACACGCATTTTCGCATCGAGAAATTCCCGATGGACACCGTCATCTTCTCCGGCCGCGTCTCCAAGACGGAGATGCTCCACGAACGCCGGCGCTGGTATGACCGGCTGGTGGCCACGGGCAAACTGGATCAATACCGCGTCAAGGACGAATGGTTCCAATGGAAAAACATCGCCAAGACCTTTGGCTATCTCTTCTTCGGCCTGGGCCTGGTGCTGCTGGCGCTCATCGTCTACGCGATGGTCTCGCGGCTGGTGCATTGAGAAATTTTTCAATATTCCCCCGACGAATTTGCGGGAAATTAATTGCCATGAATCAAAAGGAGGCGAATAGTTGACAAGGAACGTGTAGCGTTTCGGGCGGGTCAGAGCGGAACCTTCGAGCATGAAGCAGGCGTTCCCCCTGTGGTTTGTGCTGTCGTTCCTGACGCTGGCTCCGGCCTTCGCCGGTCTGAAGAACGCAGATTGCCTCGACTGCCACGGCGACAACACGCTGTTCAAGACCAATGCCGCCGGCAAGGCCATCTCGCTTTTCGTGGACGCGGCAAAATTGAAATCGTCCGCGCACGGAACCAATTCCTGCATCAGTTGTCACACGGACATTTCGGCCAAACATCCTGATGACAATCAGCCCGCGGCGCTGGTGAATTGCGCGGCTTGCCATGCCCGGCAGACGGCCAGTTTCAACGCGAGCGTCCATGGCCTCGCGCTCAAGGCCGGCCATGCCGACGCGGCGACCTGTCAGGACTGCCACGATTCGCATGAGATGGTCTCGGTTGATTCCCCCACCTCGCCGATCTATTTTTCGCGGCAGGCGGAAACGTGCGGGGCCTGCCATGACCAGGCGGCGCGTGATTGGGCGCAGAGCGTGCATGGCCGGGCGGTGGCCGCCGGATCACGCGACGCGCCGACCTGCACGGGCTGTCACGATGAACACAAGATCCGCTCGCTCAAGAGCAGTTCCGCCGTCACGATCTCCGAAAAAGTCTGCAGTCGCTGTCATGCATCGGAACGGTTGAACACGAAATACAATCTGCCGGCGGACCGGGTGAGCACGTTCTTTGAGAGCTACCATGGTCTGGCCGGGCAATACGGTTCCACCGTGGCGGCGAACTGCGCCAGCTGCCACAGCTTCCATAAAATTCTGCCGTCATCGGATACGAACTCGACCATCAACAAAATCCATCTGGTCGAGACCTGCGGCAGATGTCATCCGGGCGCGAATCAGGAATTTTCCCAGGGCAAAATCCACGTGGCACCGGACGGGCAAGGCGGCGGAACGGATTTCGGCAGCCGCCTGAACCGCTGGGTGCGGCAGATTTATCTAGCACTTATTTTTGTCACCATCGGCGCAATGCTGGCCCACAACGTGACTTTGTTCCTGAAGAAACTGCGGGCGCGGTTGCGTTCTTCCGTGCGGCCGGTGGTGCGGATGACGGCGTCACAACGCTGGCAACATCTCGTCTTGGCGGGGAGTTTTACCGTGCTGGCTTTGACGGGATTTGCCCTGAAATTTCCGGATTCATTCCTGGCAAAATTGCTTGGCTCCAACGAACCGTTCCGGCGGTGGACGCATCGCATCGCGGGCATCCTGCTGCTCGCGATCGGGCTGTATCATTTGATCTATCTGCTTGTGACGCGCGACGGGCGGCGGCTGCTCGCAGATTTATTTCCGGTCAAAAAGGATCTTGCCGACCTCTGGCGGGCGGTGCGTTATCTGGCCGGCTTGACAGGGGAAAAGCCGAAAATCGGTCGCTTCGGTTATGCGGAAAAACTGGAATACTGGGCGGTCGTGTGGGGCACGATCATCATGGGGGTGACCGGTCTGACGATCTGGCTCAAGATTCCCGTGACCGATTTT
>Ga0310811_10006050_pt1 | contig 15424 bp, 15 predicted proteins | sample YCmetagenome_FD_207642 | JGI IMG/M metagenome (GOLD analysis project Ga0310811, IMG submission 207642) | Soil microbial communities from experimental microcosm in Duke University, North Carolina, United States - YC | ecosystem: Engineered > Artificial ecosystem > Soil microcosm > Unclassified ...
GCATCGGCAGGCACCGGCTCAATGCCAAATGCGGCCACACGGTAGTCCTTGTTGGAAGGCTTCAGCTCGACGGCCTTTACTGCGCTGGAGCCAATGTCCAGTCCGACAACGCTCTTCTGCTTCTTGCGAAACACCGTCTACCTCGGAGTCCCCGGGAGGGGGTTAGCCATCCCCCGTTATCGGTTGTTCTAATCCGCTACATCACGGATCGGCTTCGGTGGTCCGCAACTCCCGGAAAACGACGGACTTGGGGGTGTCCAGTCTTGTTGACTATTCCGACAACCCTCCGTATCATTGGGGTTTGCGGTTCTTGGACAGGTCCGTCCAGAGACCCAGAGGGATCCGTTTGATGCGTACGTTCGTGGCCAGCGCGAAGAGCGCGGACAGCCGGTGGCATGTCATCGATGCGAAGGGGCAGGTGCTCGGCCGGGTGGCGACACTGGCGGCCCGGCTACTTCAAGGCAAGCACAAGCCGACCTACACCCCGTTTATCGACACGGGGGACCATGTGGTCGTGGTCAATGCCGCGTCAGTGAAGCTGACCGGGCAGAAGGAATCTCAGAAGCTGTATCGCCGGCATAGCGGTTTCGAGGGCGGCCTGCGCGAAGAGCGCGCCGTGGACGTCCGCAAGCGGCAGCCGGTTCGTCTCGTGGAGGAAGCGGTCCGCGGCATGTTGCCGAAGACCAAGATGGGTGATGCGATGTATCGAAAGCTGAAGGTGTATTCCGGCGCCGAGCATCCGCACACCGCCCAGCAACCCGCCAAAATCGAGGTCGCGTAACTTTGCCGAACACCGAGTACTACGGAACAGGCCGCCGGAAAACGTCAGCCGCCCGCGTGTTTCTTCGCCCCGGAACCGGGGCCATCACCATCAACCACCGAGAGTTTGAGAACTTCTTCCCCACCGACGCACTGCGCGTCCAGGTGAAGCGGCCGCTCCTGGTGACCGAAACCGGTGAGAAGTTCGACATCCTCGCCACCGTCGCCGGCGGCGGAGTGAATGGTCAGGCGGGTGCCGTCCGCCTCGGCATCGCGCGCGCGTTGGTCGAATTCAACGGGGAGCTGCGAAAACTGCTGAAGAAGGATGGGCTGTTGACGTCGGATTCGCGCATCAAGGAACGCAAGAAGTACGGGCTGGCGGGCGCACGCAAGCGCTTCCAGTTCAGTAAACGCTAAAAGGAACGGAGGAACTTTGCCCGGGATTGCGATGAAGGATCTACTGGAGGCCGGCGTGCACTTCGGCCACCAGACGAAGCGGTGGAATCCGAAGATGAAGGAATTCATTTTCGGCGAGCGAAACGGAATCTACATCCTCGACCTGAACAAGACGGTCAAGAAGTTCCGCGACGCGGAGGAATTCGTCACCAACCTGGCGGCCGACGGCAAGACCATGCTCTTCGTCGGCACGAAGCGACAGGCACAGGACGTCATCGCCGAGGAATCACAGCGCTGCGGTATGTTCTTCATCAATCAGCGCTGGCTGGGCGGCCTTCTCACCAACTTCGCCACGATCCAGCGCAGCCTGGGACGGCTCCGTGACCTCGAAGCGATGGTCACACCGGGCACTGACGGACGCTTCGAGACGCTCTCCAAGAAGGAGATTGCTCGAGCGGAAAAGGAAAAGCGGAAGCTGCTGAAGAACCTCGAAGGCATCCGTCCGATGACCAAGCTGCCGGACGCGATCTTCGTCGTGGACACGCGCAAGGAAAAGATCGCCGTCGATGAGGCGCGCAAGTTGAAGATTCCGGTGATCGGCATCGTCGATACCAACTGTGACCCGGACGAAGTCGACTACGTCATTCCGGGCAACGATGATGCGCTGCGTTCGATCCGGCTGTTCGCATCGAAGATCGCCGACGCGATCGTCGGCGGCCGCCAGATGCGCGAGTCGCGAATCGCCGAGGACGATGCGCGTGCAGCTGAAGAAGCCGCCGCCGCGGATCAGGCAGCCAGGCTCCGAACCTCGGTCCGTCCGCAGCGACGCACCGAGACGCCTTCGCCGGCTGGCGCGTAAGGCAGAACGTCCGCAGGTTCAGCGCCGGCCTGCGAGCCGGCGCTTTTGTTGTACACGAAGGTCACGAAGAGATCGAAGCACACGAAGAAGGGATCGAAGGGCACGAACATGGCGACGATGGAGATTTCGGCGACACAGGTCAAACAGCTTCGCGACAAGACGGGCGCCGGCATGATGGAGTGCAAGGCCGCGCTCACCGAAGCCAACGGCAACATGGAAGAGGCGATGACCCTGCTGCGCAAGCGCGGACTGGCGCAGGCAGCCAAGCGCGCCGGCCGGACCACGGCGCAGGGCGCCATCGGCAGCTACATCCACATGGGCGGCAAGATCGGCGTCCTCGTGGAAGTGAACTGCGAATCCGACTTCGTTGCCCGGACCGACGACTTCAACAACCTCGTCAAGGATGTGGCCATGCACATCGCCGCGGCGTCCCCGCGGTGGCTGCGCCGTGAAGAGGTTCCTCCGTCCGAGGTCGACAAGGAAAAGCAGATCTATCGCGCGCAGATGGAGAAGGAAGGCAAGCCTGCCAATGTGATGGAGAAGATCATCGAGGGCAAGCTTGGGAGCTTCTACTCGCAGTTCGTGCTGCTCGACCAGCCCTATATCCGCGACGACAAGATGTCTGTCGGCCAGCTGGTGGCGCAGGCGAGCGCGAAGACCGGCGAGAATATCCAGGTCAGCCGGTTCGTCCGATTCCGCGTCGGCGAAGGGGCAGAATAGCGACCTTCCGCCTGCGGAATCAGCAGAAAAAGAAGGCCCGGCGCCAAGGCTCCGGGCCTTCCGTGAAATAATCGTCTTTCGATGTCCGCGGACTCCTCCCCAACCCCTACCTACAAGCGCGTCCTGTTGAAACTGTCGGGCGAAGCCCTGATGGGCGACCAGCAATTCGGTGTCGACCCCGCCGTGGCGACTCGCATCGCCCACGATGTCGGTGAGATTCAGGCGCTTGGCGTGGAAACAGCGATCGTCATCGGCGGCGGCAACATCTTCCGCGGGCTGGCGGCCAGCACGCGTGGAATGGATCGCGCCACTGCCGACTACATGGGCATGCTGGCGACGGTCATCAACGCCCTCGCGCTGCAGGACGCCCTCGAACAGCAAAACGTCATCACTCGGGTTGTGACGGCGATCGAGATGCGCGCTGTCGCCGAACCGTTCATCCGGCGCCGCGCGATCCGCCACCTCGAGAAGGGGCGGGTTGTCATCTTCGCAGCCGGTACCGGCAATCCGTATTTCACGACGGATACGGCCGCGGCCCTCAGAGCGATGGAGATCAAGGCCGAGGTCATCCTCAAGGGCACCAAAGTGGACGGCGTTTACACCGCTGATCCAATGCTCGACGCGACAGCCACCAAATACCAGGCCATCTCCTACTTGCAGGTGCTCGAGCGTCAGCTCAAGGTGATGGATGCCACCGCGATCTCGTTGTGCATGGATAACAAGCTGCCGATCGTCGTATTCAATCTGCTGGAGGCCGGGAGCATCCGGCAGGTGATACTCGGCGAGCCGATTGGCACGACCGTCTCCAATTAGAGGCAACCATGGAATTCAGCGATCTGAAAGGCATGTTTGCGGAAGTCAAGGCGCGCATGGACGCCGGCATCGACCGCGTTCGTCGGGATATGGCCAACGTCAGGACCGGCCGGGCAACGGTCGGTCTGCTCGACGCGGTGCACGTGGACGCGTACGGCTCGAAGATGCCGATCAATCAGGTGGCCACGCTCTCCATCCCCGAGCCGGCGATGATGGTCGCACAACCGTTCGACCCGTCGCTGATGGGCGCAATCGAAAAAGCCATCCGCTCCTCTGACCTTGGTCTGAATCCGGCGAACGACGGCAAGGTCATTCGCATCCCGATCCCCTCGCTGACCGAAGAACGTCGCAAGGAACTGTCGCGGCACGTACACAAGCAGGCCGAAGAGGGCCGCAATGTCGTCCGTCAGGTTCGCCGGGATGCCAACGAACGGCTGAAGAAGCTCCTCAAGGAGCACAAGATCTCAGAAGACGACGAGCGGAAGGGCCTCGAGCAGGTCCAGAAGATGACTGACGACCACGTCAAGGCGATCGACGAGCTGCAGAAGAAGAAGGACCAGGAGCTGTTAGGGCACTGAGGCCGCAAGGCTAGTCGCCGAACGATACTCCCATCGCGCGAGCAGTAGTCAGCAGGTCGTAGTCGAGCGGCACGGTCTTGAACTTCCCCACCACCCCCCCGAGCGGAACCGGAACCAGGTCCGGCGGGTGATTGGCCACCATCTTCCCGAACTGCCCCTTCAGGACGAGCTCGACGGCCTTCCCGCCGAACCGCGTCGCCAGGGTGCGGTCGAAGGCCGTCGGCGTGCCGCCACGCTGGAGGTGGCCAAGTACGACAAAGCGCGTCTCTTTTCCAGTCAGCTGCTCGAGCCTTTTCGCGACGCGCACGCATTCCCCGCCCAGCCGTTCGACGTGCCCGTCGTGCGCTTCTTCGATCAACGCGGCCTTCTCGTCCCTGGCATGTGCACCCTCGGCCACGACAACGATGCTGAAACGGGCGCCCCAGGCGTCGCGGTTGCGCAGACATTCCGCCACCTTATTCAGGTCGTAGGGGATCTCGGGGATCAGGATGACGTCGGCGCCACCGGCCACGCCGCCGTGGAGGGCTATCCAGCCGGAGTAGCGACCCATGACCTCCACGACCATGATTCGACGGTGCGCCTCGGCTGTTGAATGCAGTCTGTCGATCGCCAAGGTCGCGAAGTCGACCGCCGTATCGAATCCGAAGCAGCTCGTCGTCCCCACAATGTCGTTGTCGATCGTCTTGGGAACGCAGACGAGCGGAATCCCCTTCTTGTAGAACTCGTACGAGATCGCCAACGTACCGTCGCCACCGATGCAGATGAGCGCATCCAGTTCCATCTTCTGGAACATCTCGACAACACGATCGGCGTAATCGAAGGTGCCTTGCGGCGTGGCGATCGGCTCGGCGAACGGATCTCCGCGGTTGACGGTGCCGAGGATCGTTCCGCCCAGACGCAGGATGCCGGTGACATCGCGCGGCGTGAGGATGCGCGACTTCTCGGGATAGATGAGCCCGTCGAAGCTGTCTTCCAGGCCCACGACTTGAACCTTGGAGTTGTGCGCCGCCTTGACGACGGCGCGGATGACTGCGTTGAGACCGGGCGCATCACCGCCGCCGGTGAGAACGCCGATTTTCTTGATAGTCGGCATCGCGTGAGGCTTCTCAGATTGTCGCCTGATTGGACGGGTCGGCAGTCCGCCTTCGCGGCTGGCGCCGACATGGCGCGACAGCCTCTCCTCGCCGGCCTGCCCAGCCGAAGCCCGGAAGCGAAGTCAGCGAGCGAAGGCTGGTGGACCGCAAGAGGATCGAACTCTTGACCTCCGCATTGCGAACGCGGCGCTCTCCCAGCTGAGCTAGCGGCCCTAATGGAATGAAATGAGGGCGCGGCTGCCGGGCAAGCGTCTCGGCCGCACGCGCAAAATCGAGTTTACCACGCCACCTGACCTGTGGACCGCCATGGCTACTCACGCGCGCGCTCGAACGTCAGGTACACGGGCGCGGCCCCGAGGAACATCAGCATGCCGAATGTCCCCCAGCCGGCGCGATTGATCGCGATGAAACGGGCATGCTCTCCCGGCTGCAGCACGACGTCGTGGGTCTTCCAGAAGAGCGTGTTGTGGGCGCGGATGCGATGCGGACCGGCCGGCAACTCGTGCGAAATCGTGTCACCGTAGCGCAGCATGCCGACGTCCTTACCGTCGACTTGTACAAAGACCTCACGGAAGCCGACGTCTTCGTTCGCCTCGCGGCTGACCGTGATGCTCGCAACGAAGTTCGAACGACGGGCAGTCCTGACGAGGTCTGCACCGAGGCGGCTCCCTGGTGGTTTCGGAAGTGCGATTGCGTCGCGAAGCTCGAAGAACACGACGACACATCCTACCGAATCCTGCGCTGGAAGGAAGCTCGACGGGTGTGGGCAGCATGATTGCACCACACTCCGATGGAGCGCTCGCGGCTCGAGCGCTTCAGCTGGAGGAAGAAAATGGCCATTCTTGGATGGATCGTGTTCGGCCTCGTCATTGGCGCGCTTGCCAAGCTCGTCATGCCGGGCCGTGATCCTGGCGGCATCATCGTGACCATGCTGCTCGGCATTGCCGGCGCCGTGCTCGGCGGATTCCTCGGCCGTGTACTCGGCTTCTATCGGGAGGGCGAGGCGGCCGGATGGATCATGTCGTTCGTCGGCGCGGTGGTGCTACTCGGCATCTACCGGATGGTGATGCATCGCCGGACCTTGACCCCGTAGACGGCGGCAGGCAGGCAAGACACAATGCTGGTTGGCTGGCCGTCTCCATTGACGGTCACCCTTCCAGTGCCGCCGATATCGACCCGTATCCCGCTCGGGCGCGCGTATATGCTCGCGTCGGGCGCCATGCGCGAAGCAGAGCGCGTCGGTCTTCCGGCGCGCTCAATCACTCCAATCGGCGGCTTGCGCCGGTACGCGCCCGCGATCAGTGATGTCTCGCTCCTCGCGGTGGCGCCGACATCGGACCATCCAGAACTGCTGACCCGGTTCGCCCGGCTTCCCGCCGTCGCGGCTATCCTCTCGCGTTCACTGTCCCACGTGACCATCGCCAATGAGCGTGGAGCCATCACCTTACACGTGGCCGTACCTGAAGAGGCCGGATCCGCGCTGGTGTGGCACACCGGGTCGCTTGCACACACAACCCAGCTGCAGGCGCGTGCGCAGCGGATGGGCTTCGCGTTTGAAAGCGGACGTCTCCTTGATCGCCATGGCCAGCCGATGATCACCGAAACCGAGGAGCGTTTCTACGAGCACCTCGGCTTGCCGGGCATCGCACCAGAGCTACGGGAGGGCATGGACGAGATTGCGGCCGCAGAACGTGGCGACCTGCCGGGCCTGGTCAGCGCGTCGGACATCCGCGGCGATCTCCACATGCACAGCACGTGGAGCGACGGGCGGGACACCATCGATCAGATGGCCTTCGCCAGCCTACGACTCGGGTACGAGTACGTGGCAATTACCGACCACTCAGAGCGGTCGCTGGCTTCGCGGCAACTGGCAGCGAAGGACATCGCCCGCCAGCGCGCGGACATCGGCAAGGTGCAGTCGCGAGTGAAGCGGCTGGAAATTCTTCACGGCATCGAGGTCGATATCATGCCGGACGGGTCGCTCGACTTCGATGACGAACAATTGGCCGGGTTCGACATCGTTCTGGCCTCGCTGCACGACCATGCCGGACACGACGGGGCGATGCTCACGGAACGATACCTGCGCGCGATTCGGCATCCGCTGGTCAATGTGATTACGCATCCGGCCAACCGCACGCCCGCGCGGTCCGAGGGTTACAACGTGAACTTCGACGTGCTGTTCGCGGCCGCGGCGGAAACGGGCACGGCCATGGAGGTGGACGGCGCTCCAGGGCACCTCGATTTGGATGGAACGCTCGCGCGACGCGCGGTTGCCGCTGGTGTGACGCTGGTGATTGACAGCGACTGCCATCGCTCCGACGGGCTGGCCAGACAGATGCGATTCGGTGTTGGTACGGCCAGGAGGGGATGGATCGAGCCGGCCCACGTCCTGAACACCCGCGGCCTCGAGGAAGTGCGCTCGTTCATCGCAAGGAAACGTGCGCGGAAATAAGGGGCTCGTCGCCGTCGTGGTCGCGACGATCGCCTTCTCCGTGTACGCCCGAACGCTGTTACCTGGCGTCGACCTCGGCGACACCGGCGGGTTTCAGGCCGCCGTGCTCTGGCCCGAAACCAGCGCCCGTCAGGCCTACCCTCTGTACTACGGACTCGCGCGGCCGTTTGTGCAGGCCGTCAGCCCTGGCAATCCCGCGCGCGGATTGAATCTCTTCTCCGCCGTCTGCGGCGCACTGGCGGTCGGCCTCATTACCTACTTCGCGGCTCTGCTGACCACGAGCCTCGCGGCCGGCGCGATCGCCGGAGTGTTCCTGGCCTTTTCACACACGTTCTGGACGCAATCGATCATCGCCGAGGTGTACGCGCTCCACATCGCGCTCATCGCGTGCTGTCTGCTGGCGCTCTACGCGTTCAAGGCGCGCCCCTCCAACCGCCGGCTGGCACTCTTCTTTGCCGTGTACGCGATCTCCTTCGGCAATCACCTGTCGATGGTCCTCCTCCTGATCCCGTTCACGCTCTTCCTCTTTGCGGTACACCCACGGCCGCGCGACCTGCTGCGGCCGCGCACGATCGCATTGGCGGCCGGCATCGCCTGCGCCGGCACACTGCTCTATGCGCCTCAGTTTCTATTCGTATGGACGAACATCGATGCGCCGCCGAATTGGAGCGACCGCGTAGCCACCTTCTGGTTCGACGTCACGAAGGCGGATTGGCGCGCATCGATGATGGCGGGCGTCGATCGCAGTGAATTGGCCGACCGCGTCGCGATGTGGGCGTGGGACGCCCGGCTGCAGTTCGGCATTGGCGGCGTGCTGCTGGCCGCAATCGGCGCACTGCGGTTGTGGACTGTGTCGCGACCGTGGGCGCTCCTCCTCGTCAGCGCGTATGCGATCAACACGTTATTCGCCATCACCTACAACGTGGGCGACCCGCACGTATTCTTCCTTCCTGGCCATGTCCTGACGGCATTGGCTGTCGCGTCGCTCTTTGCGAGCCACAAAGGGCTGTCGAGACCGCTATCGATCGCCGCGACGGTCGTCCTCTTGGCGTATGCCTCGTGGTGCGGGTGGGACATGTGGCCGAGCGCGGACCGTCACGCCGATCGCCGGGCTGATGCGCTCGTAGCACGAGTCGCTGCTGGTGTCACCGATATCAACGCCGTGCTCGTGTCGGATATGGACTGGCAGGCGGAAAACGCGCTCCTGTACTCGGCGCGGTACGAGCGCCGGCAGCTCGCGTGGCGCCGTGCAGCAGAAGTGCTGCCACACCTGCCGTTTCTCGTGCACGACAACCAGATGATCGGGCGCGATCTGGTGGTCGCCGCAGACGCCGCAGCGCGCGTCACCGCTGCGTACGGACCTCTCTTCCCGTTGATTCCTGATGTCGTTCCGGCCGGAATCGCCGCGCACGCAGCAGCGATACCACGCGGCACACCGTATGTGCTGGTCCTCCTCGCGCCGACCGGCAACGAACACCTCGACGCAGATGACTTCGACACAGCCGTGACAACGCTCGCCGGACCGACTGCCCACGCACGAACCCGGGCGCAATTTCAGTTCTGGGCTGGTCTTGCCGGAGAGCGCAATGCGACGTATGAGCAATCGGATCGGCCGTTCAGGAAGGCGTTCGCGATACTCGGCGATCCGTTTTCGATTCGAATGGAGGCATGGCTCCCGTTCGAGACCTTTCGTCGGGCAGGATTCGGACATGTCCTGCGCGGGCGCGAGCATGTGCTGACCGTCGAACGCGGCGTCAGCCTCGTGTCATTCGAACGCGACGGCACTCCGGCCGTGGCGTACGCGGCCGGCCTCTATGCGCCCAGAGCCCGTTTCCGCATTCCCGCTCTCATACCTCAGCAGGTGGCTGACGGCTCGGGTGCTATTCTCAAGACAGCGCCCTCATTGCTCGAGGCACGCCATTAACTGGTCGACCATGACTCGCAGCCTTCTCGTTCTTCTCGCCCTCACGGTCTCCGCCGCGCTTCCCCTGGCGCAGACACAGCGATTACCCGATGCGCTCGCGAAAGACCTGCAGGCACGGTATCAGTTGATCCGCGACTTCTCCGCTGATTTCGTTCAGAGCTACCGTGCCGGCGTTCTGAAGACACAGACCCGGGAGAGCGGCAGAGTGTCGGTGAAGAAGCCGGGCAAGATGCGGTGGACGTATGCGAAGCCCGAACGCAAGGAACTCGTGTCCGACGGCCGGCGGATGTACTGGTACGTCCCCGACGACAAGCAGGTGATCGTGCGAGACGCCACGACGCAGGCCACCACGCCGGACCTCTTTCTCAGCGGCCGCGGCGATATCGCCCGTGACTTCACCGCGACCTACGTCGACCCGCCGATCCCGGGGACGCTAGCGCTCAAACTCGTCCCGCGACGTTCTGAGCCCGAATACGAATATCTGGTGCTGGCACTCGATCCCGCGACGTTGCAGATCCGTGCTCTGACCACTCGCGATCATCAGGGTGGAGAGTCGACGCTGACTTTCACCAACATGAAGGAGAATCGCGGGCTCTCCGATAACGACTTCGTCTTCAAGGTCCCTGGTGGCGTCACGGTTGTGACCGACGCGGCACGCTGATTTCCTGCGCAAGCAGGCCATTCGCTCGGCCTCCGCTGCGCTATATTCGTCTCGCTTCGGCCACGAGGACGCATGCCGAGTTCTGCGAGACGAATCGCCAAGGTTCTGCATCCCACGACAATCGTTGAAGACGGTCCTGCGAACAGCAACCGGGCCGCCGTCATCGTCTGCCACGGAATGGGCCAGCAGATTAAGTGGCAAACGCTGTGCGAGCTCGTCAGCTCGCTGACACGCGCGCATGTCCTCAAGCCGGATACCGAAGTCGCTGTGCGGCAGGTGCGGTTCAAGAGCATCGCCGAGCACGCGCCGCTCGGCGGTGAGCGCGAGATCGGCGAGCCCTTCTTCCTCGGGCGGGCGGAGGCCACGCTGCAGATGCCCGGACAGCCTGGCGCCAGCCGCGACGTCCACATCTATGAGGCCTACTGGGCGCCGTTGACCGAAGGGCGCATCACACTGATTCAGACGATCAGGTTCCTGATCGACGCGGCACTGAAAGGCATCCGGCACTCGTTCCGCACCATCGCACGCTACGACGGCGTCTCCGGCGTCGGCGATCCGCCGATCGTCGAACGCCCGCGTCCGTATCACACCGTCCTCTGGCTCCTCGGTCTCCTGCCGATCCTGTTTTCTGTGATGGCGATGAACCTCGCCATTACCGTTGCGCAGGTCCGCCGGCTGCTCACGGACAGCGGAGGTGTGACGAGATCGCTGCTGGCGGCCCTGACCGGAGACTTATGGACGTTTGAGCTGATCCTTCTCGGGGCGTTCCTCGCATTCCGCGCGGTGCTCACGTGGCGACGCGCGGCACGCCAACATTCCTCATCGTGGCACCTGCCGGGCGTGGCGAGCTGGACCCTGTGGGCCGTGGCGGGATTCGTGGCGGTGGCGTGTGTGGCGACAGGCCTCTTCGTCATTCCCGCGCACTACTGGACACATCAGGGTCCACAGCCGTACACACCTGGGCCACTCGAATACGCGCTGCTCCGCTGGCCGGCGGACGTCGCCCAGCGAGCGATCGCAGAGCTCTTCACACGCATCAATGATGCAGGCGTGCTGCGCACGACCGCCGACGAACGACCGTGGCGCGCGCTGCAGACGCACGCCCTCTTCGTCTGGGGCGCGATCCTGTACGCCTCCGTTCGTGGCCGCCGAATCCTCGTCGAGTATGTCGGCGACGTGGCCATTTATGTCGCGTCGCACACGCTCAGCACGTTCGATCAAGTACGCGACGACATCAAGGCCCTCACTCGTCACGTCGTCTGTGCGATCTATCAGCAGGGCCGATATGAACGCGTGATCATCGTCGGGCACTCCCTGGGCTCATTGATCGCGTACGACGCGCTCAACGGCGCGATGCTGGCCGATTCGCTGTCCGGCACCTACGGTACCGAGCGCACGCGACGGTTTGTGACGTTCGGTTCGCCCCTCGACAAGACGGCGTTCATCTTCCGTGCGATCGACGCCGTGAAGGCGCCGTTTCGCGAAGGCCTGGCGGCCAGCGTCCAGCCGCTCCTGATCTACCGGCCGTCGCCGAGGACGACGTTTGACTGGATCAACCTGCGGTCGCCGCACGACGTCATCAGCGGCAGACTGGATCTGTATCCGCAAGTCGACAATCGATTGGATCCGCAAGCTGACACGCCCCTCTGGGCGCATGTCCAGTTCTGGTCGAATGAGCTGCTCGCGGAGACGATTGCCGAAGCGTGCGTGGACAATCCGCCAGGATGGCCGCCGGCGAGGCCGATTCCGGGCTACGAAGTCGCTTCCGACGATGGTGTGGCCACGCAGGTTCGGGCGGTGTGATCTACTCGACCTTGGCGACCTGCGCGCCCAGCGAGACGAGCCGTTGTACGACGTTGCTGTAGCCGCGCTCGACGGTCTCGAGCGGCGCGACGCGGGTTTGGCCCTCCGCCGCAAGACCGGCCGCAATCAACGACATCCCGGATCGCAGGTCGCGACTGTCCAGGATTCGCCCTCCGCGCAGACGCGTCGGCCCTGTGACGATGATGCGATGGGCATCGGCAAGGAACATATCAGCGCCCATGCCGCTCATCTGCTCGAGTGCGAAAAGCCGCAGCTCGTACATCCAGTCGTGGACGAGCGTTCGGCCTACTGACTGCGTGGCCAATACCGTCACCAGGCTGACGAGGTCACTCGGAAAGGCCGGCCACAACCCGGTCGTGATTCGACGGACCGCGCGTGGCTTCGACGGCTTCACCGTGAACACGCCATCGCGCATCCCGCACTCGACGTTCATCCGCTTCAGCACCGACGCGACGACTTCGATGTCCTCGTCGCGGGCGCCTTCGATGGCGATCTCTCCGCCGGTAATGGCCGCAACGACCGCCCAGCTGCCCGCTTCAATGTAGTCGCCACCAAGGCATTGCTGTGCGCCCGCGAGCTTGCCGACCCCTTGGACGCGCAGCCTGGAACTGCCGATGCCCGACACTTCGGCGCCCATCTTCGTGAGGAACTCACACAGTTCGACCACGTGCGGCTCTGTCGCCGCATTGCGGATTTCGGTCAGCCCCACCGCTGACGCCGCCGCCAGCAGCACGGTCTCTGTCCCGGTCACCGACGCCTCTTCCAGGTACATCGACGCCGATTTCAGGCCATCCGGAGCGTGCAGAGCGTGGTCAGGCCCGCCGTCGTCGTGCGCGCCCATCGCCAGCAACGCCTCGATGTGTGTGGAAATCGTACGGCGCGCCGGAAAGTCTCCGCCGGGCGGGGCGATGTGAGCCCTGCCGGTCCGCGCCAGCAGCGGGCCGAGCAGAAGCACTGAGCCGCGTAGACGGCCGACAAGTGAGCGGTCGGGCACGTGCGTGCGAATAGACGGCGTCCGGACACGCAGCGTCGTGGTGCCAATGCCTTCGACCTCGGCGCCGATGTCCAGCAGCAGGCGCGCCATCACCTCGACATCGCCGATTCGCGGGACGTTCGTGAGGACACATTCCTGGTCCGTCAGCAGACACGCCGCGAGCAACGGGAGCGCGGCGTTCTTGTTGCCCTCGACGGACACGCGGCCTTCCAGCCGGTGGCCGCCTTCGATCAGAAGACTCGACATCGTCGCACCTTCGCCGTCCGTTCACACACGTCCCGGTTCTCGCTTCCGGGTTCGTGTTCTGCGTTTTGCTACAACGTTCAGTATTAGGGGTTCTACGACTGCAGAAACTCAAGATCATCGTCGCGGCCAAAGCCGACGAATACCGGCTCGGGCCGGAGACTGATGCCAAATCGATCCAGCACGCCGCGCTTGATTCGCGTTGCAAATCTCAGCACATCACGTGCTGTTGCGCCACCACGATTGATCAGCGCCAGTGTATGTTTGCTCGAAATCCCGACCGCTCCATCCACTTCGCCGCGACGAAAGCCCGAACGCTCGATCAGCCATGCGGCCGGCAGCTTGACTCGACCGGAGTCGACCGGAAACGCTGGCGGTGAGCCGCCTGCGGCTGCGGCCACTCGATCATGCTCGTGTCCGTCGACGATCGGGTTCATGAAGAACGATCCGACGCTGCGCGTATCCGGATCGTTCTCGTCCAGCACCATGCCCTTCCGACGGCGGACCGCAAGCACGGCGTCGCGTACGTCGGCCACGCCCGGAGACGTCGCACCTCGACGAGACAAATAGTCCACGACGTCCGGATACGTGGTCGTGGGCGCCGAGGCCCGCAATCGAAACGTCACGTCACAGACGACGAAGCGGCCGGCGTCGGACTTCTTGAAGCGGCTCGTCCGATACGCAAATCCGCAGTCGGCACCCGTCAGGATGTCCATCGCACGTGTCTGGCGGTCGTACACCGTCAGTCGATGGATGCTCCCGGCCACCTCCTGGCCGTATGCGCCGACGTTTTGAATCGGTGTCCCACCCACGGTGCCCGGAATTCCCGACAGACACTCGAGGCCCGCCAGGCCACGATCAACGCATTCCGCGACCGTCGCATCCCACACCTCACCCGCTCCGGCCGTCACGAGGCTGTCATCTTCATCCGTCACGTATCTCCGGCCACCGATGTCGAGATGCAGGACCAGACCATCGAATCCCGTGTCGGCAATCACCAGATTGCTGCCGCCGCCCAGCACGAACAGCGAAACACCCCGGTCCTCACTCCACCGATGGGCGCGCTGCACATCGTCGACGCTCCTGGCTGTCAGCAGCCACCGGGCCGCGCCGCCGATTCGCAGAGTGGTAAAGGCGGCCAGCGGCACTGCAGAACGAACAGCCGCGGGCACATTACTCGAATGCAAGGAGCCTGGCTTCCTGTGCAACAAGCGCCGACAGCGCCTCGCCACGTGAACATACCCGAAACTCAATCCAGTCGCCGGGTGCCAACTGCGCAACAAGCGGGACATCGGCGGAGATCACGACGGCCAGTTGTGGATAACCTCCCGTCGTCTGACGGTCGGCCATCAAGAGGATCGGCTCGCCCGACGATGGCACCTGAATGGCGCCCACGAACGCGGCGTCGGAAATCATCTCGTGATCTGCGAGGCGGGGAATCTGGCCGCCTTGCAGGCGGTATCCCATCCGACTCGACTGTGACGAGACGATGAAGCGAGTTCGCTCGAGGGCATCCAGCGCCTCTGGCGGAAAGTGCTCGATCTGCGGCCCGGGGATAACACGCACTCGCGCCCCGCCGCCACGAACGTACGCGGTCGCCTCTGGTGTTGGCCGACGTCGCCCAACGACCGGTCCCGAACCGCCAAGGCCAAGTCGATCGCCCTGCATGAGCGCACGACCATTCCATCCACCCATCCGCGTCAGCACATGGGTGGACCGGCTTTCGAGCACACGAGGCACGTCGATCCCACCGTCCATCGCCACATAGGCCCTGGCCCCGAACACACGGTTCGCGAAACGAAGCACGCCTCCCGCCGGGCAGGCCACCGCTGCGCAGTGCGGCACGCGTGCGCCGTCAAGAGTGGCGCCCAGATCCGCACCGGCAACGGCGAATGTGGTTCGCTGTTCAAAGCGCAGTTTCGGCCCGGCCAGCGTGGCTTCGAGGACCGCCGCGCCAGGCGCATTGCCGACGAGCGCGTTCGCAGTCCGGTACGCGACCCAATCCATCGCGCCGCACACTGGCACGCCGCTCGACTGATGGCCCCAGCGACCGCTGTCCTGCACGGTTGTCAACAGTCCCGGGTCGATGATGCTGATCGACCGCGCG
>Ga0310811_10006052_pt1 | contig 15420 bp, 16 predicted proteins | sample YCmetagenome_FD_207642 | JGI IMG/M metagenome (GOLD analysis project Ga0310811, IMG submission 207642) | Soil microbial communities from experimental microcosm in Duke University, North Carolina, United States - YC | ecosystem: Engineered > Artificial ecosystem > Soil microcosm > Unclassified ...
CGTGGCGGTAGAACGGCTCCATCTCGGGATAGCCGCTCCACACCGTCAGCTTCTGTGCCTGTGCCGTGGAGATACCGGCAAGCAGTGCGGCGCCGATGATCGACGCGGCGACAAGGCCGGAGCGACAGTCGGCGCGGCGATGCCTGATGATGGGTTGCTCGAGACTAGCTTCAGACATCGTGATCCCCCTCCGTGCGATTGCGACTGCGCTTGTTCAATAATCTGCTATGCAACCGGTTGCGCGTCAAGCGACGCCGATGCTGCCGATCGCAGCAGGCGAGCGTCATCATTGGGCAACGAACCTTTGCCCCGCCACATAGGTCTCCCGGATCGCCAGCGAAGCAGCACCCTGCTCCCAGTCGAACAGGATCAGGTCGGCCACTTCTCCGACGGCAAGCCGCCCACGGCCACCGGCAAAGCTGCCGGGATTGATGGTCGCAAGCCGCATTCCATCTGCAAGCGTCAGGTCGGCCATGCGGACGGCCAGCGCCACATCCTGGCACAGAGGCCGGCTTGCGCCCGCCAGATATGGCGTTCCGGCCACGCTGAGACGCCCGTCGCTTGCGAGCTCGACGCGGCCGCCGATCGGCTGGTCATAGATCCCCGGCGGCATGCCGGCGACCGCTGCGGTATCCGAGACGAGATAGGCGCGGTCCAGTCCCTTGGCGCGCAGCATGGCCTTGAACGTATCCGCCGGGAGATGGAAACCGTCGGCGATGAAACCGGCGTCGAGCCGCTCGTTGGCCAATTGCGCCCAGATGAAGTTCGGGTGCCGCGGCAACATCGCCGAAGCACCATTGCCGAGATGGGTGGACAGCCGCGCCCCGGCCAAGGCGGCTTCATGAATCTGGTCTGATGTTGCCGAAGTATGGCCGATCGCGACCAGAATGCCCTGGCCGACCGCCGCGCGGATGAAGCTCGAGACCTGATCGTGATGCGGCGATAGCGTGATCTTGCCGACCAGACCGCCACTGACGCGCTGCCATTCGGCGACCTCGTCGAGATCAGGCGCGCGGACATGTTCGCGCGGATGCGCGCCACGCGGGCCATCTTCTGGGGCGAGATAGGGACCTTCGACATGGACGAAGGGAATCATCCGGGCGCAAAGCGAATCCTGGCGCCGCGCCGCGGCGATGGCTGATAGTGCAGAGACCAGCGAGGCGCGCGACGCGGTGATCAGCGTTGGCAAATAGGTGGTGACGCCGAGGCCGGTCATCATCAACGTCAGCGCGGACACGCGTTCCGCCGTCAGCATCCCGTCATTGAAGTCTAGGCCGCCATAACCGTTGACTTGCAGGTCAATCAGGCCAGCGGCGACATAAGGAGCCGCAGGCTCAGGAGCGGTCGGCTCGATCGCCGCGATGCGGCCGTCGGCAATCGTGACGGCAACGCCCTGCCCGTTGCCGACATCGCGGCCGACGACGCGCGTGGTTGTCGGCTCAGGCATCGGGATCGGACTCCGCGTCGAGATAGAGCGCGCAGTCGGGGTGCCGGCGCAGAATGCTGGCCGGGCAATCGGTCGTGACCGGTCCGTGCAGCGCGCCGGCGACGGCCACGCGCTTGTGCGCTCCCGGCACGACGCAAAACAGGCGTTCGGCCCGCAGCAGCCGCGGTATGGTCAGCGTCAGCGCCTGTTTGGGCACGGCCGCAAGATTCGGAAAGCAGTCGTCATCCACCTGTTGCTGACGACAGACGTCGTCGAGCTCGACGATCTTGACGTCTTGCGGATCGGCGAAATCAGCAACCGGCGGGTCGTTGAAGGCGATGTGGCCGTTGACGCCGATGCCGAGGCATACGATGTCGATCGGCGCCGCATCCAACAACGCGGCATAGCGCGCCGCGTCGGCCTGCGGATCGCCCTCGGGGCGGATCGGATGGACCGCGCCGAACGGCACGCGATCGAACAGGCGTTCGCGAAGCCAGACTGCGAACCGTTGCGGCGCGCCCGAGGGCAGGCCGATATACTCGTCCATATGGAACGCCGTGATACGGCGCCAGTCGATATCCGGCTCGACGATCAGCGCTTCGATCATCTCGGCCTGGCTCGGCGCCGCCGCGAAAATCATCCGCACACCGGCGGCGACGGCGAGCCCTGCCCGGATCGCCACAGCAATGTCGTGCGCCGCCCGCTTGCCCATCTCCCGGCGGGTCGCGAAGGAATGCACACCCAGGCGTTCGACCGTGCGGTGACGCACTTGCTCAATTGAAGCGGCAGTCGATTCCATTGCGAATGTCTTCAAGAGTGAACGTGGATTTGCCGTGCGCCGCCGGGATTGCCTGCAGCGTGCAAGTCGTACTATTCTATGCAACCGGTTGCGCGTCAAGCAGGCCGCCGAACAGGACGATGATGGACGACCGCACGAGCCGCCCGGGAGCGCCGACGATCAGCCAGGTGGCGGAGGCCGCCGGCGTCTCACGCGCCACCGTGTCGCGCGCCTTCACCCGCCCCGATATGCTGGGCGCGGACACCGTGCGTCGCGTGATGGCGATCGCCAAGAAGATCGGTTACGTGCCGAACCATACGGCGCGGGCGCTCTCGACCGGTCGCTACGGCAACGTCGCGCTGATCGTGCCTGATGTGGCCAACCCGTTTTTCCCGCCGCTGATCCGCGCCGCGCAAGTCGAGGCGGAGAAGCTCGACTTCTGCGTGTTCCTGGGCAATTCCGACGAAAATCCGGAACAGGAAGAAAAGCTGGTGAGCCGCTTCTCGACGCAGGTGGAGGGATTCATCCTCGCATCGACGCGGTTGTCCGACGAACGCATCCGCGCCGCACGGCGGCCGCTGGTGCTGATCAATCGCGACATTGCGGGTATCCCACGCGTGCTGATGGACAGCGGCACGGGAGTCGCCGAGGCCGTCGATCATCTGGCCTCGCTCGGCCACGAGCGCATCGCCTATGTCAGCGGTCCCAAGAATTCGTGGTCGAACGCGCAGCGACGGGCCGCCGTGCAGCGCAGAGCCAAGCTCCACAAGCTGCAGGTCCTGATCGTGCCGGCACAGATGGCCTCGTTCGAAACCGGCTACGCAGCAGCACCCGCGATCCTCGACTACCGCGCCACCGCGGCCGTCGCCTTCGATGATCTGATGGCGCAGGGCACGCTCGCGGGCCTCGCCGCACGCGGCGTCGCGGTGCCGGCGGATTTCAGCATCGTCGGCTGCGACGACGTGCTCGGCGCGATGACCTACCCGCCGCTGTCCAGTGTCTCGAATGCCTGCGCGGAAGCAGGCCGGGTCGCCATTTCGCTGCTAATGGACACCCTGAAAACGCGCGCTGTTAGGGATATACGCTACGTTCTCGGCACCAAACTCGTAATCCGCAAAACCACTGGCAACGCCGCCAACCCACGCTAAGGACTGAGCGCATCATTCAGGCCAACGCGTTTTATCAAATTGCGCAAGCAAACCCGAAGAAAAGACTGCCGCTATTCGGTTTACCTACGGGCGGATCCGGCTGGGCATCTCGAATTAGCGGCTTGCCTTATCAGTCAGCCAACTGATTCCGTTTTGTTAGTGTCCTTATCAGTCTGCAAACCGACTCCGGTTTGCACGAAAGCTTCATCGGCTACCGATCTCATCCGCCTCGGATCTTCGCGCGCTGGCTTTTTAGGTTGTGGACATGGACATGCTGGCCAGCCAACACGCTGCGCGTCAGCCTGCCGATTGGCGTGCCGTATTTCCGGACTTCCTGGCCGGCCGCAAGATCGGAAAATGCAAATTTGTGGCCAAAGGGTATAAGTTCAAGAAGGGCGATCTTTTCGATCCGATCGCTGCAACGGACGCGAACGATACCTGATAGATCGCGGAGGGCCACGGCAACATCATCGTCGGGCGTAATCTGCACAGCGTCCCAGCCGATCTTAGTTTGGAGACTGCTCAAAGTGATGCTCCGATACGCGTGAAACATTCCGAGCCTTGACCGGTGGCTTCACCCAAGGTGAGCGTTCCGGAGGCAAAATCGATAACCGCGGCGAACAAGGCATCGGCCGCTTCGTCCAGCGATTGTAGCCCCTGAAGCACGTTGCTGCCATTGAAGTCGAGCTGCTCCGTCAAGTACGCGCATGAAGCCGGATTCGCGCCGATCTTGATCGTTGGGGCAAGCAGGCTGCAGTAGCTGTTTCCAGGCCCCGTCGTGAACAGGATCAACTGCGTTCCCGAGGCGACGAAGCCGGTCATCGATTCCGGCGAGAAGCTTGGACCATCCATCAGATAGAGGCCTGCCGGGCCCGGGCGTTGGCCAAAATCCAGCATATCGACGATCGGACGGGTGCCTGTCTTGGCGACGGCCCCTAGCGACTTCTCTTCGATGGTCGACAGGCCGCCGGCTATGTTCTCCTGTCCGGGGTTGTTGCCGATGAGATCGACGCCAGCGGCGGTCACCGCGCCTTCCCGGGCGGCGACGACCCGAACGACCTTCCGGCCGACCTCGACGCTGACGCAGCGATGGAGCAAGGCATGTTCGGCGCCGAGCCATTCGAGAGTTTCGCCGACCACGGCCGTCGCGCCCGCATCGACCAACCGGTCTGCCACCGCGCCCGCCAGAGGGTTGGCGGCGAGGCCAGAACTGGCATCGGACTGGCCGCATTCCAGGCCCAGATAGAGCTGCGAGACGCTCACCGGTTCGCGACGAGCCCGCGAAAGCTCGCGGATCATCGTGGCACCCTTTCGAATCGCCCGTGCAGTCAATTCCAGTGCGTCCTGATGTGTGTCGTCCAGTGTCAGCACCTCGATCGGAGAGTGCGAGACTACGGCAATCGCGGCAGCGACATCGTCCGCCGACTTGCGGTCGGCTCCGATGACCAGAACCGCACCATTGTTTGGACTGGCTCCGACGCCGACCAATTGTCGGAAGTGACATTCCTTGTCAGGCCCATACTGGCCACGCCCGTATGGCGTAGCGACAACTTTGCAATGCGAAAGCGACGAGCCAATCTGGATCGCCGTCGCCGCGACGAGGCCATTGATGCAGAGAACGAGGAGATGATTGCGTACTCCCGCACGGTCCGACTGGCGCGGAAATCCGAGAAATACCTTTTCTGCCATCAGCCCCACCTCTCCGCTCGCGTATGTCCTTGCCCATGTTCAGATCACCGGCCCGTAGCAGGAGCGCTCCAGGCGAGGTGGCGGCCGCCGGTCGCCTGCAGGTCGGCGCCGGTAATGTAGCTCCCTGCGTCCGAACAGAACAGAAGCGCCGCGCCGGACATTTCCGCGGGCATCCCGGCGCGCTGCATCGGACTGCAATCCGCTTCGATCGCTTTCCAAGCGGCTGCATCCTCGCGGCGCCACTTGTTGCGCTCTGTGGCGATGAGGCCCGGGGACAGGTTGTTGATGGTGATACCGTAAGGTGCGTATTCGCGCGCCAGGTTGAATGAGAGATTGTGTTGCGCACTCTTGAGTGCCGCATAGACCGAGAGCACGGACTCCGGCGCAATCTGGTTGACGCTGCCGATGGTAAGGATGCGGCCGAAACGGTTGCGGCGCATCTGCGGCAGGACGGCCTGGAGCAATTCGATCGTCGCCTTGAAGTTCACTTGAAGCTGGCGCTCGAGTTGAGCCGCTGTCACCTCCTCGAATGGCGTCCGGTATTGGATCGACGCGCCCACGACCAGAACGTCGATATCGCCAAGCTTGTGCCGCGCTTCCTCCACGCATCGGGTCGGCTCGCCCGGACTCGCGAAATCCGCGTCGATTGCGATGCCTGCGCGGCCACAGCCGGCTATCGCTGCCAACATCTCCTCGGCCGCGTCGCTGCGACCGAACCCGATGTCGGCTTGGCGCGCGTACTGGATGGCGACATCCGCGCCGGCCTCTGCGAAAGCAAGCGCGATCTCGCGGCCGATGCTGACGCTCCCCCCCGTGACGAGCGCCTTGCGGCCCGCCATCGAAAAGCGCGCCACCACGCGGCGGTTGTTCTCCAGTTCGTGTTGCGCAGTTTCCATGGCGCCCTCCGCTGTCTGTCTGCTCGCCGGGAGATACTCGTCATGGCGCGAAATGTCCTCCCGTCGCGCCATCAAAGAGGAGAATCTGGTCGTCTTCTATGAAACGGTGCATGCGGTCGTCGGGCTTGGCACGGTTGCGAATGTCGCCATTGCTGATGACTCCCGGCCCCGTCACCATCCCCAAGGGAGGTCGACTTGCCGCATCCGGAAGGATCAACGAGGTCGACGAATTCGCCAACGGCAATGTCGATCGCCCCCCGCTGATACTTCAACCGCGCCGTACAGATTTCAATCGAAATGCTCGCCATTCCCCACGTGTTCTAACCCGCAACGGTTCGCCGCGAACCGTCGACGGCAATCGTCCTATCCGGAAGCGGAATTCGATAAATGCGGGCGGCTGTGCGCCGGAAGATCGTATCTTTCTCGTCTTCCGACAAGTCGTCCAGCACCGTGTCCAGGTTGCGGATCTGGTCGACCACTGGGCACATCAATTTCTCGACCGGATAATTGGTGGCCCACATGCACCGGTGCGGCCCGAACAGGTCGATGACCATCCGGACAGGAGCGGCGATGTGCTCGGGCGCCCAACCACGATCGAGAACCCAGAGACCCGAAAGCTTGATCGACATGTTCGCGCACCTTGCGCAGTCGCGCATCCCCTCCGTCCACTGGGCGATGTCCTCGACCGTCTCGCGCAGCGGCGTACCGAGGTGATTGATGACGATTTGCAAGTCCGGATTGGCGCGTGCGACATTGGCGAGTTGCGAGAGCTGCCCGGGCACGACGAGCGTGTCGAAGGCCAGCTCTCGACGCGTCAATTCCGACAGGCCATGCAGGAATTCCGGGGCAAGCATGATGTCCGGAGATTCCACGAAGCGCCACCACGGCCGCCCGTCCCAAGCCAGCGACATGCGTATTCCGCGCATGCGTGCGGAGCGCTGGAAGACCGAAAGAACTGCGCCGATATCCGGGCGGCGCAAGTCGGCATGGCCGACCGAGACGGCAGGCAGGCTGCGGTCGCCGGCCACGGCATCGACCCAGTCGAGCTCCGATGCTCCGGGCCCCCCCGCGCTTGCCTCGACGAAGACGGACGCGACAACGCCGATGCCGGCCATGTCGCGAGCATAGTCGGCGACGAGGTAGTCCTTCTTGAGCGCCGTGTGGTCACCGAATGGGCGTGGTGGCGAGCCCGGCGCAAGCCATGCATAGGGAAAGCGACCGAGTTGCCACAGATGATGATGAGCGTCGATCCTTTGTCGCACCGAGCCGTCTTTCAATCTGCCTAGAACAGACCCATTGATAGTTCTGTTTTTCAACAGCGTCAATACGGGCCGCCGATGCGCCTTGATTTGACGAAATTAACAGGATTATATATGGTTCTGTTAATAAGAATGCGGACTGGAGGCAGTTTCAGACCCGCGCTGGCCGTTTCGAGGCAGATAGGAGGAAAGCCATGCTCAAACTGCTTGCCGCTGCTCTCATCACAAGCGCTGCCATGATCGGGACAATCCGCTTCGCCGATGCAGATCCGGTGACGATCACGTTCCGCTTCAACGACACCGAACAAGAGGTGCGGGGAGCAATCGACGCGTTCGAGAAACAGAATCCGAACATCAAGGTCGACCTTCAGCGGATCGGCTGGAAGGACGCCCGCAACCAGTTCCTGCGCGAGGCCGCTGTTGGACAAGGACCCGACGTGGCGCATGTCGCGCAGGTCTGGGTTACCGAAATGGGTGATGCCGGCGCGACGCTGGCGCTCGATGACCTCATCCGGAAGGATCCGCCGCCAAACGGCTTTGCCGACTTCGCCGCGCAGGACCTGGCCAAGGGCAAGGACGGTCATATCTACGGCCTGCCGTGGACGACCGATACTTGGGCCATGGTTTACCGGACCGACCTGCTCAAGGAGGCCGGCATAGAAAGCCTGCCCACGACATGGGAAGACATCCGCAAGGATAGCGAAGCGGTCTACAAGAAGACCGGCAAGACCGGCTTTGGCTTCCCGGCCGGCAGCTCGGCTTCGGGGGCTATGTGGTTTCTTGCCAATTTCTACTGGTGGTCACATGGCAAAGAATTGATCGTCCAGAAGCCGGATGGCTCCTACGCGATCGGGCTCACGCTGGAGGACGTCACAGAAAGCATGAACTACTACAAGAAGTTCATGGACGAAGGCGACAACCCGCGGCCGAATCTTGCCGCCAGTGATGCGCATGACCCTGCGATCATGCAGGCGCTAATAACCGGTAACCAGGCGATGGGCGCGATGCCGCCGAATACCTTTAAGGAGGCCTTAAAGGCGTACGAGGACGCGAATCCGGGAAAGCCCGCCCCCTTCGCCTCCGGGCCCTTCCCGCACCAGAACAACACCAAAAGCTCTATGATCGGCGGGCGTATGCTTGTCATCAACGCCAACAGCAAGCATCCCGACGCGGCCTGGAAGTTCGTCAAGTTCATGGCCTCCCAGTCGGTCTTCGCCGACTACTACCGTACTCAGTTTCCGGCGCAGACCTCGCTGCTGAAGCAGATCGATTTCGGCGCGCCGCTCAAGGGCTTTGCGGACCAATTCCCCTATGCTCGCACGTGGGGTGCCTACGCCAGCGGCCCGGTTCCGATTGGCACCCTGTGGAACGTTACACAGCGCGCCTTCGGAAAGGCTCTATCGGGACAGCAATCGACGGAAAATGCCGCCAAGGAACTGCTGGCGGAAATCGGAAAGCAGATGCCGTAAGGCCGGCTGGTGAGAACTCGGATCCAGGGACAGCCATGCGCGAAAGGCTTTTCATCGTCACGATGCTACTGCCCGCAATGGTCCTCTTGGTTCTGTTTTATGGCTATCCGATCTTCGACAACCTACGCATCAGTTTCACCGACCTCTCGCTGCTCGGCATGAAAAAGGGCGGGAATTGGGTGGGTCTGGCGAACTACCGCGAGCTATTCCATCGCGGTGATTTTGGCCACATCCTGTTCAATACCTTCGTCTGGCTGACGGCAACATCTGTCCTACTTAGGCTACTGATGGGCCTTGGCATCGCCGTGTTGCTGAACACCAGGGCCATGAAGAAGCTCAGGTTGGCCTCGGTCGCGCGCTTCGCCCTGCTCATCCCCTGGGCAACGCCCCCAATCGTCGCAGTGGTGATCTGGCGCTTCCTGCTTGAGCGCAACGGCGTCGTCAACGAAACCTTGATGCGGCTGAACATCATCAGTCAGCCGATCGCCTTCCTCGCCGACATGCGCGCGGTCTGGCCCTCGATAGTGGCCATCATGTTGTGGAACACCGTACCGCTTATCGCGCTTTCGCTGTTGTCCAGTCTGCAAACGGTGCCGGAGGAATACTACGAGGCGGCGGAGCTCGACGGCGCCACCAACTGGCAAGTGTTTCGTTTCGTGACGCTGCCGTTCCTGATGCCCGCTATTCTGGTACTCGGACTGATGTCGGTGTTCTGGTCGTTCAACAACTTCGTCTATGTTTGGCTCGCGACCGGCGCCGGGCCGGGCACATTCACAAACGTGCTTGCGACTGAAGTTTATCTCAAAGGGTTCGTGGATTTCCGACTCGGTTACAGCTCCGCGATCGGCATGATGATGGCAATCATTATGGGGGCCTTTGGAATCCTCTATCTGCGGCTCGTGGCACGGCAGCAATTGGAGGAGACACTGTGACGGTGCCGGCTTCCTCTCGCCACTGGCGCGAGCCCGGTGCTTGGCAACTTGTCGTCGTCCTGGTGCTGGCGATCGTCACGCTGTTCGTCCTGGTTTACCCAGCAATATACGTTTTCTTCGGTTCATTCCGGCCCGCTGGCGGCCTGCTGTCGGCGGCGGAGACTTTCACGATCCGCAACTACGTCCGCATTTTCCAGGCCGGTTTCGGACGCTTCATCATCAACAGCGTCGTCATCTGCGTGGCCGCGACCGTAGTTTCCACGGTGCTATCGATAATGGCGGCCTATGTATTCTCGCGCTTCACATTTCGCTTCAAGCGCGCGCTCTTCATGGGCATCTTGTTCGGCCAGGTCTTTCCCTGGATCGTTCTGATCAATCCCCTGTTCGTGGCATTCGCCACCATGCATCTCATCAACAGCTATTTCGGCATGATTCTGACCTATACCGCGTTCACGATCCCGTTCTCGGTCTACATGCTCGTTGGCTATCTGGTGACTGTACCGAAGAGCCTCGACGAAGCCGCCATCATTGATGGTGCCTCGCGGTGGCAGGTTATCTGGCTGATCATCTGCCCGGTCATGCTGCCGGGCTTCGTGGCGACCGCCACCTATGCCTTCCTGCTGTGCTGGACGGAATATCTGTTTGCGCTCGCCTTCCTGACGCAGACCGACCTCAAAACCCTGCCGCTGGGCCTCTACCAGTTCTTCGGCGACGACTATGTCGACTGGGGCGCGGTCATGGCGGCTTCTGTCGTCACGACGCTGCCGGTCTTTCTTCTTTTCCTGCCGATCCAGGGATGGATATCGCCCGGACGCATCGCGGGAGCCGTCAAATGAGCCATGGCCCGTTCGCTGGAGACGCCGTTGAGCGGATGCACAATTGACAGGTTGCGCGTCGCCCTAGTGGCCGCTCCACTGCAAACACCGATCGTTGCGCCATTCGGCACGGTGACGAAACGCCACAACATCCTGGTGCGCGTTGAGACCAGCGACGGCTGCTGGGGGATCGGCGAAGCCTGGGGGAATTTTCCGCCCTGGGGCTGCCGGGAGCGTGTCGACATCCTGACCAACGTCGTCCGACCTGCTCTGGTCGGTCAAACGCTCGACGATCCCACGCGCCTCTACGGCACGCTGACACAGGCGATGCGAGCGCTCGCCAACCAGCTCGGTGCGCCCGGCCCGTTCCAGCAGGCGCTCTGTGGCGCAGACATTGCACTGTGGGATGCGGCGGCCCGCCGCGCCGGCCGACCACTAGCCGATTTCGTTCGTGGCGGACCGTCGCCACGGCACGCGGATGTCTATGCGACGAACCTTCCCATCCAGCGTCCCGCCGCGATTGAGGAAATGGCGTCGAAGGGCCACACCCGCTTCAAGTTTCGCGTTTCCGGCAACGACCCGCTACTCATCGACCGGCTTCGCGAAGCCCGCTCGGTCGCCGGCACGCGTCCTATGATGGCCGATGCGACGCAGTCCTTCCGGCTGGAGACGTTGCGCCCGCTCGCCGACGCACTCGACGCGCTCTCCTTGGATTGGCTGGAAGAGCCGTTCCTGGTCGACGACGAGAGAGCCTATATCGCGTGGCGCGACGAGACGGTCAGGCCACCGGTGGCGCTTGGCGAGAATGTATACCGCCGTGCCGGGTTTCGGCGGATCCTCGATATCGTCAGGCCCGAAGTCGCCCAACCCGACATCACGAAAACCGGCGGCATCAGCGAGGGTCGCGAAATCTGCCGCGAAATCCTTGCAGACGGCCGGCGCGCCTGCCTCCACATGTATGGCGGTCCTGTCGGCCTCTATGCCAGCTCGCATCTTAGCGCCGCGATCGACGGCATGTCCTGGGTGGAGATGGATTCCTTGCCCAACCCCTTATTCGAGATGCTGCTTCATCAGGCTCCGTCGATCGATGATGGTAAGTTGCGGTTTGAAGACCAGCCCGGGCTCGGAGACATCATCCGCCATGAGGTTTTCGAAAGGTTCGAAGTCCGATAGGAAGCCGTCGGAATCACATCGCAGCAGGCGGGAGAAATATTTGAAGCGGACCACCAAATCGTCGATGAGACAGGTCCCGTCCAGAAAGTCGGGAGAGCGTCCGCAGCGCCTCGGCATCTCGACCTATCGGCGGGTCGCGTCGGTCCTGCGCCGACGCATCTCGATCGGCGAGTGGCAGCCGGGTGATCGCCTGCCTGCGCTAGATGCTCTGGTAGAGGAATTCAAGGTGGGGCGCGTCACCGTCAGGCATGCGCTCGACCTGCTGGCAGATGAGGGATTGATCGCCCGCCATCGGGACAGGCGTGGCAGCTCGGTCACGGCGCAACCGCTGGATCGTAGCTGGTTTACCCTGGCCCTCAACCTGGCCGAGCTTGAAACACATTCCAAGTCCATCGTGGTGACCCAGCTCGAAAGCGGCCCGTGGGAGCGGCCGCTGCCGGTATCGCCCGCAGAAGGAAGGCAAAGCGACGGCTATCACCGCGTCGTCCACTTGCATCATCATTCGCATTTTCCCCTTCCGGTTGCCATGACCGAGATCCTGATCGACAGCGCGATCTACGCCGGCCTAAAAAACAAAACGAACGAAAAGCGGCCGATTCTGGAGCGCCTAGCTGCGCGCCACGCCGATCTCGGGCAGATTCAGCAGACACTGACGATTGGCGAGGCGGACCTCGAACTTGCACGAAACCTTGGCATCCATGAAGCAGCACCGATAGCCGAGCTGCGTCGCATCATCCGCAATAGGGCCGGCACGATTATCTATTTTGGTCACCTCTTCTTCCGTGGCGACCTTGTCCGTCTCGATTTCTCCGTCGATCTGAAAAGCTAGATCGAGAACAGCAGGTCAACGAGCGCTCTGAGGTGTTTTCATCGCGCACTGACGATCTTTCTTTTGAAAATCCATCTAGCGGCTGCCCAGGAGTTGTTGTCACTAATCAGGCTCCGCACCTAAGGTTACCAAGCGTAGCGTAGCGCACCACACCCTTGCCCGCGTAGCTGGTGGTGACGTTGGAAAATTCGCTCTCGAATGTGGCGGCGGCCGACCAGCCGTTGAGCTATTTCTTCTCGGCTGAGGCCGTCACCAACGCGGAGTCGGCGGCCTGCTTTGCGCCGTTCACTATGAACGATGCGCCGGGCAGCGTCTGGAAGGTGGCGCCGATCGCCCGGTCGGGGTTGTAGTCGTGCGCCCAGGCGAGACGGCCTCGCAGCGTGAAGATGCCGTCCGCGGCCGCAAAGGACTTGTCGGAGCGGACGCCGAGTTCGCTGCGAGTATCGGTCACGCTCTTGGCGCGGTAGGCCAACGCAAAGGTATTGGCGCCGACGATGGCCTGTTCGGCGTAGTTCGGCATGTCGAAGGTCGTGAACTGACCTGCCGCATAGGGCGTCCAGCCAAAGCCCTGTGAAACAAAGCGATAGCCGCCTTCGACGCGGCCCGACCAAGCGTTGGCGTTGAACTGCGCGCGCAACTGGTCAATGCCTGCGACCGTCAGCGTACGGTTGGTGGTGATGTCCTGCCAGCTATAGGCCAATGCGCCGGAGAGACAGGCGGCGCCCATGTTGTGGCGGATGAAAGCGCCGGCCTCCCTAGCGCCAAGCCGCCGATCGCGCCGATGACCTTGGCCGGAGGCCTGGTCTTTGAGCCTGGTTCTGGTGCGGCGCATCGATGAAGGTTCTCCAAGCTATCAACAGTGACGCACTTGGTACCGTTCCTATGCGGGCACCGCCCGGCCCGCTCCGCGGATCGCGACGCTGATCGAATTGGCATTGGGAGACGCGAAGCTCAATGTCGGCGCCGGCGCGGGCTCGTATGAACCGACCGGCAGGCAGGTCACCGCCGTCGAGCCTTCGCAATCGATGCGCAGCCAGCGGCCCGCGCATCTGCCAGCAGCCATCGACGCCGTCGCCGAAAACTTTCCGTTCGAGGACGCGTCCTTCGATGCGGCGATGTCGACCTTCTCGGCCCACCAGTGGAATCGGCCGATATTAATTACTGCTGCTCATCAGACGCCGAGATAGGCCCGTCGGACACGTTCATCGGAAAGTAGAGCCTCACCAGTGCCGGTGATGGTGACACGGCCGTTTTCGAGGACGTACGCCTTGTGAGCGATTTTGAGCGAGACCGCGACGTTCTGCTCGACCAATACGCATGTTGTTCCTGCGGCATTCAAGTCCCGTATCGTCTGCAGCACGTCATGCACAATGGTCGGCGCAAGCCCCAACGAAGGCTCATCAAACATGATGAGCTTCGGCTCGCCCATCAGGCAGCGGGCGATCGCAAGCATCTGCTGCTCGCCGCCTGACAGTGTTCCGGCGGCCTGCCAAAGCCGTTCCTTCAGCTTCGGAAACATCGCCTGAACCCGCTCGCGGTTCTGAACTCGTTTCCGGCGCGCCCGCGGCAGCATGGCGCCCATGTCCAGATTTTCGGCAACCGAAAGTGCCGGAAATATCTGCCGGCCTTCCGCGACCTGTCCTACGCCGAGGTCGCAAACGAGGTGGCTCGGCAGACCGGCTATGTCGGCTCCTTCGAACAGGATCCGGCCGGAAGCCGGCCGATGCATTCCCCCGATGGTGCGGATCAGCGAGGTCTTGCCGGCGCCGTTCGCTCCGACAATCGCCACGATCGTGCCGGCTTCGACGCTCAGCGAGATATCTTCAAGTGCCTGCGCATCGCCGTGGAATACGTTGACGTTCCGGACCTCGAGCATCACAGCGACTCCGCGCCGAGATAGGACTCGATGACTGCGGGTTGGCGCAGCACGTGCTCGGCCGTCCCTTCCGCGATCGTCGTGCCGTGGTGCAGCACCATGATCTTTGAGGCCAGGGCCGTCACCGCTCGCATGACATGCTCGATCAGCAGGATCGTCAGCCCGGTGCGGTTAAGATCGTGCAGGATCGCGACCATGCGATCGGTCTCGGTCGGCCGCAGGCCGGCCATGACTTCGTCGAGCAACAGCAATTTTGGTCGTGTCGCCAACGCGCGTGCCACTTCGAGCCGCTTGCGGTCGGGCAAAGTGAGGCTCGAGGCGATCTGCGTGCGTTTCGAGATCAGGTCGAGTTGCGACAGGATATCGCGCGCGATGCCGCGGGCCTCGGACAGCGTCGAGGCGTGCAGCAGCGCTCCGATCACGACGTTGTCCTCGACGGTAAGTGCGGGAAACGGCTTCACGACCTGAAAGGTTCGGCCGATGCCGCGTTGCGCAATCTTGTCCGCGCGCATTCCTTCGATCCGCTCTCCGGCGAAACTGATCGTTCCCTCGTTCGGCGCCATGGCACCGGCGATCATGTTGAACAATGTTGTCTTGCCGGCCCCGTTCGGGCCGATCACGGCAAAGATCTCGCCGCGCTGGACGTCAAAGCTGACGCCGGAGATCGCGGCAACACCGCGAAAGTTCTTGCTGACGCCGGCGACGGAGAGGAGCGCGGTCATCCGGCGTCTCTGTCGAGCTTGAGATGACGCGCCAGCCACGGCCATAGCCCGTTGGGCTTGAGCGAAATGATGATCATCAAGGTAATGCCGTAGAAGATCGCCTTGGTGCCCGGTGCATTGAGGCCGAGTCGCTGCACCAGGTCGGTGAGAGCTTCGCCGAGCGGCGTCAGGACGATCGCGCCTACAATCGGGCCGAATACCGTGCCCAGCCCGCCGATGATCGGCGCCAGGATGAGTTCGATCGAGCGGCTGATATCGAACACTTGCGACGGAAACAGGTCGCGATAGTAGAACCCGTAGAATACGCCGCCGACCCCGGTCATGCCGGAGGAGATCAGCATCGCCATCATGCGGGCGCGAAAGACATTGATGCCGGCCGCCAGCGCTGCTTGCGGATCCTCTCGCACC
>Ga0310811_10006053_pt1 | contig 15420 bp, 16 predicted proteins | sample YCmetagenome_FD_207642 | JGI IMG/M metagenome (GOLD analysis project Ga0310811, IMG submission 207642) | Soil microbial communities from experimental microcosm in Duke University, North Carolina, United States - YC | ecosystem: Engineered > Artificial ecosystem > Soil microcosm > Unclassified ...
CGGCGCGGCGGTGAAATCAATTGTCCTGATTCCTCGCATCAGGGAAACTTTCGCCTCGCCATGGAGATGCCGCTGGCTCCGCTCCGCACGCTCGCCGCCGTCGCGCGCTTCGGCAGCTTCTCGCAGGCGGCCGGGCACCTGGCCCTCACGCAGCCCGCGGTCAGCATGCAGATCCGCCAGCTCGAGAACGCCGTCGGCGTGCGCCTGCTGGAGCGCGCGGGACGTCGCGTGCGTCCGACCACCGAGGGGACGATCGTGCTGGAGCACGCCGCCCGGGCGTTCGGCGAGCTCGCCCGCGCGCTCGAGCGCCTGCACGCGCTGCGCGGCGTCGTCGCGGGGCCGGTGCGGCTCGGCACCGGCACGGCCATCAGCATGTACGTGCTGCCGCCGCTGCTACGCGCGCTGCGGTCCCGGCACCCCGGCGTCGATCTCGTCGTGACGACGGGGACCGCGGCCGAGATGGCGCGCGCCGTCGCCGAGGCCGATCTCGACGTCGGCGTCGTGAGCCTGCCGGTGCGGCGGCGCGAGCTCAGCGTCACGCCGTTCGTCACCGACGAGTTCGTCGCCATCGCCGCCCCGGGCCACTGGCGTCACCGCGCGCCGCTCGAGGCCCGAGCGCTCCAGCACGAGCGCTTCATCCTGGATCAGCAGGGCGCGATGTCGCGCCGGCTCATCGACGAGTGGCTGGGCCGCCGGGGCGTGGTGCCGGGAGTGCAGGCCGAGCTCGGCAACACGGAGGCGACGAAGGAGCTGGTGATCGCCGGACTCGGTGTGTCGATCGCGTCCTGGTTCTCCGTGCGGCGCGAGGTGGCCGCCGGCCGGCTGGCCTGTCGCCGGCTGCGGCCGCCGCTCTCCTACCCCCTGGCGATCGTCCGCCGGCGCGGGATGGAGCCGGCCCCCGCGCTGGCCGCGGTGCTGACCGCCCTCGACGGCGTCAGGCGCGCGCTCACGCGGCCCCGCCGTCCTTGACGCTCAGGGGGCACAGCGTTAGAGTAATTCGTCATTTACGACGCCTCCCGCCCGCAGGGTGGGGGGCGCTCTTTTGCCCGCGAAAAGGGAGGCTGTGATGTCCGTCGACAAGGTGCGCACCCTCTACGCCTCCATCCCCGACAGCATCGCCAAGGCCCGCCGGAGCTTCGGCCGCCCGCTCACCCTCACCGAGAAGATCCTCGCGTCGCACTGCTGGGACTTCGATACCCAGGTCTGGGAGCGCGGCAAGGCCATCCTCCGGCTGCGTGTCGACCGGGTGGCGCTGCAGGATGTGACCGGTCAGATGGCGCTGTTCCAGTTCATGATGTCGGGGCGCAAGCGCGTCGCCGTGCCCTCGTCCCTGCACTGCGATCACCTCATCCGCGCCGAGTCCGGCGCCGCCGACGATCTGCAGCGCGCCATCAGCGAGAACGAGGAGGTCTACAACTTCCTGCGCTCGACCGCGCGCAAGTACGGCATCGACTTCTGGAAGCCGGGCGCGGGCATCGTGCACCAGGTGGTGCTGGAGAACTACGCGTTCCCCGGCGGGCTCATGATCGGCGCGGACTCGCACACGCCCAACGGCGGCGGCCTCGGCATGGTGGCCATCGGCGTGGGCGGCGCCGACTGCGGCGAGGCGATGGCCGGCCTGGCCTGGGAGGTCCTGCATCCCAAGCTGATCGGCGTGCACCTCACCGGCAAGCTCGGCGGCTGGACGGCGCCCAAGGACGTCATCACCTATCTCTGCACCTTGCTGACGGTGAAGGGCGGCACCAACAAGGTCATCGAGTACTTCGGGCCGGGCGCGGCGGCGATCAGCGCCACCGGCAAGGGCACCATCTGCAACATGGGGGCGGAGCTGGGCGCCACCACCTCGCTGTTCCAGTTCGACGACCGCATCGCCGCCTACCTGCGCGCCACCGAGCGCGCCGACATCGCGGCGGCCGCCGAGGCGGCGCGCGAGCACCTGGTGGCCGATCGCGAGGTGCTGGCCGCGCCCGAGAAGTTCTACGACGAGATCGTCGAGATCAACCTGGACACGCTGGAGCCGCACGTCGTCGGTCCGCACTCACCCGATCGCGGCCGGCCGATCTCCAAGCTGGCGGCCGAGGCCCGTGAGAACAAGTGGCCGGCCACCGTCACCAACGCGCTCATCGGCTCCTGCACGAACTCCTCGTACGAGGACATGCGGCGGGCCGCCCACGTGGCCATGCAGGGGATGAAGGCCGGCCTCAAGGCCAAGGCGAAGTTCCTGGTCACGCCGGGCTCCGAGCGCGTGTTCCAGACGATCAAGCGCGACGGGCTCGTCGACACCTTCACGCGCATGGGCGGCACCGTGCTGGCCAACGCGTGCGGGCCGTGCATCGGACAGTGGAAGCGCACCGACATCGGACCCGACCAGACGAACACCATCGTCAGCTCGTTCAACCGCAACTTCCCCGGCCGCAACGACGGCAGCGCATCCACGCTGTCGTTCATCACCAGCCCGGACATCGTCACGGCCCTGGCACTGGCCGGCACGCTGGAGTTCAACCCGCTGACGGACACGCTCACGGCGCCCGACGGCAGCAAGGTGCGGTTGACGCCGCCCGAGGCCGAGGAGCTGCCGCGCGACGGCTTCGTCACCGGGACGAGCGGGCTGGAGCCGCCGGCGACCGACCCCGACTCCGTGCGCATCGAGGTGCCGGAGAACAGCGAGCGGCTGCAGCTGCTGGGGCCGTTCGTGGCGTGGGACGGCAAGGACTTCATCGATCTGCCGATCCTGGTCAAGACCAAGGGCAAGACCACGACCGACCACATCTCGCCGGCCGGGCCGTGGCTGCGCTACCGCGGTCACCTCGACAAGATCAGCGACAACATGTTCCTGGGCGCGGTGAACGCGTACACCGGCGAGGCCGGCAAGGGCGTCAACCCGCTGACGGGCGAGGCTCACCAGGGGTTCTCCAAGATCGCGCGAGCGCTCAAGGCGGCCGGCCAGCAGTGGATCGCCATCGGCGACGAGAACTACGGTGAAGGCTCGAGCCGTGAGCACGCCGCGATGTCGCCGCGCTATCTCGGCGCCGCCGCCGTGCTGGTGCGCAGCTTCGCGCGCATCCACGAGACGAACCTCAAGAAGCAGGGTGTGCTGCCGCTGACCTTCCAGGATCCAGCCGACTACGAGAAGCTGGGCCAGAACGATCGCGTGACGATCAGCGGCCTGTACACGCTGGAGCCGGGCAAGCCGGTCACGCTCAAGATCAAGCATCCGGACGGCCGCACCGAGGATCTTCAGGTGCGCCACACCATGACCCGCGAGCAGATCGCGTGGTTCCGGGCCGGCTCGGCGCTCAATGCCGGCCAGCCCATCGATCCCAAGACCGGCGAGACGCCGCCGATGACCTCGGGCGCGCTGGAACCCGGCGACACCAAGGCCAAGCCAGGGAAGGACGTCTGATGGCTCGTCCCAAGATCACCGTCGTGGGCGCCGGCAACGTCGGCGCTACCGCCGCGCAGTACATCGTCGAGAAGGAGCTGGGCGACGTCGTGCTGGTCGACGTCATCGAAGGAGTACCGCAGGGTAAAGCCCTGGATCTCGCACAGGCAGGACCCGTTCACGGCTATGACAGCACGCTCACGGGGAGCAACGGCTACGACGACACGGCCAACTCGGATGTTGTCGTCATCACCGCCGGCATGGCTCGCAAGCCGGGCATGACGCGCGACGACCTGCTGTTCAAGAACGCCGAGATCGTCGGCTCCGTCGTCGAGCAGGTGGCGCGGCGCTCGCCGAACTCGATCCTGATCCTCGTCACCAACCCGCTGGACGCCATGGTCCAGCTGGCCTGGAAGAAGTCGGGATTCCCGGCCGAGCGGGTCATCGGCATGGCCGGCGTGCTGGACTCCTCGCGCTTCCGCACGTTCATCGCCCGCGAGCTGAACGTGTCGGTCGAGAACGTCACCGCGTTCGTGCTGGGCGGCCACGGCGACACGATGGTGCCGCTGCCGCGCTACTCCACGGTGGCCGGCATCCCGATCACCGATCTGCTGCCGAAGGACAAGATCGACGCGCTCGTCACCCGCACGGCCAACGGCGGCGCGGAGATCGTGAACTACCTCAAGTCGGGCAGCGCCTACTACGCGCCCGGCGCCTCGGCGGTCGAGATGGTCGAGGCCATCCTGAAGGACAAGAAGAAGATCCTGCCCTGCGCGGCCTATCTCAAGGGGCAGTACGGGGTCAACGGCCTGTACGTCGGCGTGCCCGTGAAGCTCGGGCGCGCGGGCGTGGAGCAGATCATCGAGATCACGCTCAAGCCCGAGGAGCAGGCCGCGTTCGACAAGTCGGCGGCGTCGGTGCGCGAGCTCGTGGACAAGCTGAAGCTGTAGTGGAGGCGGCGATGGCGAAGGCGAAGGCAGGCAAGGCGACGAAGGCGCGTCCCCAGGCTCGCGCGAAGAAGGCGGGCCGGCCCGCGGCCAAGAAGGTCTCGCCGATCCCGGCCGGCTACCACACGGCGACGCCCTACCTGACGGTGAATGACGGCGCGGGCGCGCTCGAGTTCTACAGGCGGGCGCTCGGCGCGCGCGAGGTGATGCGCATGGCGACGCCGAACGGCAAGATCGGCCACGCTGAGATCCGCATCGGCGACTCGCACATCATGCTGAGCGACGAGATGCCGGGCACGAGCCAGAAGGCGCCGACCTCGCTGGGTGGGACGACCGGCTCGGTCATGCTCTACCTGCCGAACGTCGATGCGGCGTTCAAGCGGGCCATCGACGCTGGCTGCACCTCGATCATGGCGCCGGCCGACATGTTCTGGGGCGATCGCTTCGGCAAGCTCCAGGACCCCTACGGCAACCAGTGGGGCATGGCCACCCACAGGGAAGATGTCCCACCCAAGCAGATGGCCGAGCGGGCCAAGGCCGCGATGGCGGCGATGGCCCAGAGCCCCGGGCAGGGCCAGGCCTGATGCGCGACATCCACGTCAGTGCCATCGCCGATGCGGTCAAGAAGCTCTGCATGGAGGCCAACGTCAGCCTCGAGCCCGACGTGCTGCGCGCGTTCGATCGGGCCCTCGGCACCGAGCGCTCGCCGGCCGGCAAGCAGGTGCTGCAGATCCTCAAGGACAACGCCGAGCTGGCCCGGACCCGGCGCATCCCGTACTGCCAGGACACCGGCATGGTGGTCTGCTTCGTCGAGCTGGGCCAGGACGTGCACGTCACCGGCGGCGGCCTCGAGGACGCGATCAACGAGGGCGTGCGCCAGGGCTACAAGGAAGGCTACCTGCGCGCGTCGATCGTGAAGTCGCCGTTCGACCGCGTGAACACCGGGGACAACACGCCGGCGGTCATCCATACCGAGGTCGCGCCCGGCGCCACGCTCAAGATCATGATCATGGCCAAGGGCGGCGGCTGCGAGAACCGCTCGAAGTACACGATGCTGACGCCGGCCGCCGGCCTGCCGGCGGTGAAGGACTTCGTCATCGAGTGCGTGAAGACGGCGGGCCCCGACGCCTGCCCGCCGCTCATCCTCGGCGTGGGCATCGGCGGCACCTTCGAGAAGTCCGCCATCCTGTCGAAGAAGGCGCTGTTCCGCGAGCTGGGCAGCGCCAACCCCGACCCCATGCTCGACGGGCTCGAGCACGAGCTGCTGGCGCGCGCCAACCGGCTGGGCATCGGTCCGCAGGGCTACGGCGGCGACACGACCTCGCTCGGCATCCACATCCTGAGCTATCCCTGCCACATCACGTCGCTCCCCGTGGCAGTCACGATCGAGTGCCATGCGCATCGCCACAAGGAGGTCACTCTGTGACCGCGGCCCCCGCAACCACGTCCGGCAAGATCATCTGGACCGAGATCGACGAAGCGCCCGCCCTCGCCACCTACTCACTGCTCCCGATCATCCAGAAGTTCACCGCGGGAGCCGGCATCACCATCGAGACGGCGGACATCTCGCTGTCCGGGCGCATTCTCGCGAACTTCCCCGAGAACCTGACGCCAGCCCAGCGCGTGCCGGACTGGCTGACGCAGCTCGGCGAGCTGGCCAAGCGCCCCGAGGCCAACATCGTCAAGCTGCCGAACATCAGCGCGTCGGTCCCACAGCTCAAGACCGCGATCAAGGAGCTGCAGGGGCAGGGCTACCAGGTTCCGGAGTACCCCGAGAATCCGACGACCCCGGCCGAGCAGGCCATCAAGGCTCGCTACGGCAAGGTGCTGGGCAGCGCCGTGAACCCGGTGCTGCGGGAAGGCAACTCCGACCGCCGGGCCGCCGGCGCGGTGAAGGAATACGCCAAGAAGCACCCGCACAAGCTGGGCCGGTGGACGCCGGATGCGAAGGCGCACGTGGCCACCATGAGCCGCGGTGATTTCGCGTCCAACGAGAAGTCGGTGACCATCCCGGAGGCGACCACCGCCCGGATCGAGTTCACCGACGCGAAGGGGGCCGTCACGGTCCTGAAGGACAAGCTCGCGCTCAAGGCCGGCGAGGTGCTCGACGGCACGTTCATGAGCCGCTCGGCGCTGGCCAGCTTCCTCGAGGCGCAGATGGACGACGCCAGGCAGCGGGGCGTGCTGTTCTCCATCCACCTCAAGGCCACGATGATGAAGATCTCCGACCCGATCATCTTCGGCGTGGCCGTGCGGACGTTCTTCAAGGACGTCTTCGACAAGCACGCGGCGGCCTTCAAGGAGGCCGGCGTCGATCCCAACAACGGCCTGGGCGATCTCTACGCGGCGATCAAGCGCCTGCCGGCCGCCAAGCAGGCGGAGATCGAGGCCGACATCCAGGCGTGCTACGCCCGGCGCCCCGCGCTGGCGATGGTGAACTCCGACAAGGGCATCACCAACCTGCACGTGCCGAGTGACGTGATCATCGACGCATCGATCCCGCCGATGATCCGCGACTCCGGGCAGATGTGGGGACCGGACGGCAAGCTCCACGAGGCGAAGGCCGTGATCCCGGATCACAGCTACGCGCCGCTCTATCACGAGGCCATGGAGCACTGCCGGCAGCACGGCGCCTTCGATCCCAAGACGATGGGCACCGTGCCCAACGTGGGATTGATGGCCCAGCAGGCCGAGGAGTACGGCTCGCACGACAAGACCTTCCAGCTGCCGTCCGCCGGCACCGTGCGCGTCGTGGATGCCCAGGGCAAGGTGCTGATCGAGCACGCCGTGGAGGCGGGCGACATCTGGCGCGCCTGCCAGGTGAAGGACGCGCCGATCCGCGACTGGGTGAAGCTCGCCGTCACGCGCGCCCGCATCACCGGGGCGCCGGCGGTCTTCTGGCTCGACAAGAACCGCGCCCACGACGCCCAGCTCATCGAGAAGGTCACGAGGTACCTGAAGGAGCACGACACCAAGGGGCTCGACATCCGCATCATGTCCGTCGCCGAGGCCGCGCGCTTCTCGCTCGAGCGCATGCGGGAGGGCAAGGACACGATCTCGGTGACGGGCAACGTGCTCCGCGATTACAACACCGACCTGTTCCCGATCCTCGAGCTCGGCACCAGCGCCAAGATGCTGTCCATCGTGCCGCTCATGGACGGCGGCGCCCTCTTCGAGACCGGCGCCGGCGGCTCGGCACCCAAGCACGTCGAGCAGTTCCTGGAGGAGGGACACCTGCGGTGGGACTCGCTCGGCGAGTTCCTCGCCCTGGCAGAGTCGATCGACCACCTGGCTCGGGCTTCGGGCAATGCCAAGGCCAAGGTGTTCGCCGAGGCACTGCACAAGGCCAACACCACCTTCCTGGACCGTGACAAGTCGCCGTCGCGGAAGGTGGGTGAGCTGGACACACGCGGCAGCCACTTCTACCTCGCGCTGTACTGGGCGGAGGCGCTGGCGGCCCAGACCGAGGACCGCGAGATCCAGGCGCGCTTCGCGAAGGTCGCCAAGCAGCTCGCGGACAACGAGGCCAAGATCGTCGGCGAGCTGAACGCCGCGCAGGGCCGGCCGGTCGACATCGGCGGCTACTACCGGCCGAACCCCGGCCGGGCGTCGAAGGCGATGCGTCCCAGCGCCACGCTCAACGCCATCGTGGACGCCATCGGCTGATGAGCGTCACGACCGCTACCGACGGCATCAAGGATGTGTCCACGCCGCTCAGCGACGCCGACGTCGCCTCGCTGAAGGCGGGCGATCGCATCCGCATCACCGGCGTCATGTACACGGCCCGCGATGCCGCCCACGGGCGGCTGCTGCCGCTGATCGAGAAGGGCGAGGCGCTGCCCATCGACGTCAAGGGCGCGATCATCTATTACACGGGGCCCACGCCGGCCCAGCCGGGCGACGTCTCCGGCGCCATCGGCCCCACGACCGCCAGCCGCATGGACAAGTTCACGCCCGCGCTGTTGAAGCTGGGGCTGAAGGCCACGATGGGGAAGGGGTATCGAGGGCAAGCCGTGAAGGATGCGCTCCGGGAGTTCAAGGGCGTGTACCTGGGCGCCATTGGAGGCGCCGGCGCGGTGCTCTCGCGTCACGTCAAGAAGCTCGAGATCGTCGCCTACGAGGATCTCGGCACGGAAGCGATCCGGCGGCTCGAGGTCGAGAAGTTCCCGGCCATCGTGCTCAACGACAGCCACGGCGGTGATCTCTATTCCGAGGGCCAGAAGCAGTACGCCCGGGAGGGCGAGTGAGATGGGACGTGTGATCGAGGAGCGCCACGGGTTCCCGGCGGCGCTCCGAGCGCTGGGGGGTGTGGGGGGCCATCTCGGGGCCCCCCACACAAACACATGAGTCGGGTCATGACGTCGGGGGCGCGGCCGCCGATCGCGGCGGCGCATCTGCGCAAGGACGCGTGGTGGGCGCTGCCGCTGACCGTGGTGGTCGTGCTGCTCAGCTTCATCGTCTACTCCACGTGGGCGGCCTTCCAGAACGCGTACTACTTCGCCGACCCCTACCTCTCGCCGTTCTACTCGCCGTGCCTGTCGGCCAAGTGCCTGCACGTGACGTTCGGCTACGGCCTGCCCGATATCTCGATGCCGATCATCGGCATCCTCTCACCGGCGTTCCTGATCCTGTGGGGCCCCGGTCTGTTCCGGCTGACCTGCTACTACTACCGCAAGGCCTACTACCGCTCGTTCTGGCTGGCTCCGACGGCGTGCGCCGTCCGCGACGTGAAGTCGGGCTACACGGGTGAGACTCGCTTTCCGCTGATCTTGCAGAACTTCCATCGCTACGCGTGGTACGTGGCCGTGATCTTCATCGTGCTGTTGAGCTGGGACGCGTTGCTGGCCTTCCGGTTCCCGGCACCGGGCGGCGGCCACCAGTTCGGCATCGGAGTCGGCACCCTGGTGATGCTCCTCAACGTGGTCTTCCTCGCGGGCTACACCTTCTCCTGCCACTCCTGCCGCCACGTCTGCGGCGGTCACGTCGACGTCTTCTCGCGGGCGAAGGGACGCTACAACGCCTGGAAGTTCCTGACCAGGCTCAACGAGCGGCACCCGACCTTCGCGTGGCTCTCGCTGTTCAGCGTGGGGCTGACGGACCTCTACATCCGCCTGGTGGCGATGGGCGTCATCCGCGACCTGAGGATCATCTGACCATGGCCAAGGCAACCTACGAGACGCACGAGCACGACGTCATCGTCATCGGGGCGGGCGGGGCCGGCCTGCGCGCGGCGATCGAGGCGGCAGCGCAAGGAGTCTCCGTCGGCCTCATCTGCAAGTCGCTCCTCGGCAAGGCCCATACGGTCATGGCCGAGGGCGGCATCGCCGCGGCGATGGGCAACGTGTGGCCGGAGGACAACTGGCAGGTCCACTTCCGCGACACCATGCGCGGCGGCAAGATGCTCAACAACTGGCGCATGGCCCAGCTGCACGCGCAGGAGGCGCCGGACCGCGTGCTGGAGCTGGAGCGCTGGGGGGCGCTCTTCGACCGCACCAAGGAAGGGCTGATCTCGCAGCGCGACTTCGGCGGTCACCGCTACGCGCGCCTGGCCCACGTGGGCGATCGCACTGGCCTGGAGATGATCCGCACACTCCAGTACCACGGCATCCACCAGGGCATCGACGTCTACATGGAGTGCAACATCCAGCGCCTCGTCAAGGACGGCGATCGCGTCTGCGGCGCCGTCGGCTATTGGCGCAAGAACGGCGAGATGGTGGTCTTCAAGGCCAAGGCGGTGGTGCTCGCCACCGGCGGCATCGGCCGGGCCTGGAAGGTGACGTCGAACTCCTGGGAGTACACGGGGGACGGCCACTCGCTGGCGCTGTGGGCGGGCGCGGACCTCATCGACATGGAGTTCGTGCAGTTCCATCCCACCGGGATGGTGTGGCCGCCCTCGGTGCGCGGCATCCTGGTGACCGAGAGCGTGCGCGGCGACGGCGGCACCCTGAAGAACAACAAGGGCGAGCAGTTCATGTTCAACTACATCCCCGAGTTCTTCAAGGCCGAGACCGCCGACAACATCGAGGAAGCCGAGCGCTGGTACGCCGACAAGAAGAACAACCGGCGCACGCCGAACCTGCTGCCACGCGACGAGGTGGCCCGGGCGATCAACTCCGAGATCAAGGCGGGGCGGGGCTCGCCGCACGGCGGCGTCTTCCTCGACATCTGCACGCGCCGCACGGCCGACTACATCATGAAGCGGCTGCCGTCCATGTACCACCAGTTCAAGGAGCTGGCCGGCGTGGACATCACCAAGGAGCCGATGGAGGTCGGGCCGACCCAGCACTACGTGATGGGCGGCGTGCGCGTCGATCCGGACTCCACGGCCGGCACGGTGCCCGGGCTCTTCGCGGCCGGTGAGGTCGCCGGCGGCATGCACGGCAGCAACCGCCTGGGCGGCAACTCGCTCTCCGACCTGCTGGTATTCGGCCGGCGGGCCGGGCTCGGGGCGGCGCTCTACGCCAAGAACTTCGGCGGCCAGCTGGTGGTGGACTCGGGACAGGTCGAGGCGATCGTCCGCGAGGCGCTGGAGCCGTTCGATCGCGCCGGCGGGGAGAACCCCTACGCCATCCAGGCCGACCTGCAGGAGACGATGCAGAGCCTGGTCGGCCTCATCCGCACCGAGGCCGAGCTGAAGGAAGCGATCAAGAAGATCGAGGTCCTCAAGCAGCGGGCGGGCAAGGTGCGCGTGGAGGGCGGCCGCGTCTACAACGCCGGCTGGCACACCGCGCTCGACCTGCGCTCGCTGCTCACCGTGGCCGAGTGCTCGGCGGCGGCCGCGCTGGAGCGCAAGGAGAGCCGCGGCGGCCACACCCGCGACGATCATCCCTACACCGACGACACATGGGGCAAGGTCAACGTCGTCCTGCGACTGCGCGACGGGCGCGTCCAGGTCTCCCGCGAGCCGCTGCCGGAGATGCCGGCCGAGCTCAAGGCGCTGTTCCAGGAGAGAAAGTAGATGCCGGCCTTCACGATGCGGGTGTTCCGGGGCAACCCCGGCGGCGGCGCCCTGCGCGACTACAAGGTGGACGCCGACGAGGGGATGGTGGTGCTCGACGTCATCCACCGCCTGCAGGCCACCCAGGCGCCCGACCTGGCCTGCCGGTGGAACTGCAAGGCCGGCAAGTGCGGCTCGTGCAGTGCGGAGATCGACGGCAAGCCGCGGCTGATGTGCATGACCCGCATGGACATCTTCGAGCCCGGCGCGACGGTGACGGTGACGCCGATCCGGACGTTTCCGATCATCCGCGACCTGGTGACGGACGTGTCCTACAACTACGTCAAGGCCAGGCAGGTCCCGCCGCTGCGGCTGAAGCCGCCGGACGCCGACGGCAAGTACCGCATGATGCAGGAGGACGTCGAACGGGCCCAGGAGTTCCACAAGTGCATCGAGTGCTTCCTGTGCCAGGACGTCTGCCACGTCATCCGCGACCACGAGGAGCACAAGCCCGCGTTCTCGGGCCCACGTTTCTTCATCAAGGTGGCCGGGCTCGACATGCATCCGCTCGACACGATCGATCGATCCGAGTTCGTTCGAGCGCAGGCGGGGATCGGGCTCTGCAACATCACCAAGTGCTGCACCGAGGTGTGCCCCGAGCACATCCATATCACCGACAACGGCATCATCCCGATGAAGGAGCGGATGGCCGACAACTTCGACCCGATCGTGTGGCTGCTCCGCAAGTTCCGCGGCGGTCGCCCAGAGCCCGCGTGACGCGCCCGACCCTGAGGTGCCAGCAATTCCCTTCACGCGTTGACCGGGCGTGTCGGATCCACGCCGCTCCTGGACCAGGCCACCCACGCCCTCACGCGTGTAGTCGGCCCTCGCTCCCATGAAGATCCACGAGTATCAGGCCAAGGTGCTGCTTCGCGAGTTCGGCGTGCCCGTGCCCGACGGCGACGTCGCCGACACGCCCGCGAAGGCCCGCGAGATCGCCCAGCGGCTCGGTGGGCGCGTCGTCGTCAAGGCCCAGGTGCACGCCGGCGGGCGCGGCAAGGGCGGCGGCATCAAGGTGGCCGACGATCCGGCCGGCGCCGAAGCGGCGGCCAAGCAGATCCTCGGCCTGCATCTCAAGACGCCCCAGACGCCGCCCGAGGGCATCCTGGTGCGCTCGGTGTGGGTCGAGCAGGCCTCGGCGATCGATCGCGAGCTCTATCTCTCGATGACGCTCGACCGGGTGCGCTCCACGCATGTCGTCATGGCCTCGCAGGCCGGCGGCATGGAGATCGAGGAGGTCGCCGAGAAGACGCCCGAGAAGATCGTCCGGGAGTGGACACATCCAGCACTGGGCCTGGCCGAGTTCCAGGCGCGGCGCCTGGCGTTCGGGCTGGGGCTCACGGGCGAGAGCTTCAAGCAGGGCGTGGCGCTGATCCGCAACCTCTTCCGGCTCTACCTCGCCAAGGACTGCTCGCTGGCCGAGATCAACCCCCTGGTCGTCACCAGGGACGGGCGGGTGCTGGCGCTGGACGCCAAGCTCAACTTCGACGACAACGCGCTTTACCGCCACAAGGAGCTCGTCGAGCTGCGCGACGTGCACGAGGAGGATCCGCTCGACGTCGAGGCCAGCAAGTACGGGCTCAACTACATCAAGCTCGAGGGCAACGTCGCCTGCATGGTCAACGGCGCGGGCCTGGCCATGGCCACGATGGACATCGTCAAGCTGGCCGGCGGCGAGCCCGCGAACTTCCTGGACGTCGGGGGCGGCGCCTCGCCCGAGCAGATCGAGAACGCGTTCCGCATCCTCTCGTCCGATCCGGCCGTGAAGGCGATCTTCATCAACGTCTTCGGCGGCATCCTCCGGGTCGATCGTCTGGCCGAGGGCGTGATTGCCGCGGTCCGCAAGCTGGGCCTGACCTTGCCGGTGGTCCTTCGCGCCGAGGGCACCAATGTGGAGCAGGGCAAGAAGATGCTCGCCGACTCCGGCCTGCCACTGATCATGGCCGCCGACATGGGCGACGGGGCCCGCAAGGTGGTGGAGCTTGCGAGAGGGAGGCGAGCTTGAGGCGGACGCTTCGAGCGCTGGCTTTGCCGGCGCCTCCAGTCCTGGGGGAGGTTTCGGAGGGGGCTGTCGAGGCCCCCTCCGACCGAGCCGACATGGGCGACGGGGCCCGCAAGGTTGTGGAGCTCGCGAAGGGGAAGCGCGCGTGAGCGTTCTCGTCAACAAGGCCACGCGGGTGGTGGTGCAGGGGATCACCGGCAAGGAGGGCGCGTTCCACGCCGCGCGGTGCAAGGAGTACGGCACCAAGGTCGTGGGCGGCGTCACGCCCGGCAAGGGCGGCACCACGCACGAGGGCTTTGCGGTGTGGAACACCGTCGAGGAGGCGGTGACGAAGGAGGGCGCGGACTGCGCGCTCATCTTCGTGCCGCCGCCCGCCGCGGCCGACGCCATCATGGAGGCCGCGGCCGCCGGCGTGCCGCTGGTCATCTGCATCACCGAGGGCATTCCCGTCGGCGACATGGTGAGGGCCAAGCACTACCTCGCCTCGACGAAGAGCCGACTCATCGGTCCCAACTGCCCCGGCGTGATCACGCCGGACGAGGCGAAGATCGGGATCATGCCCGGCCACATCCACAAGCGCGGACCGGTCGGCGTGGTCTCGCGCAGCGGCACGCTCACCTACGAGGTCGTCGGCCAGCTCACCGCGCGCGGCCTCGGGCAGAGCTCGTGCGTGGGCATAGGCGGCGACCCCGTCAACGGGACCAACTTCATCGACGTGCTCAGGCTGTTCAACGACGATCCGGAGACGCGCGCCATCATGATGATCGGGGAAATCGGCGGGACGGCGGAGGAGGACGCGGCGGCCTTCATCAAGGCCCACGTGAAGAAGCCCGTGGTCGGCTTCATCTGCGGGCAGACGGCGCCGCCCGGCCGGCGCATGGGTCACGCCGGGGCGATCATCGCCGGCGGCAAGGGGACGGCCGCCGAGAAGATGCAGGCACTCGGCGCGGCCGGCGCCACCATGGTCAAGAGCCCGGCCGACATGGGCGCGACCGTCGCCACGGTGATGGGCCGATGATCACGCGCACGCGCGCGACCGAGGAGCGCCACGGGTGTCCGGGGGCGCTCCGAGCGCAGGGGGGGGTGGGGGGCCATATCGTGGCCCCCCACGTCGACGGATGAGCGAGCGCACGCTGGCCATCATCAAGCCCGATGCCGTCGCCAAGGGCGCAGCCGGTCAGATCCTCGCCCGCATCGAGGCGGCCGGGTTCAAGGTCCGCGCGATCAAGATGATCCACATGAGCGAGGCGGCCGCGGCCGGCTTCTACGCCGTGCACCGCGAGCGGCCGTTCTTCAAGAGCCTCGTCGCGTTCATGACCCAGGGCCCCAGCATCCCGATGGTGCTGGAGCGCGACGGTGCCATCCAGAAGTGGCGCGACCTCATGGGGGCCACCGACCCGGCGAAGGCCGCCGCGGGCACCATCCGCAAGGACTTCGCGGCGAACATCGAGGCCAACGCCGTGCATGGCTCCGACGCTCCGGCCACCGCCGCGTTCGAGATCCCGTACTTCTTCAGCGCGCTCGAGATCCACTGAGCCGGCCCCGCTCCGGCGGACGAGGACGTCGATGAAGAACATCGCCATGCAGCTTCACGGCGACAAGCTCGTGATCGAGATCGACCTCGCCCAGGACCTCGGGCCCTCGAAGTCCGGCAAGACGATTCTCATCGCCTCCAGCGAGGGCAACGTCGGCGTACCGGGCCGCGAGGACGTGAAGGTCGGCCTGAACGTCTACCGCTACCCCGAGCCGAAGTAGCGCGGCCCGGCCGCGCCGCGCGCTCAGCGGCGGCGCTTCAGCTCGCGCAGGTCGATCGCGCCGGGCTGCGCCCGCGGGTCCTCACCGCGCGGGAAGATCTGCGTCTTCTGCACCTTCTGCGTGCCGGTCGTCGGCAGCGAGGGCACGAACAGGATCCAGCCCGGGGCCTTGAAGTAGGCGAGGCGCTCGCGACACCACGCCACGAGCGCTCCGGCCAGCGCGGCGTCGCCGGTCGCGCCGGGCATCGGCACGATGCAGGCCATGACCTCCTCCTCGCGCAGCTCGTCGGCGACGGCGAGCACCGCCACTTGGGCGACCGCGTCGTGTGCCTGCAGCA
>Ga0310811_10006054_pt1 | contig 15420 bp, 15 predicted proteins | sample YCmetagenome_FD_207642 | JGI IMG/M metagenome (GOLD analysis project Ga0310811, IMG submission 207642) | Soil microbial communities from experimental microcosm in Duke University, North Carolina, United States - YC | ecosystem: Engineered > Artificial ecosystem > Soil microcosm > Unclassified ...
TGATCATCGCTCCGATGATCTGCCCATTCACGCCTTCGCGGTTCATCATGTGTTGATATTCGCCCTGCAGGTAGACGGTGGTGAGCTTCGAAAGATAGTAGGCCGCTTGCATGTTCAATTGCCCCCACTTTGGCTGCGACCCGGAGCCGAAATTGGCCTGTGTGTACGTGTAGCCGCCCGCAAGGCTCAGTGCTTGCGTTAGCGTGTAATGCCCGTTCAACTCAAAGTTCTGGAAATGCACGCTGTTGCCGCCGAAGGAAACAGTCTGACCGGCAGCCGACGGGTTGACGCCGAACCCTTGTGTCAGGTTCGTCTGCGAATAGATGAACCCGGCCGTTGCCGGACCGATGGCGTAATTCACGCCTGCGCCCCAGGTTTGCTGGCGACCCGCAAGCAGCGTGTTGTCGCCGGTGACGGCGCCGGCGCTGTTGACCGATGCGAGCGCCGCAGCGGGCGTCGTACCCGACAGGCTCTTGTTCAATTCCAGATACGCCGCGGCGATCGTCAGGCCGCCATGCCTGTATGTCGCTCCAGCACTGTATGCGCGATTGTTGGAAAACTGGCCGGCGGTATTCGAGAATGCGTACGTTCCGCCGAACTTGAGGCCATTGAAATCGCGACTCTCGTACTTGACTGAGTTGTTCAGGCGGAACGAATTGTCCAGGTTGTCGTTATCGAACGGATGCGACGCGAACGTGCCGCCATACTGTTGCCCTGCGAGTCCGAGCGGCTCGACGTAATCGACCATGCTGTCGTATTGACGGCCCAGCGTAACCAGACCGAACCTGGAGTCCGACAATCCGACGAACGCCTGGCGGCCAAACTCGCGGCCACCTTGGCCAAGCGTTCCGTTGTTGGTGCTGTAGCCCCCTTCCAGGGTGAAGACGGCGCTCAGGCCGCCCCCAAGATCCTCTTTACCACGTAAGCCCCAACGGCTCGAATTGACCGAGCCGCTCGTTTCCTGCCAGTTGGCGTGGCCTTTGACATTGTTTGTGTAGGTTATGCCGGCGTCGATCAGGCCGTATAGCGAGACACTGCTTTGTGCATGCGCAGCTGACGCGAAGAGGCTGGGCAGTGCTGCCAGCATGATGGTCTTTTTCATAGTGGGAGTTGGATCGCAAATGCTTTTTTTGTGAACGGAGTACCTGCGACTCGTGCCACGTCGAACGTCGATTGGGCTTCGAGCCGGCGTCTGCGGCGACGCTGGATGGAATTTAGCGACACGTAATAGCCGCGTGAATGGCGGTTCGGCTCATCAAATTGCTCGATCGGCTCACATGTATGTTCGATTAGCCCTGACGAAGACAAGCGGCGACCCGGCGGCGCCCGATCGATGTCCTGCCGAAGCGATCTCGCATCCTGGCTTCTCAAACGTCATGGATTGCCGGGACAGACCTGCTGAAAAGCCGATGCTTTAATGCCCACAGGTGCTGCGGAAACGTTCCTGAGTGCTCGAAGCGGTGTGATTCACAGAGCACTGGCGAGCGCCGGCAAGCGGGTTTTCGCGCGACGAACTGTTTCAATCATGGGCTGACAGAGAAGATGAGCATAACTACGCTTAGACAGAGTTTCGCCGTGGCTACGGTCACCGTGCCGACTGTATGCGTGTTCGTCGCGATCTGGCTCGTTTTCAGATTGGGAGTCTCATCGGACGAGATCGGCCTGTTTGTCGCGATGTATTTGCTGGGCATTATCGGCGTAGAGATGGGATTTCATCGTTACTTCTCGCACCGTTCATTTGTCGCGAAAGAGTTTGTCGAGGTTCTGCTGATCGTCTGCGGCAGCATGGCCGCACAGGGGCCGTTGTTGCAGTGGGTTTCCAATCATCGGGCGCATCACAGGTATACCGACAATCATGGCGATCCGCATTCGCCGTACACATCGCACGGCAATTTTGCGGTTCGGTTATGGCATGCGCACATGGGGTGGCTTTTCAGCGATGCGCTGCACGACCCCGTTACCTACGCAAAAGACATTCTGCGCAAGCGACGGTTGACGCGGGTAGCGGCTCAATATCATCTGTGGGTTGTATTGGGCATCGTCGGGCCGGGCGTCGTGCTGTGCGCGTTAGACGGCTGGCTATGGACAGTGATGCTCAGAGGCATGCTGTTCGGCGGCGCCTTGCGCATCTTTGCCGGTCATCACGCTGTGTGGTCGATCAATTCGTTCGGCCACTGCTTCGGGAAGCGTCCGTACGAAACGCGAGAGCAGAGCCGCAACAATGTGTGGCTTGTGTTGCCGACCTTGGGCGGTGGTTGGCACAACAACCATCATGCATTCCCCGCATCCGCAATCAATAGCTTTCGCTGGTGGCAATTCGACCCGGTCGGCCTTGTGATTCTGTTGTCTGGTCGGCTCGGCGTGGTTTGGGATATTCGTAGAAAAAGCGATAAAGAACGGGGTGACGGCATATAGCGGAAACGTTGGCAGATACCTCCGCTACGACAGTGACATTTCTGAAGATTTACTCGGACACCGGGAGATATGTTCCCCGAAAGCGTGTGTCCATGACGACATGGAAAGGAGTATCGATGAGTCATACGCAACGTAAAGCCTATGCGTCGTTTCAGCCGGAAGGTGCCGTAAATGGCGCTGCGAATCCGCTGCCCACCGACGGCATGCTGGCCGGAGAACGGCTAAGGAGAAGGATCGCCATTTACGCTTCGGTCACGATCGTCGTGCCGGCGCTGGTCACGGTGATAGCCGTCGTCGACGCCGTGCAGCACGGTCTCGCGCCATACGCGCTGATCGCGCTTGGAGTGATGTATGCGGTGACCGCGATCGGCATCACGGTCGGCTTCCATCGACATTTTGCTCACCGCTCCTTTGTGGCACGGCCATGGCTGCGTATGTTGCTTGGCATCGCCGGATCGATGGCTGCGCAGGGTCCCGTACTGAACTGGGCGTCGACACACCGGCGGCATCACCAGAATACCGAGAAGGCCGACGATCCCCATTCGCCGTACATCAAGGACGGTAAACCGCTGGGCTGGCTCGCGGGCCTGTGGCACTCCCATCTCGGCTGGATGATCACAGGCAATTTCACCAACCCGGTCAAATATACGCCCGACCTGCTGCGCGATCGGCGTGCGATTTTCGTCAACCGGCATTACCTGTTGTGGGTGGCCGCAGGCATCGTGCTGCCGGGTGTTGCAACTGGCCTCGCGGTGGGCTCGCTGCACGCGTTTGCCGAGGGCGTGATGTGGGGTGGCTTCGTCCGGCTGTTCCTGGTTCATCACGCGTTCTGGATCATCGGATCGCTCGCTCATATCGTGGGCGTCAGGACGTTCGCGACGAACGATGGCAGCCGCAATAACTTCTTCTCTGCGATCGTCAACCTCGGCGAGGGGTGGCACAACAACCATCATGCGTTCAGCAGTTCCGCCCGCTTCGGGCTGCGGTGGTACCAGCTCGACGTCGGTTACCTGTTTATCCTGGCAATGCGGAAGATCGGCGCGATCGACGATATCCGGCAGCCATCCGCAGCAGACATGCAAGCGCGGAAGATCACGGAGGCATCGCGAGCGAAATGAAGATCCTTCTAAGCAACCCGCACCTGGAAAGGGTGCAGATACGTAACGCGACGGTGGCGATCGGCGTCCCCTTTGTTGCCACGCTGTATGGGATTTACCTGCTCATCGAAGGGCGATACACGATTGTCGACCTTAGCTTGCTCGCGGTCATGTACGTACTATCGATCATCGGCATCGACATTGGGTTTCATCGCTACTTTTCGCACAAGAGCTTTCGGGCGAGCAAGGGCGTTGAAACGATGCTGGGCATCTTCGCCAGCATGGCGGCTCAGGGACCATTGATGTACTGGGTGGCCAACCATCGCAGGCATCACGCGCTGAGCGACCAGCAGGGGGACGCGCACTCGCCGTATTTCAGCGAGCACGGTGCGTTGGGCAAGGCCGCGGGTTTTTGGCGTTCGCAGGTCTATTGGGCCATTACCTGCAGATTGACCAACCCGGCGCTCGCGAACGACATGACTCGCTCCGAGAACATCCGGTTCATCAACAGCTACTACCTGAGCTGGGTCGCACTCGGAATTGCTGTGCCGGCGGCGATTGAATTCGCCATCTACGGCACCGTGCAAGCCGCGCTGAGCGGCGCGCTTTGGGGCGGTCTGATCCGGATCTTCCTCGGGCAACAGGGGTATGGAACGATCAATTCGATTTGCCACATGTTTGGCAAGCGTAAGTACCAGATCCGGGACCGTAGCAGAAACAACCAGTGGCTGGTGTTCGTCACCGCGGGACAGTCTCTGCACCATAACCACCACGCCTATCCCAGGGCGGCGCTGCTCAATTTCGACAGGCGTGAAGTCGATCCAGGTGGTTGGGTTATCCGCGGACTGGAGAAGCTCGGACTGGTATCGGACGTGTGCGAAGTTGACCGGGCATTTTTAAACCAAATCGTTAAGGATGAGAAATGAATACGTCAGTGAAAGATGTGGTCGGTGCGGAAGCGATCGAGACGTGGCTGGTTCGGTACATCTCCACGCTGCTCGAGATCGATGCTGCTGAAATCAAACGCGACAAGCAGTTCTCGCGCTTCGGGCTCGATTCGGCGTCGATCGCGGCGATGGCTTGCGAGGCAAGCGAATGGTTAGGCATCGAAATCGACCCGGTCGCCGTTTATGAATTCTCTACGGTCAGCAAGCTGAGCACACGGTTGGCGCAATACCTGCAACCGAGTGCCAGTCTGGCGTAGGGCAGGCGACACGTAACGAGGTGCGCGCCGCGGACTGCGCAGTTGACGGAACCTGCAGAGGCTCCGCATGCACGATCAGGTCTGTCCGTCGATTCGCGTGCGGCGCGGAAACTGGATGGCGGAGCATTGGGAAAACCGGAGAAATCATGAGTCGGTTGGGTGTCGATACGGGCGCGTTGACGATCGCAGAATTGCTTGAGCAACATGCAGGTACACGCGGTCGAGAGACGGCCTTCACTTTCCTGAACTCGAGAGGCGAGGAGGAAGAGTCAGTCACCTTTGTCGAGCTGTACGAGGCTGCCGGTCGATATGCCGCGGGATTACGCGATCAAGGACTTGCCAAGGGTAGCCGGGTGCTGGTGGTCTATCCGTCGAACCTCGACTTCATCCGGGCTTTTCTCGGCGTGTTGCTGGCCGGCATGGTCGCCGTGCCGGCAATGGTCCCGCGCGCCAACGAGGGAACGTCCAGACTGACGCGCATCGCTGCCAACGCTCAGGCTGGCGGCATCCTGATCTCGGATCAGGCCTTGCTGCGGATCGGTCAGATCGATTCTGAAGTGGCCTTGCAGATCGACGGATTGCGTGTACAGCCAGCTGAAGCGCCGTTGACTCCGGCCAGCTGGATGCGCGACGCCGACGTAGGCTCTGCGCCCGCTTTCCTGCAATACACATCCGGTTCGACCGGCGCGCCCAAGGGCGTGATCGTCACGCATGGCAATCTGATGGACAACCAGCGGGTGATCGCCGAGGCATTCGGGCACGACACCACGTCCACGGTCGTCGTGGGATGGCTGCCGATGTATCACGACATGGGGCTGATCGGCAACGTGTTGCAGCCGCTGTTTCTCGGGCGGCCCTGCATCCTGATGTCACCGATGGATTTCATGATGCGGCCCATCCGCTGGCTGCGCGCCATCGAGCGCTACGGTGCCACAACCAGCGGCGGCCCGAACTTCGCCTACGAGCTTGCCGTGCAGAAGATTCCGGAGCAGGAGGCCGCCTCGATCGACCTGTCTTCGTGGGAGCTCGCGTTCAACGGAGCTGAGCCCGTGCGTGCCGCGACGATGGCCAGATTCGCGCGACATTTTCGGCACGCTGGATTTTCGGCTGCGTCGTTTTATCCGTGCTATGGCCTTGCCGAATGCACGCTGTTCGTGACCGGTGGAGCGTCCGGCAGCGGTGCGCATTACCTCTGCGACGATGCGTTGCATCCGGTAGCAGCGGATGCGGACACCGCGACGTTGCCACAACAGCGCTCCGTCGCCTTGGGAACGACACGGCGTGACAACATCGTACGCATCGTCGATACGAAGCATGGAACGGTTTGTCCCGCGGGCGCGGTCGGTGAGATCTGGGTGGCCGGGCCATCGGTAGCGCACGGGTACTGGAACGAAGCAACCGTGTCCGACGCCGTGTTCGGCAAGCGGTTGCCTGACTTGCCGGACAGGCTGTTTCATCGGACCGGCGATCTCGGGTTTCAGAACGACGACGGGCAATTGTTTGTGGTGGGCCGTCTGAAGGACGTCGTGATCATCCGCGGCGTGAACTACTACGCCGAGGATCTCGAGGCGGTAGCCAGCGGCGAACCATGCGCACTTGCAGGAAACCGGGCGGCCGCGTTTTCGATCGATGGCGCCTCAGGCGAGAGGCTGATTCTCCTGATCGAGGCGCCAAAGAAAGGCGCGACCGAAGAAGAGAAGCGTGTCGCGGTCGAGTCGATCAGCGGCGCAATCAACGAACGCTTCGGCATCACCCCTTCCGTCGTGGCGGTCGTGCGGTACGGAGCGCTGCCGATCACCACGAGCGGGAAAATCAGGCGCACGCAATGCAAGGCGGACTACGTCGCGCTTGTAGCATCGGAGCCGGCAGACGCGCCGAGCTTCACGCAGTGACGGTTAACGCTTACGATCGGAAAAGGAAAGATCATGGTGCGCTGGACCCCCTTGGAAGAGCTGCCGCCGGATACTGAAACGCCGGCGTGTTACACGTGGACACAGCTCGCTCGCACTGAAATCGAGGAATTGATCCGCGGCATCCTGTGCTGGTACCCGGACATATCGGTGGGGTCCGGGCGTTGTTTTGTCGATCCGTTGTTCTATGAAGAAAGGACGAGCCTGCTCGGCGAGATCGACAAGGACATCATTGTCTATGTCGGGAAGTTTGAAGGAAACATCATCTCGGTGTTGTGTCTCGAACGTTTCATCGACAGTCTGGTGATCTGTGGTCGCTTCGGCGCATGTGCGAGCGAACACCGGGGAACGGGTTCCGCGCTGTTTGCGGGATACGCGATGGACCAGCAGGCGCTGTCAATGGGCTTTTCGATGGTCTACAGTCACGTCACGCTAAAGAATCCATCGATGCAGTGGTTGCTTGAGCGCGCCGGGTTCCGGCCGATCGGCATCATGCCTTGCGCCGATCGTGAACTGGTTGCGCCGGGGGAGATCAGGCACGTCAATGAGATTCTGTATGCCAAGGTGTATGCCGATGCTCCCGCGATCGCATCGGTGAATCGGGCCAACATGACGAAGAGCGTAAGGGCACTGTGGGACCATTTGTGCCTGGGCTGAATTTCCGTGTGTCTGTTGTTGCTTTGGGTCTCGTCGGAAGACTCATCGCGTGGGAGTGGCATGCAACCCGATTCGCTATCGGGCATTGCCGACGTTAGCGTGCATTTCCAGAACGCACACCGTAATACTCGCCTCACCATGTCAGTTGACCCGACGGCAGCGCTTCGCGAATCGCCGTGCAGGACATCTCGACCAAGTTGGGTCGGCCCCCAGAAAAGCACACGAGTGACATGACCACGCCATCGAAACCAGGTAATCCCGCAGCCGTCGGGTTGGCGGGATTTGGACTGACGACATGGCTGTCGAGCATGATCAACATCGGATGGTTTCCAGACGACGCCACCGGCATCGTCGTCGCATGCGCTTTTATCTACGGTGGCGGAGCACAGGTCATTGCGGGCGTGCTGGAATTTTTGCAGGGCAATACTTTCGGCGGTACAGCTTCATTGGGTTACGGGTCGTTCTGGCTGTCCTACGCGCTTATCGTCCAGTTTCTTCACGCCGGCGTCTCGCCATTGTTGATGGGTTGGTATTTCTTTCTGTGGGGCGTCTTCACGCTATACATGTGGGTGGCGTCATTGCGCTCGTCGCGCGCGCTGCAGACCGTATTTCTTTTGCTATGGATCGTGTATTTCCTGCTGGCGGGTAGCGATTGGACAGCGTCGTCGCTGCTACGGACCCTGTCCGGCTATGTCGGATTATTGACAGCACTGTCAGCGCTTTATCTGTCTGCCGCGATCGTGATCAACGACGCCCACGGCAGGTCTGTCCTGCCTGTCGGTGAGCCGACCGCATCGGGCCGCAATGCGAAGCTCGGCAGGGCATCGTAGTCGACTAGGCTTCGTGCACAAGCCTTAGTTCTCTCGACGTGAAGCGGGCTTCTCCAGGATAACCCAGCGCATTGTTCACATAGTTCACGCCGTCGATGACGACGGCGCGATTCACATGGCTATGGCCATACACATGCAGGCTCGATCCGACGCTTCTCAACTGGTGCTCGATAAGCGTAGTGCCCAACACCGGATAGATGTTGCGGAAGCGCTCGGGTATCGACGCGGGCATCACATCGATGCGCGGCAGGAAATGCGAGAACGTAATGACGGTGGTCGCAGGTCCGATCAGGCGGGTGTCGGGCAGTACGTTGTGGTCGGTAAAGTGACGTGCTATTGCCGCTTCGTTCCAGTCTTCCGGCCAGACGCATGCGTGAAAATCCATCCATATCGAGCGCAGTTCTTCATCGGGCGTGCCGAACGAGAAGTCGTACCATCCGAGCAACGGTACGATAATCGTTGAACCGTGGCTCCACGGTTGCATATCGATGCCGTAGTCTTGCGCTGTCTTCCGGACGGCCTCGAACTTGGCCAGCGAAGCCAGGCCGCGCTCGCGGCGCACCCAGAGTTCGTGATTTCCGGGTACGAACATGACCTTCGCAAACCGGCGCGTCAAAGCGGCAAAGCATTCGGCAAGCGCCGCAAGCGAATCGGAAACGTCGCCTGCGAGAATCAATACGTCGTCGCGATACTCGTCGAGCGACAGCTGTTGCAGCCACTCGCGGTTAGCCGCGTAGTCGATGTGGAGGTCCGAGATCGCGAATACGCGCATGCTGATCCTGTTGGATTGCATCAGTCAGGCGAGCACCGTAGCACGGTTACGTCGAATGCGCTTTTCGACTCGAGCGGCGTGACATTGCACGCGTTCAGCGTCAATGGCGGCGACGCGTGACGCACGCACAGCGCGCACAGATGCGTCGGGCGCGGCCGTAAAAGCCAGAAACGCGGCGGGGAGTCGTCCGCGATTTGCACGGGTGGCTCGAAGCCGATCGATTGTTCGCCCTCGACGGAAAACGAAAAACTATCCAGCGGTGTAGATAACCCAGTGCCGAGTGCCTTGATGTACGACTCCTTCAACGTCCAGTACGTGAAGAACGCTTCGTCGAATTCCTCGGCCGCCATCGCGTTCAACGCAGTGCGCTCGCTGGCAGCGAAGCTGTAATCGGCGAGGGCGGACGTCGCCCGCCCGGTCCGTAGCCGCTCGATGTCCATGCCGATCTCGCCGCTCCGTGCGACGGCAAGCGCGATCAGCCCTTCGGTGTGACTGATATTGAAGGACAGCTCGGGGTAGGCCACCAGAAAGGGGCGTCCGTATGCGTTGGTCCCGAAGCGCAAATCACCCGCCGGCACCGACAATCTTTCGGAAAGGATGCTGCGCACCAGCCAGCGCGTGGTCACAAAGTCGCGGCGTAGCTTGGGAAACAGGAACCGGTCGCGCCGGGCGCGTTCGTCTTCGCTGAGTATCGCCTCGGCCTCTTGCTGGAAAGCGCGGTCGCCAGCTGTTTCGGCGTCGACGAACCATAGATCGATCGTGTTGTTCACGTTGAAGACTGCCTGTGCAAACAAAGGGCGCTTGCCGCCGTCAGTGCCATAAAGGCTCGCTGGAAAAAGAATCAAGGCTGCAGAGACTCCGCATATTAACCCCGAAATCCGTCTGGATCGGTGCATGTATCTATGCGAAATCGCGCAACGGAGCCTGCTCAGGCATCTATCGGTCATTTGACCGATACCGGCAAAACCCCGGCTCCGTCATTCTGTGACTCATGGGCAGCGGGCGCACCGAGACAAACGAGCCGTGCTGCTCCCCAATCACCATTCTCGACAGAAAGGATCCACGATGAAACGCCTCAGTATTGCTTTTGCCGCTGCGCTGCTCTCCAGCACGATGGCCATCGCCGCCCCGGCCACCGCGCCGGCCCGCATTCGCGGCACGATTTCGTCGGTCGATGCCGGCAAGATCGTGATTCATACCGCGGCAGGCCAGGATCTGCCGATCGTGCTGAACGCAGACACCAAATACCTCGGCGTGATCGAGTCGAGTCTCGACAAGGTCGAGCAGGGCAGCTACATCGGCACGGCGACCAAGAGCGTCGGTCCGACGCAGGTCGCGCTCGAAGTCACCGTGTTTCCGCCGGCCATGAAGGGCATCGGCGAAGGTCACTACGCGTGGGACACGCTGCCCGATACGACGCTGTCCGGTCATTCGAATACATCGAGCGCGATGACCAACGGTAACGTCGTGTCCGTGTCGGCGCCTTCCGGTGCGACAGTCAATAGCGCGATGACGAATGGCAATGTCAGCGCAGCGTCTGCGCAGAACGGCGTGAAGAAGCTGACGGTCTCCTATAACGGCGGATCGCAGACCGTCGTAGTGCCGCCGACCGCACCGATCGTCACGTTTCGGCCGGGATCGACTGCGGATCTGACCAAGGGCGCGGCGGTGTTCATCCAGGGCGCGACGAATGGCGGCGAAACGACCGCGGGTCTGGTCGCGGTTGGAATCGGCGGCGTAAAGCCCCCGATGTGAGCGACCGCGCGACGTTGCCGCCGATTGCGATGCCCTGTCTGATTCGAGGAGACGCCCGATGTCCGACCGCCTGAAGCCGTCGCGACCCGCCCATCCGGTTCCGATCCGCGTGATGCATTGGATCGGCGTGTATGCGATGGGATGCATGATTTTCAGTGGATGGGAGATCTACAACGCGTCTCCCGACCTGCCGTTCGTGTTTCCGCGCTGGGCAGGTCTCGGCGGCTGGCTTGGCGGCGCGCTCGCGTGGCATCTGACGGCGATGTGGATGCTCTGCGTCGATGGACTGGCGTATCTGGTCTACGGCTTCGTGTCCGGCCACTTTGGCGAAGATCTTCGTCCGCCGTCGGTCGGCGCGTTTGTACGCGATCTCCACGCGGCGCTGCGCTTTCGCCTGACACATCGGCTCGGGCATTACAACGCAGTGCAGCGCGGGCTCTATGTGGGCGTGCTCGCGGCAGTCGTCGTGCAGGTCGCAACCGGTTTCGCGATCTGGAAGCCGGTGCAGCTCGGCTGGCTCGCGGCGGCGTTCGGCGGCTATCCGCTCGCGCGTCATATCCATCTGGCGATCATGCTTGCGATCGTCGCATTTGCGATCATTCACGTGACGCTCGTCGTGATCCATCCGCGCACGCTGAAAGCGATGATCGTTGCGGCTCCCCGGGAACCGGAGGAACAACCATGACGGACAAGCGCAAGGACGTCGCCGTCGCTGCCGACGACATCCGCACGGAACTGCTCCGTGCAAGCCGCCGCAGCTTCTTGCGACGCACGTTATCGCTCGGCGGTCTGGCGTTGCTGAGCGGCTGCGATCTGTCGACGCATTCCGGTGTCGATGCCGCGCTCGAGACGGCGCTGCGCTTCGACGACCGGTTTCAGGCGGCTTTGTTCGACCGTCGCCGCCTCGTGCAGACCTATCCGGCGAGCGCGATTACGCGTCCTTTCCGTTTTAACGCGTTCTATCCGGACTGGCAGGTGCGCGAGGTGCCGGACGGGTGGGTGCTCAACGTAGCGGGACGCGTCGCCGACAAGCGGACATGGACGCTTGCCGCTTTGACCGCGCTGCCGCAGGAAAGCCAGATTACCCGGCATATCTGCATTGAAGGCTGGAGCCAGATCGGCCAATGGCGCGGGGTTCCGCTGCATGTGTTTCTGCGGCGGGTCGGCGCGGATCTGAGCGCCCGCTACGTTGCGTTCACCTGCTTCGACGGTTATTCGACCAGCATCGATATGGCGAGCGCGCTACACCCGCAAACCCTGCTCGCACTCGACTTCGACTCGCAACCGCTCGAGCCCCAATGGGGTGCTCCGCTGCGTCTGCGGATTCCGACCAAGCTCGGCTTCAAGAGCGCGAAGAATATCGAGGCCATCGAGGTGACCAATGTGTTTCCCGGCGGCTATTGGGAGAAGCAGGGGTATGACTGGTTTGCCGGGGTTTGACGCAGAGGCGGGTCTAACGCGCTTCAGATCGAGTCAGCCACGCAAGGCAATTGCGCCACAGGCGCTCGTAACCGTGCCATGCCGAGAATTCCGGCGGTAGCCAGTGGACCGACATGTCGCTGGTCCATGCGAGCGTACGGCCCGCGCCGAAGCTTCCGGCGACCAGCAGCGGATGGCCGGTATCGGGCACGCTCGCGATCAGTTGTGCATCGGGTTTCAATTCCACTTCGTTATAGCCGAGCAGATGCGGCCAGTCCGCACCCAGACCTTCGATCACGGGATGCGCCGCGACGATCTGCGGCGTGAAGCCTTCCGGCACCTCGACGCGATCGTCGTACGGCAGGCAGCGCACCGGCAACACGTCTTCCACTGGCGTATTGCGAAAGCGCGCGCTGCCGTTGATGCCCTGAAAGCTCAGATATCCGCCGATCATCATCAGCGCGCCGCCGCCGCCGACATAGTCGCGCAGCAGCTTGAGCCGGTTCGGCGTGCGCATGCTCTTGATCCATGTGTCGGGGTGCAGCAGCAGCGTGTTCGCCCCGATGTCGGAAAGGACGATATGGTGAGTGATCGATGCAAACTGGTCGAAACCTTTCGCATGCGTCGCGGTTGAGGTCCACGATTCGCCGGCAAGCAGCACTTTCTTTTTCATGCTATTTCCTTGTGCAGAGGCGTTGACGATCGGGTGTTCGCGCGGCTCGAGAACACCCGTGCCGGGTTGGCGATCAGCATCGTTTCGATTTGCGCGTCGGTCACGCCATGCCGTTTCAGGCGCGGCACGAAGTGCTCGAGAATGTAGCCGTAACCAAAGCCGCCGTAGCGGGTCAGCATCATCTTCAGGAACACGTCCTGCGAAAGCAGCACGCGGTCTGCATAGCCTGCGTCGATCAGCGCGCGGATCGCTCGCGCGTTTTCCTCATCCGACGGCGACTGGGCCTGTTCGTCCGCGTAGTAGTAGTCCATGCCGATCATGTCGTACTCGAGCCATGCGCCGCGCTGCGCCAGCGAGTGCTGATACGCGACGTCGGACAGGCTCGGATTCATATGGCACAGCACCGTGTGCTGCAGGTTCGCGCCTTCTGCTTCGACGATGTCGAGCACCCGGTGCCCGTGCCGTACCCAGCCCGGCAGGTGCACCGACAGCGGCACGCGCGTCGCGGCGCTCGCGCGCGCGGCGGCACGCAGCGATTTCTCCTCTTCGGCCGTGAACGCGGCGGATACGCCGATCTCGCCGATCAGTCCGGCGGCGACGTCGGGTTTTTGTTCGAGTGCGCCGACTTCGAACATCAGCTGTGCGGCGAGCTCGTCGACGGAACGTTCGCGCACATAGGCCGGATGCGAAGCTTCGAGATAAAAGCCGGTCGACATCACGACGCGCAGGCCCGTGCGCCGCGCGACGTCCTGTAACGCGAGCGGATTGCGGCCGATGCCGATGTTGGTCGGGTCGACCACGGTCGCACCGCCCAGTTCGCGAAACTTCATCAGTTCCTCGACAGCCAGATCGACATCGACGAGCCGGCAGTTGTCGCGGTTCATCAGCGGATTCATGCGCAGCGCGCCGAGGATGCCGATGTGCACCTTTTGCTCGCCGATATGGCGCCCTGCGCAACACGCGGGCGGCACCCACTTGTTCGACGCATCGATCAGGATGTGCTCGTGCATCAGCGTGATGCCCATCTCGCTGACGGGCACCGGGCCCAGCACGGTCATCACGTATCCGCTGTCGACGCCGACGGTCGGTTGACCGGGCGATGGAACCGGACTGCTATGGGACGTTGTCATCGCTTACCTCGGGTAAACGCGTATTAAGTAAAACGCTTTATAAAATCTACGGCGAGTTTTGCAGACCGTCAACCGGTCAAAAAAACGCTCGGCCATCTTGAGCGGAACACGCACCGAAAACGAGAACACCATTTTGGTGCTTGTTTTAAGCGCTTTTCTGCGTGAATGCGTGGGCATCTCACGCTGCTGAGCATGGGAAAAAATTTTTTCGATCAGCTTGACAACGGATATATGGCTTCCTTTAATCCGTAAAACGCTTTACAAGCACGACAGCGGTAACCCGCCATTCACGATCTTTCTGCGAGGTACGCGTGACGCAACGCCGTTTGATACCAGGTTTGAAGGATGTCGCACGCACGGCGGGTGTTTCGATGGCCACCGTGTCGCGCTACCTGAACGCCAACCTGGTGTTGCCCGCCGATACCGCGCATCGCATCGACAGCGCGATCCGTCAGCTGGGCTATGTGCCGAACCTGCATGCGCGCAGCCTTAGCCGCGGGCGCTCGGACACGATCGGCCTGGTGATACCGACCATTTCCAACCCGTTCTTTGCGTTGCTTGCCGCCGCCGTCGAAGAGGCTGCCGAAGCCAAAGGGCTGGGTGTGCTGCTGAACGCGACGTCGAACAACGCGAATCGCGAGCTGCAATACGTGACGCGGATGCGGCGCAACCAGGTGAGCGGCCTGCTGTTCGTCAGCGCGCATTACCACACGCCCGAACTCGTCGAGGCGCTCAACGATACGCGCGGTCTGGTGCTGATCGACGAAGACATCCCGGGCGTGCGCAGCGCCAAGGTGCTGTACGACAACTATCACGGCGGCTGGCTGGCCGGCCAGCATCTGGCCGAACAGGGGCATCGGCGCATCGCGTTCATCGGCGGCCCGTCGGAACTCGCGAGTACGCGCGACCGTTTCGCCGGCCTGCGGGATGCGGCCGCGCAGGCCGGTGCCGAAGTCACGTTCGAAATGTACGGGCCCTACGCCCCCTCGCATGGCGAGGAAGCGGCGCGTGCGCTGCTGAGCCTTGGCCGTCCGCCAAGCGCCGTGTTCGTATCGAGTGGCGAAATCATGATCGGTCTGCTCGATGCGCTGCACCGCGCCGGCATCGCCGTGCCGGAACGTCTGTCGCTGATCGTATTCGACGACGCGGGTCCGCTGCATCTGTTCGACCCGCCGTTGACGGCGATCCGCCAGCCGATCGCCGAACTGGGCGCGCGCGCCGTCGAGCTGATGCTCGCCGCGTCGCAGGGCGACCCCTCAGAAACCGAAGTCCGTCTTCCGGTGGAGCTCGTGAAACGGGCTTCCGTGGCTCCGCCGACATCCATCTGACAGCTTGCCCGTACTCTGGAGGAGTTATGAACAAGGCACTACGTATTGCGTTTGGCTGTTCAGTCGCGCTATTGGGCCTGGTCGGCTTCAGCGCACCCGCGCCCGCCGCCGACACGCCGACTTACGCGCTGATCGTGATCAACCAGCAGGCAGCGTTCTTCAATCAGATGCGCGCCGGCGCCGAGGAGGAAGCGAAGAAACGCGGCGTGAAGCTGGTGGTGTTCAACGCC
>Ga0310811_10006056_pt1 | contig 15413 bp, 13 predicted proteins | sample YCmetagenome_FD_207642 | JGI IMG/M metagenome (GOLD analysis project Ga0310811, IMG submission 207642) | Soil microbial communities from experimental microcosm in Duke University, North Carolina, United States - YC | ecosystem: Engineered > Artificial ecosystem > Soil microcosm > Unclassified ...
ACGCGTCGCGAATCAGTCCTCGGATGCCTCGGCGACCGTCATGCCCGACGCCGAGCAGGCGGTGGCGTCCGGCGCCCCGTGTTCCTCGAAGATCCAGTTCGGCCTGGAGCCGTAGCCACCGGTCTGCTGAGCCCGCATCGGCACCGTGGACCCGCATCGGGGACACTCCACACCGTCCATGACGGACACGCTATCCGACGCGACCCACCCGGGGATCGCTGCCGCCGCGGCCCTCACGGAGCGAACGCGTCGGCCTCGTCGTCGACGGTTCCCGCCTCGATCGCCGCCATCATCCCCGGGTAGTAGCGGCGGAAGTCGGCCATCAGCCGGTCGTAGGGGACGTCGGCGAACGTGCCCCGGTCGTTGAGGTACTCCATGAACCGCGCGCCATCCCCGTCGAAGGCGTGCATCAGGGCGTCCCGGGTCCCGTCGAACTCCAGCGGCGGCACGCCGAACCGGGCGCAGAGCTCGGAGTTGAACGCCGGCGTCGCCTTGACCCACCGTCCGTTCACGTGGAGCTCGCAGTATCCGTGCCAGATGAACACGTCGTCACCCATGCGCGCCGTGAGCTTGTCGGTGCTCAGGTGGTTGCGGACGTCGGCGAACCCGACCCGCCCGGGGATCCCCCTGGACCTGGCGGCGGCGGTGAGCAGGACCGCCTTGGGCACACACCAGGTGCCCCCCGAGGCCAGGGCGTCGCTGGCCCGGAAGCTCTCGGGGTCCATCCGGATGGCGTAGGGGTTGTAGCGCACACCGTCGCGCACCGCCCGGTACAGCCGGCTCACGACCTCACCGGGATCGGTCGCGGCTCCGACCGCGCGCTCCGCCGCTTCGACGACCCGAGGATGCTCGGAGTCGATGAACCACGTGGGGCCCAGGTAGGCCGACGGGTCATCGGTCGCCTCGTGCGAGTTCTGCGGCATCCGGCCACCCTAACCCGGCGCCGGCGTGCCCTCAGTCCAGCTCGCGCACCCCGTAGCGTTGCGCCGCGGCGTCGAGGAACTCCATGCAGCGCCGCGGTGGCGGGATGGTCGACGGGTCGTAGCCGGGCAGCATTGCACGGGCCAACCGGGGCAACAGGAACCCGACGAGCATCCCGACCACCCGGAAGAACCGCAGGCGGGTACGCAAGCGGCCGCGCAGCCGACCGGTCTCGAGGTCGGTCCTGATCATCTTCCAGGCGACCTTGAGCGAGTACCCGTACAGGTGCACCAGCGCGTAGAGCAGCCCGTACACCCGGTAGGAGTTGCTGCCGTAGAGCCGGTCGAACAGGTCGTGGCACACCATCCGGTGCTCGTACTCCTCGGCGAAGTGCCACAGCCACAGGTACACCGTCGGCTCGTCCCAGTCGTCGAGCCGGTTGCCCGAGCCCTCGAACAACAGCTCGCTCAGGATCGGCCCGTAGGTCTCGAAGCCCTCGGAGTAGGCCAGCGTGAACTTGTGGCCCTTCACCTTCCAGAACCGGTCGAAGTCCGCCCGGATCTTCGCCTGGTCGGCCTCCAGCCACGGGTAGGTCAGCTGGAGGTGCTCGTTGAACTGCAGGTGAAGCTTGGTGTGCCGCCCCTCCTGCCAGCAGAAGCGGTCGGCCTCGCGGCGCAGCTCGGTCTCGTCCTCACGCAGCTGCGACTTCGCGCCGCGGACGGCCTTGTTCAGCATGACCTCGAGGTAGGGCACCATGCTCGAGATCCCGTTGAACAGGTGCGCGTACTCCGGATCACCGGCCGCCCAGTCGACCCGCGCGTCCGAGAAGTCGATCTCAACCTTGCGCAGCTCCATCAGTCACCCCTCATTCTCCGGGATGCTCCAGGTAGTAGCGGTTCGTGCTGAACACCTCGGCCGGTGGCGGGTCCGCGGCCCCCGCGCCGCGGGTCTTCCAAGCGACCCCCGGGCCCGGGCACGGGCCGTAGGGCTGGCCCTCGTCCCCACACCATCCGCCGTGCAGGTCCGCGCTGTACCCGGTCGGGAAGGGGTCGGTGTAGGCGACCCCGATCTGGGGCAGGCCGAGCGGCAGCAGCAGGTAGAGCACGTTGATCACGCCGATGGTGCCGAGCACCCTGGCCAGGCCGCGCCGCCACCCGTCCCTGATCGACTCGGCACCGCGCTCGAACGGCAGGTACCCGTCGGCGTCGGTGCGGTGGATCAGCGCCGCCACCGAGACCCAGAACATCGGGGCGGCGATCATCTCGATGACCGGGAACTGGTAGGTCTGGCCACCCCACAGCGACCAGGTGTGCGACGCCGCCGGGTAGGCGAACGTGTGGGTGCGCAGCGCGAATCCCTCGAGCCCGAGGTCCATCGGCAGCGACACCGCGTACGCGGCGGCCATCAGCACCGGCAGCCGCGCTCCGGGGAAGCGCGCCGCGACCCGCCGCATCACCGCGACGTTCACCAGGATCACCGGCAGGAAGTAGCCGAGGTAGGCCGTCGCCACCCACAGGTAGGGCACCGGGGACAGGTTCACCTGCGGTGCGATCTGTCCCGGCAGGTAGGCAGCCCACGACTCGACGTTGATGAAGTTCTGGGTGAAGTAGAAGCCGGGACGGAGGTAGTTGAGCATCGGGTCGAGCCAGATGATGCTCGCGAACCCGATGAGCAGCTTCGCGTTCGTGGTGAGGCGGCGCGCCTTGAGCGCACCCCGGATCGTCAACCCGACGGTAGCCAGGAACATCAGGCCCAGCGACACCTCGAAGATCTTCGCCCACATGTAGGTGGCCGAGGCGGGGTCGCGGTACCGCGCCAACTCCCGCGGGCCGGAGGCCAGGAACCGGGTCCAGACCCAGGTCTGGGCGAGCAGGACGAGCACTCCGATCGACAGCCACACCCGTACCGGCCAGCCGGCCCGGCCAGCGGTGGCCGGCGCACCGGTGTGGGTGGGCTCCCGTGCGGCGAGTCCACTGGTCATTGTTCAGTCCTCTCAACCGGGTGGTTGATGATTCTGTCGCCGCAGCTGCCATGGCGTCAAGGCTGGCCCGAGAGCTTGACGTCGGTACGGTCGGATCGGAACAATTCCATCGATTCGACCGTGCGGTTGAGTCGACGGACGCGGAGGCTGCATGGAGCTCGTCGAGGAACTGCGCAGGTGGCGGGTGGTCCCGGACCGTCTGCGCCACCGGGCCGAGACCGCACCGGACGACCCGTTCCTGGACTGCGGGTCCGGGATGATGACCTTCGGCGAGGTCCACCGGCGGGCCGAGGCCGCGGCCGGTGGGCTCTCGGCGCTGGGGATCGGGCGCGGAGACCGGGTCGCGCTGGTGCTGCCCAACTGCACGGAGTTCGCCATCGCGCTCTTCGCGCTGGCCCGGCTGGGTGCTGTCCAGGTACCGATCAACGTCTTCCTCAAGGGTGACTTCCTGCGCCACCAGATGGCCGACGCCGGTGCCGTCGCCGTCATCGCGGACGCCCCGGGACTGCGGAGCGTCGCGAAGATCGCCGACGACCTGCCGGATCTGCGGTGGCGGATCCTCGTCGGTGGCGGGTCCCCCGCCGATACCGACGAGTCCTCCGACGCCTCCGGTACCCCGCACACGCTGACTTTCGATGCCCTCGAGGCCGGTGATGCGGTCGCGCCCCCGGTCGAGCTCGTGCAGTCCGACCTGATCTCGATCATGTACACCTCGGGGACCACCGGCGCGCCCAAGGGCTGCATGCTCAGCCACGGTTACTACACCTACGTGCCGTGGAGCTGGTTCGAGAACGACTGGTACTCGACGTCGGACCACCTGATCACCGCGATGCCCATGTTCCACATCGCCGCTCAGGCGATGATCATGATGGCCGCGTTGCAGGGTGGGATGCCGGCCACCGTGCTCCCCTCGTTCAGCGCCAGCGCGTTCATGGCCGAGGCCGCGAAGGCCGGGGCGACCATGGCCTTCGGTGTCGGCCCCATGGCGATGGCCCTGCTCGCCAGCCCCCCGGGCCCGCACGACCGCGCGCACACCCTGCGCCGCTCGGTGTTCCCCCCGATGCCGCCCGCCGCCCGGGAGGCGTTCCTCGAACGCTTCGGGGTCGCCGCGATCGCGGAGGGCTACGGCCAGACCGAGGTCAACCCGCTGACGCAGAGCCCGTGGGACCGCCAGGGCATGACGCTGGGCTGCCTGGGCCTGCCCAGCCCTTACCTGGACGTAGCGGTGCTCGACGACGCGGGCCGCCGCCTGCCGGACGGGGCCGTCGGGGAGATCTGCATCCGCCCCCGGGAGCCCGAGGTGATGTTCTCGGGTTACTGGAACCGGCCCGAGGCCACGGTGGAGGCCTCGCGCGGCCTGTGGCACCACACCGGCGACGCCGGAAAGGTCGACGAACGGGGCTACCTGGTCTTCGTCGACCGCAAGAAGGACGCGCTCCGCCGGCGCGGGGAGAACATCTCCTCGATGGAGCTCGAGGCGGCGATCGTGCGGCACCCGCTCATCACGGCGGCCGCGGTGCACGGGGTGGCCGCGGATCTGGGCGACGACGACGTCAAGGCCTGGATCGTGACCGAACCCGGTGCCGAGCTCGACCCTGTGGAACTCCACGACTGGTTCGCCGAGAACCTGCCCTACTTCACTGTGCCACGCTACGTGCAACTCACCACGTCGCTGCCGGTCAACGCCCTGGGCCGGGTCCAGAAGTTCATGTTACGGGAGACCGACGAGCCCGCCACGTGGGACTTCGAGGCCCGGGGACTGAAGATCCAGAAGGCCCGGCGGCGCTGACGGCCGAGCCTCTCGCCGCCCGGTCACCCGGTTGGACCCTGGGGTCGACCTCCGCACCCTGTCACCCTGACGGGTGACGACGCGACCGCCGCGTGGTCGGTACCGAGGCGGCACCCATGAGGGACGACTACTGCGTCTTCGTCATCCTGGCCAGCCTGATCGCGCTGGCGCTGCCACCTGCCGCAGCGCTGTTCTACGGCCTGTTCGCCGGCCTGCTCGTCTGGCTCGGCGCCCGGGCCGGCGGGGTCGGCTCGACCCCGCCGAGCCGTCGAGGGTGACGCTGGATCGACTGCTCCCGATCGTGTCATTCCTCATGACCTTCACATCTGGCCGCTTCTAACGTGCGCGCCGACGGGCACCTCGGATCGAACGGGGCCGGTCCGGCGACCTCGCGCACGATGGGAGAACGATGTCCTCCTCGGACGACCGACGGACAGGCCACGATGCCCGGGACCTGCCCGCGCACCTGGTGATGCGGAAGCTGCCCCATGTGACCGTCCTGTTCTGGGTGCTCAAGACCGTCGCCGTCACGCTCGGCGAAACCAGCGGCGACCTGTTCGGCATCGACCTGGGGTTCGGCTACCCGGTGACCGCTCTGGCGTTCCTCGCCTTCTTCGTCGTGGTCGTGTCGCTGCAGGTCCGGGCTGGGCGGTTCCATCCGGCGCTATTCTGGGCCGTCGTGCTCTCGACGAGCATGGTCGGCACCGAGATCTCGGACTTCATGAACCGGGGGTTCGGCCACGCCGGTGACGATTCCGGCGGTATCGGCTACACCGCCGGCGGCCTGATCCTGACCGCGCTCCTCGTCGGCGTGTTCCTGGCGTGGTGGCGTACCGGGCAGACCTACGACGTCGAGAACATCGCCACCCGCAAGGGCGAGATCCTCTATTGGATCGCCATCCTGATCTCGAACACCCTCGGCACCTCCAGCGGCGACGTCCTCGCCCACGACACCCCGCTGGGGTTCCGCGGGGCCTTCCTGGCAATCGGAGCGGTAATGATGCTGCTGCTGGCCGCGCATTACCTGACCGACATCAACGGGACCGTGCTGTTCTGGATCGCCTTCGTACTGACCCGTCCGCTGGGCGCGGCCGGTGGTGACTACCTGGTCAAACCGGTCGACGAGAACGGTCTCGGCTGGGGCACGCTCTGGGGTTCGGCGGCGCTGCTGGCCCTGCTCACCGGGCTCATCGTGTACCAGGCCATCGGTGTCCGGCGCCACCCGCTCGAGCCTCTGCCCGCACCGCGCAACCGCCGCACCGGCGAACCGGAGCGGCCCAACGGAGCTCTGGTCACCGCCGGTGCCGGCCCGAGCGCCTAGACCTCGCGATAGGTGTCCCCGAACTCGGCACGCAGGCGGTACTTGAGGATCTTGCCTCCGACCGTCTCGGGGAACGAGTCGACGAAGATGACCCGCTTCGGCCTCTCGAAGCCCGCCAGCCGCTCGCGGCACCACCCCAGAAGCGCCTCCTCGTCGGGTGCCGCGCCCGGCGCGGCCACCACGATCGCGGTCACGGCCTCGCCCCAGCGATCGTGGGGCAGGCCCACGACCGCGGCCTTGGCCACGTCCGGGTGCTGGCAGAGCACCGCTTCGACCCGGATGCTCGAGACGTTCTCCCCACCGGACTTCACGATGTCCTTGTAGCGATCGACCATGATCCGCAAGCCGTCGTCGTCGTAGGAGCAGCTGTCACCGGAGTGGAACCAGCCGAACCGGAAAGCCTCCTCGGTGGCCGCCTCGTCGCGGTAGTAACCGGCCATGACGACCGGTGAGCGGTACACGGCCTCCCCCGGCACACCCGGCGAGCCGGCCAGCGACCCGCCCTCGGGGTCCATCACCGTCGAGGCCAGCAAGGGACTCGGGACGCCGACGTAGTTCACCGCCGGGGCGGTCGCGGCATAGGTCTGCTGCCACCTGCTGGGCCAGAACCGGTGGCAGGCGATCGCCTCGGTCTGACCGAAGATCTCGAAGACCAGCAGGTCCTCGGCGCAGTGCCGTTCCAGCTCCGCGAGCAGGGCCGGATCGAGCGCCGCCCAGCCGTAGACGATCACATGGAGGCAACGCGCGTCGACCGTGCCCAGGTGCGGAGCGAGCGCCCCCAGCAACTGCGGCGACCCGGCCCACAGTGCGGTGACCCGTTCCGCGGCCACCGCCGCGGCGATCTGCGCCGGGTCGGGGCGACGCCCCAGGACCAGGGTGCCGCCCGTGACCAGCGTTCCGAGGGCGAACGGATGGTCTCCGACGTGGTAGACGAGCGGCAGGAAGCTGCACAGCACCAGCTCGTCCTCGATCCGCAGTCCGCGGGTCAGCGACAGCGCGAACCCGTGCCCGGCCAGGTGAGCCCCGGTGTGCGTGAGCATGACCGCCTTGGGCAGTGCGGTGGTGCCGGAGGTGAACAGCAGCTCCCAGACGTCGTCGCCGTGGATCTCCACCTCGGGCTCGTCGACGGGTTGCCCCTCGACGAACGCACCGAAGGACACCGTTCCCGGCAGAGCCGACCCGCCGACCTCGATGGTCACCGCGGGGGCGAGCCCCGTCCCGCCGAACACCTCCTCGGCGCGGCCACCCAGCTCGGCGTCGATCACCGCCAGCGCCGGTTCGACCCGCTCGATGAGCGCCGCGATCACGTCGGGCGCCAGCGACGGGTTCACCGGCGCGACGGTCATGCCCGCCTTCGCCACCCCCAGCTTCACCAGGAAGGCCTCGACGGAGTTCTCGCAGAGCATCATGACCACGGCACCCGGTTCCAGCCCGCGGGCGGCCAGGGCGTGCGCGAACTGGTTCGCTATCCGGTCGGCCTGTCGGTAGGTGACCCGGGCGAACGAGGGGTCACCGATCGCCTCGCCCCAGCCGACGAGGGCCAGGCGGTCAGGAAAACTCCAGGTCATCCGTTCGACGACATCGCCGACCGCCACCCGGTTCCAGCGGTCCACCGCGCGCCTGCCCCGCAGGCTCGTCACGTCCAGCACCATCAGTTCGTCCCCTAAGGTCGGCAGATCCGGTCCGCGCGTCTACCCGCCGGTGGGTCAGTCCACGCCGAGCGCCGCCATCGTCATCCTGCGCAGGGTCTCCCGCGTGTGATCGCGGTCGAACAGGTTCTCGGAGTGCACGAGCGAGTGGATGAGCCCGATGGCCGCCCGGACCCTCAACCTCGCCTCGTCCTGGGCCAGCTGGGGCCGCTCGACGAGCAGCGCGTCGACCCAGCCTTCCATGTAGCGGCGCTGCAGCCGCCGCTGCTCCGTCCGCGCCTCCACCGGCAGGTGGCGCGACTCCGCGTACCACAGGCCCACGATGTCGATGTTGTCGAGGGTGAAGTCGATGTGGCTGGTCACGTAGGCCTCGAGCCCGGCATCGGCGTCCCGGGGCTCGGAGTTCCACAATTGCTCCGCGGCGTGCCGCAGTGCCTCGGTGAGGACGTCCTGCTTGGTGTCGAAGTACCGGTAGACGGCCGGCCCGCTGACCCCGGCCGCCTCGCCGATCTCGTCGATCCCGACGGCGTGCCACCCGTCGCGGCGCAGCAGGTCACGCGCCGACTCCAGGATCTGGTTGCGCCGGCGGACCGCTCGGGGCCCCTCGGTCACCGGCCCCGCCACTCCGGCTTCCTCTTCTCGCGGAACGCCTTCGGCCCCTCGAGCGCGTCCTCGCTGAGGTAGACGGGACGGTAGAGCCGTTCCGCCTCCTCCCATGCCTGTGTGCGAGCCAGCTCCGCCGTCGCGTAGACCATCGCCTTGCCGGCCCGGACGGTGAGTGGCGCGTTGCCCGCGATCGTCAGCGCCATCTCCTGTGCGGCCTCGGCCAGCTCCGGCCCCGGCACGACCTTGTTGACCAGGCCCACCTCGTAGGCGCGCTGGGCGGTGATCGGGGCGGCGGTCATCAGCAGCTCCATCGCCACCCTGGGAGGGATCAACCACGGCAGGGGGGCGGCCCAGGGTGAGCCGCGACCCCACTTGGCCTCGGTGACCGCGAACCGGGCGTGGTCCACGGCGATGCACAGGTCGCAGCTCTGGGCGAGCAGGAAACCGCCCGCGTAGGCGGTACCGTTGACCGCCGCGATGACCGGCTTGTCCACCCGCAGGGTCCGGCCCGGTTGCACCACGAAGTCCGGGGGCGGGATCTGCAGCCCGGTGTTCGCCATCTCCTTCAGGTCGCCGCCCGCGCAGAACGCCTTCTCCCCCGCGCCGGTCAGCACCAGGACCGCCGCATCGTCGTCGGCGGCGAACCGTTCGAAGCCCTTGAGCAACCCGTCGCGCAGGTCCGCGTTGAGAGCGTTCGCCGCCTCCGGACGGTTCATCGTGAGCCAGGCGATACCGTCCCGGATCTCGTAGAGAGTCGACGCGGTCACTGCGCCGCCTCATCGCCCGCGGGCTCGTCCTCGGTTTTGAGCACCACCAGGACCTGGCCGGTGTCGACGGCGGTACCGACCTCGACCGGAACCGACTCGACGGTGCCGGTGGCGAAGGCCACCACCTCGTGCTCCATCTTCATGGCCTCGAGGACCACGAGTGGTTGCCCGATCTCCACCGCGTCGCCCTCGGACACCACGACGCGCACCACCGTCCCGGGCATCGGGGCGATCAGCGAACCCGCCGGCACCAACGACTCCGGGTCGGGGAACCGGGGCTGCCGGTGCAGGCGCAGGGTCGCACGACCGGTGTCGACGTACGCGCTCTCACCGTCTCCCCGGACGCCGAGCCGACGCATGACCCGCCCCACCCGCAACCGCACCTCCTCGGGAGAGACATACGCGGCGGCGACGTCCAGCACCTGCCCGTCGATCTCGAACCGGGGCTCGCGGCCCAGCCGGTAGCCGACCTCCACCGGTCCCCGATCGGCCACCAGCACCCGTCTGACCAGCTCATCCCGGTTGTTGCGCCACCCCGGTGGGGCCAGCCGCCAGCGGGTGGCGGCCGCCCGGTTGCGGGCCTGGTCGGCCAGGGCCACCGCCAGCGCCGCGAGCCCGGTCTCGGCCTCCGCGTCAGCGGGACGGCCCAGATCGGCCGGGTCGTGCCGTTCGAGGAAGTGGGTGTCGATACGGCCGGCCAGGAACTCCGGGTGCTCGAGGATCCCCACGAGCAGATCGCGGTTGGTGGTGACCCCGTCGACCCGCGCGCGGCGCAGCACCGAGGTGAGCTTGCGGATCGCCTCGTCACGGGTCGCGCCGTGCGTGATGACCTTGGCCAGCATCGGGTCGTACTCGTTGGGCACCGGGGAACCCGACTCGAACCCGCTGTCCACCCGCACACCGGCACCTTCGGGTACGACGAAGGTCTCGAGGGTCCCGCTGGCCGGGAGGAAACCGGCGGCGGGGTCCTCGGCGTAGAGCCGGGTCTCGATCGCGTGCCCGGTGATGCGCGCGTCCAGGACCTCCGGGGGCAGGGCGGCACCCTCGGCCACCTGGATCTGCAGGTGCACCAGATCGAGCCCGGTGATCAGCTCGGTGACGGGGTGCTCCACCTGCAGGCGGGTGTTCATCTCCAGGAAGAAGAACTCGAGCTCCGGGGTCACGATGAACTCGACGGTGCCGGCGCCGACGTAGCCGATCGCCCGGGCGGCCTCGATCGCGGCATCCCCCATCGACTTCCGCATCTGCGCGGTCATGACCGGCGACGGCGCCTCTTCGATGATCTTCTGGTGGCGGCGCTGGATGGAGCACTCCCGCTCGAACAGGCTCACCACCTCGCCCTGGCTGTCGGCGAAGACCTGGATCTCGATGTGGCGGGGGTCGTCGATGTAGCGCTCGAGGAAGACGGTGTCGTTGCCGAAGGCGCCACCGGCCTCGCGCCGGGCGCCGGCGACGGCCTCGATGAGCTCGGCCGGGTCGCGCACCACGCGCATTCCGCGCCCGCCGCCGCCGTAGGAGGCCTTGACCAGCACCGGCCACCCGATCTCATCGGCGGCGTCGCGGATGGCCGCCTCGTCGAGGCCGGTGAGATCGGTACCGGGCAGCACCGGCACCCCGGCGTCCTGCATCAGCTTCCGGGCCCCGAGCTTGGAGCCCATGAGATCGATCGCGTCGGCGGGAGGTCCGATGAACGCCAGGCCCCTCTCGGTGCAGGCCCTGGCGAACGCCGCGTTCTCGGACAGGAATCCGTATCCGGGATGGACGGCGTCGGCCCCGGCCTCCACGGCCGCCTCGACGATGGCGTCGATGCGCAGGTAGGACTCGGCCGGCGAGCGGCCGCCCAGCGACACCGCGAGGTCGGCCTCACGGACGAACGGGGCGTCGGCGTCCACGTCGGAGTGCACCGCGACGGTGGTGATGCCCAGGTCGCGGCAGGTGCGCATGATGCGCCGGGCGATCTCGCCTCGGTTGGCGATCAGGAGCGTTCTGATCATGGAGGGGTTCGTCATGGGTGCGGCCTCACATCCGGAAGACACCGTAGCCACGGGTGCCCTCCACGGTGTTGGAATGGCAGACCGACAGTGCGATGCCGAGCACCGTCCTGGTGTCCCTGGGGTCGATCACGCCGTCGTCGAACAGCTGGCCGCTCATGTAGGTGGCGAGCGACTCGGCCTCGATCCGGGCCTCGAGCTCGGCGCGGGTGGCGGCGTCGGCCTCCTCGTCGAACACCCGCCCGGCCGCCTGCGCCGACTGCCGGGCGACGATCGACATGACACCGGCCAGTTGCTCGGGACCCATCACAGCGGACTTCGCGTTGGGCCAGGCGAACAACAGCCGGGGGTCGTACGAGCGCCCCGACATGCCGTAGTTACCGGCCCCGTAGGACGCCCCGATGTTGAGAGTGATGTGCGGGACCGAGCTGTTCGTCACCGCGTTGATCATCTTGGAACCGTCCTTGATGATCCCCCGCTGCTCGTAGTCGGTGCCGACCATGAACCCGGTGGTGTTCTGCAGGAAGATCAGCGGCTGGTCACGCTGGTTGCACAGGAGGATGAACTCGGTGGCCTTCTGCGCCTCCTCGTTGAACAACACGCCGCGGGCGTTGGCCAGCACCCCGCACGGGTAACCCCAGATCGAGGTCCACCCGCATACCAGCGCAGTTCCGTACAGCGGCTTGTACTCCTCGAAGCGTGAGCCGTCCACGACGCGGGCCAGCACCTCGCGAGGGTCGAAGGGGACCTTCAGGTCGATCGAGGCGATACCGGCCAGCTCGTCCGGGTCGTACAACGGTTCGTCGGCGGGCAGGGTCGGCTCCGGGCCGAGCTTCCGCCAGCCGAGATGCTCGACGATCTGGCGGCCGATCGCGATGCACTCGACCTCGTCGGCCGCCAGGTAGTCCGACAGCCCCGACGTGCGCGAGTGCATGTCGGCGCCGCCGAGGTCCTCGTCGTTGGCCTCCTCGCCGGTCGCCATCTTCACCAGCGGCGGCCCGCCGAGGAACACCTTCGCCTGCTCCTTGACCATCACCGCGTAGTCGCACATGCCCGGGACGTACGCCCCGCCGGCCGTGGAGTTGCCGAACACGAGCGCGATCGTCGGGATGCCCGCGGCCGACAACGCGGTGAGATCGCGGAACAGCCGACCGGCGGGGATGAACAGCTCTGCCTGGGCCCGCAGGTCACCGCCGCCGGACTCGACGAGGTTGATCGTGGGCAGCCGGTTCTCGGAAGCGATCGCGGTGGCGCGGAGCACCTTGCGCCAGGTGTAAGGGTTCGAGGCGCCACCCTGGACGGTCGGGTCGTGCGCGATGATCATGCACTCGACGCCGGACACCACCCCGATCCCGGTGACGACACTCGCCCCCACGGTGAACCGGGTGCCCCAGGCCGCCAGCGGCGAGAGCTCCAGGAACGCGGCGTCCTCGTCCACCAGCAGGTCGATGCGCTCGCGGGCCAGCATGCGGCCGCGCTTGCGGTGCCGTTCGACGCTCTTGGGCCCACCGCCGTCGCGGCCCTTCTTGTGCTCCTGCTCCAGCGCCGCGAGCTGCTCGAGCATGCCCGCGCGGTTCTCGCGGAAACGGTCGGTACCGACGTCAAGGGTGGATTTCAGTGCTCTCATGGCCGCACCTCTGCTGTCGTGGGTCAGTAGGACCGGGGCAGGTTCAGGGTGTGCTGGGCGACGAAGTTGAGCACCATCTCCCGGCTGACCGGGGCGATACGCAGCAGCCGGGCCATGCCCCACAGGTGGGCGAGCCCGTACTCGGAGGCCATGCCGTTTCCTCCGTGGGTCTGGATGGCCGCGTCCAGCGCCTTGAGGGCGGCCTCCGCGGCGGCGTACTTCGCCATGTTCGACGCCTCCCCCGCGGGCTTGTTCCCGTCGTGCAGCCAGGCCGCCTTGGTGGTCATCAGGCGTGCCAGCTCAACGTCGACCGCGGCCGCCGCGAGCGGGTGCGAGACCCCCTGGTGCGCGCCGATCGGTTGGCCCCACACCTGCCGCTCCCGGGCGTAGGCCGAGGCCTTGCCCAGGGCGTAGCGGGCGATCCCGTTCTCGATGGCCGCGCCGGTGATCCGCTCCGGGTTCAGACCCTCGAACACGATTCGCAGGCCGTCGCCCGGCGCGCCGATCAGCCGGTCCGCCGGCACCCGGACCTCGTCGAAGAACAGCTGGAACTGCTTCTCCGGCGCCCCGACCTCGACCGGGATCAGGGTCCGCTGCAGCCCGGCCGCGTCGGTGTCCACCACGAAGAGTGAGAGCTGTCCCTTGCCGGCGGCGTCGGTGCCGGTCTTGGCCACCACCAGCACCCGGGGTGCCTCGTCGATGCCGGAGGCGTAGGTCTTGGTGCCGGTCAGGACCCAGTGGTCGCCGTCCTGGACCGCGCTGGTGCTGATCTTGTGGCTGTTGGACCCCGCGTCGGGCTCAGTGATCGCGAAGACCATCTTCTCCCGGCCCGAGGCCATGGTGGGCAGCCAGGCAGCCTGCTGCTCCTCGGTGCCGTGACGCTTGAGCACCTCACCGCAGATGGCCGAGGACACCAGCAGCAACAGCAACGGGCAGCCGAGGGCGGCTGTCTCCTCGCAGACCACCGCGAGCTCGGTGATCCCCCCGCCGCCCCCACCCCAGCGCTCCGGGAGGTTGACCCCGACGAATCCGGCGTCCCCCAAGGCCTCCCACAGCTCGGTCGTCTTGCCCCCGGACTTGGCCAGGTCCTGGTAGTACGCCGGACCGAAGGACTCGGTGACTCCGGCGACCGCCTTGCGCACCATCGTCAGCTCGTCAGGTTCCTGGAAGTTCAACGGACTCCTCGCCCTCTTACAGCCCTCACACATTTTCGTGAACCATCGTTCACGATCGGCCCTACCCTGCCAGGCTTGCGACAGCGCCGTCAACCGCTGCCCTCCGGGCATACGCGCCTCACGCCGCTGATCAGCCTCTCCGGCCTTGACGATCCCCCCGTCAGCCTGCGAGCGTATCTGAACCATTGTTCACGAAAGGGATACCGATGACGCTCGCCGTCGACTATTTCAGCGGGAGCGGCCTGCCGCTGAACGAGGCGGGTGCCACCGCGCGGGCGGTGCAGGATGCGGGCCTCGACGGGGTCTGGACGATCGAGACCAACCACGAACCCTTCATGCCCCTGGCGCTGGCGGCCGAGCACAGCGACACCATCACGCTGGGCACCGGTGTGGCCATAGCCTTCGCACGCAACCCCATGACGATGGCTCAGCTGGCATACGACCTGAACGACTACAGCGGCGGCCGGTTCGTGCTCGGTATCGGCTCACAGATCCAGCAGCACATCGAGCGCCGCTTCTCCTCGCCCTGGTCGCAGCCCGCCCGGCGGATGCGGGAGTTCGTGCTCGCCATGCACGCGATCTGGGCGTCGTGGAACGGCGGCGCCCCACTCGACCACCGGGGCGAGTTCTACACCCACACCCTGATGAACCCGATGTGGGATCCGGGGCCCTCCGCCGCCGGCCGGCCGCGGGTCGTGATGGGCGCACTCGGCCCGCGGATGGTGGAGGTGGCCACCGAGGTCGCCGACGGCATGATCATCCACCCGCTGGCGAGCACGACCTTCCTCGAGCAGGTGGTCAACCCCGCGATCGTGAGGGGTCTCGGGCTCGCGGGCCGCGAGCGGGGCGGGTTCTCGGTCACCTTCCCGGTCATGGTGGCCACCGGCCGTGACGAGGCCGAGCTCGCCACCGCATCGGCGGCGGTGCGGGAGCGCATCGCCTTCTACGCCTCGACCCCGGCATACCGGCCCGCCCTCGAGGTGCACGACGCCGCCCATCTGACCGAGCCGCTGCGGGTGCTGTCCCGTCGCGGCGCGTGGGCCGAGATGGCCGACCTCATCGACGACGACCTGCTGCACGCGTTCTGCGTGATCGCCCCGGTCGACCGGCTGCTGCCCGAGATCCAGGACCGGTTCGAGGGTCTGGTGGATCGGATCTGCGTCAACTCGGTCGCCCCTCTTCCGCTCGACCTGATCGCGGAGATCGCCCGGTACCGCGGGTAGCCCCGACAGCTCCGCGGTTCATCCGGCCTGCTTCTGGACACCGGCGGGCGGGTTCGTGATCCTGAGACGATGCCATCCGGGACACCGCTGTCCGAGGGTTCGCCCCAGGGTTCACGGCGCGAGGTCGGCGCCATCGTGGTCGGCGGCGGGATCTCCGGGATCGCGGCTGTGGTCCGGCTGCGCCGAGAGGCCGGCATCGACGACGTCCTGTTGATCGAGAAGAGCGGGTCGCTCGAGGGCACCTGGAACGACAACGCCTATCCCGGCTGTGCCTGCGACATCCCGTCGTCGCTGTACTCCTTCGAGTTCGCACCCAACCCGGACTGGTCGCGGTGGTTCGCCCCGCAGCCGGAGATCCTGGCC
>Ga0310811_10006057_pt1 | contig 15409 bp, 15 predicted proteins | sample YCmetagenome_FD_207642 | JGI IMG/M metagenome (GOLD analysis project Ga0310811, IMG submission 207642) | Soil microbial communities from experimental microcosm in Duke University, North Carolina, United States - YC | ecosystem: Engineered > Artificial ecosystem > Soil microcosm > Unclassified ...
CAGATCGAGCACTTCCAGACGTTGTCGCTGATGGTTGGTCTTCATCGAAGGTACGAAGTCTGTGAAGACTGCTAGGGCGTGACGGTCGGAGCCGGTGACGTGGTGCCCCCGCTGCCGTTAATCGCCATGAAGTTGGGCGATTTGCGCGACGACTCCCCGCGAAGATCGAAACGTTTCAGCTTGCCGGTCGTGGTTTTTGGCAGGGCGGTCAGGAATTCGATTGCGCGTGGATATTTGTATGGCGCCAGAACATTTTTAACATGGTCTTGCAGACGCTGCGCCAACTGGGCCGTGCCTTCAATGCCCGCGCGCGGCACCACAAACGCCTTGACGATCTGTCCGACTTCCGGATCGGGCCAGCCGACCACGGCGCATTCGTCGACATCGGGATGAAGCGCGAGTGCGACTTCCACCTCCGGGCCGGCAATGTTGTAGCCTTTCGAGACGATCATGTCGTCCGCGCGGGCGACATGCCAATAATAGCCGTCTGCGTCCCTGCGGTAGATGTCGCCCGTGATATTCCAGCCGTTGATGACGTACTGGGTTTGGCGTTTGTCCGCCAAGTAACGGCAGCCGGTCGGACCGCGGACAGCAAGCCGCCCCTGCCCTGTTCCCTGGACTATGTTGCCGTTCTCGTCGAGCAGGCAGGCCTGGTAGCCCGGCACGGGCTTGCCTGTCGCCCCAGGACGCACCGTCCCCTGGTCGCCGGAAATGAAGATGTGGATCATCTCGGTGCTGCCAATTCCATCTATGATCCGGATGCCGGTGGCGTCGAACCACATCTCGGATATTTTTCGGGGCAGCGCTTCGCCTGCAGATACGCAAACTTTCAAACTTGTCAGGGCTTTCTCAGGAAGGCCGGCCATTGCTTTGTAAGCAGTGGGTGCGGTGAAGAGATGCGTAACTTTGTGTTCTTCGATCGTCCTGCCGAGCCCTGCGGGGGTCCGATCCTCGGGAAAGGCAATAGCAGCCCGGAAGTAGAGCGGAAACACCAGAAGCGCTCCCAATCCGTAAGTGAAGCCCAGCGGGGGCGTCCCGCTGAACACGGACTGGCTGTCTGCGGCCAGGACGTGCTTGGCGAAGGTTGCGCACATCGCCATCACGTCACGATGAAAATGCATTGCGGCCTTAGGTTCGCCGGTGGTGCCGGACGTAAAGGCGATCAAGCAGACGTCGTCCTGGCTGGCGGCAACCGCGAGAAAATCGGGGGATTTCGACGCCATGCGGCGTTCTAGCTCGGTATCGTCCCGCCCGAACGGCACGAGCTTGCGCAAGGCGCCTTCTGATACCAGCGGCTCCAGCTCGTGAACCAGATCATGAGAGCAAAGCGCATATTCGATGGCCGCTTTCGCCACGATCGGCCGTAGCTCTCTGGTGCGCAGCATCGGCATGGTTGTCACCACAATTGCGCCGATCTTCGCAATCGCCAGCCAGGCGGCTATCAGCTCAGCACCATTGTGGCCGTGCAGCAGAACCCTCGCCCCGGATTCGACACCGCAATCTTGCACCAGGACGTTGGCGATGCGATTTGTCATGGCCGCGATCTCTGCATAGCTCCAGCTTCGCGTGCCGTGCATGACGAGCGGCTTGTTGGGATCCACTTGTGTAAGGGCCTCGTCCAAAAGGCGGGTCACGCAGTTCAGACGGTCGGGAAACTGGAGCTCCGGCAAATCGAATTGAAGATCGGGCCAGGCTTCGACGGGAGGAAGATTGTTCCGGGCAAACGGGTCCGCGAGCAACGAAGGCTTCAGTATCGATCCGACGCTGCGGCAAGTATCCAACTTTGCCGAGCGAGGCTGGAACTGCATGGACAGGACTCCCCGGATTCAATTTTTTGGATATTCGATCCTACGCTCGCAAAGTAAATGAACGCCTCCAACTAGCGTTAATAATCGCGATAGCAGCAGCGCGAGGAAATACCTTCTCGATTAAACACGCTGGGTCATCGGGTCGCGGAGTCCGCGAACCGCATACAGCTGGGCTTGCATGAAGCGGTGTGTAGCGCGCTTACATGAAAATTTGTTCAGAGTGGATTGGCGTCGGTGCGTTACGAAACGGACAGGTTGCGTTCCGTGGATCGCGTCGCACGCGCCGTCGGACGCTAGGCGAAAGCCTCAGCGTCTCTCGCAGGGAAAGGCCGACACGAGCGCTTCAGCAACGACGGATGCAGCGCCCTGGCCCATGGTCTCCGGATGCTCGTCCATGTACTTGGTGGTGATCAGCCGGGCCACCGGCTCGGTCACACCCGACTTCACACAAGGCGTAAAGCCGGCCTGCGAACTGACGGAGGAATAATAGAAGCCCTGCTCGTATCCGATGATATAGGCCGAGCATATTTTCGAGTTGCTGTCCTGACAGGCCGCCTTGAGATCCTTGGCCGTGAAGACCTGATCCGTACCTTCCGCATGGCCCGCCGACATCGGAAGCATCAACAGCGCCAAGCCCGTCAAGGCGGGGACAACCGGTTTGGGATAGCGCATGGAAGCTGCCTCCTCGAAAGCCTGGTCAGTTAAAGACGCTTCGTGTTTCTATCTGGTTAATTTTGTCTTCTATGCGTAAGCAGTTGAAATTGCGCAGCTTTGCACGGCACAGCGCCGGCCGTTCTCGGTCTGCGACAGGGTTGAAATCAGACCCCGGTTGCATGAAGCCAACTATCTTCCGGCCAGCCCCGTAAGGGAAGAGAGCTTTGCAATCTCCAATGCGATTGCAAGGCGGCCGGCGGGGTTGGCGATCCGCTTGCTCAGGGACTGGATTTCCCGCTGCTCGATCCAATTGAACCAGCCGGCGCGTACCGCTTCGAGTGCCTCTTCGCGGACGCCGGTGCTGACCTGATTCCAATGCTCCAGCACGAAGCGTGTGCGGGCTGCAAATATCTGCGGGTCGAGCGGCGCGACCAGGTATGACTTTTCCAAAAGGCCGGACAACGTGGCATTCGACTGTCGTTCCACACTGGCAATCGCGGCAAGGCGCAGCCAGCCATCCGCGCGTGCCGGCGACAATTCCAGTTCGCGATTGGTCAGAGCTTTCGCTCTGTTGATGTCTACATCCCGGCCATCTGTGCCGTTCAGGATATTTTCTGCCTGATATCCGTATACCGCCGACAGCGGCAGCAACCGCGGCGTCAGGCCGAAGGGAGCGGTGATTTCCCACCAGGAAAACAGGCAAAGCGCCGCAACCACAAAGCCGAACGCACAGCCCGCAACCCATTTCGCGGTCTTTTGGCTGCGCGTTGGGATCGCGCCTTCATCCGTCGCGACGGTTGCAGTCGAACCGTGGCCCTGCGGGAGCGAGATCGCATATCCGGCGCCCAAAATCAGGGACCAGAAAATCGCAACGGCCGGCACTTCAAGCGAAAAATCGCTCCAGCCATGGATCAGGAATACCAGGGCCACGGCGACGCTGCCGCGAATCCAGGTTGTCATGCGCCTGCGCACACGCACGCCCCAGGCGGTACGGGCGATGACGAATCCGATGCAGAGAAACATCGGAGCGGTTCCGATGATACCGGCCTGCTCCAGCCATTGCAGATACACATTGTGCGCCGCGCGAATGTTCCAGAGCGCCGCGAAATTCAGCGCGTTCTGAAGAAGCTTGTTGACCTCATCGAACGACCCGATCCCATAGCCGAACCAGGGCGATGCCGCGAACGCATCCCAATGCACGGCATAGATGGATTGCCGCTGATCTACCCAGTCTTTGATGGAGTCGGCATAGCGGCCCAGCAACAGATCTCCGCTCCAGGCGAGCACCACCACGCCGCCGGCGATGCCAAGGCCGTAATACAAATTGTGCTTCTGGATGCCGTGCCAGTCCCGTGAAAACATCTCCCAGATGAACAGGATTACGCAGCTCACCAGCGCGGCCGTGCTGGCCCCTCTCGAGACTGTAAGCACAAGGCACGTACCCAGGAGCGCGGTCACGATGAGTGGCGCTGTGACCTTCGCGAGCCAGCTGGTGCGGCCAGGGGCAGCATGCCGGCTGGCTTCGAACACCTGGCATAGGGCCAGGATGAAGCTGGCGGCAAAGAGGGTCCCTGCGGTGTTGGCACTTTGCAGCGATCCGGAAAGGCGGTCCCCTTGAAAAGCGCCATAAAGACCGAATTTCAGGGCCGGGATCGCATGCGCCAGAAGGGCCCAGAGCCCATATGCGGCCATTGCACCGACAAGCACCTTGAAAAAATAGCGGGCTCGACCGTCCGAGCTTGCGATCAGCCAGCCAAGCATGAAGGTGCAGGCAAGGCCGAGAAGCTTTATAAGCCCGATAAAGATGGTAGATCGGTCAATGGCTATCGCCGGGGCGGAAGCGACATAAGCCCAGATGGGATGGGAGCCATTGGGACCGTAAGGGGTGGCAGCCCAGGCGATCGCCAGGCAGGACAACGCGAACAAGCCGCCGGGTATTGCCAGAAAGCGGAAGCGCTTGATGAGCGCAGATCTCGCCCATTCCTGTGTCAGCAGGATCACGCCGAGCTGAACAGAAAGCAGTCCCGAGAAAAGCAGCGCAAAGTCGTTTCGGTCAGCGCCGAAAGACAGGAGAGCGCCGAGAATAAGTATGGTGCTGGTCACGACCGCGGCCTGTTCGTGCCGTGGCAGCTGCATGCTCCAACGGTCCGCGTTGGCAGGCGCTGCCGGCCAAAGTTGGCCAATCATGACGTGTAGTATTTCTCGTATGACCCGTAATAATAGGCTGGATCACCGTATCCGAACTTCGATTGCTGTCTTTGATTGACGCGGGTCAGCGTTATGCCGGCGATATAGGCGTCGGAGGCTTGCAGAACCTTCAAGGAAGACTCGACGGCTTTGCGCGGGGTCGAACGCCATTTCACCAGCATGACGACGGCATCGGCCCGGTGCACGATCGCTCTGGCGTCGGCCACGGCCAGAACCGGCGGTGCGTCCAGAATGACCAGATCGTAAGTTTTGCTGAGCTCGGTGAGGAGTTGCTCCATCGCGGGGGAGCTGAACAGATCTCGTGGCGTATAAGGCGAGCGCCCGAGAGGCAGAATGGTCGCGCCCGTCTCGGCGTCGGGCAATATCACCTCTTCGACTTTACGCTTGCCGGAAAGAACCTCTATCAGGCCTTCTTCATGCTCCTCGGGAATAAAGGAATTGAAGCCACGGCGGCGCAAGTCGCAATCGATCACAATCGTCTTGTCGCCAGACAGTGCACAGATGCGGGCAAGGCAGAAGGAGCTGGTGGTCTTGCCTTCGTCCGAAAGCGAGGAGGTGATAGCCACCAGTTTGACGGCCCGCCCCGTGCGGCACAGCAGAAGAGAAGACCGCAAGGTGCGGAATGTCTCGGCGAAGCCGGAAAGCGGCTTCTGGACGATGTAATCGTAGGGTTCGGGCAGGTCTGCACCCTGCTCCTCGTCAACGACCGAATTCAGAGCCGGAATGCTGCCAAGAGCCGGAATGCCGAAATCATGTTCGATATCGTCGGCCGTGGTCAGCCCGCTATCGAAGATTTCAGCCAGGATGATGGCAACCAGCGCCCCCACCAGGGCGGTGATCAGGCCGAAGGCAAGGTCGAGAACGATCTTGGGCTCGCTCGGGCTTGTCGGTATGGATGCCGGCGAGATGACCCGCGCGTCGGACTGTTCCATTCCCTGCTGTGCGGTCGTTTGCTTGAAACGGTCGAGAAACGAGCTGTAGAGCGTATTCGCCGCGTCCGCATTGCGCTGCAGTTCGTTGAGCTTGACGCCTGCCTGGTTATTGCCGGCCAGCGTGTTTCGCGTCTGGCTGACGCTGCCAGCGACGGAACTTGCGTGCTGGCGAGCGATGTGAGCCTGCGCCTCCAAATTCGAGATAACGCGCGTGACCTCGGCATGAATCTGGGTGTCGATATCCGCCAATTGCCGTTTGGCCTTCAACAGATCCGGATGCCGGTCGCCATAGCGACCTGACATGTCCGCGACCTGTTGGCTTGCTACAGCACGTTGTGCTCTTAGCCCTTGCACGACAGGAGAATTCAACGCTTCCCCGACATCTTCGCCTGTGCTGCCGCGCGCCAGCTGGGATTTAGCGGTCGCCAGCCGCGCTTCGGCTTCCGCCTGTTGCGCGCGTGCCAGAGCCAGTTGCTGATCGAGTGTTGAAATCTCCTGCTCGGTCAGCGTGGCGCCCTGGGAGCTGAGCAGATTATGGCTTGCCTTGTAGGCTTGGACCGCGGCGTCAGCTTCGTTGACCTGCTTGCGGATCGAACCCAACCGCGCATTGAGCCATTCTGTGGCGCGTTGAGTGGCCTGATATTTCGCGGCGATCTGGTCGGTGATGTAGGCGTTGGCAAACATGTTGGCAAACTTCCGCGCGTCTGCCGGATTCGGAGAGGTATAGGAAACGTCGATCAGGAAGGTGTCGTTGGCCCGCGCGACATTCAGGCCGTACAGAAGCCTGTCTACCACTTGTTGGCGCTGAAGCTGCTCATCGACCGGCTTTTGGTCTTGAGGCGATAGCCACCCGAATAGCGTTTTGAAAAGGCCTTTGCGCGCCTTGGTGCCGTTCCAATCCGGATCGCTGAACAGGTTGGCTTCCGCCGCCACACTTTCGGCGATAGAGCGCGAGCGCAGGACTTCGGTTTCGGTATCGACCGCGCTGGCTTCATCGGGAAGGGCGGACGTGACTGTCTGGTCCGCAGCGATGATCTGCTGCTTGCGCTGGTCGATCAGAACCCGCGCCATCGCCGTATATTTCGGCACCTGCTGGAAGGTAATGAGGGCGGCCGCCGCGAAAATCAGTGCTGCGACGGCAACAAACAGCTTCAGCCGGCGCCGGAAAATCGAGACTAGGCGATGAACGTCGATCGCCGTGCCTATATTTTCGCTAAAGGCTGCCGCTTCGGAAATAGGCTGTACCGGGACTTTCAATGCTTTTCCTTCGTACAACTATTTTTGCAGCACGAGATTTAGCATCACCCTGTTTATGTCGAAGTTAATGAAGCGGTCCACACCGCTCGAAACTTGACTATCGTGGTTAAAATTCAGCCCTACGCCAACTTCCCGTGTGAACAGGTACTTGGCACCGATGCCAGCCGTCCAGCGTTCGTCGGTACGATCCAGCCCCTGGTAGGAGTCGTGATTATAGGAAAATAATCCGCTCAGGATGACGTTGTAACGAAGCTCGTGATCGACCTCGAGCAAGCCGCCCGTGTCCACATATCCGGAAGAAAACTGGATCGCCGAATCCTGGACCAGCCGGTTGACTTTGAGGGTCACCGTGGTCAGCTCCGTCGGGAACCATTGCAAGGTGCCATGCAGGGCAAAGCCGCCCAGATCCTGGTTCAGGACGTGCGGGAAGTCCTGTTGGAAATAGCCTATGCCCACTTCACCGGTCATCAGACTGGTGACCTGGAAATTGACGCCGCCCAGAACCTCATACCCGTGAGAGTTGAAGTTGTTCGGCACCAGCGGCGGTTGCACGGAATACATATGTTGATTGAGATTGCCGGACACGAAGAGAGCCGTATCGGGGCTTAACGCATAGTCCGCCCGCAACGTTTCGCCCATGTCTTGCACATTGCGAAAATGCTCGTCGACAACATTACCGTTGCCGTCGACCCCGTTGATATAATTGTAGCTGTCCCAGGTACCGCTGAGAGAAACCTGGAGCCGGTTGAACTGGCGCGATCCCGAAGCCTGCGCGGTCCACAAGCCGTATTGCACCGGGGCGATGGTGTTGCGCGTCGCGGTCTCCGCCTCGCGCGGCTCGGTCTCCAGATCGTAGGAGACGCCGCCATTCAGCTTTGTGGACGCTAAGACATCGAGCCGGCCAAACAGTTGAGCGCCGTAATCTTCGGTATTCTCGCTGTCGTGATCGAAGAACCGGTTGATGGAGGCGTGGGTAGTAAGGTCCAGCTCATGCTGCGACCATTGGGACCGCAGCGAAACCGAAGGCTGGATCTGTGCGAAAACGGAGCCCTGACTATTGGTCTCGGTAGCGAAAAGATTGTCGTTGTAACCGGTGATGACATTCAGGCGGGGATACATCAGGAACGTGCTGACCGGTATCCCAAGCGCATCGTATTCGGGTCGGGGGCGATCCATGACGCCCAGATCGCGGTCGCGCGCGAAATCATTCTGCGCCTGCCCAAAAGCAGGCACGCTGGCAAAACATAGTGAACACAAAAGTGCTGTTTTAGTAAGTCGTCTCATAGGCGCAGTGCCCCCGCCCAACGCCTCGCGGCTTGGCTTGCTCAGTTGGTGTTATAGCCAGAACTTCCGCCGCCGCCGGGAACAGTGTCGCTCACGATGGAAGAAACGTTCGTCGGGTCAGAATTGCTCCCTCCCGATCCGTTCTGTCCGCCCTGGCCGCCATTCTGGCCACCCTGGAAGACGACCCGACCGCTGCCCCGGTGTCCGGGGCCATAGTTATTGTCCTGGAAGGGCGGGTTACCGGAAATTCCAAGCGCTGCCGGGCTGTCATTCTGATCCACCAGCGCAAGGACAACCTTTTCGAGTGAAGCCAAGGCTTCTCTCGCTTCAGCGGAAAGCGGCTGGCGGAGATTTTCGCACGACACCGGGACCTGTGTGTTGGCGAAGCGGCCGGGCGTCGTCGGGCAGAGCGAAAACGCCTGCAGCGCGGACAGAACGACCCGTGGATAGTCTCCCGATGACATGATGGCATCCTGGAGCGCTGATTGGATCGCGGCTTCCTTGGCGGTCGAGGGCAGCCTGGAGCCCGCATTTTCGGCGCTCTTGATGACGGCCGCCAAACGCGACGCCAACCTGTCAGCTTGAGGCTGGAAGTTGATCAGCTGATTTCCAGGAATATTGTCCTGAGGCAGCGGTGCCGCCTGAGCAAGCGCGGTGCCGCAGACCAGCATTGAAGCAGCAATAATGATGCGTGTCTTCACGATTACCCCCCCGCTTTACGCGGATTTTCGAACGTTACACCCAAGCATGTTGCCATGCAACCTAAAACCATCTTTCGTCGATCCGTATGGTATCGCCAGGAAAGACCGGCGTTGTCTCTGTCAGCTTTTCCTTGTGCTCCTGGGTTTCCCCAGGATGGCGAATATAGACCGTGTCGTTTTCGGCCCGGTAGGTGAAGCCGCCTGCTGTCGCGACCGCGTTCATCACCGTCATGCCGTTGAGACAGGGATACTGACCTGGAATCTTGACCTCGCCCAGGATGAAGAAGGGCCGCGCGGAGACCACTTCCGCGGTGATCTTCGGGTCCCTCAGATAACCGCCATCGCGATAGGCCACGACAAGTTCGTCCTGAAATTGCTTCACCGATTTTCCGGAGGCATTCACATTGCCGACCAGGGGCAGCGAAATCTTCCCATCGGCGGATATGACATATTCACCGGTCAGGCCGGCCTCGCCATAGACGCTGATCTTTACCTTGTCGTTCGGCCCCAGAATGTAATTGTCCATCGAGAACGTCGACGCGCTGGTGTCCATCTTGGCCACCGGTGCCTTGGTGGTTGCCGATGCGCTTTGAGCTTGAGCTGCTTGAGCTTCTGCCCCGCGTCCCATCAAAAGGAGCGAGCAGAATGCCAGCGCCAATCCCATGGAAAACGGCGATCTCATTTCTCCTCCTACAGCAATGACGGAATTAAAGCATGGAAGCGACGGGGATAAAATGGCTCTGACAGATTTACCTTAACCGGATTGGATAACCTTCTGGGACGATTTCCATAACCGGACGGCTGTCAGCACGCCGGTGGCATAGGCACCGGTATCAATTCCTATCCTGCCGCTTCCCAGGAAAGGGCGTTCGGCCGGGGTATGGCCGTGAACAATGACGCAATCCATGGCTTCGTCGACTTCGAGAAAGTCCTTCCGAATCCACAACAGATCCTGTTCCAACTGTTTTTCTATCGGGACACCCCAGCGTATGCCCGCATGGACGAAAAGATAGTCGTCCTGTTGCAGGTACAGCTCCAAGCTACGGAAAAACTTCAAATGCGCAGCTCCCATCGCGTCATGAAGAGCAACGCGTGCCTTTTCAAAATCTTCCGCCGCGCTGCGGAAGTTGGGCGGCTGGATCTGGTAGGAGGACAGTGTGTTGGCGCCCCCATGGTTTATCCATGTCCGCCCGAATTCCGCGTCCTGAAGAAACAGCAGCAAGGCTTCTTCGTGGTTGCCTTTCAAGGCTCTCACCTCGAGCGCCGGATCGGCGCGTAGCCGTAAAATCTGATCGACAACCGCGCGCGAAGACGGGCCACGGTCGATATAGTCGCCCAGGAAAACGAGCAAGGGACGCTCAGCGTCCAGCGCGTCCTCAGCGATGTCCTTTCGGATCAGCCCGACAAGCCGTTCCAGAAGATCCAGCCGGCCGTGGATATCGCCAATGGCATAGGTGGGCCGATCGCACTGGGGCGGGGTCGTCCTTTTCTTTGATCTTTGCGATGAAAAAAGCCGTTTCAACATGAACCTGTTGGCCAGGCGGACGAGCCTGGCCTTCTCCGAAAAACTCCCTGGATTTGCCTCATCAACAACAAATGAAGCTTTCCCTGGCTGCCTCCAGCTGACCGCGAGCATGTCGCAGCTAACGGCCAGAGTGGACCATTTCTCCTAAAAGTCCCTAAGCATTAACTCTGTAAGATCAACAACCCGTGCAACAGGCGGTTTGCCGCCTCAGGAAAGACCGGAGCCGGGCCGAAATAGCAGGAATGCCTGGAAAAATCCGTTTAACCGACGGTTAAACCCTTGGGCGGGAGGCCCGGCCGGCGCGGTTTCGTGCCCATGAACGGGAGCCTAGGGAAATAAGACCTGGGTTCGGTGGGCGAAAATCATCGTTTATCGCCGGTAATGATCGCCTCGCCTTTGTCGGTCAAAACCCAAAGATCGTTGTCGAGATGCACCAAGCCTCTCGAATAGAGCCTGGTGTGCATCGAGGCCGGGACCGGGCGATGATTTTGGACGTCGATCAGAGCCATGATTTCCGTTGCGCTGAGCTCTTCCGCACGAGGCGGAATGGCCGGCTTCTGCATCGCGATTACTGGTTTGGGCGCCGCGACGGCCGGTTTCTGTTTGGTGGTTTCCACGGCAATGCCGGCACTTGTCATCACTTTTGTGCAGAGACCCTGGGCGGAATGCACAGCGGGCTTTTCATCATGCGCGGGCGCGTCTGCCCATGTGTAGGAGAACAGTCCGCTATCGGCCACCCATAGACGATTTGGCAAAGGTGCATTGACCGCCCGGAATATGATGTTGCTGGGCAGGACCTTCGAGATTTTTTCCTGAGTTTCGCAGCTATTTTGACAGAAGGAGTTGCGGCTGAGATCGACGTGAAGCGTCATCGCAAAGGGTGAGGAACCCGCGTCGCTGTCATCCAGCGCGGAGCTGTTTCCCTGGCACTTCAGGTCGTAACTTGGTTGCGCAGCGGACGCGATGGCCGAGGACAGCAACAAAAAAAGGCCCGCAATTCCGATCGGGATTACTCTCATGGCCCCGCACCCCAATGGCTAATTTACGTTAGCCATTAACGAATAATTTGGAAAGTGGTGGTGCTGAGCGATTCGCGTGTGAACCGGCGGACTGAAAGTCGCCGAACACATCACCATAGCTTGTGGCGCCGCACCGCATGCGGGGTTCTGGCAAGCCGGAAAACCGAGCGCGTTAACGCCCGGTTTAGTTATTGGGCGGTAAATGGCGGGCGGCGCAATGGCTTATGGGTTAGAGCAGCGATGTCCCATCCCCACCAAATTGATGAAGAATATCGCCAGCTTTTTGAGAAGTGGGGCGCCACCAAAGTCCGGAAAATGGCGCAGGCGGGCCACTATGACGCAGAGATGCGCCGGCCGATGCATGCCTGGCTCGCGGAAAAGAACGCCAGGCTCGCGCGGACACGGCAGGTGATTCTGATTGTCGGCCTAGTCTTGTTCTTTGTGGGCTTGTTCGTTGTCCTACTGCAAGGCAGCAGCGCCGGAGCAAGCTAGAGAGCCGTCGCGATCCGCGTCTTGAATGGTGCCGTGCTTCGGGAACCGGGCAATTTCCCCGCGCCTAAGCAGCGGTCCGCCCGAACTGCGCGATGTCCTGAGCGGTCACGACCGGCCGTTCTACGCCACCCGAAAATTGAGCCGACGCGATCCGATTTATGACTTCGCTGTTGGACCGATAGGCGCTGAGCAGCGATTGCGCAGAATCGTCGAGCTTGAACGCGAGCAGTTCGAGCGCTTCTTTGGTGACGCGGCAGGGAACATAGCGATCCCGATCTTGCGTTTCCCGACAGCACCCCACGAACTTGACGCCATCAAAGCCGCGCTCGATGGTTGAGTGGCCTTCGAAAATCAGCTTCATGGTGGATCACCCGTCCGACGATTTTGATTTTCTCAAATCTGCGGCAAGAGTCGAGACACCTGCTCTCAATGCTAGCGAAAACTTCCGCTGCTGATGCAGGACTGCATCAGCGGGCCGCGATTGTGTGCCAAATCCGGTGAATCGAGCGGGCGAGTCTAAAGCTTGCTTGAAAGAGATGCTCTGGCGCTAGCTCTGGGGCTCGGCGCCGGCCGATGGAAATCAAAAGATAAAGTCGCAGCCATTTTCCTGAACGTGTTCGCGCCGAAAAGCCGAAACGGAAAGTGGGATCCGCCGTCGAGCGGCAGCGCCGGGACACTTCCGGGCGCGTGAGCACCTACATCGTGTTGCGGAATAGAGAAGCTGTCGCTATTACTGGGTAACAAATTGAGGATGTCATATTGGGCCATCCTGTGCGCCTGATTCTTGTCTCGTTGGGGCTGCTGCTCATTGTGGTAGGAATCCTGGCTCCGCACGGATTTCTCAGCATAGGTGAAATCCTTGCCGGCGCGGTTTTGATTGGCTGTTCGTTGTTGCCCTTCATTTCTGCGCGAAAAAAGGGCGTCGCGCTCAAGGATCTGCCGTGGATCAAAGCGGCAAAAGCGGGTGGCGATACCGAGAAGCCGAAGAGCGGCGTCTGATCAGGCGTCAGCCCTGGCCCGAGACCACCTGCTGGAGAGATAGCCGCAGGATCCTGAAATCCAGCCGCAGGCTGGCATTTTGAGCATACCAGATGTCGAGTTGGAGTTGCCGGCGAATATCCATCGGATATCCCTGCTCATGGAGTTGGGCCCATCCAAAAAAGCCCGGCTTGACCTGGCTGCGATGGATGTAACCGGGAATCCGCGCGGCATAATACTGATCGCTGTCTTTGGAGAGCGGCCGCGGGCCCACGAGAGACAGGTCGCCGCGCAGGAGATTGAATAGCTCCGGCAGACGATCAAGGTTGGAAATCACCAGAAGCTGGCTCACCGGGCTTTTGTGCGTGCCGGCGACACGAAGCTCTTCAGAAACGGCTGTGTCATCGCCAATACGGAACGTCAGCAAGGAAAACAGACGGCCATACTGGCCGACGCATACCCGGCGCACCAAGGGCCAGGTCCCACAATCTGCCGAGGTGCAAAGAGCGCAGACGAGCAGCAGAGGCGAAACAAAAACGATCGCGACGAAAGCGGCCAGGATGTCGATGCCCCGCTTGATAAGGTCCGGGCGGATCGGGCCATAAACCTGCCGCTGAACCGTAGCTGCTACGGGTCTGGACAGGTCTTTGCTCGGAAGGTTGCGTTTGTGCACGGTGGGGACTGCATTGAGCTTTGGCAGGCCAATGCAGAAACCGGACCAGCGAAAAGTCGGAATTCGCGGGTTATAAGCCGGCTTTCCGTTTCAAAGCGGGACGAACTTGGCTCAGATCGGTAAAGGCGAGCCGCCAAAACAAGGCAAGCGCTATTTCAGAGCGCGGCGTTTCGCATCACCGCAAAGAAGATTATTGCAATCAGCATTGCCGTAATAAGTGTGGTGAGTACGACGGCAAGCATCACGCGACGCTGACGGCGACGGCGGAAATCGCGCGGATGTTTCTTAGCCACAGCGGCCCGTCACTGTGTGGTCTCTCTGGTCGGCATGCTGCACCGCAAAGGCACACGTGCTGCTTTTTCGCTTACGCGGTAACCATGATGCAAGTCAAATCGCTCGTCCGGGTTGGATAAATTTCCAGCAGGCGCATCCGGATAACATCTTGCTAAAGCGCAGGATTTTGTCGCGCCGTGGCCTTGCCGCAGCCTTGCTGCAGCGCCGCAACTCTCATCAGGCTGTCGTAAATCCTTAAGCTATAGTAAACCTTTGTGGGGTGCCGATCAGTGAGGCAATTTTATGGGGTGGTTTTCGCAAGACCCGTCGCATTGGCATTTTTTCTCGCCGAAGCCGTGGGAAGATCTTCGAAGCGTCAGCGGCGAAAGGATTATCGGCCGCGCAGTCCGTCGCAAGGTAAATGGGCGCTGGGAGTATATGAACCTGGACGAAGACAAGTTGTTGGACGAGCTTCTTCTCCATAAAGGTCTGTGAGCGACTGAACCGGATTACCGCCATTTCCGATGTGAAGGGCTGTGCGATAAGTCAGCACAACAAGAGACACCCAAGCGCAGACAGCCCCTTTGCCTCCAGGCAAATTCCATATCGAACACGCACGGACTGGCTCAAGCTCGCAGACTGATCTCCCGAGCCTTGGTCGTATGGGCGGCAGGCCGTCAAAACCAAATTCCATCCAGATAAGATGGCGGGATTGGCAGGCCTTGATGCGCAGGCTTCGCAGTGATGGAGCGCGCAATAAAGTCTTCGCGATCGACTGGCACAAAGCTTGTATCGGCACTTTATCGGAAAAGTTACCAGCCCATCTTTTTCCTAAGTATAGTCAAAATGGGACTTGTTCAGCGCTAGCCGTGTCATCGCACTGTGAAGGGGTATAATCCAGATTTCTCGGCCCTGTGGCAGCTGGCAACCAAGGTTGCCGGCTTTTCCGTTTTGTCGGCAATCGGTCTGACCATCGATATTGCGGTATTCAGCCTGTTGGTGCATTTCGGACTGCGCCCCGGATATGCCAATCTGATCTCGGCTGGGCTCGCCGTCACCTTCGTGTATTTTTCTTCCGCCAAGAAGATCTTCCGATATCACGGCCAGTTTCTGCTCCCGCTTTTTCTGGTTTATCTCCTCTACCAGGTAGTGGCTGTCGTTGCCGCGTCTTTTGCCGTGGACCGTCTTGCCATCCTTGGGTTCAAGCCGCTCGTCGCAAAACTTCTCATCCTGCCCGTGACCTTCACGGCCAATTATCTCTCGATGCATTTTCTCCTAAAGGCGAGGCACTGACGCTTGCAACAGGAACATACAGCCTTGTCTCCGGCGCCCGCGCACTCCGCTGATGTGGGGAAAATTCTTCTTTTCATTCCGATGTACAATTGCGCCCCCCAGATTCCGCGGGTCTTGGCGCAGTTGACGAATGATGTCGCCGGTTTGTTGTCCGAGGTTATCGTCGTCGACAATCGCAGCCGGGACGAGGGAATTTCAGTTGCCAAGGCCGCGCTGGCTAAGGACCTGCCGATCCCCGTACGGATTCTGCAGAACGACAAGAATTATGGGCTGGGGGGGTCGCACAAGGTCGCCTTCAACTATGCCATCGCG